>Ga0182007_10000375_pt1 | contig 28103 bp, 24 predicted proteins | sample Sormic07211113_1_FD_123023 | JGI IMG/M metagenome (GOLD analysis project Ga0182007, IMG submission 123023) | Rhizosphere microbial communities from Sorghum bicolor, Mead, Nebraska, USA - 072115-113_1 MetaG | ecosystem: Host-associated > Plants > Roots > Rhizosphere | place: USA: Nebraska...
AAGCTGATGAAGACTCCAAAACGCATTGAACCCCTGATCGAGGACGGTCTGGTCGACGAGGTGCTGCGCCCACTCATGAGTGGTAAAGAAGCAGCTGTTTATGTGGTGCGCTGCGGCAACGAGCTGCGTTGTGCCAAGGTCTACAAGGAGGCGAACAAACGCAGTTTTCGTCAGGCGGCCGAGTATCAGGAAGGTCGCAAGGTGCGCAACAGCCGGCAGGCTCGCGCAATGGCCAAGGGCTCCAAGTTTGGCCGCAAGGAAACCGAAGACGCCTGGCAGAACGCCGAAGTGGCGGCGCTGTTCCGCCTGGCCAGTGCCGGGGTGCGGGTGCCCAAGCCGTACGACTTCCTCGAAGGCGTGCTGCTGATGGAGCTGGTGGCCGACGAGTACGGCGATGCCGCGCCGCGTCTGAACGATGTGGTGCTGGAGCCGGATCAGGCACGCGAATATCACGCCTATCTGATTTCGCAAATCGTGCTGATGTTGTGTACCGGTCTGGTGCACGGTGACCTGTCCGAGTTCAATGTGCTGCTGACGCCGACCGGCCCGGTCATCATCGATCTGCCGCAAGCAGTGGATGCGGCGGGCAACAACCACGCGTTCAGCATGCTTGAGCGGGATGTGGGCAACATGGCGTCGTACTTCGGTCGCTTCGCGCCGGAGTTGAAACGCACCCGGTACGCCAAGGAAATGTGGGCATTGTACGAAGCCGGCACCTTGCACCCGGCCAGCGTGTTGACCGGCGAGTTCGACGAGCCGGAAGAACTGGCGGACGTCGGCGGGATCATGCGCGAGATCGAGGCGGCCCGTCTCGACGAAGAGCGTCGCCAAGCGATTCGGGCGGCGGACGATGCGCCACCGAGCAAAGCCGAAGAACCGCCTCCGCCGTGGATGCAGTGATCGGTTGACCCAAAACCCGGCTTTGGCCGGGTTTTTTACACCAGCAATACCCCGCACACTCAAGGACTGAATGTGAACTACATCCGCAATGCTCAGTTGATCATCGCCGCCCGGCTGATTTCGGACTTCGGCGCTTTCCTCAACATGGTCGCCCTGGCTACCTACGTCTACCTGCTCAGCAATAGCGCCATGAGCGTCGGCATCTTCCTCGCCAGCCGTGTCGCCGGGGGTATCCTGGCCAGCCTGATCGGCACCCGGTTCTATCGCCGCTGGGCCGGGCGCCTGCCGCTGATTGCCTTCGATCTGCTGCGTGCCGGTTTGCTGGGTCTGCTGCTGGTGCTGCTGGTGCTGCCGGTCAGCCAACAAGCGTTGCTATTGCCGCTGATCGCGTTCGGCCTGGGGTTTGGTAATTCGATGTTCGCCATCGGCCTCAACAGCCAATTGCCGCACCTGATCGAAGAGGCGCAATTACTCAAGACCAACGCCTGGATAACCTCAGCGTCGTCTGCGGCGATGGTCAGCGGGAGTCTGGTGGCCGGGTTGTTGGTGGCGGGATTTGGCTTTGAAACAGTATTTGCATTGAACGTGGTCACGTACCTGCTGGCAGCGCTGCTGATTGTGCCACTGCGGTTTTGCGGACCGGCCCCCAGCTGTGATGAACCTCTTCACAAACAGGGCGAATGGCAGGCCTTGCGCCAGGGTTTGCGCACGGCGCCGGTACTGGCGGCGATGCTGGCCGTTGCCATGGCTGACACCCTGGGCAGCGCCGCGCACAACGTCGGTCTTCCAATCATTTCAAAACTGCTCACACCCGAGTCGGCCAGCACCACCCTGGGCCTGATGCTGGCGGTGTGGGCCTGCGGCAAGTTCATCGGTGCGCGAATCGCCAGTCGCCTGAAAGGCACGGACAACGCGCACCTTGAGCGGCGATTTTTCTTTGGCGTGTTGCTGATGTCCTGCGGTTTCATCCTGACGTTTCAGCAGCAGACCCTGTACGGTTTGCTGCTGTTTTCGTTGCCCGCCGGGATAGGCGACGGGTTCTCGGAGGTTGGCCTGATGTCGCGCCTGCAACGTGAACCGGACAGCCTGCGCCTGCCGATTTTCAGTTTTCTGACGCTGCTGCAAATGACCGGGTTCGGCGTCGGCATGTTGATCGCCGCGCCGTTCTATTCCTGGTGGACACCCGGCGCGGTGGTGTTGTTGTTCCACGGCATTCCCCTCACCCTGTTGCTGGTGGTGAAGGGGTTGGCGCTCAAGAATGAGCGGGTTCGACGCAGCAACCCGAGGCCAGCTCCTTGAGAATCGGGCAGTCCGGGCGGTGGTCGCCGTGGCAGTGTTCTACGAGGTCTTGCAGGGTGTCGCGCAACTGACCAAGTTCGCGAATTTTCTGGTTCAGCTCATCGATGTGCTGACGGGCCAAGGCCTTCACATCGGCACTGGCGCGCTGGCGATCCTGCCAGAGGGTCAGTAGTTTGCCGACTTCTTCCAGTGAAAAACCCAAGTCCCGAGAGCGCTTGATGAACGCCAGGGTGTGCAGGTCGTCGTCGCCATAGACCCGGTAGCCACTGTCGGTGCGATGGGCCGCCTTGAGCAGGCCGATGGATTCGTAATAGCGGATCATCTTCGCGCTCAGACCGCTCTGGCGGGCCGCTTGGCCAATGTTCATCGGTTGTCCTCCAGGTCTTTGGGCTTCCAGGTTTTCAACAGTAACGCATTGCTGACCACGCTGACGCTCGACAGCGCCATGGCCGCGCCGGCCAGCACCGGGTTGAGGAAGCCGAATGCCGCCAGTGGCAGGCCGATCAGGTTATAGACGAAGGCCCAGAACAGGTTCTGGCGAATTTTCGCGTAGGTCTTGCGGCTGATCTCCAGCGCCGCCGGCACCAGCCGTGGGTCACCGCGCATCAGAGTGATACCGGCAGCGTGCATGGCGACATCGGTGCCGCCGCCCATGGCAATGCCGATGTCAGCAGCAGCCAGGGCCGGGGCGTCGTTGATGCCGTCGCCGACCATCGCCACCACGCCGGTTTTTTTCAGCGCGGCGACGGTGGCGGCTTTGTCCGCCGGCAGTACTTCGGCGTGAACATCCTTGATGCCCAGCGCTTGGGCGACGACTTTGGCGCTGCCGCGGTTATCGCCGGTCAGCAGGTGGCTGCTGATATTGCGGGCGCTTAGGCGTTGCACCGCTTGCAGGGCACCGGGCTTGAGCGTGTCACCGAAGGCGAACAGGCCCAGCACCCGAGGTTCGGGGCTTTGTTCGATCAACCAGGACAGCGTCCGGCCTTCGGTTTCCCAAGCGCTTGCGGAGTCAGCCAATGGTCCGGCATTCAAGCCACTTTCTTCCAGCAAACGCCGATTGCCCAGGGCCAATCGCCGACCAGCGAGGCTGCCGGCAATGCCGCGCCCGGTCAGCGATTGACTGTCGCTGACATCGGCCACGGTCAAGCCGCGTTCGGCGCAGGCATCCAGCACCGCCTTGGCCAGCGGGTGCTCACTGCCCCGTTGCAGCGCTCCGGCCATTTGCAGCAAGGCGGCTTCGTCACCCTCGATGGCACTCAAATGCGCGATGCGCGGCGTGCCCGAGGTCAGTGTGCCGGTCTTGTCGAACACCACGGCGCTGACTTCGTGGGCGCGCTCCAGGGCTTCGGCATCCTTGATCAGAATTCCGTGGTGCGCCGCCACACCGGTGCCTGCCATGATTGCGGTCGGAGTGGCCAACCCGAGCGCACAAGGACAGGCGATCACCAACACCGCGACGGCGTTGATCAATGCAGTTTCCAGCGGCGCGCCATACAGCCACCAACCAACCAGGGTCGCCAGTGCAATCAGCAGCACCACGGGCACGAACACCTGGCTGACTTTATCCACCAGTTTCTGGATCGGCGCTTTCGCCGCCTGCGCGTCTTCGACCAGGCGGATGATCCGCGCCAGCACGGTTTCTGCGCCGAGCGCCATGGTCCGCACCAGCAGCCGACCTTCACCGTTGATCGCACCGCCGGTGACCTTGTCCCCCGGAGCTTTGGGCACCGGCAGGCTTTCGCCGCTGATCAATGCTTCATCGGCGTGGCTCTGGCCTTCCACCACTTCGCCATCCACCGGGAAGCGCTCGCCGGGTTTTACCAGAACCAGATCGTTGAGGCGCAAAGCGCTGATCGCAACCTCCTGCTCGCGGCCGTCGATCACTTGAATGGCTCGCTCCGGACGCAAGGCTTCGAGGGCGCGGATGGCGCTGGCGGTCTGGCGCTTGGCGCGGCTTTCCAGGTATTTGCCCAGCAACACCAAGGCAATCACCACCGCCGAGGCTTCGAAATACAGGTGCGGCATGCGACCGGCGGCGGTGGCCCACTCGTAAATGCTCAAGCCGTAGCCGGCGCTGGTGCCCAGAGCCACCAGCAAATCCATGTTGCCGGCACCGGCGCGCACGGCTTTCCACGCAGCGACATAGAAGCGGGCGCCGAAGACGAATTGCACGGGCGTTGCCAGCGCGAACTGCACCCACGCCGGGAGCATCCAGTGCACACCGAAAGGTTGCAGCAGCATCGGCAGCACCAGCGGCAAGGCGAGGGCGATGGCCGCCAGCAAGGCCCAGCGTTCGCGCTGCAGGCGTTGTTGCTGATTATCGGTTTGCGGGTGTTCGACTTCCCAGACGCGGGCGGAATAACCGGCCTTGGTCACGGCGCCGATCAAGGTTTGCGGATCGACCTGGCCGAGCAGCTCAAGGTGCGCCCGTTCGTTGGCCAGGTTGACGCTGACACTTTTCACCCCCGGCACCTTGGTCAGCGCCCGTTCGACGCGGCCGACGCAAGACGCACAGGTCATGCCGTCGATACTCAATTCAAGGGTCTGCTGCGGCACGCTGTAACCAGCCCGCTGCACGGCGTCCATCAAGGCCGGCAGGCTGTCACTGGGCGCTTGCACCCGGGCCTGTTCGGTGGCCAGGTTGACGCTGACGGCCGTGGCGCCGATGACTTTGCTCAAGGCTCGCTCGACACGCCCGGCGCAACTGGCGCAGGTCATGCCGGCAATCGGCAGATCGAAAGTGGTGGATTCGGACATCGGTCACGCTCCCTGTAGAAATTGCCTACAGGATCAACCTTGCCATGCTGGCAAGGTCAAGTGCCATGTCTCAGATCAAAAGATCGCAGCCGACTCAGTATTCCAAAGCCGCAGGCTTGAGGTACATCCCTTCCTGCGTCATCGCAATCCGGAACTTCAACACATCCCCAGCCTTGAGTTTGATGTCCTGCGACCCCGGCGCGAGCATGCCCGGGTTGCAGCCCGGCGCCTGGCCCGGCAGCAGTTTGAGGCGCAGGGACACATTGCCCGGCGGCAGGTTGAACGAGGTGCTCTGTTCCTGGAACAGCCGCCCGGCCAACTGATCCTGGATGTACACGCCGATCTCGCAGGAAGTCGACACTTCCAGGCGCTCGCGGGAAATGATCAGCACGCCGTAGTCCTCCCCGGCGGCTTGAACCGAAGGTGTCGCGGCAAAGAGGCTGAGGAAGCCAAACAGGCTGAGAGCTGACCAGCGCATGGCTGAATCTCCTGATGTCGAGTCATAGATGGACGCAGCTTGGCCGAGCGCGACGCCGATTGCCAGCCCGGCAGCTTGATTCAGAACTTGACCTTGCCATGGTGGCAAGCTCGAGACTGCGCGCAAGCCTTAATTAAGGGCTTCATGAAAGGACTTCATTAAAGGAGACGTCCCATGCAAGTGTTCAACGTTGAAGGCATGTCCTGCGGTCACTGCGTCAAGGCTATCACTGAGGCGCTGCAAGCCAAGGATCCGGCAGCCAGCGTACGCATCGATCTGGCGGCAAAAGAAGTCGGCGTAGAAAGTGTGCTGACAGCCGATCAGGTAATCGCCGCCATCACTGAAGAGGGTTACGGGGTAAAACAGGCCTGAGCTATTTTTAATAGTTAGCGACCTATCGGAATGTTCAAGGCGTCCACGCCCGGCTAGACTGTCAGCCTGCCGATCCATGGCTAACCTGTCTGCCCAACCTGGACGCCTGATGAACCTGCGCACAATCCTGATTCTCGGCGCCTTGAGCGCTTTCGGCCCGCTGGCGATCGATTTCTACCTGCCGGCCTTCCCGGCGATGGCGCTCGCTTTCGGTACCGACGAAAAACATGTTCAACTGACCCTGGCAGCCTATTTCCTAGGGCTGTCCATCGGCCAACTGGCGTACGGCCCGGTGGCGGATCGCTTTGGGCGACGGCTTCCCTTGCTGACCGGTGTCGGTTTATTCACCGTGGCCTCATTGGCCTGTGCTTACGCGCCGAGTCTTGAGTGGCTGATCGGCGCCCGCTTTGTCCAGGCGCTGGGTGGTTGCGCGGGCATGGTGATCGCCCGGGCAGTGGTCAGCGATAAATGCGATGCGGTGGGGTCGGCGAAGGTCTTTTCGCAGTTGATGCTGGTGATGGGCCTGGCGCCGATTCTTGCGCCGATGCTGGGCGGGTTGTTGGTCAACACGACGGGTTGGCAGTCGATCTTTCTCGTGCTGACCGGTTTCAGTGCGCTGGCCGGGTTGGCGGTAGCCCTCGGGCTACCGGAAAGTCTACCGGCCCATGTGCCGCGCCAACCGTTGTCGGGCGCGCTACGCCAGTACGGTCGGTTGCTGGCGGACCCGATATTCCTCGGTCATGCCCTGACCGGTGGTGTCGCCATCGCCGGGATGTTTGCCTACATCGCGGGCTCGCCGTTCGTCTTCATCAAACTCTATGGTGTGCCGGCCGAGCATTTCGGCTGGCTGTTCGGGATCAACGCGGCGGGGTTCATCCTGGTGGCCCAGGTCAATGCCCGGTTGCTGGCGAGACGCGGTCCAGCCTTCTTGCTGGCGCGCACTGTCTGGCTCTACCTGGCGGGCGGCCTGGCCCTGTTGGCGGTCAGCTCGCTGCACCCTGCGCACTTGTGGCCATTGCTGATTCCACTTTTTGTCTGCATCGCCAGCCTGGGTTGTATCGTGCCCAACGCCTCGGCCTGCGCGATGAGCGGCCAGGGTGCACGGGCGGGCAGTGCCTCGGCGATGCTCGGTTGCCTGCAATTCAGCGTCGCCGCCGGGGCCGCGGCGCTGGTGGGTGTTTTGCACGATGGCAGTGCCATGCCGATGGCCATGGTCATCAGCCTGTGCGCAATTGTGGTGGTGAGCGTGGCGATGCTCACCCGGCGTTTGCAGAATGCCCGGGCGTTGGAACAAGCCCAGGCCTGAGGACGGACTCAGCCAGCAGTGCGCTGCTGACGGCCGGGAATCTGATGGGGCGCGAGCAAGCGCGCTTCAAGCGTTTTAGTGAAGGCCAGGGCTTCGGCTTCACTGCGGAACGTCACAGCGTGTTGATCCAGGCGAACCTGCCAGCGGGATGTTGCCAATTCTTTTATCAGGATCTTCATTGCTGAGTTCCTCTTGTGAAAGACGTCTTGCAAAAGACATCACGTAAAAGATTGTTCGCAGAGTTTTCGATTGTAGACCTGAATACGATCGCAATTGTGACAACGATCAACTCTCTGACTGACGGCAAAAGATCGCTGGCGCAGCGATCTTTTGATCTTCGGGTCAGAACCCTTCAAGCACAATCTTGCCCTTGGACTTGCCGCTTTCCAGCCGTTCATGGGCGCGACGCAGGTTGGCGGCGTTGATGGTTCCGAAGTGCTCACCGACCGTGGTTTTCAGTGTGCCGGCATCGATCAGCCCGGCGACGCGGTTGAGCAGTTTGTGTTGCTCGATCATGTCGGCGGTTTCGAACAGCGAGCGGGTGTACATGAACTCCCAGTGCAGCGACAGGCTCTTGCGTTTGAGCTTGGTCACGTCCAGCGCCTTCGGATCATCGATCAGCGCCAGTTTGCCTTGCGGCGCCAATGCCTCCACCAATTGATCCAGGTGTTGGTCAGTCTGGGTCAGGCTGGCAACGTGGGTCACATGCTCGAACCCGGCACGTTTGAGTGCTTCACTCAGCGGCTGACTGTGATCGATCACCTGATCGGCGCCCATGTCACGCACCCAACTCTGGGTTTGGGCACGGGACGCGGTGCCGATGACTTTCAACCCGGTGAGCTGGCTGGCCAATTGCGTGAGGATTGAACCAACGCCCCCGGCGGCACCGACGATCAGCAGGCTCTGACCCTCATCGGTTTTGCCTTCGCGTATTTGCAGGCGTTCGAACAACAGTTCCCACGCGGTGATGGCGGTCAGCGGCAGGGCGGCGGCTTCGGCGAAACCAAGGGTCTTGGGCATATGGCCGACGATGCGCTCATCCACCAAATGAAGCTCGCTGTTGCCGCCGGCACGGACGATGGAGCCGGCGTAGAACACCTTGTCGCCGGCCTTGAACAAGGTCACTTCGCTGCCAACAGCCTTGACCACTCCCGCCACGTCCCAGCCCAGCACTTTGGCCGCGCCACCTTCAGGCTGTACGTTCTGGCGAATCTTGGTGTCCACCGGGTTGACCGAAATGGCTTTGACCTCCACCAACAGGTCGCGAGGGCCGGCGACCGGTTCTGGCAGTTCGATATCTTGCAGGGATTTTTCGTCGCTGATCGGCAGGGAGGCGAAGTAGGCAATGGCTTTCATAGTGGGGTCCTGGGAGAGAGATGATTTCGATGGCACAGATGATTGGTTATTTCTCTGCAAGATAAAACCCGCTAAAAGAGCAGTCTCTTTCAACATTTTTTTGATAATCGGGGCTGAAGATGTTGCGTTTCGATGACTTGCAGTTGTTCGTTCGGGCGGCGGACCTGGGCAGTCTGTCGGCGGCGGCACGGGGGATGGATATGTCGGCGGCGGTGGCCAGCGCGGCGTTGAAGCGCATCGAACAACAACTTGGCGCACGCTTGCTCACCCGCTCTACCCGTAGCCTGCGCCTGACGGCCGAAGGCGAGGGCTTTCTGGAGTACGCCCGGGCCGCCTTGAGTAATCTCGATGAGGGCCGCCGTTTGCTGGCCAGTGGGCAGGATCAGGTCAGTGGGATTTTGCAGCTGTCGGCGCCTTCGGATTTCGGGCGCAACCTGCTGCTGCCATGGCTCGACGAGTTTCAGCGCGAGCATCCGAAACTCACCGTACGGTTGCTGCTGGGCGACCGCATCGCCGACCTGTTCCGCCAACCGGTGGACATCGCCCTGCGTTACGGCGAGCCGGAAGACTCGAGCCTGGTGGCCTTACCCATCGCACCGCAGAACCGCCGCGTGCTGTGTGCTGCGCCGAGTTATCTGGCCCGACATGGCGAACCACGGCAGCTGGAGCAATTGGCGCAGCACAATTGCCTGCTGTTTATGCTCGGTAGCCGGGTCCACGATCACTGGAGTTTTCACGACGGCAAACGTGAGGTGAGCCTGACCGTCAGCGGCGATCGCTTCAGTGACGATGCCGATGTGGTGCGGCTGTGGGCCGTGGCGGGAGCGGGGATTGCGTATAAGTCCTGGCTCGATGTCGCCACCGATGTGCTCGCCGGTCGCTTGAAAGTGCTGATGCCTGAATTGCTCTGTGAGCGCGCACCGCTGAATTTACTGTGCGCCCATCGCGCACAATTGAGTAAGCCGGTGAACCTTTTGCGGGAAATGCTTGCCAGCCGATGCGCTCGGATAAGCAGTCAATTTCCGACGATATCGGGTGTCGATCATTAGTCGCAGGCAAATAGCGAAATTTCTGTCAGGAACTATCACCACCAATGGATTCCCGAGGGCAGGAACCGGCGGTTAACCCGCTTATACTAGCGCCCGCCTCATGTACGCGCCGTCGATCTCGCAATGGCGAGTCCACGTTCGAGTCGGTCAGACCCTACGGTCATCACCGGACCTTCGCTGCACCCGCGAAGCAATGGCCTGGGTGAGCGGGTGGCTTTGCCCGGCTTATGGCGGTTTTCGCGTCTTGGCCGAGGACACATTACTGGTCAAGATGTCTCTGAGCAGTAGACGAAACGATTCAACAGGGAGTGAATACATGGAACATGCACCTTGCATCAGCCAGATTGCCACGTTGCTGGCTGACCCAAAGCGCAGCGCAATGATGTGGGCCTTGATGGACGGCACGGCACGGCACACTGAGGAGCTGGCGTTGCTGGCGGGCCTGTCGCCGTCTTCGGCCAGTGCGCATCTGGGGCGCTTGTCCACCGGCGGTCTGTTGAAAGTCGAAACCCGTGGGCGCAAACGGTTTTTCCGGCTTGCCGCGCCCGAAGTCGGCGCCGCGATAGAAGCCCTGGCCAGTGCTACCCTGGCCAGCGCGCCTCGGGATATTCCAGAGGTGTTCAAACGCACGAGCCCTATCGCCAAACCTCAGGCGGCGCCTTCGTCACTGCTGCGGGCCAGGCTTTGTGACGACCATCTGGGAGGCACCCTGGCCGCGGATCTTTACCAGCGACTGCTGGATGCCGGCTGGATCGAGCAGCTCGATCAGAGGGTCATGATCACTCACAAGGGTTCCACGCAATTGGCAGCACGCGGTGTGTTCATCCAGGCGCTGGCCCACCGCAACGGCAGAGTCGCCTGCGCGTGCCCGGACTGGAGCGAAAGACGCCCGCACATGGGTGGTTCCTTGGGGGCGGCCTTGTTGCAACTGTTCATGCAGTCCGGCTGGTTGAGCCTGCCCAGCGATTCGCGAGCCTTGCAAATCACGGCCACGGGGCAACGTGAAATCCATCGTTTCGCCAAGGAAACCGAGCTGGAAATGGCGCTTTAGAGCCATTGGGGGACGATGTCCGGGATTCTGGGCTTCAGGCGTCGTTCAGAGCTGTGGGCAGGTCGTATCCAGCAATAACCCCCAGTCACTATCGCGCACACTCGATCCGGGGACTTTCGGATTGGGGGAAGGTGGCATGGAAACACGAAGCTTCAGCGCGGCAGAACGACTGGAACGGCTGCCCATCAGTGGTTATCACCGCATCATTTTCATCATCATTGCCTTGGCGTTTTTCTTCGACTCCATGGACCTGGCGATGATGACCTTCCTGCTAGGCTCGATCAAAACCGAGTTCGGCCTGAGCACGGCGCAGGCCGGGTTGCTGGCCAGTTCGAGTTTCTTCGGCATGGTGGTGGGCGCCTCGCTGTCCGGCATGCTGGCCGACCGCTTCGGGCGCAAACCGGTGTTCCAGTGGAGCATTGTGTTGTGGGGCATCGCCAGCTACCTGTGTTCCACGGCGCAGAACGTCGAAATGCTGACGCTGTTCCGTATCCTCTTGGGGATCGGCATGGGCATGGAGTTTCCAATTGCGCAGTCGATGCTGTCGGAGCTGATTCCGGCCAAGCGTCGTGGGCGTTACATCGCATTGATGGACGGCTTTTGGCCGCTCGGTTTCGTCGCGGCCGGGGTGCTGTCGTACTTCCTGTTGCCGGTGATTGGCTGGCGCGACATCTTCCTGGTGTTGGCGGTGCCGGCGGTGTTCGTCCTGGCGATTCGTTTTTTCATTCCCGAGTCGCCGCGATGGCTGGAACAGGCCGGGCATCATGATGCAGCGGACACGGTTTTACACCGCATTGAAGAACGGGTTCGGGCTTCATTGGGCCGTTCGGATCTGCCTGAGCCGATTCGCCTGCCACGGGTGGCGAGTCAACCGGGCAACTTCTTCTCCGCGCTGCGGGAAATCTGGTCGGTGCAATATCGCCGGCGCACGATGATGATCTGGAGCGTGTGGTTCTTCGCCTTGCTGGGTTTCTATGGCCTGACGTCCTGGCTCAGTGCGCTGCTGCAACAGTCGGGTTTCGCCGTGACCCAGTCGGTGTATTACACGGTGCTGATTTCCCTCGGCGGGATTCCCGGGTTCCTCATGGCCGCCTGGCTGGTGGAGCGTTGGGGGCGCAAACCGGTGTGCGTCGTGACCTTGCTCGGCGGCGGGGTGATGGCGTTTCTTTATGGTCAGAGCGCGGTGTTCGGCGGCAACGTCAGCCTGTTGATCACATCGGGGCTGCTGATGCAGTTCTTCCTGTTCGGCATGTGGGCGGTGCTCTACACCTACACTCCGGAGTTGTACCCGACGTCGGCACGGGCCACGGGCTCGGGGTTCGCTTCGGCCATCGGCCGCGTGGGTTCGCTGCTCGGGCCAATGGTGACCGGGCTGGTGTTCCCGATGACGGGGCAGGGCGGGGTGTTTGCGTTGGGGGCGATGTGCTTTGCGATTGCGGCGGCAGTGGTGTGGATCTTCGGGATGGAAACCCGGGGCAAGACATTGGAAGAATTGAGCGAGCCGGTGATCATCAGTTAATCACCGAACCTGTAGGAGCGGGCTGGCCCGCTCCTACAGGTTTATCGGGTGACCTTTAAGGTTTCACCAACCGCGCATCCAGGCTGTTCTGCGCCAGACGCTTGGCCTGATCCTGGGTCATGCCCAGATCGGTGTACAGCGCGTGGAAGTTCTCGGTGACATAGCCACCGAAGTACGCCGGATCATCGGAGTTCACCGTGACCTTCACGCCGCGTTCGAGCATGTCGAGGATGTTGTGCTGGGACATGTGATCAAACACGCAGAGCTTGGTGTTCGACAACGGGCACACCGTCAGCGGGATCTGCTCATCGATGATCCGCTGCATCAAGCGCTCGTCTTCGATGGCGCGCACGCCGTGGTCGATGCGCTGGATTTTCAGCAGGTCGAGGGCTTCCCAGATGTACTCGGGCGGGCCTTCTTCACCGGCGTGGGCCACGGTCAGGAAGCCTTCGTGGCGGGCACGGTCAAATACGCGCTGGAACTTGCTCGGCGGGTGGCCCATTTCAGAGCTGTCCAGGCCCACGGCCACGAATGCATCACGGAACGGCAGCGCCTGGTCGAGGGTTTTCTGCGCTTCGTCTTCGCTCAAGTGGCGCAGGAAGCTGAGGATCAAACCGCTGGTGATCCCCAGTTGCTGCTCGCCATCTTTCAATGCGGCGGCGATGCCGTTGAGCACCACTTCGAACGGGATGCCACGGTCGGTGTGGGTTTGCGGGTCGAAGAACGGTTCGGTGTGAATCACGTTCTGTTCCTTGCAGCGCAACAGGTAGGCCCAGGTCAGGTCGTAGAAATCCTGGGAGGTGCGCAGCACATCGGCGCCCTGGTAATACAGGTCGAGAAACTCTTGCAGGTTGTTGAAGGCGTAGGCCTTGCGCAGGGTGTCGACGTCGTTCCACGGCAGGGCGATCTTGTTGCGTTCGGCCAGGGCGAACAGCAGCTCAGGCTCCAGCGAACCTTCCAGGTGCAAGTGCAATTCTGCCTTGGGCAGAGCGTTCAGCCAGTCGTACATTTTTGAAATCTCATCAAGTGCAATGGGGGCATTCTACAGATGCCCGCCGAAACAATGAGTAAAACCTGACCAGCCGGTTCATTACACGGCTTCCTGTTCCCGTCGATAAGCGTAGGTGTCGGCAAAGCGCGAGAGCAAGAATTCGGCGCAAGTGGTGGCCGGATACTTCGCCGGATGCTGTTCGTCCTGGCAACCGGGCAGGCATTCGATGGGGGTGTCGGGGTGTGGCTCGGCAAAGAACGGCATCGAGTACCGATCCCCTCCCAGCGGGCTGATCACCCGATGTGGCGTCGACAGGTAACGGTCGTTGCTCCAGCGCGCCATCATGTCGCCGAGGTTGACCACGAACGTGCCTTCGATCGGCGGTGCATCGATCCATTCGCCTTTTACGTTGCGCACTTGCAACCCCCCAGCGGCGTCCTGGTAGAGCAGGGTGATGCAACCGTAATCGGTGTGAGCGCCGGCACCTTGCTGATCGATGGAGCTGGCAGTGTGGCGCGGCGGGTAATGGATCATCCGCAGCACGCTGACCGGCTCTTTGAAACGGCTATCGAAGAAGTCACGCTCGATGCCCAATGCCAGGGTCATGGCTCGCAGCAGGGTTTGCGCGAGTGCTTGCATGTCGACGTAGTGCTGCTCCATCAGCGATTCCCAACCGGGCATCGACGGATGACGGTTGGGTCCGCGCAAGGGTTTTTCCGCCAGCACCTCGGGATGATCGGCGGGCAGGTGCAGGCCCATGTCGAAGGTTTCTTTCAGGTCGCTGGGTTTGCTCGGGTCGAGTTGTTCGGTGGCGATGGCGCCATAGCCGCGGTGGTGGCGGGTCCGGGTGATGTCGATCTTGAGTTTTTCGGCGGCGGGCAGGGCGAAGAAGCGTTGGGCATGGTCGAGCACGGCCTCGATGCGCGACGAAGCGATCGGGTGGCCCTTGATATAGAAAAAGCCCCATTCGCGGCAGGCGCGGTCGATGCCTGTGGCGACCGATTGCCAGGCTTGAGCGTCATCGCTGTAGAGCGGGGCGATGTCGATGATCGGGAGTTGGTTCATGAAGTGTTCCAGGCGAGGTTTTATGCTGGGGCCAAAAGATCGCAGCCTCGCTTCGCTCGACAGCTCCTACAGGTGTAAGTCAATCCATGTAGGCGCTGCCGCAGGCTGCGATCTTGGCGGTGTCACGGGTAAAAAATCACTTCGGCATCTCGGCCTTCATGCCTTCCACGTAGTAGTTCATCGACGCCAGTTGTGCATTGGTCGCGCTCACGCCCGCCGGGATTTTCTCCACGCCGGCCTGATCCTTGATCGGCCCGGTGAACGGATGCAACGCGCCGCTCTTGATGTCGGCAATGATCTGCTCGGCTTCGGTTTTCACTGCGGCCGGCACCAGGTCGCTGATTGGCAGCTCAACCGTGCCTTCCTGCAAACCGCCCCAGTAATCCTGGGATTTCCATGCATGGTCGAGCACACTTTGGGTCGCCTGAATGTAGTGCGGGCCCCAGTCGTTGACGATAGACGTCAACACCGCTTTCGGCCCGAAGTGCGCCATGTCCGATGCATAACCGACGGCATACACGCCACGCCGTTCTGCTGCCTGGATCGGCGCCGGGCTGTCGGTGTGCTGGAACACCACGTCCACGCCCTGATCGATCAGCGCATTGGCGGCGTCGGCTTCCTTGCCCGGATCGAACCAGGAATTGACCCACACCACTTTGATCTCGGTGCCCGGGTTGTACTTGTTCAGGGCCAGCTGGATGGCGTTGATGTCGCGGATCACTTCTGGAATCGGGAAGGAAGCGACGTAGCCGATTTTCTTGGTCTTGGTCATCTTCGCCGCAAGGAAACCGCCGACGTAGCGGCCCTCGTAAGTGCGTGCCAGGTAAGTGCCGAGGTTCTTGTCCTGCTTGTAGCCGGTGGCGTGTTCGAAGGTCACCTTGGGAAATTGCTTGGCAACTTTCAGGGTCGGGTTCATATAGCCGAAAGACGTGGTGAAGATCAGGTCGTACTGGTCCTTGGCCATGTTGCGGATCACCCGCTCGGCATCGGCGCCTTCGGCGACGTTCTCCACGTAGTTGGTGGTGATCTGGTCACCGAACTTCTCCGCCAGTGCCTTGCGTCCCTGTTCATGCTGATACGTCCAGCCGTGATCACCGATCGGGCCGATATAGACGAAGCCGACTTTCAGCGGGGCGGCAGCACTGGCGGTCAGGCTGGCGCTCAGACCGATGGCTGCGGCGACAGCGCAAAGCAGCTGCTTCAACGGACGTTTGTGCATGAACTGGAACTCCATTTTGTTGTGAGGTGTACCGGGTCAATGCAAATTGCTGACCAACAGGACAACAAAATCCGGGGCCGCATAACGGCATTCGCGGGCAAGCCTCGCTCCTACAGGTTTTGCGTTGCACCCAATCCCGCGATAGGCACAATTCCTGTAGGAGCGAGGCTTGCCCGCGAAGGGGCCCTAACGACCACCACAGAACCATCCCGGTGCACCCTCGCGAATTCACGCCATCCGCTGGTGCGAGTGTCTCCCGCAATAGGTCTGCGTCGACTTAGACGCCGGCGATCAACTGCCGAGCCGCTTGGCTGTGATCGGCGATCAACCCTTTCAGGTCCAGCCCCTCAACCTGCCCATCGATCACCCGCCACTTGCCGCCGATCATCACCCGGTCTGCCCGGTCCGCGCCGCACAGCAGCAGCGCCGACACCGGATCATGGCTGCCGGAGAAGCGCAGCTCATCCAGTTTGAACAGCGCCAGATCCGCTTGCTTGCCCACCGCCAGTTCGCCGATGTCGCTGCGCCCGAGCAACTGCGCCGAGCCCTTGGTGGCCCAGCCCAGTACGCGTTCCGGGGTGATCTTCTGCGCGCCATAACGCAGACGCTGGATGTACAGCGCCTGTCGGGTTTCGAGCATCATGTTCGAGGCGTCGTTGGACGCCGAACCGTCCACGCCCAGGCCCAGCAACGCGCCAGCGTCGGTCAACTCGATGGTTGGGCAAATCCCTGAAGCCAGGCGCATGTTCGAACTCGGGCAATGGCAAATACCGGTGCCGGCCGCGCCGAGGCGGGCGATTTCGTCGGGGTTGAAATGAATGCCGTGGGCCAGCCAGGTGCGTGGGCCGAGCCAGCCGACGCTGTCCAGATAATCCACGGTGCGCAGGCCGAAGCGTTGCAGGCAGAACTCTTCTTCGTCGAGGGTTTCGGCCAGGTGAGTGTGCAGGCGCACGTCGAGGGTATTCGCCAGTTCGGCGCTGGCGGACATGATTTGCGGGGTGACTGAAAACGGCGAGCAGGGCGCTAAAGCGATCTGGATTTGCGCGCCGTCACCCCGTTCGTGGTACTCGGCAATCAAGCGTTGGCTGTCGGCGAGAATCACTTCGCCCTGCTGCACGGTCTGCTGCGGCGGCAGCCCCCCGTCTTTTTCACCAAGGCTCATTGAACCGCGAGTGAGCATGGCGCGCATGCCCAGTTCGCGGACACTCTCGACCTGCACGTCGATCGCATTTTCCAGGCCTTCCGGAAACAGGTAATGGTGATCGGCCGCGGTGGTGCAGCCGGACAGCAGCAACTCGGCCAAGGCGACTTTGGTGGCGAGGGCGAGTTTTTCCGGCGTGAGCCGGGCCCAGACCGGATAGAGGGTTTTCAACCACGGGAACAATGGCTGATTGACCACCGGCGCCCAGGCGCGGGTCAGGGTTTGATAGAAGTGGTGATGGGTGTTGATCAGCCCCGGCAAGATCACATGTTCGCGGGCATCAAAGACTTGTCCACAGGGTGCTGACGGTTGCTGGCCGACGCCGAGCACTTCGACGATCAAACCGTCTTGCAGCACCAGACCGCCACGGGCATCGAGCGCGTTGGCCGTGAAAATGGCGAGGGGATTTTTTAACCAGGTACGGGTCGCAGGCATAGTGGCCGGCTCCTCTGAAAGTGGGGTTCAGGGTTGCCAGCTCAGTGTTGCCCTGTCTGCTGATCCAGGGTCGCCGCGGGGGGCGAGGTGCGGAGTTTCAATCAAAAAAGCTTCGCGGGCAAGCCTCGCTCCTACAGAGTCATGCGTCGGACCTGTAGGAGCGAGGCTTGCCCGCGAAGGCGTCAAATCCAACACCCGATTACCAGGGAATGGTTTCACCCCGGTAGTTCACAAAATGATGCCCGCCCTTGCCGGCATACGCATTCACCTGATCGATCAGCCCGCGGGTGCTGGTTTCCACATCGATGTCGGCACCTTCGCCACCCATGTCGGTCTTCACCCAGCCCGGGTGCAGCGACAGCACGGTGAGTTTCTGTTCGCCCAATTGCGTGACGAAGCTGTTGGTCATCGAGTTCAGCGCCGCTTTGCTGGCCTTGTACAGCGCCAGCTCCGGCGCGTCGGGCATGGTCACGCTGCCCAGCACCGAACTCATGAACGCCAGCACGCCACTGCCTTCACGAATCTGCGCGACGAAACGCTGGGCCAGGTTGATCGGCGCCACGGCGTTGGTGAAGAACAGTTGACCGACCTCGGCCAGGGTCGCGCCACCCGGCGTCTGGACCTCCGGCCCCTTGACCCCGGCATTCACGAACAACAGGTCAAACACCTCGCCCTTGAGCTGTTGGCTGAGGGCGATGACCGCTTGCTGGTCGTCCATGTCGAGTTTTTCGATCCGTACCTTGCCCAACGCCTGCAAGGCTTCGGCACCCTGTGGGTTGCGCACGGTGGCGGTGACTTGCCAGCCGTCGGCCAGCAGGGTTTTCACCAGACCGAGGCCCAGTCCCCGGGAGGCGCCGATGATGAGTGCGGTTTTTGCCGTGGACATGAATGGCTTCCTTGATGTCTCGAGAGGGCTTGACCCTGGAGCATACTCCAGGCTTTAGCCTTGTTGCTCCCTGAATGTATGGAGCAATGCCAATGTGGACTTCAACGCAATATCGTCAACTGGTGCGTGGCAGCGCATGGTACGACCTGATCGTCACGGCGGCATTTGCCACGCCGTGGAGTTTTGCGGCGTTGCATGGCGTGCTGTTAAACCTGAGTCAGACTTTCAATCTGCCCGGCGAGCTACCGCCGTTCGAGCCGGTGCACATGTTGATGGCGAATCTGTTGGGCTCGATTGTGTGCGTATGGGCCGTGCTGCGGATTCGCGATCCGCAGCAGATGTTTGGGCGATATGACGCGGTGGGGAGGTTTCTGTTTTCGGCCTGGCAGGTTTATGCGCTGGCCCATGGGGCGAGTTCGCTATTGGTGATTTTCCTGTTCTTTGAACTGATGTGGGGTGTGGCCCAAGCGTTGCCTGTTCGTACGCCTTCGCGGGCCACCACTTAATGCCCCGCCCGCCACGGCTGCCCCAACGACACCGGCGCATACAATCGTGTGCGCACGGCATCCCGGGACAGCAGCACTAACACCACTATGGTCGCGACATACGGCAGCATTGCCAGCAGACTCGACGCAATCGCCAGCCCCAAGCCCTGCGCCACCAAATGCAGGATGCTGGCGAGACCGAACAGATAAGCTCCAAGCAGCAACCGCCACACTCGCCAACTGGCAAACACCACCAGCGCCAGGGCAATCCAGCCGCGACCGGCGCTCATGTTCTCCGCCCACATCGGCGTATAGGCCAGGGACAAATATGCCCCAGCCAATCCCGCCATCGCCCCGCCAAACAGCACCGCCAGCGTACGCACGCGCAACACCGGCAAGCCCATTGCACTGGCGGCGTCCGGGCTTTCGCCGACCGCCTGAATAATCAACCCGACGCGACTTTTCACAATCACCCAGGCCACCAGCGCAAACAGGGCAAACGACAGATACACCAGCAGGTCCTGGGCAAACAGCATCCGCCCGATCAGCGGAATTTCACTCAGATAAGGAATCGCCAGCGGCTCGAAACCCGCCAACGGTTTGCCGACCCACGCAGCGCCAACGAAGGTCGACAGGCCCACGCCGAAGATCGTCAATGCCAACCCTGTCGCCACCTGGTTGGCGTTGAACACCAGCGCCACCAGGGCGAACAGCGACGACAGCAACATCCCGGCGAACATCGCCAGCAACACGCCGAGCCAGAGGTTGCCGCTGTTCAGGGCGACGATAAAACCGATCACCGCCCCAAACAGCATCATGCCTTCCTGCCCAAGATTGAGGACGCCGCTCTTCTCGCAGATCAACTCGCCCAACGCCACCAACAACAGCGGTGTGCCACAGCGAACCATGGCATAGAAAATATTGCTCAGCAGATCGATATCCATCACAAGGCTCCTGCTTGTACGGCGGTGGTCGAGGTGCGCCGTACCCAGCGCAGGTTCAAACGTGGTCGGTAGAGAATCAGCACGTCACTGGCCAGCAGGAAAAACAGCATCATCCCCTGGAACAATTGAGTGATGGCTTGCGGCAGGTTCATGCTCATCTGCGCGCTTTCGCCACCGATGTACAGCAGCGCCATCAACAGGCTGGAAAACAGAATGCCGATGGGATTCAGCCGCCCGAGAAACGCCACGGTGATCGCCGCATAGCCATAACCCGGCGAAACCTGCGGCACCAGTTGTCCAATGGGCCCGGTGACTTCGCAAACCCCGGCCAGCCCCGCCAAGCCACCGCTGATCAACAGCGCCAGCCAGATCAGCCGCTTCTCGCGAAAGCCGACAAAACCCGCCGCGCGCTTGTCCAGCCCGAGCACTTTGATCTGGAAACCGACAAAGCTCTTCTGCAACAACACCCACACCGCAACCAGCGCGAGCAAGGCGAAATACACGCCCGCATGGACCCGACCGTCCTCCATCAACAACGGCAAACGACTGGCATCGCCAAACATCGCCGACTCCGGAAAGTTGAACCCGGCCGGGTCCTTCAGCGGCCCGTGGACGCAGAACAGCAGCAGGTTCAACGCGATGTAATTGAGCATGATGCTGGTGAGGATTTCATTGGCGTTGAAGCGTGTGCGCAACCATGCCGTCAGCCCGGCCCATGCGGCACCGGCCAGGGTGCCGGTGAGCAGGATCAACACCAGCGCCCAACGGCTTTGCAGGTCGATGATGTTCACCGCCAATGCACTGCCGGCCAAGGCGCCGAGCAGCAACTGACCTTCGGCGCCGATGTTCCAGATCCGTGCCTGATACGCCACTGCCAGGCCCAATGCACAGAGCAGAATCGGCAATGCTTTGACCAACAACTCAGAGACCCCGTACAGGTCGCTGATCGGTGCAATCAGCAAGGTGTGCAAGGTCAGCAACGGGTCGTGGCCCAGCGCGATAAACAACAATGAGCCACAGCCCAGGGTCAACACAGCCGCCAGCAACGGCGAGCACCACAACATCAGGCGCGATTGCTGGCCACGGGGTTCGAGAGAAAGCAGCATGTGAAACTCCGTTAAAGCGTTACGGGTGCAGGTGATTGAGGGGTGTCGAACTGGCCGGCCATCCAGCCACCGATATCGATCAGGCGGGTGTCGACGGTGGGCTGCAGTGTCGACAGTCGACCGCCACACAGGGCGCCGAGGCGATCGCTGATCTGGAACAGTTCGTCGAGGTCTTCGGAGATCACCAGGATCGCCGCGCCAGCGTCGCGCAAGGCAATCAGTGCTCGGTGAATGGTTGCGGCGGCGCCGACGTCCACGCCCCAGGTCGGGTGCGCGGCCACCAACAACCTGGGTTGCTGAAGGATTTCCCGGCCGAGGATGAATTTCTGCAAGTTGCCACCAGACAGGCTGCGAGCCGCTGCCTGGGCATCGGGTGTCTTGACCCCGAAGCGGCGGATGATGTCTTCGGCCAGTGCCTCGACTTTGCTGCGCTGGATCAATCCATTGCTGACCAGCCCTTGTTGAAATGCGGTGAGCAGGGCGTTATCCGCCAGGCTCAGTTCCGGTACCGCGCCATGGCCCAGACGCTCGGCGGGGACGAAGGCCAGGCCGAGTTTGCGTCGTGCATCCGGCCGCAGGTGCGCCACCGGTTGCCCGCCGAAACTGATTTTCGCCCCGTCATTTCCCGGCAGCCGTTCTTCACCGCTAAGCAAGGCCAGCAACTCATCCTGGCCATTGCCGGCCACCCCGGCGACACCGACGATTTCGCCGCTGCGCACCTCGAGATCAATGCCCTTGAGCGAGCAGCCGAACGGGTCCGGGTTGTGCCAGGACAATCCGGTCACGTTCAGAAACGCATCAGCCCCCCTGACCTTCGGATAGTCAGTAATCAGCTCAGCGGCTTCACCGACCATCAACTGCGCCAGTTGCTGGTCCGAACACTCGGCCGGCACGCAATGCCCGGCCACTCGTCCGCCGCGCAACACCGTGGCGCTGTGGCACAACGCACGCACTTCGCCGAGCTTGTGGCTGATGAACAGAATGCTGCAGCCCTCGGCGGCCAGTCGGCGCAACGTGATGAACAATTCGTCGGCCTCTTGCGGGGTCAGTACCGACGTCGGTTCATCGAGAATCAGCAGGCGGATGTCCTGCATCAGGCAGCGAATGATTTCCACCCGCTGACGCTCGCCGATGGACAGGCTGTGGACCAGTCGCTCCGGTTCCAGCGCCATGCCATAGCGTTGGGACACCTCGCGGATTTTCGGTTCAAGCTGCTTCGGCGTACCGGCCGCAGCGCCCATCGCCAAGGCGATGTTCTGCGCCACGCTCAGGGTTTCGAACAGCGAGAAATGCTGGAACACCATGCCGATCCCGAGGCTGCGGGCCTGGGCCGGATTGCGCATGGTCACGCGCTGGCCCTGCCAGATCATCTCCCCTGAGTCGGCGTGTGTGACGCCGTAGATGATCTTCATCAGGGTACTTTTGCCCGCACCGTTTTCGCCGAGCAGGGCGTGGATTTCACCGGGCGCAATGCTCAAGTCGATGGCATCGTTGGCCAGGCAACCGGGGTAACGTTTGCTGATTCTGCGCAATTGCAGGCGGGGTGTTTGATCGGGGGGAGGTGCAGGGTTGGACATGACAGGCTCGGGTCGCAAAAGAATATGCCTGTGGATAAAGCAATTTCCTGGCCATTGAGTCAGGAAATCGACAAAAGCCTGCTGGCACAGGCGTTGCGGACGCTGCCTCGACCTATTCCAATTCCTGGAGAGGCACCACTTGAGGGCAAGCCTTTTGATCAGGCTCCGGTTTTGCGCGTGATCAATTGGTCAAAAAACGAGCAATAAGCTGCAGGCATTGTCAGGCATGGGGCTGCGCCAGCCATGAACGGGTTATCCACAGCTTGTTCCACAGTATCTGTGCGCAAGCCGACCGTGTGGGCATAAGCACCGAGGGGCTTTCTTCTAATGGCGATAAACCACTCTAACTGATTGTTTTTACGTGGAATAAACGTCGCGGATGGCGAGTTGGACGAAAAATGAGCAAAGCCCGCAAAGCCGCATGACAGAAGGGTTACAGCAGAATGTGCTCAGGTTATCCACAGCCGGGTGCACAGCAGATGTGGGCAAGTGTCGAGAGCAAAGAAAATCGGGGTGCCCCAAAAGATCGCAGCGGCCACAGGCGCGTAGAGCTGCCGAAGGTTGCGATCTTTTGATCTTAACGCTGCAACAAAATACGCCCGCGACTTAAGTCCGCCAGCTGCGTTTGCAGCGTACTTATCTGCCCGTCGCCAATCGCCAATTGCAGTTCCACACCACTGGCCGTGAAGGTTTCCTCCACCACCAAACCACCCAGCTCCGCGACCCGAAGCTTCACCAACGCCAACTCGCCAAATGCACAGGCACAACTGACCGGCACCCGACTGATCAACTCGACTTTCGGTGCCCCTTGCAGGCATTTGTTGGCACTGCCGCCGTACGCTCGGGCGAGGCCGCCGGTGCCCAACTGGATGCCGCCATACCAGCGGATCACTACGACCGCGACCTGATCGCAATCCTGCGCTTCAATCGCCGCAAGGATCGGCCGGCCAGCGGTGCCACCGGGTTCGCCATCGTCAGTGCTGCGGTATTGATCGCCGAGCTTCCAGGCCCAGCAATTGTGCGAGGCGTTCAAATCACTGTGTTGCTCGATGAACGCCTGGGCATCGGCTGCGCTGGCGATCGGCGCGGCGAGGGCGATGAAGCGGCTCTTGCGAATCTCTTCGCGGTATTCGCAAAAATCGCTGAGGGTAAAAGGCATGGGTGTCTTAAATAGCCGGCGTCAGGCCGCAGCCTTTGAGAATGATGCGAATCAGGTTGCTGCCGGCGTCTTCCATGTCTTGCTTGGTCAACTTGGTGCGCCCGGTGACACGGCAGATCTGCGTGGCAAAGTCGGCGTAATGCTGGGTGCTGCCCCACAGCAGGAAAATCAGGTGCACCGGGTCGATCGGGTCCATTTTGCCGGCGTCGATCCACGCCTGGAATACCGCGGCCCGACCTTGAAACCAGGTGCGGTAGTCCTGGTTGAAATGCTCGGTCAGGCAATCACCGCCGCTGATGACCTCCATGGCGAAGACCCGCGAAGCTTGTGGCTGGCGCCGGGAGAATTCCATTTTGGCGCGAATGTATCGCGTCAATGCTTCTGCCGGATCGTCCTCGACGGTCAGGGTATTGAAGGTGCTGTCCCACAATTCAAGGATGTTACTCAGCACCGCCACGTACAAACCGAGTTTGTTGGTGAAGTAGTAATGCAGATTCGCTTTGGGCAACCCGGCTTTCTGCGCGATGGTGTTCATGCTGGTGCCTTTGAACCCGTGACGGGCGAACTCGTCTTCGGCGGCTTTGATGATGGTCTCTTCGTTCTTCTGACGAATGCGGCCGGCGGGTTTGCCGCCGTGGGCTGGGACTTCAAAGGTCATAGGCACTTCCGAACAGGTAGATGGGTGCAACCAGATGCGTTGATAGCGCACCCACGGGCCTCAGACAAGTCCTATGGCGATAAAACCTTGGGCACCGCTCCCACAAGCTTTCAGCGAGTCGCCGCCAGACTCTCCAAAAAACTCTCCAGAACCAGATGCGGGCGACGGCCCTTGCGTGTAACCGATGCCAGGCTCAGGTCATAAAAACGTGCCTTGGGTTTCAGTGCACGCAAACGGCCTTGCTGCACCCAGAGGCTGGCGTAGTGATCCGGCAGGTAACCAATGTAGCGCCCGGTCAGGATCAGAAAGGCCATGCCCTCGCGATCCGACGCACTGGCGGTGCAATTGAGCGCCTGGTAATGGGCCTGAATCTCGGCGGGCAAACGGAAGGTCGGGGCGATGGCGTCCTGGCTGTTGAGGCGCTCATCATCCAGTTGTTTGTCGTCGACATAGAACAGCGGATGGCCGACCGCGCAATACAGCAGCGAGCGTTCGCTGTAGAGCGGCTGATACTCCAGCCCCGACAACGCGCTGGCTTGCGGCACCACGCCGACATGCAAGCGACCGTCGAGCACGCCTTGTTCGACTTCATTGGGCGCAATCATGCGGATCTGGATCTGTACGTCGGGGCCGCGTTCCTTCAATTGGGCCAGGGCGTGGGTGATGCGCATGTGGGGCAGGGTGACCAGGTTGTCGGTCAGGCCGATGGTTAATTCGCCGCGCAAGTGTTGGTGCAGGCCGTTGACCTCGGTGCGGAAACTTTCCAGCGCACTTAATAGCTGCAACGCAGATTGGTAGACCTCACGGCCTTCTTCGGTCAGGGAAAACCCCGCGCGACCTCGCTGGCACAGGCGCAGCCCCAGGCGTTGCTCCAGATCGCTCATTTGCTGGCTGATGGCCGAGCGACCGATACCCAGCACCGATTCCGCCGCGGAGAAGCCGCCACACTCCACCACGCTGCGAAAAATCCGCAGCAGGCGGATATCAAAGTCACTGACTTGCGCCAGCGGATCGGGGCGACGGGTACTCATAGTTTAGTCCGGGTCTGACTGAAGGTTAGAAAAGTTGGATTTCATCGACTTTATCCCCGTGGCAATTTAGCTGCAAGAACGCTTTTGATCTCCACGCCGCTTATTTTGCCCTGCGAGGTTTTGCCCATGAACGTGCCTGAAAACGCCCCGACTTCCCTGGCCAGCCAGCTCAAGCTTGACGCTCACTGGATGCCCTACACCGCGAACCGCAATTTCCAGCGCGACCCGCGCCTGATCGTGGCGGCCGAGGGCAGTTGGCTGACAGACGACAAGGGCCGCAAGGTCTACGATTCGCTCTCGGGTCTGTGGACCTGCGGCGCCGGGCACACCCGCAAGGAAATCCAGGAGGCGGTGGCCAAGCAATTGGGCACTCTCGATTACTCGCCGGGCTTCCAGTACGGTCACCCGCTGTCGTTCCAGTTGGCCGAGAAAATCACCGACCTGACCCCGGGCAATCTGAATCACGTGTTCTTCACCGATTCGGGTTCCGAATGTGCAGATACCGCGGTGAAAATGGTGCGTGCCTACTGGCGCCTGAAAGGCCAGGCGACCAAGACCAAGATGATCGGCCGCGCTCGTGGTTATCACGGCGTGAACATCGCCGGCACCAGCCTCGGCGGCGTGAACGGCAACCGCAAACTGTTCGGTCAGGCGATGATGGATGTCGATCATCTGCCGCACACCTTGTTGGCGAGCAATGCTTTCACTCGTGGCATGCCGGAGCAGGGTGGTATCGCGCTGGCGGATGAATTGCTCAAGTTGATCGAACTGCACGATGCCTCGAACATCGCAGCGGTATTCGTCGAGCCATTGGCCGGCTCCGCTGGCGTGCTGGTACCGCCGCAGGGTTACCTCAAACGTCTGCGCGAGATCTGCGATCAGCACAACATCCTGCTGGTGTTCGACGAAGTGATCACCGGTTTCGGTCGTACCGGTTCGATGTTCGGTGCCGACAGCTTTGGTGTCACTCCGGACCTGATGTGTATTGCCAAGCAAGTCACCAACGGCGCGATCCCGATGGGCGCGGTGATTGCCAGCTCCGAGATCTACCAGACCTTCATGAACCAGGCGACGCCTGAGTACGCGGTGGAATTCCCGCACGGCTACACCTATTCCGCGCACCCGGTGGCTTGCGCCGCAGGCCTGGCGGCACTCGACCTGCTGCAAAAGGAAAACCTGGTGCAGAGCGTGGCCGAAGTCGCACCGCATTTCGAAAACGCACTGCACGGTGTGAAGGGCAGCAAGAACGTCATCGACATTCGCAACTACGGGTTAGCCGGTGCGATCCAGATTGCACCTCGCGACGGCGATGCCATCGTGCGTCCGTTCGAAGCTGGCATGGCGCTGTGGAAAGCCGGGTTCTACGTGCGCTTCGGCGGCGACACCCTGCAGTTCGGCCCAACCTTCAACAGCAAGCCGCAGGACCTTGATCGTCTGTTCGATGCAGTCGGCGAAGTGCTGAACAAGATCGACTGATTCCCTCTTCTATATAAAGGCGTCCTTTCAAAGGACGCCTGTGGACAATTTCAGGAGCCCCGCATGAGCCTCATCCCGCATTTGATCAATGGCGAACTGGTGACCGAAGACGGTCGCACGGCCGATGTGTTCAACCCGTCCACCGGCCAGGTTATCCACAAGCTGCCGTTGGCCAGCCGCGAAACCATTCAGAAAGCCATCGACTCGGCCAAGGCTGCGTTCCCGGCCTGGCGCAATACGCCAGCGGCCAAGCGCGCTCAGGTGATGTTCCGTTTCAAGCAACTGCTGGAACAGAACGAATCCCGCATCGCACAACTGATCAGCGAAGAACACGGCAAGACCCTGGAAGATGCTGCCGGTGAATTGAAGCGCGGGATCGAGAACGTCGAGTTCGCGTGCGCGGCACCAGAAATCCTCAAGGGTGAGTACAGCCGTAATGTCGGGCCGAACATCGATGCCTGGTCGGATTTCCAGCCATTGGGCGTAGTGGCCGGCATTACCCCGTTCAACTTCCCGGCCATGGTGCCGCTGTGGATGTATCCGTTGGCGATCGTCTGTGGCAACTGCTTTATCCTCAAGCCGTCCGAGCGCGATCCAAGCTCCACGCTGCTGATCGCTCAATTGTTACTGGAAGCCGGCCTGCCGAAAGGCGTGCTGAGTGTGGTGCATGGCGACAAGGCCGCAGTGGACGCACTGATTGAAGCGCCGGAAGTCAAAGCGTTGAGCTTCGTCGGTTCGACGCCGATTGCCGAATACATCTACGCCGAAGGCACCAAGCGCGGCAAACGCGTCCAGGCGCTGGGCGGGGCGAAGAACCATGCGGTATTGATGCCGGATGCGGATCTGGATAACGCGGTCAGCGCGTTGATGGGCGCCGCTTACGGTTCGTGCGGTGAGCGCTGCATGGCGATTTCGGTGGCCGTGTGTGTCGGTTACCAGGTGGCGGATGCGTTGGTGGCCAAACTGACACCGCAGATCAAGGCACTGAAAATCGGCGCTGGTACAACTTGTGGCCTGGACATGGGGCCTCTGGTCACCGGTCAGGCGCGGGACAAGGTCAGCGGTTATGTTGAAGACGGCGTAACCGCCGGTGCGAAGCTGGTGGTGGACGGTCGTGGTCTGAGCGTGGCCGGTCATGAGGACGGCTTCTTCCTGGGTGGCTGCTTGTTCGATAACGTCACGCCAGAGATGCGCATCTATAAAGAAGAGATCTTCGGGCCGGTGCTGTGCGTCGTCCGGGTCAACAGCCTGGAAGAGGCGATGCAACTGATCAATGATCACGAGTATGGCAATGGCACCTGCATCTTTACCCGTGATGGGGAAGCGGCGCGGTTGTTCTGCGATGAGATCGAAGTGGGTATGGTCGGCGTCAACGTACCGTTGCCGGTGCCAGTGGCGTATCACAGCTTTGGCGGCTGGAAGCGTTCGCTGTTCGGCGATCTGCATGCTTATGGCCCGGATGGCGTGCGGTTCTATACGCGTCGCAAGGCTATTACCCAGCGCTGGCCACAACGGGCAAGCCATGAAGCTTCGCAATTCGCATTCCCTAGCTTGTAAGTAGAAGGGCAGAAGGCCGACCTCTTGAGGTCGGCCTTTGTGTTTTCGGGCTGTTTTGACCGATATGACAGAAATGTGAAATTAGAGGTTGACGGCAGATCCTGGACGTCTATAATTTGCCCCACTTCCGGCGCAGTCGAAACGGAAAACTCCTTGGTAAACAACGAGTTACGCAGTTTTCGGCAGCGGTTACGCTTCAGTTCATCGAAGCCAGAAGGAGTTGGTA
>Ga0182007_10000377_pt1 | contig 28045 bp, 24 predicted proteins | sample Sormic07211113_1_FD_123023 | JGI IMG/M metagenome (GOLD analysis project Ga0182007, IMG submission 123023) | Rhizosphere microbial communities from Sorghum bicolor, Mead, Nebraska, USA - 072115-113_1 MetaG | ecosystem: Host-associated > Plants > Roots > Rhizosphere | place: USA: Nebraska...
CCGGACGGCTCGCCGGTCGGTGAGATCGTTCAGGAGAACATGATCGGGAAGATCAACTTCGCGATGAACGTGGGCGGTCAGAAGAGCGGTGCGATCAAGGCGGAGAACTGGCGGGCCTGGAACTTCGCGAGCGTCGACCACGCGGAGAACGAGGTCGCCCGGATCACGAAAACGTGGGAGGGGCTCGCCAAGACGATGTTCACCACCGCGGACAACTATGTGCTGCAGATCCACTACCAGTTGCCCGAGCCGTTGTCGAGTCTTGTCGTGGCTACGGCCCTGACGGTGGACACGGCGTTGAAGCAGGACGCGCGCGGGTGGGGCTGACTCCGACGGGGCCGCCCGGTGAGGGCTCAGAGCGGGGTCAGGTGGTTCGGGTCGGTCCGCCGACCGGGCAGCTGCGGGTTCTCCAGCAGGGCCGTCTCCGGCTTCAACGCCAGTACCGCTGCCACCGGGTGCTCCTCGTCCACCGGTGTGACCTCCGGTGTGACGCGGCTCAGCAGGACCACTCCCCAGGAGGCCAGGCCCGCGCCGGCCAGGGCGAGGAGGACGCCCTCCGGGCCGCCCTGGAGGCGCTCGCCCAGGAGGGTGAGGCCGATGGCCGCGGCGGCGACCGGGTTGGCCAGCGTGACCATCGCCAGCGGGGCGCCGAGGCCGCCCTGGTAGGCGGTCTGGGACAGGAGGAGGCCGGTCGCCGCGAAGGCCGCGACCAGCAGGGCCACACCGATCACCTGCAGGCTCAGCAGTGAGCCGGAGCGGTCGGTGGCGGCCACCGTCACCGTCTGGGTGAGGGCCGAGGCGACCCCGGAGGCGAAGCCGGACGAGGTGGCGTGGCGCAGACCGGGACGGGAGCCCGGGCGGGCCAGCAGACCGATCAGGGCCGCCGTGACGCCGGCGACGGCCACCGCTTCGGAGGTGCTCAGCACGGTCTCGGGTGCCTTCCCGGAGGCCGTCACCAGGATCGCGGCAAGGCCCAGCAGCGTCAGCGCGGTGCCCCGCCACTCCACCGCGCTGACCTTCCGCCCGGCGATCCGCGCCCCCATGGGCACCGCCGCGACCAGGGTGAGCGCGCCGAGCGGCTGTACGACGGTCAGCGGACCGTACTTGAGGGCCACGACGTGCAGAAGCGCGGCGGAGCCGTTGAGCAGGACCGAACCCCACCAGGCGCCCGAGCTCAGCATCCGTCCCAGGCCGGAGCCGGGGTTGCGGGAGGCGAGCCGTTCCTGGGCGACGGCGGCGGCCGCGTAGGCGACGGCGGAGACCAGCGAGAGGACGATGGCGAGGACGGTGGCGTTCATCGGCCGGCTCCCACGAGGATCTTGTCGTCGGCCACGGGTGCGAGCTTCTCGCCGCCCCGCCCGGCCGTGGTGACCGTCCGCTGCGGACGGGGGATCAGGGCGAGGGCCGCGCCGAGCATGGCCGTGGCCACGATCGAGTCCAGCCAGTAGTGGTTCGCCGTACCGACGATCACGACGAGGGTGATCATCGGGTGCAGCAGCCACAGCCATCGCCCGCGCGACCGCGTCGCCGCGATCAGGCCGACCGCCACCATCAGCGCCCAGCCGAAGTGCAGCGACGGCATCGCGGCGAACTGGTTCGAGAGATGGTCGGAGGACGGCGGGCCGTAGACCGAGGGGCCGTAGGCCTTCGCGGTGTCGACCAGGCCGGTGGCGGCCAGCATCCGGGGCGGTGCCAGTGGGAACACGAAGGGCAGGACGAGAGCCGCGGAGGTGACCGTGGCGAGGACCCGGCGGGCCCAGACGTAGTGCGCCGGGCGCTTCAGGTACAGCCAGACCAGGAAGGCGACGGTGGCGGGGAAGTGGACGGTCGCGTAGTAGGTGTTCGCGAGGTGCACCAGGGTGTCGCTGTGCAGCAGGGCGGACTGGACCGCGCCCTCACCGGGCAGATGGACCGCTCGTTCCAGGTCCCACACGCGATGCGCGTTGTGCATCGCCTCGCCGGTGTGGCCCGTGGCCAGCTGCCGGCCGAACTTGTAGACGAGGAAGAGCCCTGCGACGAGCAGGAGCTCACGGACGAGCGGAGGCCGGGCTGTACCGGTCTCTCCCTCTGCAGGCTCGGTGCGGGCATTCATCCCCCGGCCCCTTCGCTGACGGTGGTGCGGATGTGCGGTCGTACGAGTGGGACCGCTGATCCGGCCCGAACTCATCGGCACGCTTCCGTCCCGAAACGAAAGCGTTCCGATACGGCAGTGTACCGATACGAAGACGTTCCGGTACACTGGCGTATCGATTGAGGTACGACACACTGGGTGTCGGGAATAAAGAACGAATAAAGCGGAACGCCGACACAGCGGCGGTACGCCGGGACATGCGGGACAGAGAGGACGGGCACATGACGTCGCAGGCAGCGGAGGGACCGGAGACGGTCGCCGCCTCGCGCCGCTCCAAGATCACGCGCGAGCGTGAGCAGGAGTTCTTCGACGCCGTGCTCGAACAGGTCCGTGAGTGCGGCTACGAGGCCGTCACCATGGAGGGCGTCGCCGCCAGCGCGCGCTGCAGCAAGTCGACGCTGTACCGGCAGTGGAAGACGAAACCCCAGTTCGTGGTGGCCGCCCTGCGCTCACGCCGCACGGCGCGCTTCGGCGGTATCGACACCGGATCGCTCGCGGACGACCTGCGCGAGGCGGCCCGGGCCGTCGGCCGCTGGTCGCTCGACGACACCAAGCTGCTGCAGGCCCTCGGCCACGCCGTCACCCAGGACGCGGAACTCGCCCAGGCGCTGCGCGAGGCGCTGGTCGAGCCCGAGATCGCGGCCCTGCGGGAGATCCTGCTGCGCGGGGTCGAGCGCGGTGAGATCACCGCCGACCATCCCGCGCTGGAGTACCTCCCCGCCCAGATGTTCGGCGTGGTCCGCGCCCGTCCCATCGTCGACGGCAAGTACGCCGACCCCGACTACCTGGTCCGTTTCGTGGAGGCCGCCGTGCTGCCGGCACTCGGCCTCACCTGATGCTCGGGCCGCCGTCCGTGGGATGACAGGACGGTGACCTGAGCGCGCCGCACCGTGGGGACGGGGGCGGCGCGCACCCCCCGGCCGGGTGGGGTATCCCTTGAGCGGAGGGGCGCCCCGCCCGGCCGACCGCGGTCATACGTTGCTGCCGGCGCCGCCGCCGGTCGACACCTTGATGCCCTTGGTGATCGTGTCGATGACCGACTGGCTCTGGTCGACGTCCACCCCGAAGCGGACCACGACGATCTGCGAGGGCTGGACCGGGGAGGGGAAGGCGAGCGACTCGACATAGCCGTCGGACCCCTTGCTGGTGACCGCCTTCCAGCGGACCAGATAGCCCTTCTGACCGGCCACGGTGACCGCCTGGGAGGCGAGCACCTGGTGCGAGGTGATGGAGCCGTAGGTCTTGCCGCCGTAGGACTGCTCGGCGTTCGCCGCGATGTCGGCCTTCGCCACCGCCTCCGGTGTGCTGCCCGCGGTCCTGAGCACCTCCGCCAGCGTCGAGGACGCGCCGCCCTTGGTGCAGGTCTGGGTGGTGTCGCCGGGGCACTTGTAGGAGTCGTCGGAGCTGATCTGCGCCCCGCCCGCGTACTCCTGGCCGTACCACTGGCTCGGGATGGGCAGGCTGATCCCGCTCAGCGCGTCGGTCACCGAACCGCTCCTGACCTTCGGCGGGTCGGACTGCTCGGGCCCGGGCGACTGGCCCCCCGAACCCCCCGAACCCCCCGAACCCCCCGATCCCCCGGAACCACCCGGAGCACCCGACGGGCCGCCGTCGCCCTGGCCGCCGAAGCCGCCCGAGCCGCCCGAGCCGCCCTGGCCACCGAAGCCGCCCTGCCCGCCCGGCCCCTGCTGCGAGGAGACGTTTCCGCCGCCCGAGCCGCCGTCACCGGTCAGCGCCCACACGCCCACGCCTATGCTCGCCAGCACCGCCACCGCTATACCGACGGCTATGCCCGTGCGCAGCCCCTGCCGTCGCGGCCCGGGCTGCTCGGCGGGGTAGGCCGGATGGCCGGGGAACGCCGGATACGCCGCCGGACCGGCCCCGGCCGTCGGCGTCTGCGCCGGGGGACCCCATACGGCGGCCGAACCCGCGGGGCGGGTCTGGTCCGTCCATGCCTTGCCGTCCCACCAGCGCTCGGTGGCGGGACCCTCATTCGTCTGCCCCGGGTCGGGATACCACCCGGGAGGAGTCACCTGCGTCATGCCCCCCACCGTATGAGGCGTCGGTGAAAGCGGGATGAGAGGATCCGGACTTCAGGCCACCGTGCGGGCCGCTCCCGGTGACAGGGCCGGCGCCCGGGTCTCTCCCGCCCACCGGCCGAGTCCGTCAACTATCACACGGCGGACGCTTCTTGACCGCCGGTCGGCCCGGCACGGGCAGGTCACAGCCGTGGCGCGTCGCCCGCCCGCACTCGCTGTCACCCATCACGGCAACAGCTGGCCTGACCGGCCCACACTCCGGCGATCCGGCCGCTACGCTCGAGATCTGTACGTCGTTCGGGCGACTTGGGGAGGTAGCGGGATGACGGAGGTACGGCCCATGGAGGCCACCTCGGCTTCCCTGTGGGAGCGCGAAGAGGAAGTCGACGCCCTCGTGCGGGCGATCGACACCCTGGCCGCCGACCGCTCGTCCTCGGGCAGCCTGCTGATGATCCGGGGCGAGGCCGGGCTCGGCAAGACCGCCCTGCTGGCCGAGACGCGCCGTATCGCCGAGAGCCGCAACTGCACGGTCTGGTCGGCACGCGGCGCCGAGACCCTGCGGTCGGTCCCCTTCAACGTGGTGCGCCAGCTGCTGCAGCCCGCACTGGTCTCGCTGATGCCTGCGGAGGCGCGCGAGTACCTCGGCGACTGGTACGACGTCGCGGGCCCCGCCCTCGGCATCACCGAGCCCGGCGAGCGCCAGGCCGACCCGCAGGGCGTGTGCGACGGCCTGGTCGCCGCCGTACGCCGGCTCGCCCGGCGCGACTACCCGCTGGTGCTGCTGATCGACGACGCGCACTGGGCCGACCAGGAGACCCTGCGCTGGCTCGCCGCGTTCGCCGAGCGGCTCGACGACCTCTCCGTGCTGGTCGTCGTGGCCCGGCGCCCCGGCGAGGTCGGCGGCGAGAGCGCCCGCCTCCTCGACGCCGTGGCCGCGGCCTCCAGCAGCCCGCCCACCGTCCTCGACGCGCTCACCCCGGGCGCCACCGCCGAACTCACCCGCGCCCGGCTCGGCGCGCACGCGGACGCCCCGTTCTGCCGCGAGGTGTGGGCCGTCACCGGCGGCAACCCGTACGAGACCGTCGAGCTCCTCGCCAAGGTGCTGGACAGCGAGCTGGAGCCGACCGAGGGCACGGCCGCCGAACTGCGCGCCCTCAACCGCTCGGCCCGCGGCGGCGGACTCGTCGCCCGCCTGGAGGAACTCGGCATCGAGGCCACCCGTTTCGCCTGGGCCGCCGCCATCCTCGGCACCGACATCTCCGTCCCCCTGGTCGCCAAGCTGGCGACCATGGAGCAGGACGAGGCACTGCGCTGCGTCGAACGGCTGAAGGACGCCCGTATCCTCACCGCACCCGATCCGGCCGCCGGGCGGGTCGGCGAGGGCGATCTGGAGTTCGTCCACCCGCTGATCGCGTCCGCCGTCTACAACTCCATCCCCGACGCCCTGCGCACCGCGATGCACGGCATCGCCGCCCAGGTCATCACCGACTCCGGGCGCGGCGCCGCCATGGCCTCCCGGCATCTGCTCAAGGTGCATCCGGACGACGACGAGGAACTCGTAGAGCAGCTGCGCGAGGCCGCCCGCGAACACCTCGCCGTCGGCGCCCCGGACGCGGCCCGCCGCTGTCTTGAGCGCGCCCTGGTGGAACCGCCGACCCCGGAGGTCCACGCCCACGTGCTCTACGAACTCGGCTGCGCCACCCTGCTCACGGCGCCCGCCACCACCATCGACCACCTCCAGTCCGCGCTCGGCATGCCGGGCCTGGACGGGGACACGCGCGTGGACGCCGTCTTCCGCCTCTCCACCGCCCTCCTCCACAACGACCAGCTGGAGGAGGCCGTCCGCACGGTCGAGGCCGAGGCCGCCCGCCACGAGGACGGCCCCGCCAAGCTGCGGCTGACGGCGGTGCGGTTCATGTGGGAGGGCATCGCCGGTGAGGCCGTCTCCCCGGGCCGCTCCGAGCGCCTCGCCGCCCTCGCCGAGACCTGCACCGGCCGCGACAACTCCGAGCGCGCGCTGCTCATACTGCGCGGCTTCGACGCCCTGATCCACGGGGAGAACGCCGAGGAGGTCGTCGAGTACTGCGACCGCGCCCTCGTCAACGGCCGCCTCGCCCCCGGGCTCGGCTGGACCGACACCGAGTGGGGCAGCGAACTGCTGCTGATGCTCGCCAGCTCCTACGCCCACACCGACCGCCTCGACCGCGCCGAGAGCCTGTGCACCGAGGCGCTGCGCGCCTACGAGCAGGCCGGCTGGAGCGGCGGCCATCTCGTCCTGGCCCACGCCTACGTCGGGCTCGCGCACCGCCGGCGCGGGCGGCTGCGGGATGCGGAGACCTCGCTGCGGGAGTCGCTGCGGCTCGCCGAACGCGTCGGGCGCGGGCTGCCGTTGTACTGGACCGTCACCTGCAACCTCGTCGACACACTGCTCGCCCGGGGCCATGTCCAGGAGGCCTTGGAGATCGCCGAGGAGTACGACTTCGCGCCGCCCTATCCCTCCACCATCGTGATGCCCGACGTGCGGACCGTGCGCGGGCGGCTGCTGCTCGCGGTCGGCCGGACCAAGGACGGCATCAACGAACTGGAGGAGGCCGAGAAGGCGGCGGCCGCCCGGGGCCATCACAACCCGGTGGTCGTGACCTGGGCCCTCGACCTCGCCCGGGCGCTCGCCGTGGACGACCCGGGGCGGGCGGCCCGGCTCGCCACGGAGGCCCGGCGGCAGGCCGAGCGGTTCGGCACGGACACCGCCATCGGTGAGGCCCTGCGGTGCGCGGCGGCGCTGGAGACCGGCCAGCGGGCCGTACGGCTCGCCGCGCAGGCCGTGGCGTATCTGGAGGCGTCGCCCTGCCAGTACGAGCACGCGGCGGCTCGGGTGGAGTACGGGATCGCCGCGCGGTCGGTGGCCGAGCTCAACCGCGGACTCGCGCTCGCCCGTTCGTGCGGGGCGGACGGGTTGGTGGCGCAGGCGCGGGACGTGCTGGAGAACGGCCGCGGGCTCCGGTGAGGGTCCGGTCGCCCCTGAAGGGGCGCTACAGGGCCAGGAGTTGATCGGTCACCGTCGCCAGCCGCTTCTGCAGGTCCCGGTCGTACGCCGACTCGTGCGCCCGGGACGGACTCGTACCGTCGAAGTAGCCGCCGCTGCCCAAGTCCCGGGTCGCCAGGGCCAGTACGCCCGGGGCGCCGTCCGCGACCGTGTTCCAGGGAGTCACCCCGCCCTCCCTGACCATCGCCGTGTCCATGAACGTCGCGGGATGCAGGACGTTCACCGAGACTCCCGTGTCCGCCAACTCCTCGGCCAGGGCGAAGGTGTGGGCCGCGAGAGCGAACTTGGCCCGGCGGTAGGCCGCGAAGCCGTCGTATCCGCGCCTGAACTCGATGTCGTCGAACTCCACGGGTTCCTGGCCCACCGAACCGACGTTGACGATCCGGGACGGAGTGTTCGCGCGAAGGGTCGGCAGCAGGGCGCGGGTCAGCACCACCGGAGCCAGATAGTTGACGGCGAGGCGGAGTTCATGGCCGTCGGCGCTCAGCTCCCGGGACGCCCCGGGAGCGCCGGCACCCACACCCGCGTTGTTGATCAGGACGTCCAGGTCGGGGTGGGCGTCGGCCACATGGGCGGCCAGTTCGCGGACCCGGGACAGGGAGGCCAGGTCGGCGGTGAAGCCCTCGGCGTCGCCCTCGGCGCGGAGCTCCTCGACCAGTTGTTCCGTGCGGCGCGGGTCACGGCCGTGGGCGAGGACGACATGGCCGGCGCGGACCAGCTCGAAGGCGACGTGACGGCCGAGGCCGGAGGTGGCGCCGGTGACGAGAATCGTGGACATGCCCCCACCGTAGTCACGCGGTGGAGGCATGTGCGAGATGCTGCTGGAGCTACGACCGGCAGGGTCACCCTCCCGTGCCGTCGGCGCTCTCGGCGCTCTCGGCGCTCTCGGCCTCCTCGGCCAGCACGCGCTGCGCCGTCGCGAACGCCGAGTTCGCCGCCGGGACCCCGCAGTACACGGCCGTCTGCAGCAGGACCGCGCCGATCTCCTCCGGGGTGAGGCCGTTGCGCCGGGCCGCGCGGATGTGCATGGCCAGCTCGTCGTAGTGGCCGTGCGCGACCAGCGCGGTCAGCGTGATCATGCTGCGCTCGCGGCGTGTGAGGGTCGGGTCGGTCCAGATCTCGCCCCAGGCGTAGCGCGAGATGAAGTCCTGGAAGCGCGCGGTGAAGGGCGACTGGCGGGACTGCGCCCGGTCGACGTGCGCGTCGCCGAGCACCTCGCGCCGGACCTCCATGCCGAACCGGGCACCCGGGCCGAGGTGGGCGCGCAGCGCCGTCAGCACCGCCTGCGGGCACTGCGCGGGCGCGAGGTGCGGGGCGCCCGGCAGTTCGACGAGCGTGGCGCCGGGTACGGCGTCCGCGATCTCCCGCAGATGCGGGGGCGGGGTGGCCCGGTCCTCGCGCCCGGCGATGAGCAGGGTCGGCACGGAGATCTCCGGGAGCCGGTCGCGCACGTCGAAGGCGGCGAGGGCGTCGCAGCAGGCCGCGTACGCCTCGGGGTCCGCGTTCGCCTCGTCGGCGAACAGCCTCGGGTCGGTGAAGCCGCCGCTGAACCAGCGCGCCGGGGTGCTCTCCAGAAGCCACTCCAAGCCCTCCCGCCGTACCCGCTCGGCCCGTTCCTCCCATGGCCTGGAGCCGTTGAAGTGCGCCGAGGAGCAGATCGCGGCCAGGGAGGTGAGCCGGTCCGGGTGGTGCAGGGCCAACTGCAGGCCGACCGCTCCGCCCAGTGAGACGCCCGCGTAGGCGAAACGGTCGACGCCGAGCGAGTCGGCGAGTTCGAGCACCAGGCCGGCGAGGTCCTCCATCGTGGCGCCGGGGCCGATCAGGTCGGGTGCGGAGCCGCCGTGGCCCGGCAGGTCCCAGCGGATCACCCGATGGGTGATGGACAGCTCGGGCGCCACCTTGTCCCACAGGGCGTACGACGTCCCCAGCGAGGGGCCGAGGATCAGGGCGGGCCCGGAAGCGGGCCCTTCGGCACGGTGGTTGAGGAGTTTGGCGGTCAACGTCGCTCCAGGGCACGGTCGGTGAGAAGGGCTGCGGCACCCGTGTAGCGGGCCGGGTCGCTGGGCTCGTCGAGGTCGACGTCCTTCAACTCGGGCTCCTCGGCGAGGAGTTCGCCCAGTGGGCGGCCCTCGGTGTAGGTGCGCTCGGCCAGCCGGGTCAGCAGGGACTTGGCGCGGGCGCGGCCGAGCACCGAGGCCAGCTCGGCGGAGAGCCGCTCGGAGACGATCAACCCGTGGGTGAGGCCGAGGTGTTCGCGCATGGTGTCGGCGTGGACCCGTAGTCCCTCGGTGAGGTCGGCGGCGTCCCGGGCGGCGCCGCCGACCAGGCGCAGCAGGTCCCGCAGTGGTTCCCACTCGGCGTGCCAGGCCCCGGCCGGGCGCTCGTCCTCGGCCGCCAACAACCCGTACAGCGTGGCCGCCAGCTGCGGCGCCCGGCGCGCGGCGGCCGCGACGAGCGTGGACCGTACGGGATTCGCCTTGTGCGGCATCGCCGACGAGCCGCCACCGCTGCCCTCCGCGACCTCCGCGATCTCCGTGCGGCCGAGGACGAGCACGTCCGCGGCGAGCTTGCCCAGCGCACCGGCGGTGAAGGCCAGGCAGCCGGCGAGATCGGCGATCGGTGTGCGCAGGGTGTGCCAGGGCAGCGTCGGCACGGCGAGGCCGAGCCGGTGGGCGAAGGCCGCCGTGAGCGCCTCGGCGTCCTCGGCGCCGTACACCGTGAAGGCCGCCAAGGTCCCGGCGGCACCGCCGAGTTGGGCGGGCAGGCCGTCGCGGACCCGGACGGTCCGGTCCCGTGCGTCCAGCACCAGCGAGCGCCAGCCGGCGGCCTTCAGACCGAACGTCGTCGGTACGGCGTGCTGGGTGAGCGTCCGGCCCGGCATCACCGTGTCGCGGTGCTCGGTGGCCAGCCGGGCCAGCGCCCGCTCGGCGCGGGCGAGGTCGGCGAGGACCGGGGCCAGAGTGCGCACGGCGACCAGCATCGTCGCCGTGTCCATGATGTCCTGGCTGGTCGCGCCCCGGTGGACGTAGGGGCCGTACTCCTCACCGACGGCCTTCGTCAGGTCGGCGACCAGGGGGATGACCGGGTTGCCGCCGCCGCGGGCGCGCTCGGCGAGGGAGCGTACGTCGAAACGGGCGGCGTCGGCCGCCTCGGTCACCGCGCTCGCCGCCGCGGCCGGGGCGAGCCCCTGGGCCGCCTGGGCGTGGGTGAGCGCCGCCTCCGCGTCGAGCAGGGCCTGGAGGTAGGCCGTGTCGGAGGTCGCGGAGGCGGCAGGAGAGCCCGTCCACCCGGGGGCGAGCAGGCCCGTGCCGTCGGGATCGACAGAAGTCACTGGAACTCCAGGAAGACCGTCTCGCCTTCGCCCTGAAGGCGGATGTCGAAACGGTAGGTGCTGTTGCCCTCGTCCTTGGCGATCAGCGTGTCGCGGCGCGCCTCGTCGAGCCGGGCGAGCAGCGGGTCGGCCGCGAGTGCCGCCTCGTCGCCCGGCAGGTAGACGCGGGTGAAGAGGTGGACGAGCAGACCGCGCGCGAACACGCACACGCTGATGTACGGCGCGCTGTGCCCGCGTGCGCCGGGTCGCAGGGTCCGCGCGTACCAGTGGCCGTCGGCGTCGGTCTGGATGCGGCCCCAGCCGGTGAACTCCACGCCGTTGCGGCCCAGGTGCTCGCCGGAGGCGGGGTCGCGCCGCATGGAGCCGTCGGTGGTGGAGACATTGCCGTCGGGGTCGGCGCCCCACAGCTCCACGAAGGCGTCGGGCAGCGGGTTGCCCTCGCCGTCGAGGATGTAGCCGTGGACCGTGACGGTGTCCGGGTGGCCCAGCGGCGCGATGTCCTCGCCGCCGCGGAAGGGCAGCGCGTAGCCGTAGAACGGGCCCACGGTGTGCGACGGGGTGGGCAGGACGGCTTCGGGACGGCTGGTGTCGATCTTCGTCATGGCAGGTCAGCGTCCTTCTTCGATCCAGGTGGCATGCGGGCCGTCCAGCACGATGTCCCACTGGTAGCCCATGGAGAACTCCGGTACGGACAGGCTGTGGTCGTAGGTGGCGACCAGCCGCTGCCGCGCCGCGTCGTCCGTCACCGACTGGATGATCGGGTCGTAGGGGAACAGCGGGTCGCTGGGGAAGTACATCTGGGTCACGAGCCGCTGGGTGAAGGCCCTGCCGAACATCGAGAAGTGGATGTGCGCGGGGCGCCAGGCGTTGAGGTGGTTGCGCCAGGGGTAGGGGCCCGGCTGGATGGTCGTGAAGTGGTAGCGGCCCTCGGCGTCGGTGATCGTGCGGCCCACGCCGGTGAAGTTCGGGTCGAGCGGGGCGTCGTGCTGCTCGCGCTGGTGGGCGTAGCGCCCGGCCGAGTTGGCCTGCCAGATCTCGATCAGCTGGCCGCGGACCGGGCGGCCGTCGCGGTCGAGGAGCCTGCCGGAGACGGTGATGCGCTCGCCGACCGGCTCGCCGGTGTGCTGCCGGGTGAGGTCGTTGTCTATGCCGGTGATGTCACGCTCGCCGAAGGCGGGGGAGTGCAGCTCCACCAGCTCCGGGTCCTTCGTCACGTCGATGGTGATCGGCGGCTGCTGGGGATGGCGCAGGATCGAGGAGCGGTACGGGGCGTAGTCGCGGCGCGGGTGGTGCTCCACGGGGGCGCCGTCGGCGACACGCTTCTCGTAGGCGGCGTGTTCGGCCGCGATCTCCTGGTCGATGTCGTGCTGGGTGAGAGTCATCGGGCGCCCGCCTCTCAATTGATCAGGGCACTGAGTATTTCGGTGAACTTTCCTTCACGCTCCCATCGGAAGTCATCAGCGTCAAGACCTTGGAGAAATGCATGGTCAGGGGCTTACGCACGATGGAAGACAAGTCGGTGAACGGACAGGTATCGTTCAGTGCACCGACGAACTCGACCGCGGGGAGCGCAGATGGCAGCGGTGGACCTCACCACCCATCCCGGGCATCTGGCCCGGCGGCTGCAGCAGGCCCACTACCTGCTGTGGAACACGATGGTCTCGGAGGAGATCACCTCCCCGCAGTTCGCGGTCCTGAACGCGCTCGTCGCCGAGCCGGGCCTGGACCAGCGCACGGTGGGGGAGCGGGTGGGGCTCGACCGTTCCACGATCGCCGAGGTGATCAGCCGGCTCGGCAGGCGCGGGCTGCTGGACAAGGTGCGCGACCCGCAGGACGGCCGCCGCTTCCTGCTGCGGCTGACGGAGGACGGTGTGCGCACCCATCGCAAGCTGACCGTGCGCACGGCGCGGATGAACCAGCTCTTCCTGGCCCCGCTGTCCGCCGCCGAGCAGACGGTGTTCTTCGAGCTCATCCAGCGGGTCGCGGACGCCGCCGAGGGCCTGCGCAACCCTTCGCGGCCCCTCGTCGGGCAGGGCTGACACCACCGGGCGCCCTCAGGACGCCTTGGCGAACACCACCCACACCTGGCCCTCCGCGAAGTTCACCGGCGAGCCGTCCTTCGTCGTGAAGGCCGTACCGTCCGTGGCCTTCGGGCGCTTCCAGTCGACGTCGTAGACCTTCCCGTCGCGCAGTACCTCGGCCGTCCCGGAGCCGGTCGTCCGGGTGTACGGCGTGTTGTTGCCGAGGACGTCGTGGAAGGCGGACCTGCGGATCTTCACGTACTGCACGACGACCGTCGCCGGGGTCACCGGCTTGCCGTCGGTCGTCACCGTCGGTGTGCCGTCCATCGCGACCAGCCAGCGGTGCCGGCTCGCCGACCAGGTGAAGGTGAACCGCGCGGCCGGGTAACGGACCGTGGCCGAGGTCTCCGGCCTGCCGCCGGCGGGCGCGGCGCCGTAGCGGAAGCCGTTGGTGAGGGCGCTCGCGCCGGGAGCGGAGGGCAGCAGGCGGTCCGGGCGCAGATAGAGGTTGTGCGGGGCGGCGCTGCGGGTGCCGCGGAACCACGCGTCGGCGACCTTGCCGGGTGGCTGGGCCGTCAGCGGCGCCTTGTCGATCAGCGGCAGCAGTTTGTGCTGGGCGCCGGAGAACGCCAGCGTCGGGTCGTCGAACTGCCGCAGCAGCTCCAGGTCGGACTCGCGGGCGCTGCGCACCGGCCCGACCACCTTGGGCAGCCTGGTCGCGTACACCGCCATCAGCCGGCTCAGCCCGCCCTCCACCTGCTCGGCATAGACCACGTCCGCGTCACCCAGCCCCGTCTGGGGCCGGGCCGTGGGCGCGTTGTCGATCTTCACCGCGAGTACGGGACCGCTGCCGGCGCTCCGGCTCGCGGTCCCCTCCGGAGTCGGCGGCTTCGAGCGGCCGCGTCCGTCGTCCGCCGGGCCGTGTCCGTGTGTACAGCCCGCCGCCAGTGCCGCCGTCACCGTGGCGGCGAGCAACGCGACCGTCGTAGAGGTGCGGCGTCTGCGCGCCTGCCGTCCCATGCCCACCGTTGGCCACCCATCTCCCGTGTCATTGATTGTGCGCTTATAAGTTCATTGGTGGCCATACCCGATTGATTCTGATCGCGCGCGTGGGGATGGGCCGAACGGTGGTGAACCACCCCGTTCGGCCCATCCCCGGCGCTTCGGCACGGCACACCCGGGTACTCGGGCGCCGTCGCAGCACCGGACCCACCGACGCGACGGAGGGAGCACCACGCCATGAAGGCCGTGACCTGGCAGGGCAAGCGGGATGTGCGGGTGGAGGACGTGCCCGATCCGCGGATCCAGGAGCCGACCGACGCGATCATCCGGATCACGTCGACGGGACTGTGCGGTTCCGATCTGCATCTGTACGAGGTGCTCACCGCGTTCATGACGCCGGGCGACATCCTCGGACACGAACCGATGGGCATCGTCGAGGAGGTCGGCGCAGGGGTGCCGGACCTCGTGGTGGGCGACCGCGTGGTGGTGCCGTTCCAGATCGCCTGCGGCGACTGCTGGATGTGTCTGACCGGGCTGCCCACCCAGTGCGAGACCACCCAGGTCACCAGCGAGGGCATGGGTGCCGCCCTGTTCGGCTACACCCGGCTCTACGGCGCCGTCCCCGGAGCCCAGGCCGAGTATCTGCGCGTGCCGCAGGCCCAGTTCGGACCCATCAAGGTCCCCGAGGGCCCGCCCGACGACCGCTTCGTCTACCTTTCCGACGTCCTGCCCACCGCCTGGCAGGCGGTCGAGTACGCCGGCATCCCCGAAGGCGGCAGTGTCGCCGTGCTCGGCCTCGGCCCGATCGGCGACATGGCCTGCCGGATCGCCCAGGTGCGCGGCGCCGGGCGGGTGTTCGGGGTCGACCTGGTGAGCGAGCGGCTGCGCAGGGCGAAGGCCCGGGGCGTGGAGACGTTCGACCTCAGGAGCTTCGACAGCGAGAAGGAGCTGGTCACCGCGATCCAGGACCAGACCGCCGGGCGCGGCCCGGACGCCGTCATCGACGCCGTCGGCACCGAGGCGCACGGCAGCGCGGCCGCCCGGCTGGCCCAGCACGCCGCGACCCTGCTGCCCCGCAGGATCGGCGGCCCCTTCGCCGAACGCTTCAGCGTCGACCGGCTCGCCGCCCTGAACACCGCGATCGAGCTGGTGCGCCGCGGCGGCACGCTCTCCCTCATCGGTGTCTACGGCGGTATGGCCGACCCGCTGCCCCTGCTCACCATGTTCGACAAGCAGATCCAGATCCGCATGGGGCAGGCCAACGTACGCCGCTGGAGCGACGAGATCCTGCCGTACCTCACGGACGAGGACCCCCTCGGCGTGGACGACTTCGCCACCCATCGGGTCCCGCTGGCGAAGGCCCCGCGAGCGTACGAGATGTTCCAGAAGAAGCAGGACGGCGCGGTCAAGGTGCTCATGCACCCCTGAGTCAGGGGCTTTTGAGGATCTCGGCAAGGTCGTAGCGGACCGGCTCCTCCAGCTGCGCGTAGGTGCAGCTCTCGGGCGTCCGGTCCGGGCGCCACCGCCGGAACCGGGCCGTGTGCCGAAAGCGCGCCCCGTTCTCCATGTGGTCGTACGCCACCTCGGCCACCCGCTCCGGACGCAGCGGCACCCAGGACAGGTCCTTCTTGCCCGACCAGCGGCTGGGCGCGCCCGGCAGCCGGGCGCTCTCGTGCGCCGCCTCGTCGGCCCAGGCCGCCCAGGGATGCTCCGCGATGTCCCGTGTCCTGAGCGGCTCCAGTTCGTCGATGAGCTCGGCGCGCCGCTTCATGGGGAAGGCGGCCGACACGCCCACGTGCTGCAGCCGGCCCTCGTCGTCGTACAGCCCGAGCAGCAGCGAGCCCACGATCGGCCCGCTCTTGTGGAAGCGGTACCCCGCCACGACGACATCCGCCGTCCGCTCGTGCTTGATCTTGAACATGGCGCGCTTGTCCTGCAGATAGCGCCCGGTGAGCGGCTTGGCGATGACGCCGTCCAGGCCCGCGCCCTCGTACTGCTCGAACCAGCCGTGCGCCACGTCGATGTCGGTCGTGGACGGCGCGAGATGGACGGGCGCGGTGGTCTCGGCCAGCGCCCGCTCCAGCAGCGCCCGCCGGTCGCTGAGCGGGACGCCGAGCAGGGACTCGTCGTCCAGCGCCAGCAGGTCGAAGGCCACGAAGGACGCGGGCGTCTTCTCGGCGAGCATCCGCACCCGGGAGTCCGCCGGATGGATGCGCTCGGTCAGCGCGTCGAAGTCCAGATGCCCCTCCCGCGCGATCACGATCTCGCCGTCCAGCACGCACCGCTGGGGCACCCGCTGTCCCAGGGCCTCCACCAGCTCGGGGAAGTATCTGGTCAGCGGCTTGCCGGTACGGCTGCCCAGCTCGATCTCGGCCCCGTCGCGGAACACGATCGCCCGGAACCCGTCCCACTTCGCCTCGTACTGCATGCCCGGCGGGATCTTCGCCACCGACTTGGCGAGCATCGGCTTCACAGGGGGCATCACGGGGAGATCCATGCCCTCGATTCTGCTCGCATACGTCACTATTCGCCCGGTATGCGAGGTTCACGAGGTCTGTCTACCGTGGCCGTATGGGCGAAGCGGTGGAACTGGAGACGGGCGGCCGCAAGGTCCGCCTGTCCAGCCCCGGCAAGGTCTTCTTCCCCGAGCGCGGCTTCACGAAGCTGGACCTCGCTCAGTACTACATCGCCGTGGGCCCCGGCATCCTGCGCGCCCTGCGCGACCGGCCCACCACCCTGGAGCGCTATCCGGACGGGGTGAACGGCGAGAACTTCTTCCAGAAGCGGGCACCGAAGAACATGCCCGACTGGATCCCGACCGCCCACATCACCTTCCCCAGCGGCCGCAGCGCCGACGAGATGTGCCCCACCGAGGAGGCCGCCGTCCTGTGGGCCGCCCAGTACGGCACCCTCACCTTCCACCCGTGGCCGGTCCGCCGCGACGACGTCGACCACCCCGACGAACTCCGCATCGACCTCGACCCGCAGCCCGGCACCGACTACGCCGACGCCGTCCGGGCCGCCTTCGAACTACGGGAAGTGCTGGGGGAGTTCGGCGGTCTGCGCGGCTTCCCCAAGACCTCCGGCGGCCGCGGTCTGCATGTCTTCGTGCCGATCGAACCGCGCTGGACCTTCACCCAGGTGCGGCGGGCCGCCATCGCGGTCGGGCGGGAACTGGAGCGGCGGATGCCGGAGCAGGTGACCACCAAGTGGTGGAAGGAGGAGCGCGGCGAGCGCATCTTCGTCGACTACAACCAGACGGCCAGGGACCGCACGATCGCCTCCGCCTACTCCGTACGGCCCCGCCCGCACGCCCCCGTCTCGGCACCGCTGACCTGGGAGGAGGTCGGAGTCGCCCATCCGCGGGACTTCGACATCGCGACCATGCCCGCGCGCTTCGCCGAACTCGGCGACGTGCACGCGGACATGGACGACCGCCGCTACTCCCTGGAGGCCCTGCTGGAACTCGCCCGCCGGGACGAGCAGGACCACGGTCTGGGCGATCTGCCCTACCCCCCGGAGTACCCGAAGATGCCGGGGGAGCCCAAGCGGGTACAGCCGAGCCGGGCGCGGAAGGATCCCTAGGCGTCCTGGTCGTCATCGCTTCCGGGCTGGGGCAACGTTTCGAGCACCCTTTCGGGTTCGTCCCGGACTTCCTCCAGGAGCGCCGGTTCGGCAGATACGGCACGGCAGGCGGCCATGCTCAACTCCGCCTCCTCCCGGACCAGTTGCCGCAGCGCTTTCGCATCGATCTCGGAGCCCCCGTCCCGGCGGACGATCAGCGCCCCGAGACGCTCCATGAACGCCCCGTTGCTCCTGGGCCGGGCTGCCCCGGTGTACGCGGAGTGAGAGCGCTCTCACGCCGGTGACGCGCCGGAGCTATCCTGATCGGCACCCGCCGACGAGGAGCCCCAAGTGACCGACACCGCACCGCGCCCCACGTTGGAGGCCGTGGCCGCCCGGGCGGGTGTGTCCCGGGCCACCGTCTCGCGTGTGGTGAACGGCGGGGACGGGGTGCGGGAGCCTCTCGTCGCACGGGTGCGCCGGGCCGTGGAGGAACTCGGCTATGTGCCCAACCAGGCCGCGCGCAGTCTGGTGACCCGACGGCACGACGCCGTCGCCGTGGTCATCGCCGAACCGGAGACACGGGTCTTCGCCGACCCTTTCTTCGCCCTACAACTCCGCGGTATCAGCAAGGAGTTGACGGCCCACGACAACCAGCTCGTGCTGCTGCTCACCGAGGGGCGCGACGACCACGCCCGCGTCGGCCGCTATCTCGCCGGCGGACATGTCGACGGCGCGCTCGTCTTCTCGCTGCACCTCGACGACCCGCTGCCCGGGCTGATCCGGCACGCCGGGGTGCCGACCGTGTTCGGTGGGCGGCCCGGCTGGGGCGAGGGGGAGGGCGGCAGCGGCGCGGTCTACGTCGACAGCGACAACCGGGGCGGGGCGCGGGAGGCCGTACGGCATCTCGTCGGTCTCGGCCGTACCCGCGTCGCGCACATCACCGGGCCCCTCGACCAGACGTCCGCGGCCGACCGGCTCGACGGCTACCGGGACGTCATGGGGGACGCCGATCCGGGGTTGGTCGTGGAGAGCGACTTCACGCCTGGGGGCGGGGAGCGGGCGATGCGGGTGCTGCTCGACCGGCATCCCGATCTGGACGGTGTGTTCGCCGCCAACGATCTCAGTGCGGTGGGGGCGTTGCGGGTGCTGCGGGAGCGGGGGCTGCGGGTGCCGGAGGACGTCGCCGTCATCGGGTTCGACGACATGGTGGCGGTGGCCGAGCAGAGTGAGCCGCCGCTGTCGACCGTCCGCCAGGACATCGAGGAGATGGGGCGGTTGATGGCCCGGCTGCTGCTGGAGCGGCTGGGGCACCGGGATGCGGAAGGCGGGGGAGGCGCGGCGGGGGGTGTGGTCCTGCCGACGACGTTGGTGCGCCGCGCCTCGGCGTGAGCGCCTGAACCTGAAGCGGAGGAAAACACCTGCCTCAAGTCTGTTGTGGTCTCATGTCTGTTGTGGCGCGCTCTTGATCACCGCGAACCTGGCTCCGTAGGGGTCCGCCAGCTTGGCGATCGTGCCGACGCCCTCGATCGGTGTGGCCGGCACGCGGATGGTGCCGCCCAGTTCCCGGGTCTTGGCGACCGTGGCCTCCGCGTCGGTGACCTCGAAGTACGGGAGCCAGTAGGGGGTGTCCTCGGCCGGGTCGTCGGCCAGGGAGACGATGCCGCCGAACATGGAGTCCTCGCCGCCCCCGGCGGGGTTGACGCAGGTGTAGGTGCCGCCGGGGAAGGGCACCGCGGCGGTCTCCAGGCCCAGGGTCTCGTGGTAGAACCAGGCCGCCGCGGCCATGTCCGGTGTGTACAGCTCCACCCAGGACAGCGCGCCGGGCTCGTTCGCCGCATCCACGCCCTTGGTGCGGCCCGGCTGCCAGATGCCGAACGGCACGCTCGCCTTGTCGGCGAGGATCGCCATGTGGCCCTCGCCCATGACGTCCATGGGCTGCACGAGCACACTGCCGTGCGCCTGCTCGGCCGCCTTGGCGGTGGCCTCGGCGTCCGCGCTCTGGAAGTAGACGGTCCAGGAGGGCGGGCCCTGCTCGGGGCCGGTCTGCCTGGCCCCGGCGACGGTCCTGCCGTCGAGCTGGAAGAAGCCGTAGCCGCCGGCGTCGGGCCCCGCCGACTGGAACCGCCAGCCGAAGAGACCGTCGTAGAAGGAGATGGCGCCGTCGATGTCGGACGTGCCGACGTCGATCCAGTTCGGAGCGCCGTTGACGAAACGGGTGGTGAGCATCTGCGCCCTCCTCGGAAGGGTCCCGTTCTCTGCACTGCCGAGTCTTGCATCCCCCACTGACAATCGCCGCCGGACCGAGATGCTTCCGCGCGCCGCCGTGCGCCGGCCCCCGCGGGCACGTCACCATCGAGGTGGCCGCAGGCCTGGGAGACGCCGTTGATCCCGCGTTGATCGAACGTTTTGCGGTACCCGGCAGGCTCTCGGCCATGCACATCGACACGATCATCCCGGCCGACCTCGCCTGGCAGTCCGAGGCGCTGTGCGCACAGACCGGGGCCGACTTCTTCTTTCCCGAGCCGGGCAGCTCGGTCCGCGAGGCCAAGCGCATCTGCTCCCTGTGCGAGATGCGCTCCGCGTGTCTGGAGTACGCCCTGCGCAACGACGAGCGGTTCGGCGTGTGGGGCGGGCTGTCGGAGAAGGAGCGGCTGGAACTGAGGCGTACCACGCGTTGAATCGCGGTGCCGGAGCGCTGAATCGCGGTGCCGGATGAAAATCCGCCCGCCACAGGCGTGTCTCCGGGCACAATCCCCGCATGGTCCGCCTCACCCCGCTGCAGCAGGCCGAGAGCCTGCTGAGCGCCCTCGATCCGCTTCCGTACCCGCGCCGTATGCGCGAACTGGCCGCGCGCGTCCGCGAGACGACGGACCTGCGACCGGTCCTGGAGGAGCTCGAAGGGCGTGGGACGTACGAGCGGCAGCTCGCCGTGATCGCCGCGTCCGTCGGGGGTGACACCGGGTGGATCGCCGCCCGGATCGCCGATCCCGACTCCTTCGTGCGGGGTCACGCGCTGCGGGTGGCCGACGGTCTGGGGGTCGCGGACACGGCCTTCGAGGCGGGGCTCGCCGACGCCGCCGAGGTGGTGCGGCGGGATCTGCTGCGAGCAATCGTCGGCTCGGGGCGGCGTACGGCGCTCGCCGACCGGCTCGTCGACGCCCTGCGCCGTGACTGGGGCGACGCCGCGGCGGCCCGGCTGCTGCCCGGATGTTCCGCGCCCACGGTGGCCCGGCTGCTGCCCGAACTGCTGCATGCCGTCGGGTCGTGGACGGCACTGGCCAAGCGGCATCCGACGCTTCTGCTCGACACGCTGGAGGCGCAGTCGGCCGCGCTGCCGCCGGCGCTGCGCGAGACCTGGTGGCGGCGCTACGGGCACGCCGTGGCCGCGGTGACGCCGGCCGAGCCGCTGCGCGTGCTCGGGCTGCTGGAACGACTGGGGCCCACCCCGCTGCCGTACGAACTCCGCGTCCATGTCGGCGAGTTCGCCGCCGTGGATCCGCGCCGCGTGCTGCGGCTCCTGCTGACGCCCGCGTGGGTCGATGCCGTCGGGATCAGCACCCTGAGCCCGGCCTGCCTGCGCCGGCTCGGCCACTGCGTCGGACCCGAACTCATCGCTTACGGCAGGCACTTGACGCAGCGCGGCAATCTCCGGTTCCTGCTGAGGGCGCTCCCTCCGGCCCGGCGGCGCACACTGTACGACGCCGTCCAGGAAGGGCTCGGTGGGTCCGACGTCATCGACGGCACCGCCCTGGACGTCCTGACGCGACCTCACGCGGCCGAGCTGGCAAGGCAGTTGGCCGAGCGGGCGCGCGAGCGAGGCGCCCCCTGGAGCGGGGTGCTCCACGCCGAGTCGTACCTGCCCGTCGCCGAGGTGCGTGAGCGGCTCCTCGAAGCGACCCGGCGGTCGGCCGCCGAGGACCGTGCCCAGGCCTGGCCGATGCTGATCAGCAACGCCGCGCGCTCCGGCGACCCGGCCGCCGTCACCGTCGTACTGCGGGCCATGGAGCGGCTGCGCAACGAGCAGGACCCGGTGCGTTCGGCCGCGTTGCGCGCGCTCGCCCGCATCCGGGCCGCCCTGATCACCCAGGACGCCGAACCGCACCTGGACCGTATCGCCGTCGACGCCGTCCAGGCCCGGGACTCCTCGTCCCAGACCCGGCAGTGGCTGAGCACGCTCGCCGTCGCCGTGCTGCGCGAGCAGGCGGTGGGCGGGTCGAGGGAGTTGGTGAACTGGGCGCTGCGCACCCTGGTCCGGATCTCCGGCCACACCGGCGACGCGGACCTCGGACGCCTGGACCGCACGCTGCGGCGCGGCCAGGAGCACCAGGTGTACGAGGCGCTGCGGCCGTGGATCGAGGCCGGCGCGGAGAAGGCGGACTACGGACTGGCCTTCGCGCTCGCCCGTGCGGTGGGCCGGCGCGCCGCCGGGATGGCCGAGCTGCAGGAGCTGCTGTGGCAGGCGGTCCGGTACGGCGACGACACCACCGTGCGTCAGGCCGTGGCCCTGTGGCTCGCGCCGTACGCCGCACGCGACGAGCGGGTCGCGCGCCTTCTCGCCCATGAGCCGTCGGCCGCCGCGCTGCCCGAGGTGCGGCACACCGTCGTGCGGCGCCGCACCGACCTCCTGGACCCGATGCTCGCCGAGACCCCGCCCTACGGGCGCTTCCTGACCAAGGGCACCCCCTGGTCCGTACCGGCGACCGCCGACGTACGCCGCTGGGTGCCGCGTCAGCAGGCCGGTCTGCTCCGGCAGCTGGCGGCGCTCGCGGGGGACCTGGGGCTGCCCGCGTATCAGCGGGCGGACGCGGTGGCCCGCGCCGCGTTCGTGCCGGACGGCGGCGCCGACCTGATCCGCCGCTGGACCGGGGCGTCCGACGTCGTCCTGGCGGAGGCGGCGCTCGCCGCGCTGTCCCGCACCGCCCGGCCCGCCGGCACACTGCCCGAGCTGCTGGCCCACGCCGGCGGCGACCGGGCCCGGGTCGCGGTGTACGCGGCCACGCGCGCGTCCCGCCACGCGGCGCCCGCCCGCCTGGCCGCCCTGCTGACGCAGGTGCTCACCGCCCCCGACACCAGGCTCACCGGCCGCAAGGAGGCCGTACGGCTCGCCGCGGTACGGCTGCCGGTGCCGGAGGCCGCCCGGCTGCTCACCGAGACGTACACGCGCGCGGGGACCCATCTCGACGTCCGCGCGGCCTGCGTCGCCTTCGCGGGAGGACTCCTCGCCCGCGAGGAGATCTGGGACCTGATGCGCCACGCCGTGGGCGCCGAGCCGGTCCTGCGGGCCGCCGTGCTGCGCGTCGCCCCGCTCGACCTGCCCGAACCCCAGCGGGAGCGCTACGCGGCCCTGGTGCGCGAGGTGAGCGGCACGGACGATCCGCAGACGGCCGACCTGGCCTTCGCCGCGCTGGCCCGCTGGACCCCCTGGTCGCCCCAGGCGCCGGGCGTGCTGGCCCGGGCCGCGACCGACCTGACGGAGCGGGCGAACTGGCATGCGGCGGCCCGGGGACTGGTCACGGCCGCCATGGCCTCCCCGGAGGGCGCGCAGGGGCTGCTCGACGCCCTGCGGACCCTTGCCGAGACCCCGGCCGACACCGAACCCGACGCCGAGCCGCGCCGCGACCGCCCCGCCCGACGGCGCATCGAGTTCCTCGTCGCCTGCCTGCGGCACGACACCCGGACGGCCCCGGCGGCCGTCCGCCCGGCCGCCCTCGCCGCGAGCGACCTGCTCGGGCGGTACGACGCCCACGTCCCGCAGGCCGCCGCGCTCGCCGCGACCCACCTGGACCTGGCCGCCGTACCGCCGGACCTGGACCGGCTGGTCGCGGCCGTCGGCACCGGGCGGCCCGTGCTGGCCGCCGAGGTCGCCGACACGCTGCGGACGCGCCTGGCGCACCACGACAAGCAGGCGGACCCCGAGGCGCTCCTGGCCGAGGCGGTACGGCTGACCGAGCACGGCGGCCACACCGAGGGCCTGCTCGCCCTCGCCGTCGTCCGGGCGGTCGGCGGCCGTACCGAGTGGCTCGCGGCCTGGCGCGAGCGCCTGCGGGCGCTGCGCCGCCATCCCCGGGCCGACGTGCGCGACAAGGCGTTCGAGGAGACGACCGCCTACGAGTGAGGGCCGTCAGGCTCCGGCGCGGGCCGCCATCCGGGCCTTGCGCGCGGCCAGCTTCTCGTCGAACTTCAGGGCCTCCGCGTCGAGCCCGCCCATGTACAGGCCGAGCTCCTCCTGGGCCTGGCGGCCCTCGGGGCCGAGGCCGTCGATCTCCATGATCTTCAGGAAGCGGATGACCGGCATCAGCACGTCGTCGTGGTGGATGCGCAGGTTGTAGACCTCGCCGATCGCCATCTGCGCGGCGAACCGCTCGAAGCCGGGCATGCCGTGACCGGGCATCCGGAAGTTGACGACGACGTCGCGGACCGCCTGCATGGTCAGGTCGGGGGCGAGCTCGAACGCGGCCTTCAGCAGGTTGCGGTAGAAGACCATGTGCAGGTTCTCGTCGGTCGCGATGCGGGCCAGCATGCGGTCGCAGACCGGGTCTCCGGACTGGTGGCCGGTGTTGCGGTGCGAGATACGGGTCGCGAGCTCCTGGAAGGCGACGTAGGCGACCGAGTGCAGCATCGAGTGACGGTTGTCCGACTCGAAGCCCTCGCTCATGTGCGCCATGCGGAACGCCTCGAGCTTGTCCGGGTCCACCGCGCGCGAGGCGAGGAGGTAGTCGCGCATCACGATGCCGTGGCGGCCCTCCTCGGCCGTCCAGCGGTGCACCCAGGTGCCCCAGGCGCCGTCCCGGCCGAACAGCGAGGCGATCTCGTGGTGGTAGCTGGGCAGGTTGTCCTCGGTGAGCAGGTTCACCACGAGGGCGATCCGGCCGATCTCCGTGACCTTGGACTGCTCCTTGTCCCAGGCCTCGCCGTCCTCGAAGAGGCCGGGGAAGTTGCGGGCGTCCGACCACGGCACGTACTCGTGCGGCATCCAGTCCTTGGCGACCTTCAGATGCCGGTTGAGTTCGTCCTCGACCACTTCCTCCAGGGCGTACAGCAGACGGGCGTCGGTCCAGACGGCAGAGCTGCCGAGGGCGGGGGAAGTGATCGTCACGGGGACTCCAGGGGGCGTACGCCAACAGCGGAACAGACCGGCGAGCGGTGCCGGAACCTACGAGAGCGTAGGCTACGAAGCCGTAGGTTACGTAGCCGTAGGTTAAGTTCGCTGTAAAGATCCCAGATCAGGCCCCCGTTTCCCGGGGCTTGCACGGGAAACGCCCCAACCCCCAGGACCGCAGGTCCCAGGGCTGGAGGAGTGATCACTTCACCCGTCAGGCGTACAGCTCTCGCAGTCGGACCGAGAGGCATGTCACACAGCCCTCGAGCTTCTCGAACTCGCTGATGTCCACCACCACGGGCTCGAAACCGAGGTCCGCGAGCAGGTCCGCGGTCTTCGGCGCGCTGGCCGCCATCAGCAGCTTGTCCCCGCCGAGGAGCACCACGTGCGAGCCGGCTTCCTCCGGCACGGACAGGAAGCGCGGGAAGAGCGAGGGCCGGTCGACCTTCGGGATGTGCCCGATGACCGTCCCGTCGGGCAGCGCGGTGACCGCCGACTTCAGGTGCAGCACCTTGCTCACCGGAACGGCGACGACCCGCGCCCCGAGCGGCTCGAAGGCCGCCCGCAGCTGCTGCACACCGGCCGCGTTGGTGCGCCCGCCCCGGCCGACGTAGATGGTGTCGCCGATCTTCAGGACGTCACCGCCGTCCAGCATCCCCGGCTCCCAGATCCAGTTCACGGAGCAGCCGAGGCGCGCCACGGCCTCCTCGACCCCGGCCGCCTCCTCCCGCCGGGACTCGGCGCCGGAGCGCGCGATCAGCGCGACGTTCCTGTACATGACCACGGTGTCCTCGACGAACACGGAGTCGGGGCAGTCGTCGGCGGGATCGACCTCGATGGTCTCCCAGCCGTTCGACCGCAGGGCCTCGACATAGGCCTCCCACTGCTCCACGGCAAGATCGACATCGACCGTCTCCCGCTCGACGTGCGTCACCAGACCTTCGGCGAGGCGCGGGCCGGGGCGGCGGACGAGGGCCTTCTTGCTGGGCACTGGGGGACTCCGTATGGGCGGGGCAGGGGACCGGGGTATCGGCGGGGCAGGGGACCGGGCGCCCCTCGTGGTGCGGGGCCCCGGTCCGCCATCATGCAGGGCGGATCCGCACGGGCAAAACCCTCGTTGCCAGGCTGTGCCCCTCCTGAGATGCCCTACCCCAGCTCCTCCGGGGTCGTTTCCCGCAGCTCACCGTCGAGCAGCAGCCACCTCGTGATGCCGATCGACTCCAGGAACGGCAGGTCGTGGCCGGCCACGACCAGGGCCCCTTCGTACGACTCCAGGGCCGACGTCAGCTGCCGGACGCTCGCCATGTCGAGGTTGTTCGTCGGCTCGTCGAGCATCAGGAGCTGCGGGGCGGGCTCGGCCAGCATCAGGGCGGCCAGCGCCGCCCGGAAGCGTTCGCCGCCGGACAGGGTCGCCGCTTTCTGGTCGGCGCGGGCGCCCCGGAACAGGAAGCGGGCCAGCCGCGCCCGGACCCGGTTGTTGGTGGCGCCCGGCGCGAACCGGGCCACGTTCTCGGCGACCGACAGCTCGTCGTCGAGCACGTCGAGCCGCTGCGGCAGGAAACGGAGCGGCACATGCGCGCGCGCCTCGCCCGACACCGGGGCCAGCTCCCCGGCGATCGTCCGCAGCAGTGTCGTCTTGCCCGCGCCGTTGCGCCCGACCAGCGCGACCCGCTCGGGACCGCGCAGATCCAGCCCGCCGGCCACACGCGCGCCATGGGCGAGCTCCAGGTCCATGAGGGTGAGCACCTCACGACCCGGCGGTACGGCCGTGTACGGCAGGTCGACGCGGATCTCGTCGTCGTCCCGTACGGCCTCCACCGCCTCGTCGAGCCGTTCCTTCGCCTCGACGAGCCTCTCCTCGTGCATGGTGCGGTGCTTGCCCGCGGACTCCTGCGCCGCCCGCTTGCGCGCCCCCATGACGATCTTCGGCTCGCGCTTCTGCTCGTACATCTTCTGTCCGTAGCGTTTGCGCCGGGCCAACTTGACCTGGGCGTCGACCAGTTCGCGCTTCTGCTTGCGCAGGTCCGCCTCGGCGACCCGCACCATCCGCTCGGCCGCCTCCTGTTCGACCGCGAGGGCCTCCTCGTAGGAGGAGAAGTTGCCGCCGTGCCAGGTGACCTCGCCCGAGCGCAGATCGGCGATCTGGTCGACCAGGTTGAGGAGTTCACGGTCGTGACTGACCACCACCATCACACCCGCCCAGGACGAGACGGCCGCGTACAGCCGCCGGCGCGCGTACAGGTCGAGGTTGTTCGTCGGCTCGTCCAGCAGCAGCACGTCCGGCCGGCGCAGCAACAGGGCGGCCAGGCGCAGCAGTACGGACTCGCCGCCCGAGACCTCGCCGATGGTGCGGTCCAACTCGACGTGTCCGAGCCCGAGTTCGCCGAGTGCGGCGAGGGCGCGCTCCTCCACGTCCCAGTCGTCGCCGACGGTCTCGAAGTGTTCCGCGGCCACGTCGCCCGCCTCGATGGCGTGCAGCGCGGCCCGCCGCTCGGCGATGCCGAGTGACTGGTCGACGCGGAGCCGGGTGTCGAGCGTGACGTTCTGCGGCAGGTAGCCGATCTCACCCGCGACGCGCACGGTGCCGTCGGCGGGGGTGAGTTCACCGGCGATCAGCTTCAACAGGGTCGACTTTCCCGATCCGTTGACGCCGACCAGTCCCGTCCTGCCGGGGCCGAACGCCACATCCAGGCCCTCGAAGACGGGGGTGCCGTCGGGCCAGGAGAAGGACAGGGACGTACAAGTGAGGGAAGTAGACATACGGGCCTCGCGGTTGCTCGATGCGGTAAGGGGCAAACGCGTATCGAGACACCTGCGACCAAAGGGCCCTGCGGGAATCAGGAGGCACGGAAAAGGCCCTGCCCGTCGGGACGGCTCGAACGCCGAGGTCGCACGCGGCGTACACACACCAGATGTGTGTGACGCGGTGTCTCATGACCTCAGACGAGCAACGTCCTTCTCCGATCGACGGCAACAGAACCGCTATACACCGTACGAGCGCGCCTGACGGCTGTCAACGGATTAACGTGAACCCCGATCTCGCCGCACCAAGGAGACCTCGTGCCCCACGGTTCGCTCTCACTCCCGGCCCGGCTCTGCCTGCTGGCCTGGGACTCCGCCACCATCGAGGTCATGCCCGCGGCCCATGCGGTGCGGGCCGGCGCGCTCGCCGAACTGGCCCGGCGCGGCCTGCTCACCGACGAGAACGGCATCGCCACGCCCTCCGACATGGACGCCCTGACCGGGGACGGCGTCCTGGACGGACTCCTCGAGCTGGTGCGCGAGTCCCGACCCCACCACTGGCGCTCCTGGGTGACGCTGCACGCGCGCGTGACGTTCGACGCCGCGAGGGAGCAGCTGACCGCCGGGGGATACCTCCGGGCGGAGAAGAAGCGGGTCCTGGGCGTCTTCCCGAGCGTGCAGCACGTACTGGAGAACAGGGCCGCGGTGGACGCGCTGGGGCAGGAGGCCCGGCGGATCCTGGACGCCCGGTCCCCCGAGGTCTCCGGCGACGAGGCGGTCTTCGCCGCCCTGGCGGCCGCGGCGGACCTGCCCGCAGCGCTCCAGGACGGCGACCGGGAGCGTCACAAGCAGCGCGTGGAGGAACTGATCGAACACAGCGGGACGAGCGCGATCCTGGGCGAGCTGTGCGCGGCACTGTCGGCACTGCCGACGACGGACTGAGCCCTCCGTCGCCGCCGGGTCACGGCCGTGAGGCCGTGGAGGCAACGGGCTCAGACGTCCCGCATCAACTCCGCGAGGTCGTGGTCCAGGTCGAGGTGCAGGTGCTCCCGGCCCACGGGCACCAGCTC
>Ga0182007_10000378_pt1 | contig 28025 bp, 15 predicted proteins | sample Sormic07211113_1_FD_123023 | JGI IMG/M metagenome (GOLD analysis project Ga0182007, IMG submission 123023) | Rhizosphere microbial communities from Sorghum bicolor, Mead, Nebraska, USA - 072115-113_1 MetaG | ecosystem: Host-associated > Plants > Roots > Rhizosphere | place: USA: Nebraska...
CCGTTGCAGGCACTGCTCGCCACCTGCGACGATGGGGTGCGCGGCGTGCGTGATCGCGCCCTGCTGCTGTTGGCTTGGAGCGGTGGCGGTCGCCGGCGCTCGGAAGTGGTCGGCCTGCAAGTCAATGATGTGCGTCAGCTGGATGTCGACACCTGGCTGTATGCCCTGGGCACGACCAAGACCGATACCGGCGGTGTGCGCCGGGAAAAGCCGCTGCGTGGCCCGGCCGCCGCCGCGCTGGCGGCCTGGCTGGCGGCGGCACCGGCCGAATCCGGCCCGCTGTTTCGCCGGCTGTATAAAGGCAACAAGGTCGGAGCCACGGGCTTATCCGCGGATCAAGTAGCGCGCATCGTGCAGCGCCGGGCCAAGCTCGCGGGACTGGAGGGCGATTGGGCGGCGCACAGCCTGCGCTCAGGCTTCGTCACTGAAGCCGGGCGCCAGGGCGTGCCGCTCGGCGAAGTCATGGCCATGACCGAACACCGCAGCGTGACCACGGTGATGGGCTACTTCCAGGCGGGAACGTTGCTGGGCAGTCGTGCCACGGCACTGCTCGGGGATGGTGAGTCCTTCACTCAAGGTCACCTGCCAACGGCGGACTCCAGCGGAACTGATCCAGTCAGCCAATGACACTTGCGGTGGCCGGGGATTCCGAATAGCCAGTTCACACCCTCCAGGCGGTTGGGCGGTCTTATTCGGCAGGCACTGACAGACCAATGCCATGACCGCGCCGGTCAGTACAGGCCCCTCAGCCCTCGCGTGCGGCCCATGCGGGCCATCACCGGGTTGACCTATCGCTAAGGCGCTAAGGCTCGACTCTGCTCACGAACTCGACAGTCATGGCACCCCGGCATTGCTGGTTCCCCCTCGATCTTTCCGGAACCGCCCCTGCCGATCGGTATGCTGGAAGACTCAGGCCTGCTGCGCTTCGCGCTGGACGATATCCAGCAATGCCTCAAGCGTCTGGCCGGGCTCAAGGGCCAGAAAGCTTTCAGCGATCAACGTCAGCGGGTGAACCCGCAACACGGATGCCAGCTCCACCACCTTCTCCAGCGTAGGGCATTTCTGGCCCCGCTCCAGGGTGCTGAGGTAGGTCCTGCTGCTCACGTCGGAAAAATCCTCTTGTGTCAATTTACGCGCCAGACGATGCGCCTTTAACGCCGTCCCAAAGGCCTGCTTCAGTTCCATTTGTATCGCTCACAAAAGGAACGATGAAGCCTTTTTGAATACTTTAGAGCTACAATCTATAGGGTTCGTTTGGTGAGGACTTCGTTATGTTTTTTACCCAGCCAGATGCGGAACTCCATCCGCCCGTGCCGTTTGACCTGAAAATCAAACGCTGGAGCATCGTCGAGCGCGATCTCAACGACCCTTGGTTTCACGTGTGCATCAAGATGACGGAAGAAGAGATGGAATTCAGCCGAACGCTGCTGGTGTCCGACGTGGGATACCTGGAGCGACTGCTCAATGAAGTCTTAACCTTCGGCTCGGTGTGGTCGGTGATGGTCATGACCCCGCCGCACATGAATGCTTCAGCACACTGGCGTATGGAGCACGTGCTGGCCATCAATACCGTGCCTGACGAGCCATCAGGACGACCCCACGTTCGCCTGACGGTGGCGGATGGGAAAACCTACGACCTACTCCGGGGTAAATCCGCTGAACTGACGGGTATGAGGCCGCAATGCATTTACGCTGCCCCACCCTTGGGATTGCGGGCTATTCCATAGCTGCGATGATGAATATTCGAAAGACGCACTCGCCTGTTGGCCTTGGCGATGTTGCCTCAGTCGAATACAGGCAGGGTGTGGCACTGAAAAAACTCCCAGCGCTGTTGGGCCCCCCATTGCCCGCAAACCACCTGCAAAAGACGTCCAGCGACGTGAAGAAAAAGACCGCTGATGCGAGCAAGTGAAGCGGCTACCCGTGCGTATCCAGCCGTCAGTTGGGACAAGTGCACCCAATGCCTCGCAATAAAAAACCTTGAATATTTCACAGGATTGTATAAACAGCCCGAGCGTGACAGGCGCGAAAGACAGACAGCAGAATCGTCGCTAGGCACCGTACAGCCGATCGCCAAACAAGGCATGAAACCCCAGTCCCGCGCCGTGCCGCCGTTCAAACCAGGCGCGAATTCCCCAATAGCTGCCACTAAGCAAATTCCGATAAACCTCCTCCGGACTGTCCGGCAAGGCATGGCCAAGCTCACGGCAACTCTGCACCACTTGCGCCCACCAGTAGTTCGACAGGTTCAGTTTTAACACGTAGCAAGTGACCCCCATCGCAATCAGCCGTATCCACACCGACGAATACACATCCGCCCGCTCCAACCATTCATCTACACCAATGTCTTCCCATTTGGTTCTCCCGTATTTGATCAAACCAAGGCGCTGGGAAAGCAAGTGCGCGAGGGGAAAGGAGTCGCACACCCCCGTGGTGGGGCGCATCGCCAGCCGCATAAGGTCCTGGATAACAGGCAAACAACCAAATTTAACTTGTTTGCCATTTAAATGCTCTGCAATAAATCGCTGCAGTATTAACGCCAAGCTGGTAATGGCCAACTTGAACAGCGTGATCGGCTTGACCGTGTCGGGCTTCAGCGATGCATGATGCCGGGGCGAGAGCGGTAGTTGTCCATGCCTAGTAAAAAAAACCAGAGACCGATCAATTGAAGCACGTTTTAGAGCATCGGCAAAAGCATCGCCAAATTTATTGCCATGGGTTTCGAAGGTATAGGTAGCGTTCGGGATGTCGAGCATGCGCACGCCATGCTGCTGGCACACAACGTACCAGTAATTCTCCCAGTCACACCGCCAGTAACATTCATGCCTGATTTGCATATCGCCAAGCAGACAATGCGGGCAGTAACTGGTTCTCTTGTAAAACGGGACAATTGGCCAGAACGACTCGCACTGAGTGCGATATAACTCGCTCGGCATTAACACATACCCTCGTAATTTAGCTGGTTCCATTTCATAGAGTTTCGCCGTCCCAACGCTGCGCCGGTCGAATCCGGTTTCGACAATTTTCTTGATGGCTCGCATTCGCTCCGCGGAAAATTTTTTGCTGTTCAACTGCCGAAATATCCACGACGACATTGATTCATTCGGGTAAAGACTGCTCATGGTTTCACCAAGGGAGGCATCGCCCCGCTTCCAAGCTTCAGCATTTCAATATCGACAGCCTCGACTCCTTTAATGATTGACCAGATAGCCGCGCGTTCAATCAATTTGATGATGGCGTCTGTAGTTCCATTGGTGCTCTGCAAAATAAACTTAACCTGCGTCTCCGCCGCCAAGTTTGATGCTTTTTTGAGGGGAAGTGTTGCCTGCAGTCCTGATAACCATGATCTAAATTCTAAATTTTCACGCCAGGGCGTTAGTTTAAATTTTTCAAATCGTCGCTGCAGTTGCTTATCGGAAGCAAGCGCGTTCGCGGCCCGCTCATTCCCCAGTGCTATCACCGAGATATGAAAAGGACTGCCGCCCAGCGCCCGAAGATACGCCAAATTTTTACTGACATCCGGGCGAGTGGCCAAGGTGATGTTATGTATTTCATCAATTCCAATGGCTCGAATATTGAGGGCCCGCACAGCGCCCAGCATCACTTCATCGGTAATATTGCTCTCAGAGAATTTCATGCCCGCTGTCAGCGCCGTGAACACCAAACTTTTGAACTTCTTGTACTCAACCTCTGCACGAAGTTTCAACGTGACCATGCAGGGGTTATTGACACCCTCCTTAAGACCATAATGATGATCCAATCGGTCGACCATGGCCGTTTTTCCCATTCCGGACTCGCCTGTAACCAGTAAGCACAAGGCCTGACTTTTGGGCGGCATCATCAGAACGGTTTCCACTGCGTTGCGAATGCTATTCCATTTTTCGTATGGCACCCACACATCTTCGTACAGCGCAACCATACGGTCGGCGTCTGACAGCGACATCAACCCCCGGCGATACTCGGCAATATGCTCATACATCGCTTGACTCCAAAATAAACAAACTACTCTTCCGGTTCGTAGGGTATAACCGGTTGCTCATAGTCGAGGTTTTCCTGGTGATCCAGGCGTTGCTTCTGATCATCCAACACCTGCTCCCACGCTTGATCTGCTGACAACTTCGATGTTTCCATGACCTTTCTGAATCTTTTTGTTGTATTCACGGAATTATTGACCAACTCCCGGTTAGCTAAAATTTTTTCGAAAATCTCCGCTTCGTTTTTTGGCGGGGGCTTTCCTTTTTCTCGTATAAGCTTACGCTCTTGCAGTGTAATATCTGGCAAACCTACATCAGAATAGGGCGCCTGAATGTATCGATTCTCGTTATCCCGCACCCACACCTGCCGCAGCGATAGCGGGTTGTACTTGACGACAAATTTCTTGTCACTTCCTACTAACGGTTTGAAATCATCGGACCAATACCAAATACTGTTCATTACTAACCCGCTACGGGAGATGACGCGGGGTTCCTCGGGGAGAAAATCCACAAAGAACTCGAAAGCATCGCTCAACAGTGGTGGATGACTCAACTGACCCGCAGAGTCAGTATAAAACTCAAGCCACTTTTCATGGGGGCTCATTCCCAGCATCCGGTGTTCTTCTAAGTGATAAATATTAATCGCGCGCGCAAACCAAACACTAAATTCAGAAAATGTCATGGCCGCTTCCTTTTCGCTATCGTAGTCTCCTCGTAGAACTACATTAGACAGGGTCGCTCCCGGCAAATATTTCACATAACCCATCTGCAACGTTCCGTTTAGTCGTTCTATATGCCCTCCCCAATGCGGGGTTCTAGGCGGTCTCCAACGCAGCTGAATGTCGTGTTTATCCGCTGCGTAACGAAAGCACTTGGCCTTAAACTCTTTAGCATTATCCATCCCAATGGCTTGTGGTTTCCCATAATAAGGATAAGCGATATCGTCCACCCCAAGGCTTTTTAGCCAGTCACGCTTGGGCATCACGGCGTGCATAATCGCCATTGCAACACTTACTGAACTTGGTGCATGAATGGATAAATAATAACCCATGACCACGCGTGTATAGACATCGATAATCAATGTCACCCATGGTCGACACAAGGCTTGCCTATTTTTATCATCGACTATGATGCAATCGATCACCGTATGATCCATCTGCCAGAATTCGAGTGGCGCTTTACGTTTGATCTGCTTCGGTCGCGCATCATACTTATCCGATGCTGCTTTTTTTCCTGACTTCAAGCGCGTCAACTCTTTTGCACTTTTTTCACTGTTGATTCTCTTCCCCAGCGTATTAATGCAGGGTGGCGAAAGATTGGCGGCCTGACACATGTCCTTTACAGCCTTGTGTACTTTTTTTCTATCCGCTCCAGGGCCTTTCCATTCAGTTTTTATACAGTGACTGATGATAGACTCTATCACCGGACTTAACCTGCGCGTCCCTGTCTTCTGGCCACGCTTGTAACGCATCAAGCATCCCGGGCCAGCATCAGCATCATAATCGGCCACTAGATGGTAACAATGGGATTCACTCAAACCTAAGCGTCGACTGACCCTTGCTACGATTTCCTTCAAGCTGCCCTCTTCTGCAATGCATTGTTTAATCACATCAAACCTTCGCCTTGCTTCATCCATCTCGGTAGACAGTTCTGCGAGATCCCTGTCAGTTTCTTTTTTGTTGATTTCAGGAATGATCGAAGTATGCGAAATTGATTGCAGGTCGGCGATTTCTACGACCAGGTAGGCTCTATTTGTTGTATCGTAAATCTGGACTTTATCGGTTGAAACAGATCGAGCGTATTCACATATTCGCCCTTGATAGAGGACTTTTTCGCGACTGACTATTTTCTCCATCATCACACCTCGGTGAGCGCCAGATACGACTGCTATCAATATAGACGAACTTTCTGAGATCTCTCATTACTTTCATCATTCCGAAACGAGACGATGAGAGGCGCTCCTTAGTGCCTTTAACGCACAGCTAAAGATGGCATAACCATTTATGCATTTTCTGCCCGCCTGCCCTGTCGATTGGCCTGCGGCAAACGACCACATAACTTGTGTCGCCAAAAGCGCTTTGGCTACGCGAATTCTCGAAATACTCAACTATAAAAAATCGATAAAATCACTTAGTGTTATCCTGAGAGTGCAAATTCCGACTGGACTACTTCGCCGAGCACACTCCATGCTAACCATGAATAAGGGCTGAAACCATGGCAAAACAGTCTCCAAGCGCGCAATTCAAGAGCACTCGCCAATGGGTGCATGATTACGCGGCGCGTCTGCTCGAGCATGGAGAGGAGGTTCGTCAGTCAGCCATTCGTGACTTGATCGCCGCCGAACATGGCATCACGGCATCGCCCAATTTGGTTACCGATGAGATCAAGAAATTCTGGGCCAAGGTCGGCCCGACATTAAATGCACGACTACGCCGACCTGGCATTCCCGACGATGTATGTGAAAGTCTCGAAAGTATCTGGAGCGTTGCCGTGAATGCCGCCGTTGCCGGGCACGAGGCTGAACGATTGCAACTCCAGCAGGAGGCGGATATGGCGCTGGCATCGGCGGTTACAGCCCGGACCAATGAACAGGCGGCCATCGACAGGTTTTTCGGACAAACTCGAGAAATTGAAGGGCTTCGAAACGACAAGGACAGTCTGACGGAGCTTCTTCAAGCAAGTGACGCTGAACGTAAAGGTCTGGCGGCAGAACTCAAGAACCAGTCCGAGCAAGTGGCGCAGCAACATGCTCTGCACGTGCAGGAGCAACAAAGGTTGCAAGGACTGGTCGATAGCCTTCAACAGCAACTGACAGATCTGCGCACCCATTCACAGCGGGAGTTGACGGCGCTAGCGGAAAGTCACCAGAGTGAACTGGTCAAAACGCAAGATTTCCTGATGCGGGAGACCGCCCGGGTTCGGGACGAACACAAAACGAGGACTGAAAAACTCAGCAAAGAACTCGAGCACGAGCGGAACGAGAAGGATCAACTCCGCCTACTGCGCTCGAAAGCCAGCGACGAAGCAGCAGAACTCCGAGGGCGCCTTGAAGCCACGGATCGCAATGTTGAGAAGCTGGAACAGTGGAACGCACAACTCAGCGAGCAGAATGAAAAGCTTCAAACATCAATTATAGAAAATTTCAAAGCTCAAGTCATACCAACCGAACATGACTCTAAGCAATAGAGGATTTTGAAGCGCTCGCACACCAACCTCTATTGCGCAAAATAACGAAGGTCAAGGGATTGCTTGACCAACGGGTACAGGTAGTTGGTCTCAAGGACCTGCACCCTCCCCACTTTCAGCTCCTGCGTGTGCCGGTCCATGACTTCGGGCAACCGGCGTCGCACCCAGGCCACGCCCCACAGCAACGCAAAATAGACCCCTGTGGCAATCGCCGCCGCGATGAGCGAACGCACAATCAGGTGCAGACTGCGCGCCTCCCGAGTTTCGGCCACCACCTGACGCAGCTTGGCGGCGGCACCCTGCGCAGCGTACTGAACAGACACATAGCCGACATCGGCGGGCCGGTGCCTGCCGGCTACAACCTCAAAAACTGCCTCAGAGTCCTTTTGCTGCCAGAGTGTTGCATCACTGGTTCTGTTTAGCTGTCCACTTTACCGTTACACACTCCCCCTGAACCAAATCTCCAGGCATGCACAACCAAGGGCGAATTGGTTGATTGTTGGTCAAGCGCCAGACAAGTCGTATTCAAGATAAATGCATTCTGATCAACTGATAGTTCAGCCTTACCAGACATATCCCCATATCCGACAACCCGATCACTGGACACCACCAATAGGCGCTCTGGCTGACCAGCAATTGTGGCGTCCTGCCACACAATCGGCACTGAGGTGATGACACGACGTACTCCTGACGCGTCGCGACTTACCAGTGCCATTCTTGGCAGTGCACCCGCTTGCACGGAAAGCAGCCAAGGCGTTTTGCCCGCAAGCGGGATGTCTGTTAAGTCCAATAACTGTTGCAGCTTGCTTGCAATGGATGCGTCGTAGGAAGTTGCATTGATTGCTTTTGTTTGCTTGGGTAAGCCGTCAGGCCATTGGCGAAGTATCAAGCACTTCAAACGTTCGGGGTGATCTTGCCAAGGTACTGGATTATTCAAAATATCCGCCACCGAAGAAACATCAGTGCTGGGAAATTCCTGATCAGCATGAGTTACGAGGGCAAGCTCAACCGGCTCCTGTATTGTTTTGGACGATTTTATGAAGACTCCAACCAGAATGGGGTCGTTGTAGCTATAGCCATCGACCCACTGTCCAATCTGGTTTTTACGACGTTTTCGTTGTCGCCAAGACAAGTTCAAGCTGGCTCCTTGCGACTCTGAATATTTCGTTACGCTCGCTACATCGGACTCGATGTGCAAAATGTCACGAACTGTCGCAATGCTAAGCAACAACGCTTTGCTCTGGTTGGAATTAACGTCACCGATCACCGTTTGGGCAGAAACCCGGTGCAGTAGCCAATCCACGCCATCCCAATGTGCCCTCACCGGGTCTTTGTATTTCAGGGTTTGAGCAGTAAGTGCATTGTCTCCACGCGCATTGCGCAGCTGGAATGTAACCGCTGGACCAACAACAGTTTGCGAGCCTGACATGGAGAACGAATAGGTCAGCATATCTCCAGGACGCACCGTCCATTGAGTGACATCCACCACCGGCGCAATCACGGAACAGCCGTCCCTTTGTGGCTTGATCCCGTTAACGATAAAGATTGGCCACTGAGTACGTGGTGGTGCAATTGCTTGATCCCGTTGGAAATGTACCGATTGATGAAACGTCAGCGCTCCTGATATCGACCGTTGATCAGCCACCCCATCGATCCATGTCGCTGCCGAAGCAACACGGGTCAAGCGCGCGGACTCAGCGTCTTTTACCAATGGCTTGCTGCTCAACGCCTCGATCGTGAAAGGCTCCTGCGTGCTGATTTGCATCCGGCCCTGCCAGCCTGTGCCGTTCACGCGCTGTGTGGCCTCTGCTAAAGCATAGTTGGAGGGGGCGGTGGGTTGGACCGGTAACTCGCGGAAAGTCTCGACATCGCTGATTGCCGCCACCTGAAACACGCGGCGAACGGCTTGCACATTATCAGGCCGCCCGCGAACGACAACTATCGCCGCGCCGCGGCTGGACAGCCGCTTCATTTCCTGTCGAGCCCAATCCTGAACAGCGCTTTCAACCCCTTTGCCCGTTACCGTGACCAAAGAAGAGGCCATACACGTCAGAGGCCGGTGATTGCCGAGAGGCTCCAGCGACAACAATTCCAAGCGCAGTGCCGTGATCGTTGACGTGTCGACGGCCGTACGCACGTCAACCAGCCCCACGACAAACGGTATCAACTGCACCCCCTTATCCTTGAAGATGCCAGCATCGAACCAGCGGATCCCGTTTCCACTCAATACAGGGGACCAGTCGACCAAAACGTCCTGCGTGACGGGAAGGTCACCCTGGCTGAATCCAGCCGGCCGTTGCGACAATGCGAGTTCACCCAATGCAGCCGGACCCAGCAACTGAGCCAGCGCTCCCCGTTCATGCCATACCTCTGCAACCTCGCCGTGGCTTCTAGGGCTGCACCTTGTAACAACCCTGGGGAAAAAGCGCAGTTGGTCCTCATCCGCGATGACAGTCCTCTCTTTAACGTTCAAATCAACGGGAAAGCCAGTATTTCTGAAGGCGAGTCGCACGACATGACCGCGAATGAGTGCTCGCGTTTCGATCGCCTGTGCAATAGCAATTTCCCGATCACCAAACACCCTGATCTGGCTACTGGTTGACAGCGTCCGCTGATCCCTGGTTGACGGCGACAGCAATACAAGGCACGTCAGCTTGAGGTAGGGCGTCCCGTTTTTTGCTTTCTCGACACGTATTTGATGCACTGACTGAAAGCGCACCTCCTGACCCTTGCTGTCTTCCAGGCAATGCAGGACAACGGCATTGATGCCTGTACGAGGTAACGTCCCTTCTTCGGTGAGTGGGAGTTGGTCAAACACCAGGCATACATGGTGTTCGAAGGTCGATACAGGCTGAGTGCTTTGCAGGCGAAAGTCATTTTTGAACTGCACGCTTGCGGTTAACGTCGACTCCAGATACCTGAATTCGACAACATTCAAAGGCCCCTTACAAACAAAGTACACATCAGCCCTTACCTGCTGGCCCGGCGGATCACAGGGGCCAAACAACGCGCCAGCGTCAAGCAACGCACTGGCCCGGACGGTCCAGTCAAGCCTGGGTGTCTTGCCATCCTGATTGACTTCAATACTGGCTGCAATTGCAAAGCTGCCCGAAGCAAAGTTGCCCAGAGCAATCCCCCAGCGAGCAGTGGAAGACTGAAACAGCGCCACCTCCAGATCCACAGCCTTGGACGCCGTGTGTACTTGCAGGCGTTTCAGTCGGGCGGAGCCAGCAGCACTGAATGGCAGGGTTAACGTGCCTTCCGTACCGCTCCAGCATAATGTCGGTCGAGGAGCAATACCTTCAATCGACCAGTGGCTCTGTGCGCTGGTGTCGCACTCACAGAAGGCATCGAACCGGCAACTGAAACCGGTACTCTTGTCCTCTACGCTTTGGACCGTCAGTTCGATCCTGTAACCACCATTGTCGAATTGTTGCACTTTGATCAGTGCAGGTTTGGTGCTGAAGCGAAGCCCCCCCATGGAGGTGCTTAAGGTGATAGATGTCAGCGTCAGCTTCAAATCGCCATCGGCCATCTCCACAAGGCCCTCGATGCGCTCCAGTCCGACAACGGCATCCTGGTCAACGAACGTCGAACCTGAAACTCTCCAGTCGAACGTGCCTTTACCGGAGGTCACGTTCCAGGTCCCATTGCCCGCCAGATTCAGTAGAAGATTTACCTCACCGCCACTGTTTTCCAACGCTGCCTGGCGATTGATTGAAGGCGGTGCGACTCGTAACGTAAGGCGTACCGATGTCCTCGTATACTCAATCAATGTACCGGGAAGAAAGGCGAATGGGCCGACGCAAGGGGCTTGAACACTTGAAGAAGTATCCTGCCTGCCCACCAGGTCCCACACTTGATCGTCAAGTTGCCCCTTGGAATTCTTGATCAACCCATCGAGCAGTGACACCCCTATCAGCCAGGTTTCGGTTACCCCGTCCAGTCGGAAATCGACATAAGCCATGAATGCAACGCGGTCTGCACTACTGACGCCTTCGGTGACTTCCCTTTGTGCGTTGCGCCATTGCTTCCAGCGCTTATCGGTACCATCAGCGAACTGATCAGAGGTCGGTGACACCGCGAGCGATTGCCCGAAATTAACAAAGTTTCCAGTGTTCCCCGGCGGGCGATTGCTGGAAAACTCCAGCCAGAACTTGTCAAGTTCGTCATTATGTTCGATTGAAAAACTGCCAGACGCGCCGACGTTTACACCTGAACCAATCGTAATATTCTGTTTGTTCTCCAACGACTTGCCGATCTTGATTTGCATTGACAGCGCCGGATCCTCTATCCCTTTGCAGGTGTATCGCAGACTCAGAGTGTTGATCGGTACATCAGCATCGGGCAGCCATCCCTTGAGTACCAGGCTTTCGGTTGCGTTTCCATTACGCGCGGAGAATCTATCGCTGTCCGGTGCGTTGGACCTCCTGTAGATCGCCACGTCATCCACTGGACGAACAGTTTCCAGCGATGCCGCACTGATTTCGCCGGCAGTGCCACTACCCTCATGTTGACGTAACCATCCATCAACCAGCATCAGTGGACCATGGCGATACTGCAATCTCGATTCGGTCGGCAGGTATCCCAGTCCAAATATGTTGGGATGGAACATCTCGTCACCGCTGGCCATTCCGTCTATCGGCTCCCTTTCAAGACTGGGAAAAAGGTGGTCCTTGCACGACGGTAACCGGTTGGTCGTCAACTCCAGTTTCAAGTCTCCCTTTAAGTTGATCAGGGGGGTCAGCGCACGATTGTAATCGAGCAGCAAAGCACTCAACGAAGTCCCAACGTTCGGCCTCGTATTGAGCAGGTAGGCGTCTTTGATAGTTGTCCATACCGTGCTTTTTTTTGCCAGCGCCGCAGGCAGCGTCAGAAACGTACCGGGCGGATTTACATTTTTTTCCAACGTCCAGTGGTTATCGTCAGCGGAAAACGCCTTGGGACCAATCAGTCCCACCCAAAGCGTAGCGCTAAGATGCTCGGCAATGGCCTGCACGAGCTGTTCGGACAAAACTGTCGGTGTTTCGTCCGCAGAGGAGAAACACTTGTGAAAGGTTGCCGAGAAGTCCGGCAATACCGGCGCAGCGTCCCGCACGTTGAGACCCGCTGCACCCGGCCTCACCCACCATGCGGGTGTTCTCCACACGAGCACAGCATCCGAGAGCTCCAGCACAATCTCGTTCGGCAAGAGCTGTAGGCGAACAGCCGCGTGAATGTTTTGCTCGTGCCCGCCCTCCACTGCCCAGGCCGATAAACCGGCTGGGCCACCGATTTCTCCTAACGGTACGCCCCCCCTGATCACCTGTGCAGCGTACGAAGTCGCCTTCAGCAGTTTTGATGTTTCCTGCTCATCGTCCTTGGATGCCAGTTCCGGTAAGTCGATCCATCCTTGTGCGATTGCCAACCATCGCGGCTGAACCGAAACCGAGTCTGATTGACGATTGCCCCTTTCATCCAGGGCAGGCGCCACAGCAGCGAATTTCATGGGTGTTGACCAGACCTCTTTTACTGCAGGTCCCACTCCGGAGCCGGGTTTCCAACTGACCGTGAGCTTTTCCACGGTGGGTTTGAAATTTTGTGTCGTCAGCGCCACGCTGACACGCTCGAACAGGTTGTTGTTTTTCCCACCGGTCGACAACGAAGCATGCGCGAGCGCTGCATCGAAAACCGAGCAGCGTCCCTGCTCGTTCCAACGGATGGTTGTACGTACCGAATTGCGCAGCAAGGTAACGACCGCACCACGGGGGACATGTCGGGCTTGCGCCTTCTGCATTTCATCCACTGACCACAGTTCGGCCATCAGCGCCGGTTCGCTCGTTCGACCCAGGTCCGGTTTTTCCGGACATTCAACGTTCGCCGCCAGTGAGGAATTCTCGAATTTGAGATCAAGAAACGCATCATTCCGGAACAAGTAAAATGCACGATTTATAAAGTCGTCTGTCGCGTCCAACACTCGCCAACGACGAGCACAAGTGGCCAGTTTTTTTCTCCCTTCGGTTCCTGGCCAAGTATCTCCGCTCGGTCTGTTACTTGAAAAACGCTCCCCGACCCTTTCGATGGCATTGTTGCCTGGTTGACCGTCAAGTCGCCAAAACTCCACCGGGTCGTTTGCCCAGGCAACATCCTTGGATTCAAGCTTAGGGAGCAATAACGTCTCGACCTTAGGGACATTGTCAATCCACAGCTGCGATTGGATCGCCAGTCCCAAGGCGCTCCACACATAGGTCCAGGACGCAGTGGCTTCCGGTGTAACAGGCCATAACGCCTTGAGGACCCGATTGTCGGCGCTCTTCAGATCGCTGGTTGTCAGTTCCCCTGCTTCTATTTCATAGCGATTGGAGCCGTTGCTCCTGACAACCACGTGTCCGTCCGCCGTGCCCGGCCAGCTTCCGTTTTTTTCCCCCAAGTTGCCGGGCGAGTTTTTGGAGGCAAAATCAGGTGTAGTCACCCTGACAAAACACCTGGCTTTTTTAAGCCGCAATCGCAGGCGTTGCGGATTGTTGTTCGCCAGTTCAAGCACTTCGACCGTACGCGGATCGAGATCCAATTCTAGGCGATGACTGATCGCACACAACAGCAGCCAGGACGTATTGCTGTTCGCTATGTAGAGGTGCCGCCCGACCACATCGCCGATCTCAATTGTGAGGTTGCTCATGACGCCTCCGTCATCGCGTAGCGAATACCGTCTCTTTCGATATAGACCTGCAAGATCCAACCCGGCATATCGCCACGCAGGGACCGTACGAGCCAGTGCAGTTCCGGTGCGGCAAGGCTCAATGAACACTTCAATGCCAACTTGCCAAGCCAGGGTGCTTCGTTCGTCTCGCTTTTGAATTGATACAACGTGGCTGTAGGCTGAGCATTTTCATACGGACTGACCAGCAACTGCGCCTCGAAGTGAGGCGGCTTAACGTTGAACGAAACGGCGACGAGGTCAGTGGACGTGCTTTCGTTTTCGTTCCAGGCCCGAACGATATACCTGGCGACCAGATCCGGCGTCTGCAGTACAGGCATGCCCCGCATATTCAGGGTCGGGTCGTAGGTTTCGTCTGCGGCCATCCAGTACGCACGCAGTTCCTGCGGTAGCGCGTCAAGCGCTCGGGCAAATGGAATCAACAATTCAAGCGATGTGCCATCGAACGACCAGGTGAACCCCAGGTCACGGTACTCAAGTCCCGCACCGGGCTTACTGCAGAACATGGGTTCGATGGGCAGAGCCGCGTTGACCGGTATGGGCTGGTCGGCCGACACTCGCACACCGGCCTGGGTATTGCCCTCTACGTACCAGGCATAGGCTGCAGGCAAATACGCATAGCGAAAACTGTCGTATCCCCGTCGCACGTAATCGGCTGGATTATCTTGCTGAGCAATGCTGGCGATCTGGCTAGCCGTCGGCTTGCTCTCGTTTGATCCGGACTCCCACGAAGCTTGCAGCATCTCCCAATCGATTTCGCAATTGTTTTTCAATAGTTGTGCGAACTGATTGCAGTGAGTCTGCTGGATCCGCTTCAACTCAACGGTCTGCTTGAGAAAGTCGACCCGGCGAGCCAGTGCGTTGTAAAGGTGCGCACGCTGTGCGCAATGCACTTGAACCCAGGCGTTCACACTGCCGTCAACGGGGTTCACGGCCATGTTTAGAACCTCGGGTTGAAGGTCAAGTGTCCGAGGAATGACGACCGTACGCAGTCTATTTTCCAGGGCCAGCGCTTTGGGTCCCTGATTCGTTGCCTGTGGCGCATGGAAGTCATATCGACGGATAACCTCCACGGCAATCTGAAGATGGCGCCGGTAGCCAATCCCAAGGTCGTGAACGAACTCCACCTGCCCCGCGATAACAGGCAACACAACGGTCGAATTGCCAGGGGGATCGGTAGGCCCGACACGGCCATCGGCGGCCGCTTCCTCCGGTTGAGCCGCATAGGCTCCGTCAAAATGCCACATACGTGCGCACAATCTTTCAATCTGACTGTTCGGGCAGAACTCGATAAATCCTGTGCTGCGTTCGGCGGCCTCGCGCACCAGGGCCAACCAACTGTCGGGCCAAACGGTCGCGTCGGGTGGCAAAGGCTTGAGCCAATCCAGAGCGTAGTGAAGTGCTGTCCAGCTTTTTTTGTCCGAGACCGTGGCAGGGAACAACCTGTCCAGAACGCCTGTGCCGGGTTCGGCGGCATTGCGCAACAGACGCAAGATATCCATGACGAAGACGCGCACGCCGTAGAGGGTTATGTCCTTGTGCAACTCGCGCTCATGACGTGGCCGGCGTTCAAACGAAATGATTGCCACCCCCGCGTCTTTGAATCCCACTGCCCATTTTTCGATTGGCAGTCGATCGTCGTCCACCTCTATCCAGAGTGTGGCGCAGCAACCCAGCCCCTCCAGCAATCGCCAGCCGAACGCATCGTTTTCCTTGGGGGAGCGCTCCAGCAATAGAGCGGCCCGGTCCGCGAAAGGCTCCACTGTTGGCGGAGGGTATAAGGGCTCGTCGCTTGAGATTTCAACGCGCCATAACGAACTCCGCTGTCCAAGCTCGGTGACGAAGTCATCGATGGCGCCATGGATTGCCCCCTCACCGCCACCATGTAAGGTACGTTTTTTGAAATAACGGGCCATCGACTCGTCGGGCGCGTCGTCGGGAGCGATATCCACCGTGTGTACACGTAGTGCTTTACCGGGGTGGCAGTACCAATCGCTGTGCAATGCAAGGCTGCCGGCTTTGGCACCTGAAAGCGTTTTGGGCAGCACAATTTGAGGTACTGCCCGATAGACTTTTTCAGGCAGAACGGAAAAACTCCGCACTTTCTGCAAGGGAGCCGGGTTCTTCGGATTCTCGAGATCCTCGATGGCGTCCCGCATCCATATCCGATAGCCCACTGGCGGCCCGAAGCGCTTGTCCTTTTCTGACCCCGAGTCAGCAAGATGACTCAACAGCCCCACCAGGCGCACACGCAGGTTATGGTCCTCGCCACTCTGGCATTGAACATCCGGTTGGACCCTGAAGTCGTCGGCGCTTGCCCACTCGCGCGAACGTATCGGGAGATTGGCCGTAAAGCGCTCGAGCGCAGCCACTTCGCGCCCCTCAGAGAACATTGCCTGAGTCGGGTCGACCTCTTTGGCAATGGGAACATCGGGTGGAATCTGATCGGTGATCGCAATCCGGCAGCGCTGAAAGGGAGTCGGCATATCAAGTACCTCACCGTCAGAATCTCCGGCCTCCAACCTTATGTAAAACTCCGCTGCGTCCATCCCGCCGATAAGCAAATCGGTCCAGAAGCGATCTTCGTTTGGCAACGAAAATGATTGTATGGCCCGCAGGACGACTAAAGCTCTACCTTCATTTGTTTTCACCAGAACCGTTTTCCAGAACAGGTCGATGGTTATTGGTTCTGCATCTGAAAGGGCCGTTTTACCCATTCGTCGTGACTGGACAGGCTGGGGAATTCGTAACCCTCTACCACTGAGTTCTTCGTGCCATTGCAGCGAGATATCGGTTTCATTCCCTGCGCCGTAAGTGCCGACCCTGCCGGCGGGCACAGTACGACGATAGACTTTGAGTCGTTCCTGGAACGCTACTTCATAGGGGGCCGTACCTGACGGTCCAGACAGTTTCTCGCAGTCAATTAGAACGCAAAGCTCCAGTTGCGCATGTTGCGGCGGCGTACCCTCCAAACGCATACGCAGCAGCGCCTGCGTTTGAAGAAGACTCAGTGATTCCCTGACCGGCTGGTAGCGCACAAGATCAATCACTTCGGTGTGCAAGGTCCCGTCGGCATCCCTGCTTTTGCCTGCGATCGGGCCGATGGCTCTTATCGTGTAACGCAGCGTCAGGCTGCGATCCACCGGCAGGCCACTGTCAATGAACTGGAACTGCGGGCGCACGTAATAACAAACGGCCGAATCGGCCGGATCCTCCCACACCAACCAGTTTGGAAGAACGGTGAACGTCTGCGATGTCAAATCACCTTCAAGGACCTCGCGCCGGACCTCGAAATGCCGAATGCCGCTGTGGCTCTCGGGACCATCGCGCATCTCTATGCCGTTGCTTACGCGAGTGAGTTGCCAACTCAGGCCGATTTCTCCCTGACCCTGAAACCAGTAGCTCAAATCCGGTTCGAAAAAAAAGTTCTGGTTCAGGCCAATAGGATCGCGCCAATCAGCGATCTCGATCCTCTGGCCGAACATGTAGATTTCCTCGGCAAACGCACCAATCCCATTTTCGGTAATCAGGTCGGCCATTGTCTCGGTCGCAGAGAGGTCGCTGAATTCGAGCACCAGTCCCAACATGGCGGGAAACCTCAACGGGTTCAGTTCGCCAGCCACGTCGGGCAGTTCTTCCTTACCCACCTCGGCATCCGGACTTTCCGCCAGTCGTAACAACGAGGCGAGCAGTTCACCATCGGTGATTTTGCCCGCGTCCCCTATCGCGTCGGTATTGGGTCGACGCGCCTTGGCGAGATAGTCATCGTACGTTGTCTGAGGTTCTTCGGACCCGCTGAGCCGTTTACGAAATCGCGTCGAACGCCTTCCCGGGTCCGCAAGAACTGCGGGATCATCAAAATCGCCGGCCACAGGATGGCGGGTGCGGGGATCGACAACTTCCTTGATCTTCTTTGCAGGCTTGGTCTGCAAATTCTGGAGAAGGTGTGCAACCAGCAAATTTTTTCCTGCATTGCCGGCATCACCCCGCAGATACTTGGCGGGAACAACCTCCCTGGCAGTCAACTCGTCGATGGAGTAGATATCCGGCTTATTCGCGGTGTCGTATGCAGGCCAATACCCTACGCTCCCCTGCAAACAATCTTTTCCGGCAGGATTGAGCTTGATGCGGTGACGGCGCACGTTGACGGTTTCACCCTTGGGTAAAACCGGATAGCCATTACCCGTCTGACTCGGATCGGGATAAAGAACCACCCGTGTACGGCCATTTACCCGACGCACGTGGTAGCACCACTTGGTATTTTGTTGAGTACCGGGCGCTTGAACCGACTTGAGTCCGATCGAGTCGCGCAACCAGGGTCGCGTATCGGTTTTCTCTGCAAGCTCTTCGGCCATGTGTGTCGGTGAAGCCAAAACGGGTTGGGCAGCCCCTTTGATGATCTCCGAAATCGGCGGGACCAACGAGTCGATCTGTTGCCGGGCAGCACTGACCCGCTCCGGGTTCGAGACAATGCGCAATCGTGCGCTGAACTGGTAGCCACAGATGTCCAGCGCTACTTCAGCTGTACCTGAAAAGCCAAGACCATCAGGAACAATCGCCGCCGCCACATCGGCCGTGACGGTTAGCCGGACCGACGCGCTCAGGTCGAAAAGGGTGAGGCTGAAACTGCCCCAGAAACCACTGACTTCAATTCTTTTGTAGATACGCGCAGAGATTTCCAGCAGTGCACTGAATGCTACATCTGCCAACACATACATTTGCCCCGATGAGGTCAATGCACCGGCGAACGATGCCTGCAACTGGAAGGCTGCGCGTGCGGAAAGTTCTACGTTGGCAAACCCAAGGTCGCCGGAAAAGCTCATCCCGACTTCGGCCGCAATTGCCAGGTTTAGGCCGACAACGTGGGTACCGCGGTAATAGCCGATGCGAAAGCCTGATTCGGCAACGCCCTTTGCCAGGCCCAGATCTATCGAGTAGCGGGCTTGTCGTGGATAGCCAATCTCGAGCAACGTACCGCGAGGATCACAATAGAACGCTACCGATTGCCGGGAACTGTCCAACGCCAGGTGCAACATTTTCGCAACGATGCTTTTTTCGACGCTGGGGCCGAATTTTGAGTTGGGCAAGGTCAGGAATCGACCATACAAAACCTGCTCGCGCGGGGACAATCCGATCGCACCACGCACAGCAGGTGCCGACACAAACTCGTCGAGCAATGCGTCGTCCGGTGACACAAGGAACCAACCGCTGATTCCCGCAATGATGTCGAGCCGATCGTCGATCGATAACACCAGTGTGGTGACGAAGGGATGGTCTGTCTTGCGGTCAAGCAGACCAAACGTCACCTGTGCTACCCCTACCAGTGAATAGTATGCATCGTCACCCGGTGGATAATCGGCCACCCATGACGCCGGCCAACCCGGGTAGGGAATGCCCTCCCTAAGCGCTGATTCCACTCGTTGCGCCATGGGAGTTGCGCGTTTTTCACTGGTTGAAAAATGCTTCAGGGCCTGATTCCCGGCAGCCCCCAAGCCAAGCTTGCGCAGAAAGAATCCATAGCCCAGGGAGTCGGTCCGGTCGGTATCGGCATAGACGACAAAAGACGGTTTGGGCCCCTGTTTTTTGTTCGGGTCCAGTACACGGGTCAGTTTTACCATGACCCGAGTTCCAGGAAATGCTTCGGACTCAAGACTGGCCACACCGCCGAAACCATACTCCTGATCATCATCAAACTCAGTCAGGCTGCCTTTGAACTGGAATCCGGAAGCCAGCCCGATATCGACGCCCAACGACATCAATTTGATGCTAGGCACAATGGCGTCAATATCCGGTTGCTTGATCCGGATGTCTCCCATGGTCAAGCCGCAATTAAGGCTTGGCATTTCCACCTTGAAGGCAATGTCGCCGAGCAAACCGACCGACTTGAGCGACAAGTCACCCAGTTTGTGTATTTCCATGCCTCGCAGGGTTATCTGGAAGATACCCGCCAGGTCAAAGGTGCGGGGGGTGAACCAGACCTTCAGACTGGCACTGCCGAGTTTGGCCAGATCCAGATTCTCGAAGTGGGCACGGGTGCCATCGAACAGATCGCTGTACTCTGCCAGTCTTCCACTGAGCAATCCGTTTGCATCGAACGCCAGGCTCCCTGTCATACCGCCCGTAGCGGTCCAGCTGGATTCGAGATACTTCAGAGAAAGGTTGATGCTGTCGACCTGGACTTCCAGACACAGTGCCCGAACATGAAAGGTACGCCCCATGGCAACCTTAAAATCGGCCATGGCGCCCAACTCAACGCCCTGCTGCGTTTGTTGCTGGAAGAAGGACAGCGTCAATGTGCCCTCGGCATCGTCAAAAAACTTCAGTCGCGCATCGGCGCTGATTGAGGCGCTGACCAGCCGACCACGTTCGACCCGTAGATGCCCTACGTCCCCTGAAGCCTTATGAACACTCAGCGAATCGCTAAGCGTTGGTAGATTGTTCAGTTTGATATTGCCGTTTCTGACCGTTGCCTCCAACGTCGCCCCCGCCGAACCCAGACCAAACGTCTTGACATCGAAGGTGTAGCCCCCCGACGCGGGAATGGTAATTTCAATCGGTTGCGTGCTCAGGTTAAAAGCAAGGGTGTCTCCTTGCCCCGACAAGTTGAGTTTGGCGTGCAAGATCTCCGGAAGTTTTAACGCTGCCACCTCGCCAAATTTTGGCTCACGCGCTGTCTCCGGTACGGTGAAATGGAGATTGAGAGCAGAGGCGTCAAAGGAAAAGGCATTGGCAGCCAGTTTCAGGTAACCCTGATTATCGATATCGCATGAAGCCGTGAGCGTGCAATCGGCGTTGATACCACTCCAGCCTTCCCCCTCAAAATGGACATCAAGCAGCAGTTTCAGATTCAGGCTTGCCGGCGTTACGGACTTCGATACCTCTTTCAATGCAGCCTTCAATTGAGCGGCTGTACCTGCAAACCATTGGTCGCTGACGTCGATTAGCGTGAACGCCTGGGCGTCTTTCCCGGGACTCACTGTCGAGGCGAACAGCCAGGCCGGGATCCGCGGCCCTTCCACCCCCAGGGTTATCGGCAGTCGCACTGCCTTGGCTTTGGCTTTGTCTTTGGAAAGATCCAGCGTCCCCAACTCAATGACGATCGGTGCAAGCAATTGATGACAGCACTGAGTCGGCACCACGCGCGTTACAGTGCCCACACTGGCGGCAAGCTCCATTCTAAGAGTGGCAGACAAACTGGAAGGCGCTGTCAATGCAACAGAAGTGGAATCGCCTGTGAGGTCTGCGTTTATCGAAAATTGCTCGTTGCCGGTAACGGGGCTGAGCCCCAGCGCGGCAATAGGAGAGCCCAGTTGTATATCAAGGGTCTTGAACGACGCGTCTAACGTAGCGAAGGGGGCGAGGTTGCGATCAATACCCAGGCGCAACGAACAATAGCTATCGGAAAACAGCGCCCTGAACGGCAGTGCGCGTTCAATCAACTGCTGCATGGCCGCACCGAAACTCCATTCCACGGCACGGGTACTTCGGTCAAACCTGATGTCGTTGATCGATAAAAGTGTGGTCAGCGGATATTCAATTGGCCGGCGAAGCCAGGGTATTTCGATGCGTAAACCAAGCTTGAGGTCGACGGATTGATCGCCGACCTCTGCGGCGGCGACCAGGATGATTTTGACGTCATCACCCAGCGGACCGAGCCAACTGCCGACATCGGCTTCCAACATGAAACCTGACGTTACATCACCAGCCGATAGTTGAACATTCAGCTCAGTGCTATCGGCACTCGGGCCTAGCAGATCCACGGACTGGATGGTGCTCCCCTCTTTGATCGTCACCTCCACCGGGGTCTCGAACCTTAATGCGGCACCTTGCAGATTTTGCTGCGGCGTACCTGGCTCGATGATCGGCGCGATGCCGGTGACCCAGTGGTTGGAGCCCCCGGGGGCTCCAACCTGTACCAATGGGTGGGCGGGTGCGGGCTCTGTCAGCAACGCGATACCGAATGGCCGGCTCGCTGGCGCAGCGATGATAAAACCGGTCGTTGCCGCCGCTACCGATTTTGCGCCAGGCCACTCCGTTCCTTCTAATGCCTCCAGAAAAAATACCGATTCCAGATCGACCTGATACTGACGAACCTGAGTGTTACCGGGGCGGACATTTCTCAGCCGGGTTTCGAGATTGAGATCCGTTAATTGATCAATCAGGTAATCGAGCGCGACAACTTCGTTACTGATATCCCAACTTTTGTAGTTTTTGAGCGTTACATTCGTTTTCAGCCAATTCTTGATAGCCTGCCTGAAGCCCGCCGAGGCCAATGACTTCTTCAGGGATGCCGCATCGACATGCGCCCAGAGAGCGATGGCCTTCAGTGCGAACTCACTTTGGAAAAGATCAAAAAGCCGTGGTTTGCCATCAAAGCCCAGGCCCATCACGGGTACATCCAGTACTTGCCTGAACGACACTCGCCACAGATCCCACATGGCGCGTCGAGCGAGCCCGGAATTCCGCAACATCGCGCGCCAACGGTGAAGGCTCGGCCAGGTCAGTAACGCCGCCGCCATCTCCTTCGAGGAGGTTGTCGACATCGGCACTGCCTTTGGTTTCCATAGACGCGGTGCAACGGCTAAAGCCCAGGGATCCAGCGCGGGTTTTGTCTTGATACTGAAAAAGCGATCCTTGTGCTCATGCTGATTGAACTCAAACCCTGTGGCGGATAAGTAATCACGAGCGGCGTCAGGTAAAACGACGTCCCGCAAACGCCATGACAGGAACTGTAGATAAAGTCCAAGATCTCCTGCGGGAGCTACCTTATCCTCATAACCCAATGTCTGTTTCAACCAGGCAAACCGGACGTAGAGACGCTCCTTTGCGATCGTTATGGAAAAGCTGTCAACCTTTGGCAATGCTTGGGTATCCGGGTCCCACACAGCCACTTTGAAGATCTCGAAAGCTTGCTTGGCCAAAGGGCTTTTTGGAACATCAAAGGTGCTGGCAAGTCCACTCGCAAGGCTGTCCCCTTCAGAAACGGCCTTGGCCGTACGGGTATTGAATTTACCGACAGGAATGGGGCCTCCCGTGCTGCCGTCACGCCCATCAAACGCATTGATTGTGATACCGGCTTCTTCGTCCAGCCTCCAGACGATATTGGCTCCGGCTAGTTTCGTTGCGCTAGTGCACAGTAAAGCGCTGCGACGCTGGCGGTGATCAAATTCATAGAGTTGCAACCGCGCCCAGCGCTGATTGAAAGCATCATGTGAACGTAAATTGTGCGCATGCCCTGTCGGGCCAACCACGTAATTCGCGTCATGAGCGTAGCCGCAGAAAGCCGCAGCCTGAACCTCACGGGCAATTTGAGCCTCGATCAAGGTATCCGGAACACTCTTCCATCCGGCCGCGAACAAATCAGGGGCAATGCCCATGCGCTTGGCGGCCTCACGCAAGAGCTGCGGGGTGTAATAGGTAGGTGCGTGAGCGGGTGTGGGGTGGCGATTATCGAGTCGGGGAGCAGGAGACGGAGGATTCTGCGCAGGCGCCCACCAAGGCTCCAGCGGATCCCTGAACGTTCTTTTCCCCTGCACCTTTTCGATGAAAGGCGATGAGCCTGGATTATCGGAAAGACTTCCTAAACCGGTTTTTACTTCTGCACTATTCAAATGATAGCGGCTATTGGCTTGTGGCCACGTGGCAACGCTTTTGAGTGTTGAAACATCCACCGAAGCCCGGTCAGGTATGGTGGTTTTCGTTCCGTTTTCCAGATAGGCGTGCTCTCCGGTCAATAGTGCCACCAGTTCGACTTCGAATGCCGCTTGATCTTGCTTGGCGGTTTCCCAGGCAGCCATCATCCAGCACAGCAAGGCATGTCGTTTTTCATTGCCCCAAATCGCGGAGCTGGCAACAAAAACCTCTTGGGGTGTCTTTTTGAAATTGGTGACAACGAAACCAGGATTTTTGACCGCAATTCGCAGTATCAACGCCAATACGCGTTCACTCTGGATCACCTGGCCCAATGGACGGTTTGCCCAATCCGCCGGTACGCCAGGTTTACCGGGGATGCGTAACCACACGATCTGCCGGAGCAAATGCACGGCGTATTGCCACAGGGCCCGGCGAGTCGAAGAGAGCGTTCGCAGGTGCATTGCATAGCGGTACATCATGTGCGGCCGGCGGTGTAGCTCCAGGCTTTCCTTGTATGGCAGTTCCGTAGTGGGAGCAATCAACGGTGCGGTGACACTGGACGCCGAACAGCTATTCTCCCCGGAGCCCGTATCGTATTCCCGGCCCGTCGACACGTCGTCCTGCCATTTGCACCAGGCCGGTGTGCGCAGCCCAAGCTCGGCAAACGAATGTCGAGCCTTGTCTGGACGGTTTTGACCTGTATTGAGCCAAACCGAAACACCACCCAGTTGCGTGCTGTCTTTTGCCTCGGTTCTTTTCTGGACCGCATAGTGGAATAACGGAATCGACAGATTGGCATCATCGTATGCCTGCACAACGTCGAAGTAACCCAGACTCTCCACTTCTGAAACCGCGCGGATGATGCGGAAAATGCCTGCCCAATGCTCATCGTTGGCTATAAGGTCGCGATCACCGCCGAGTATCTTGGGGCGAAGTTCAACGGCTTGCCACGGAACAACGCTTGCACCGTAGGGTTTCCCCTCGAGCTTCGGTGCAACCCGGCCAATTGCAAAAATGCGTCTTTTATAGAGCCATTTTGCGGTGTCGATACCCACGGGTGCCAGGTAAGGTTGCTTATCACTGGCGGCATCACTGATGAATGCGCTGTCAGTCGAATCTACGTTGAACCATCCCGAAACGTCCTGAGCACTGAAGTACTGGTTCCTGTCCTCTCGGGTAAACCACCAGACGTTTGCCCGGCCGACGCCGCAGGAATCAAGATCGGTATGCTCCGATGGATTGTCGGGAACGTCTTTGAGCAACTCAATGAGAATCGGGCACCGATAGACCTGCCCATCCCGTGAGCCTTCCCATATTTCAAGGCAACGCTCCCACACGTCCCCCCACGCACCCGAAGGCATGGCATCCCGTGGTTTGGCCGCGCTTAAAAGCTCTGCATCGAGGTAGCCGCGAACGTTAGCATCGCTGGCGGTCAATTGACCGCCGACGAGGACACCCAACTGAGGAGACCAGCAGGTGTACATCTGAAATTCCAGCGTTGCATAAACAAGATCGACGGTAGAGGTATCGGCATCGAATACGGAATTCAATGCATCATCGAGCTTGCTGGGATCAAGGTTCTCATCGATGTTTTGGGCCACCGTGAAGCAATGGAAACCCAATTTCCAAAGACGCCTTTTTCGATTTCGTATTTGCGTGTCGACAGGGGCAGCATCGCTTTTGGCCATGGCTCAGTTCCCGAACACGAGTAAATCGGAAGCCGGAAAGCTGGACGCGGCGCGTTAAAGGTCACTGTCGATCGCGACTCCATAGTGGCCTGTAGGAATCATGATAGACAGAGTTCGCAAAGTTGCTTCCCCTCCACGACTTTGTCTGGTTTTCAGTACACTGGACTTGCCCCTACAAAACCGGACACCAACTCCCCGTTAAATTGATGATGTCGCCAAGCGCCTGAACTCCCTCGGCGAGCGATAGTTCAAGGCGCTGTGCGGATGCTGCTCGTTGTAATGTTCGAAGGCAATGGCCAGGTTGCGGAACACCGTTTCTCGATCCGGCTTGGGCATGTGCGCCACGTACTCACGTTTGATCGTCTTCACGAAGCTCTCGGCCATGCCGTTGCTCTGCGGGCTGCGTACCGGCGTCGTTACTGGCTGCAAACCGATCTGCCGAGCAAACAGACGCGTCTGCTCGGCGGTGTACGCTGAGCCGTTATTGCTTAACCATTGGGCGTGGTGGTCAGTTGATCTCCAAAGCGCTTCTCCGCGCTTTCCAGCATCAAGTCGCGGATATCATCGCCGCTGTACCCGGTCGGGCTCGCGACCCAGCCGATGGCTTCGCGATCACAACAGTCCAGGGCGAAGGTCACGCTCAGTTTCGCGCTGTCCTCGCAACGAAACTTAAAGCCGTCCGAGCACCACCGCGTATCGCTGGTTTTCACCGTAATGACCCTCAAGCAAACGCCGGTGTGTTGTTCCTTACGGGAGCGGCAACGGCCACAAGCGACGTTGAATGGTACATTCAGAGACCAAATCACCGATTTTAAGGTTCTCGACGTCGCTATGTTTTTCGATGACCTCGCCTGTAATTTCATGGCCGAGCACCAGGCCTACCTGAGCGGTCGCTCGACCGCGCACCATATGCTAATCGAACCCGCAAATATTCGTAGATAACACTCGCAAAATCACACCGTGGCGTGCTCAATTTTCTTACCACCCGGATCCTGCATTTTTGGATAGTCTATTTTGGCACTTCGACTTTGCCTGCGCCTAGATAGACAACACCACGATTACCGGACATTGTTATTCCTCTTGTTGGTGAAGCAGTCATCTATAAAACGAGGTAAGTACTCAGTCGGTGTTACGCATACGCGTTTCGAACTCTGCTCTCGCTCAGAAGAGCGAACAGCCTTCGTCGAGCGTCTTCGCAGCTCGCCCTTTTCCGAACATGTCCATATCCATTTCGACGATGGCGATGCGACCCAGAAACTCTCTGCAGAAGCTGCCCTCGCCGGTATTGAACCGCAGGACCACCTATACGTGTGCGGGCCCGGCGGACTCATGGAATTTGTGCTCAACGACGCGCGAAAGTATGGCCGGACAGAAAGTCGGCTCCATCGTGAATACTTCAGTTGCAACGTCGTTGCCAAAGACGATGACGGCAACTTTGTAGTAAAGCTTGCCAGTAGCGGCAATTCGCACTTCATTCCGGCGGCCCGAAGCGTCGCTGCAGTACTTATGGACGCGGGTATCGACATCCCCCTGTCCTGCGAACAAGACATTTGCGGAACGTGCATGACCTGGGTCATCCAGGGCACCCCAGACCACCGTGACATGTCCATTACTGACACGGAGCACGCCGCGAACAACCAGTTCACACCCTGCTGCTCATGCTCCAAGTCCCCGCTGTTTGTCCTGGATATCTGACCAATAGAACTTCAGCGCGACCGCTATGAACGCCACCGTTTGTAGCCAGAAGGCGAACAGTAATAAAGTGACGTATCGTGAAATCAGCGGATATTCAGCAGTTCGATCCACATAACGATTCCAAACCGGCAGACTTTCCACAGGATCAGTGGTATGTGGCAGGTTTTTCCTGGGAGCTGGCTAACCCCCCGTCGCGCGCCCGCTCCTTAACCAGCCCCTCGTGCTCTTACGTGACAAAGATGGCAAAGCTTCTGCACTCGAAGACCGCTGCTGCCACCGTGCTGTGCCGCTATCTCTTGGACCATTGGAAGATGGAGCGATCCGCTGCGGTTACCACGGCCTGCTCTTCAACGGGCAAGGCCAATGTCTAGAAATTCCTGGCCAGGTGAAAGTACCCGGGCAAGCCCGTATACGCGCCTTTCACGTGGTCGAACGCGACTAGATCATTTAGCTATGGCATGGGAAAAACACGGCTGAGCCACCCGAAAGCGAATCACCAGAGTATCCGCATCACTCCAGCGGAAAATACCTCTTTGACGGCGACGTGTACCACTACGAAGCACCTTGGCAGCTCATGTATGACAACCTGCTGGATCCCAGCCATCTTGGTTACGTGCATCTCCGCACGATCGGCGGGAACGCGAGAACTCATATGAACGCGCAGATGCAGGTCACCGGAGATGACAGCATTGTCCGGAACGTGCGTCATATGCCTGACTCCGAAGCACTACCCACTTATACGGCTGCTTATCCATTCAAAGATCGAATCGATCGGTGGCAGGAAATCGAAATCCACCTGTCACATCTATTCTATCACTTGATTTGCGATGGCCTCGCGAATGCGGGTCATATGGTTAAAAACCGACTTCCTTTTGACTTGCCCCCAGAATCACTTAAAAAAGATAAGTATTGTGATATGCCGTTAAAAAAAATAAACCTTCTGAAAACAGTCGATGAAGTTTTTCACTATTCGATGCGACTCATATAAAACAACAGGTTAGAATTTATCTTTTTTAAGTGATTACGACACAGATTTTGAAGCATCAATTCACCTCAGCCTCATTTTCCCGTCAGCCTCTCAAACAGCTGCGAATGTTCGGGAAATTGCTCGCTAAGCTTTTGCCGACTGCCCAACTCCATATCTGCAAAATC
>Ga0182007_10000380_pt1 | contig 28019 bp, 27 predicted proteins | sample Sormic07211113_1_FD_123023 | JGI IMG/M metagenome (GOLD analysis project Ga0182007, IMG submission 123023) | Rhizosphere microbial communities from Sorghum bicolor, Mead, Nebraska, USA - 072115-113_1 MetaG | ecosystem: Host-associated > Plants > Roots > Rhizosphere | place: USA: Nebraska...
GATTGGCGGCGTCAGGTCGGTCCATGCGAAATCCTCCTTCACGGTTGAGTACTCGCCCGCGGTGCATCGCCGCGATGTGCTTCTCTCACGCATGCACCGATGGCATCGCGTGCGCCGCGCGCCCCGCCGACGCGTGAACGTTGTGGGGTCGGACGGCACATTGCTTCAATCATGCGCCATCCAGGATGATTGCGCCAGCGGGCGCACCCTGGCCTCGATGCCGCGCGCTTCACGGCATTCGCGGTTGCGGTTGCGGTTGCGGTTGCGCGCATGCAAGGTTCGGTAAGCGATCGGCGCCGCTTTAGTAACCCGGCAAACCGGCACGTCGCTTATCGTTGCTCCCATGCCGACGCACTGTTGCGTCGACGCTGTCCAGAGGGAGCGACATGATGAACAAGAGATTTGCGAGCGCGGCACTGGCCGCCCTGTTGACCGTGTCGGCGACGGCCGCGCTTGCCGAGGAAGCCTCACCGCCGCCAGCCATGTTCACCCCTGCGCATGGCAAGACGGAGCGCGGCGACGGCCCGCCGCATGGACCGATGGGTCCGATGATGGGACCGATCGGTCCTGGCTTCGCGGTGATCAACGACCTGGAACAGTTACGCCGCCTGTATGCCATGACCGGCCGTGAAGCCGACATCATCGCGGTGTATCACGAGGTATTGAACAAGACGCAAGATCCGATGCTGCGTCACTTCGTGTACGACTCGCTGGCTCGCGAGCAGTTGAAGCCCGCCAATCCTGACCAGGCGATCGCGACGCTGCGCACCAGTCTCGCGGAAGATCTCGCCGCGGCGAACAAGCTGCCGCGCGGCATGCCGCCAGCGATGCAGCCGCCGGCTCAATCGCAGTGAGAAAACATGCGCGATGAGTTCGCGCCGGAACCGTGCCGCAGCCTGTTTGCGTCGGCGCGCGTCCACGGCAACGCCTTGAAACGAGCCAGGCGCAAACTGGAAGCGCTCCCGCCAACACGCTGCGCAGCCCGTTCGGCGCGCAGCGTTAGCTGTCCCACATAGCCGCTTCACTGCCCACTTTTCATCTTCCGTCAGGTGATTGACGATGAAAGCACTTTAACGTTAGTGCCTGGGTGAAGAAGAATGCGCTACCCACTGAACATGGCCGTTGCCGCCGCCCTACTCATCTTCGTTCTTGGCTGCATCATCAAGCTCGCCCTGAAGTGATGCCCGGAGCCGCTTGCGCGATGACATCGCGCGAAATAATTGTTGAATGGAGTTCGACGAGCGGCTCACTCATACTTCGTTTCCCTGCCGGCGCGTGCAAAACAGAACGCATGAGATCAAGGGTGTTTCACGTGCGAATGAACTCGCCGACGATCAACGATCCCACGGTTGCCCGATCATCGAAAGCGTCATTCGAAGGCCTTCGACGGAGCATCGTGAGCGGTTGTGAAGCGCGGTGGGTTGAGTGATGGGTTTCAGCGGTGGGTTTGGGCGGTGGGTTTGGGCGGTGGGTTTGGGCGGCTGGTCCCCAGCGATAGTTTTAAGCGGTAAAAGCGCGCGGCGCAGTGAAGCGAACCTCACTGCGCCGCGCGCTTTTTTGCGCTCTCGTATCCTCGGGGCGAACCTATATCGCGCTCCGCTTATTAGCGAACGACAGCGCCGGAGCCATGAACGGGCATCCCATGTGGCCGCGTGCAGTCACGCCTCCGCAAGCGATTTGCGCTCCGGGCTTACGCCACCGCGTATCGTTCGAGCCAATGCGCGTACGGCGCCGGCAGTGTCCACGAAGGCCGTTCGATGCCGAGCTTGCGCGCCGCGTGATACGGCCAGTGCGGATCGGCCAGATGCGCGCGCCCGACCATCACCAGATCCAGTTGCCCGTTCTTCACCGAGCGGTCGGCCAGTTCCGGCGTATCGATACCCCACGCCGACGACACCGGAATCCCTGCCTCGCGGCGCACGCGCTCGGCGATCGGCGCGAGGAACGCCGGCGCCCACGGAATCGCCGCGCCCGGCGTGGAGAAGCCGACGCTCACGCTCAACATGTCCAGCCCTTCGCGCCGGAAATTCCTCGCCAGTTCGATCGACTCCGCCAGCGTTTCCTCATCGCGTCCGTCGTACTCGATCACGCCGAAGCGCGCGGTCAGCGGCAGATGTTCCGGCCACACCTTGCGCACCGCCGCCAGCGTTTCCAGCAGAAAGCGGCTGCGGTTTTCGAGGCTGCCGCCGTAGGCGTCGTCGCGTTGATTCGAGTGCGTCGAGAAGAAGCTCTGGCCCAGATAGCCGTGCGCGAAGTGCAGTTCGAGCCATTCAAAGCCCGCGTCGCGCGCGCGCCGTGCGGCGGCGACGAAGTCTTCGCGAACCCGGGCGACGTCGTCGAGCGTCATCGCCTTCGGCACCTTGGGCAGATTGCCGCCGAACGCGATCGCCGACGGCGCGATGGTCTGCCAGCCGCGGCTGTCGCCCTCGGCGATATGGTCGTCGCCCTCCCACGGACGATTGGCGCTGGCTTTGCGGCCCGCGTGACCGATCTGGATGCCCGGCACCGCGCCCGCCGCCTTGATGGACGCGACCACCGGCGCGAAGGCCTGCGCCTGCTCGTCCGTCCAGATGCCGGCGCAGCCCGGCGTGATGCGGCCTTCGGGCGACACCGCCGTGGCCTCGACGATCACGAGGCCGGCGCCGCCGCGCGCGAGACCGGCGAGGTGCACGCGGTGCCAGTCGTTGATCAGGCCGTCTTCGGCGGTGTACTGGCACATCGGCGGAATGGCGATGCGGTTGCGCAAGGAGACGTCCTTGAGCTTGTAGGGCTGAAACAATGCGGACATCGGGCTAAACTCCTGTATATAAGCTCGTACGGTAGTTCGATAAACATCGAACTATGAGTATCGCAGAAACCTTTACCATCTGCACAATGCGCACCTATAACCATCCCGCCGCCGAGGACTTGACGCTCGGACGGCTGTTCCATGCTCTCAGCGACCCCGCCCGGCTCGATATCGTCCGGCGGCTCGCCTTGGTCGACGAAGCCACCTGCGGCGAACTCGACGGCGGGCGCCCCAAGTCGAGCGTGTCCCATCACTTTCGGATCCTGCGTGAAGCGGGGCTGGTGCGCACGCGCGTCGCCGGCACCGTGCATCAGAATTCGCTGCGGCGCGCGGAACTGGACGCCCGCTTTCCGGGCTTGATGCAGGCGATTCTCGAACAGATCGTCAGGGAACCGGCGTTGAGTGAGCCGGCTTGAGATGTCGCGGTTTGAACTAGCCGAAGGGGTCGAACTAGCTGAAGAGTTCGAACCAGTCGAAGGGGTCGAACGAGTCGATGGGGCCGAACTAGCCGAAGCGATCGGGCGAGCATCGAGCCTTGCGCTCAGCCTCGTCCCAGCACGCGCATGAACGCGAAGAACGCGCTCGCCGCAAGCGCGAAGCGGAAGCCAAAGCCAAAGCCGCCGGTCGCGCCCGCGGCGAATTTCGTCATCAACCCGCGCTCGATGAAATCAGCCCTGCGGCCCACAGCGCGCACAGAGACCGCCGGCCCGACATAACCGAAATCGAACAGCAAAGCGCTCCCGAACACCGACGCGATACAAACGTGGGATGCGCGTCGAACAAGGCGCCGCCTTACCCCCCAACCTACCGCGCCGCCGTCGACCCGCGAATCACCAACTCGCCGGGCAGAACCAGCGAACGCGTCGACATCGACGGGTCCGCGAGCCGCTGTGTCAGCAACTGCATGGCGATCTTGCCGATCTCGTACACCGGCTGCGCGATGACGGTAATGCCCGGCGTCACGAGATCGGTCCACGAGTCGTTGTCGAAACCGGCGAGCGCGATGTCCGCACCGGGCGTCGCGCCGCGCGCCCGCATTTCACGGTAAGCGCCGAGCAGCAGCAAGCCGTTGCTCGCGACGATCGCATCCGGCCGCGACGCCGGATCGTCGGCAAGCCACGCGCCGACATGCCGCAGCGCGCTCTCCGCATTCGGCTCGACGAACTCCGCCCGCACCGGCAAGCCATGCCGACCCAGCGCCTGCGCAAAACCGTCGTGACGTTCGCGGCCCGTGGTACTGGCGTTGCCGAACAGCCCGGCGATGCGCCGATAGCCCCGCTCCACCAGATGCTCGACGAGACGCGCCGCCGCGTCGCGGTTATCGAGCACCACCGCATCCGCGCTGCCCGCGGGACCGGCGCGGTCGATCATCACGACCGGGAAATCGTAGGCCTGCGCCTTGAAGCGCTGCGCGGCGTCGTGAGTCGGCGAATAGATGCAGCCCGTGACCCGCTCCTCTTCCATGAGCCGCAGATACATCGCCTCCTTCTCGCTGCTTTCGTCCGTGTTGCAGAGAATCACGCGCAGCCCTTGCTGATACGCGGCGTCTTCCACCGCGCGGCTGACCTCGGTGAAGAACGGGTTGCGCACGTCCGATACGATCAGGCCGATGGTGGCCGTGTCGCCCGAACGCAGGCGGCGCGCGGCGGCGTTCGGGCGATAACCCAATTGCTCGATGGCGCCGAGCACCCGCTGACGCACCGCATCGCGCACCGGCCCGTTGTTCGACAGCACACGCGAGACGGTCGTGACCGACACTCCTGCCGCTTCGGCAACATCCTTGATTCGTAGATTCATGAAGTGGTATCGATTCCTTGAACCGCTCGGTATTTTCCCTGGATTGCCTTCATGCCAGCGAATTCGCCGCGTCGCGGCGAGTACCGGCCAATTGGCGTTTTCCGGCCATTCTACTTGGCTTTCCGCGATTTTCACTGAAACCCGTAACACCGGTTCAGGCTTGACGCGCAAAGTGGTATCGATTCCAATAGGCACACTTCAACGATTCGATTTCAGGAGACGCGATGCCGTCGCTGCTTACCGCAGAGCTGGTTCGACTGAACGCACGTGCAAGCTCGAAACACGAGGCGATCGTCCAGGCCGGCCAGTTGCTGGCCGCCGCCGGTTATATCGAGCCCGCTTACGTCGACAGTCTTCAGGGCCGCGAAAAAGTCTCGAACACGTATCTGGGCAACGGCGTCGCGATTCCGCACGGCATGCAGGAAGACCGCCATCTGATCCGGCGCACCGGCGTGGCCGTGCTGCAATTGCCCGAAGGCGTCGAATGGCACGACGGCGAGCGCGCCAATCTGGTGGTCGCGATCGCCGCGCAGTCCGACGAACACATCGCGCTGTTGCAGCGTCTCACGCGTCTGATCGGCGATCCGCGGCAATTACAGGCGCTGGTCGAAGCGCGCGATCCACAAGTGCTGGTCGACGCGCTGAACGGCGCCGCCGCCAACGCCGCCGCCGCGGTGATCGACGCGACGCCCGCGGATTTCGAGCAGCGCGTCGAACTGGTGCTGGACTATCCGCACGGCTTGCACGCTCGCCCGGCCAGCGCCTGGGTGGCGACCGCCAAGCGCTATCAGGCCGCCTTGCGCGTGCGCAACGGCAAGCTCGCCGCTGACCCGAAGAACCTCGTCAGCCTGCTGCAACTGGGCGCGACCGCGAATGCGCACCTGGTGTTGTCCGCGCAAGGCGTCGATGCGGCGGACGCGCTGGCCGCGTTGAAACGCACCATCGAAGCGTTGTCGGCGGAAGAACACGAGCGCGCCGCGGCGGCTCGCGCGCGCCGTCAAAAAGCACAGCCGGTCTCGTGGACGCCGCTCGACCCGGCGACGGTGTTCGAAGGCGTCAGCGCCGGTCCCGGCTTTTCGATCGGACCGGTACGCGTGCTGCGCACCGCGCGCCTGGAGATTCAGGACCGCCCCGGCGAGACCGTCGAAGCCACGCATCGGCTCGACGAAGCGCTGCGCAAAACCGCCGACGAACTCGACGCCCTCACCCGCGACACCGCCGCGCGCCTCGGCGCGGCGGAAGCCGAGATCTTCGCGGCGCACCGCGAACTGCTGAACGACACGGACCTGTTCACCGAAGCCGCGCGTCTGCTGCTCGACGGCCACGGCGTGGCCTGGTCCTGGCATCAGGCGGCCGAGCAACAGGCCGCGCGCCTCGCCGCCCTGCCCGATCCGCTGCTCGCCTCGCGCGCCACCGATTTGCGCGACGTCGCGCGGCGCGTGCTGAAGCACCTCGGCGAAAACGTGGCGACCGACACGCGGCTCGACACGCCCGCCATCCTGATCGCCGAAGACCTCACGCCCTCCGACACCGCGATGCTCGACCCGGCCGTCACGCTCGGCTTCTGCACGGTGTCGGGCGGACCCACGTCGCACACCGCGATTCTCGCGCGCACGCTCGGCGTGCCGGCGGCGGTCGCATGCGGCGCGGCGTTGATGGAGATCGCCGACGGCAGCGATGCGGTGCTCGACGGCAGCGGCGGTCGTCTCTATGTCGGCGTGTCGGCGCGGGACCGCGAGCGCGCGCGGCAAACGCAATTGCAACTGGCCGAGGAAGCGCAGCGCGCGGCGGCCAATCGCGCGCTGCCCGCCGCGACGCTCGACGGCCACGTGCTGGAGATCGGCGCGAACATCACGCGGCCCGACCAGGTGCGCGACGCGCTCGCCAACGGCGCGGACGGCGTCGGACTCATGCGCACCGAGTTCCTGTTTCTGGAGCGCCACGACGCGCCGAGCGAAGACGAACAATACGATTGCTATCGGCGCATGGTCGAAGCGAGCGGCGGGCGTCAGTTGATCATTCGCACGCTCGACATCGGCGGCGACAAGCAGGTGCCGTATCTGAACCTGCCGCACGAATCGAATCCGTTCCTCGGCGTGCGCGGCGTGCGCCTGTGCCTGCGCCGCCCGGACCTGTTCGTGCCGCAATTGCGCGCGCTCTACCGCGCCGCCAAGGATGGCCCGCTGTGGATCATGTTCCCGATGGTCTCCACGCTCGACGAGGCGCGCCAGGCCATCGCGCTCGCCGAAACCGTGCGCGCCGAACTCGACGCGCCGAAGGTACCGCTCGGCATCATGGTCGAAACGCCGTCGGCGGCGGCGTTCGCGGATCACTTCGCCGCGCTGGTCGATTTCTTCTCGATCGGCACCAACGATCTGACGCAATACGTGCTGGCCGTGGACCGCGAGCATCCCGAACTCGCGCGCATGGCCGAGAGCCTGCACCCCGCCGTGCTGCGCATGATCAAGCAGACCGTCGACGGCGCGCGCCGCCATCGCAAATGGGTCGGCGTGTGCGGCGGCCTCGCGGGCGATCCGCTCGGCGCGTCGATTCTCGCGGGTCTCGGCGTCGACGAACTGTCGATGAGCTCGCGCGATATTCCCGCCGTCAAATCGCGGCTGCGCGCGTCGCGGCTCGACGCGATGCAGGCGCTCGCGCGCCGCGCGCTGGATTGCGAGGACGTCGACGCGGTCCGCGCGCTGGATAACACCGAGATCAAGGCGGCGGCATGAAAACCGTCGTCACCGTCACGCCGAATCCGGCGCTCGATCAAACCGTGCGCGTCGCCAACCTCGCGCTCGGCGAGGTGAATCTCGCGGCGTCGCTCGAATTCAACGCGGGCGGCAAGGGCGTGAACGTCGCGGGCTGTCTCGCCGACTACGGCATGACGACGATCGCCACGGGCCTGCTCGGCGCCGAGGACGCCGCGGCTTTCGACGCGATGTTCGCCGACAAGCACATCGTCGACCGCTTCGTGAGAATCGCGGGACGTCCGCGCATCAACGTGAAGCTCGTCGATACCGCACGCAACGAAACCACCGACATCAATCTCGCGACCTCGCTGCCGGGCGCGGCCGATGTCGACGCGTTGGAGCGGCGCGTGGTCGAACTCGCCGAGCCTGGGCGCTGGTTCGTGCTGGCGGGCAGTCTGCCGCCGGGTGTCGACGTGTCGTTCTATCGACGCATCACGCGTGCGTTGCATGCGGCGGGCGCGCGCGTCGCGCTGGATACGAGCGGCGCGCCGCTCGCCGACGCATTGCGCGCCGGCGAGCCGGACGGCCTGCCGGATCTGGTGAAGCCGAATCGCGCAGAACTGGAAGCGGCGCTCGGCCGCTCGCTCGCCGACGACGACGCGCTGATTCACGCGGCCTGCGAGCTCGTGGAACGCGGCATCGCGTATGGGGTGGTTTCGCTGGGCGAGCGTGGCGCGCTGGGCGTGACGCGTGCATCGGGCGACCAGGCCTCTTCCTACCAAGGCTGGCGCGCCGCGCCTTTACGCGTGCCGGTGTCCAGCACGGTCGGCGCGGGCGACGCGCTGGTGGCGGGCCTCGTCGCGAGTCTCATCGAAGCGCGCCCGTGGCCCTCGGTCGGCCAACGGGCCACCGCGTTCGCGGCGGGCAAGCTCGCGCGGGTCGGCCCGCACTTGCCCGATCACGCGAGCCTCGACGCCCTCGCCGCGCAAGTCGAACTCGTCACCTTCAGCGTCGCCGCGAATCCGCCGCGCGTCACCCAACATCAAGCCGTGTAAGCCAGAGAGAGCAATGGACAAGCTGATTGGACTGGTATCGTCCCCGCAACGAAGCGCGTCGCCGATGGTCGCGGCGCAAGCCTTGAACCGCGCGGCGCAAAAACGCGGCGCCTCGCTCGCGGTGGAAACGCGCAGCGCGCTCGGCGTTCACGAGCCGTTGAACGCCGCGCAGATCGACGCGGCGCACGCCGTGCTGATCGCCGCCGACGCGGGCGAGCGCGTCGACGAAACGCCGTTCGCGGGCAAGACGATTCATCGCATTTCGCTCGACGATGCGATCCGCGAAGCCGATGCGGTGCTGGCGCGCGTGGCGGCGAGCGTCGGCGCGGATGCGTCGAGGAACGCCGCGGCCGCGCAAACGGCGACTCGCGCGCTCAAGATCGTCGCGATTACCTCGTGCCCGACCGGCATCGCGCACACCTTCATGGCCGCCGAGGGACTCGCGCAAGGCGCGAAGTCGCTGGGACACGACATTCACGTCGAAACGCAAGGCTCGGTCGGCGCGCAGAACACGCTGAGCGACGAGCAGATCGCGGCGGCGGACCTCGTGGTGATCGCCGCCGATACGCAGGTCGACAAGAGCCGCTTTCGCGGCAAGCGGCTCTATGAAACGGGCACTAAAGGCGCAATCGGCAAAGGCGCGGCGCTGATCGAAAGGGCGATCGCCGAGGCGACCGTCGACGGAGCCGCACAGAGCGCAGGCGCGGGCGGTGGCGCCCTCGCGGACCAGGTCGCGGCGGCCAAGAAACAACGCTCGGCGAAGTCGTCCGGCCCCTATCGTCACTTGATGACGGGCGTGTCGTTCATGCTGCCGTTCGTGGTCGCGGGCGGTTTGCTGATCGCGATCTCGTTCGCCCTGGGCGGCATCTACGCATTCGACGACGCCCACAAGGGCACGCTCGCGTGGGCGCTGTTCCAGATCGGCGCGAAGTCCGCCTTCGCGTTGATGGTGCCGGTGCTGTCGGGCTATATCGCGTATTCGATCGCCGACCGGCCGGGCATCACGCCGGGCATGGTGGGCGGCATGCTCGCCGCGAGCCTCGGGGCAGGTTTTCTGGGCGGCATCATCTCCGGCTTTCTCGCCGGGTATACGGCCTTGCTGATCAGCCGCAAGCTGAAACTGCACCGCAATCTCGAAGGACTGAAACCCGTGCTGATCATCCCGCTGGTGTCGACGCTCGTGGTCGGCCTGCTGATGATCTACGTGGTCGGCACGCCGGTCGCCACCGCGCTGCACGGCCTCGAAAACTGGCTGCGCTCGATGCAGACCGGCAGCGCGGTCACGCTCGGCCTGCTGCTCGGCGCGATGATGGCGTTCGACATGGGCGGTCCCGTGAACAAGGCGGCCTACGCGTTCAGCACCGGCCTGATCGCGAGTCAGGTGTACACGCCGATGGCGGCCGCAATGGCCGCCGGCATGACGCCGCCGCTCGGCATCGCGCTCGCCACGTGGATCTTCCGCAACCGTTTCGTCACCGACGAACGCGAAGCCGGCAACGCCGCCGCGGTGCTCGGCATGGCCTTCATCACGGAAGGCGCGATTCCGTTCGCCGCGCGCGACCCGATGCGGATCATCCCGGCTTGCGTGATCGGCTCGGCGATCACGGGCGCGATTTCGATGGCGTCGAGCGTCGAACTGAAGGTGCCGCACGGCGGGATTTTCGTGCTGCCGATTCCGAACGCGGTCACGCATCTGGCCATGTACGTCGTGGCGATCGCGGCGGGCACCATCGTGACGGCGCTCGCGGTGGGGCTGCTCAAGCGGCCCGTCGAGGCGGCGGCTGCCGTCTGACGCTCACTCTTCCTGACGACGGCTCGAACATGGCGCAACAACTCAGCGAAACCTATCGCGGATTTCATGTACTGATCGAAGCCGTGCCGCACGACGGCCACGGCCACGGCGTGCGCTTGCGCCGCACGATCACGCGGCAGTTGGGCGGTCGCCTGATGGCCGTGCGGGAGCGCGGCGGGACCGGTTTTTCCCACGTCGCGCCGAGCAGCGAGTCTCTGGCCGACGCGTTGCGCGACGCTCGGGAGGCGATCGACCGATTGCTCGGCGGCTGGCATCCGGCTTATGCGCAAGAGCCGGCCCATACGAACAACGCTCCGCGAGTGAACGGACCGGCTGCCGAAACCCGCATCGGCCTGTAAGGCCGGTTCGCGCCTGCCGGCGCGCTCTCGCGCCGCCCGCGCGCATACGTTGAACACGGTTCGAGGATGGCGATTCGCGGGCTCAAGGGTCTGCGGGACGCCCCACCAAAGATCGCATCCCATGCGATCTCCTCTTGCCGCCTCTTTCTGCTACGCTGACCGCCAACTTTCAGACCGCCGCGCATGCATGCCGGCTGCGTAATCCGTTATTCCATCGCTCGTAAGGGGTATCGACCACAAATGTTTCGCATTTGTATGGTTAACCCCGATTTATACGTAAACGAACAAAAAGGAACATCTTATTTGTTGTTTTGATTTCCATTCTGAACATAAGTACCCGCCTCGCATACAGAGCAGCGGCATAAAAAAGCCGGAGACAAATGGATGAGCAACACCACCCCAAGCAAGGTTCCAGCCCGCAACTTTTCGCCTCACGGCGCGCTGAAAGTTGGTTTCGCCCGCCGGGCGCGCAGGCGAATGCCGCCCGCTTGAACGGGCCGTGAACGCGCACGCCGCCAGCGCGGCTATCTGACGTCCAGCAGCAACCGCAGCACCGAAAAGCGACACAAAAAAGGAGAGCAATTTGGTCTTGGAACTGGAGCGGGTCACCGTCGTTTCGGGCGGGCAGACGCATCTGTACGGCGTCGATCTGAGGCTCGTCCCCGGTGCCATCAACGTGCTGCTCGGGCCGACCCAGGCGGGCAAGACCACGCTGATGCGCGTCATGGCAGGACTCGACAAGCCGGCCACGGGCCGCGTGCTGGCCGACGGCCGGGACGTGACCGGCGTGAGCGTGCGGCAACGCAACCTCGCGATGGTCTATCAGCAGTTCATCAACTATCCGGCGATGACGGTGTTCGACAACATCGCGTCGCCGCTCAAACTGCAAAAGACCGCCGCCGACGAAGTGACGCGGCGCGTCAATGAAGTCGCGGCGAGGCTGCATATCGAACATCTGCTGCAACGGCGTCCGGCCGAACTGTCCGGCGGCCAGCAGCAGCGCTGCGCGCTCGCGCGCGCGCTCGTCAAGCGCGCTTCGCTGGTGCTGCTCGATGAACCCCTCGTGAATCTCGACTACAAGCTGCGCGAGGAATTGCGCGTGGAACTCGCCACGCTCTTCGCCGACGGCAAGACGACCGTGGTCTACGCGACCACCGAGCCGCTGGAGGCACTGCTGCTCGGCGGCTATACGGCGATCGTCGACAAGGGGCGCGTGTTGCAGCACGGCCCGACGCTCGACGTCTACAACGCGCCCGCCAGCGTCGAAGTGGCCGCCGTTTTCAACGATCCGCCGATGAACATGCTCGTCAGCGATCTGACCGCCCAGGGCACCGCGCGTCTGCCGATCGGCATCGAGGTGCCGGTCAGGCAGGCGGCCAACGGCGCCGGCACGTGCCGCATCGGCATTCGCCCGGGCCACTTGCGGCTCGCGCCGCGCACGGCGCAATCGGTCGCCGTGCCGTGCCGGCTCGAACTCGCCGAACTGAGCGGTTCCGAAACCTTCCTGCACCTGCATACGCACACAGGCGGCATCGACCTGATCGCGCAGTTGCAGGGCGTGCATCAGATCGAACTCGGCACGCAGCTCGACGTGTTCATCGACCCCGACGAACTGTTCATATTCGGCGCGGACACCAAACTGCTGTCCGGCCCGGAGGCGACTCATGGCGCGCATTGAGTTTCAGAATCTCGCGCACGCTTATGGTGTGAAACCCGGTGTGAAACCCGGCGCGCACCACGGCCCCGCTCCCGCCTCGCTCGAGGATTACGCGTTGCAGCCGATGAGCATGGTCTGGGAAGACGGCGGCGCGTATGCGCTGCTGGGGCCCTCCGGTTGCGGCAAGTCCACGCTGCTGAACATCGTCTCGGGACTCGTCACGCCGTCGGAAGGCAAGGTGCTGTTCGACGGACGCGACGTCACCGCGATGAGCCCGCGCGAGCGCAACATCGCGCAGGTGTTCCAGTTCCCGGTGATCTACGACACGATGAGCGTGTTCGACAACCTCGCGTTTCCGCTGCGCAACCGCAAGATCGCCGCCGCCGAAGTGCGCAAGCGCGTGCATGAAGTCGCGGAGATTCTCGACATGACGCGCGAATTGCCGCGCAAGGCGAGCAATCTCTCGGCGGACGCGAAGCAGAAAATTTCACTCGGGCGCGGGCTCGTGCGCAAGGACGTCGCGGCGATCCTGTTCGACGAACCGCTCACCGTGATCGATCCGCACATGAAGTGGATCCTGCGCCGTCAGCTCAAGAAGATCCATCAGCAACTCAAGCTCACGCTCATTTACGTCACGCACGATCAGGTCGAAGCGCTCACGTTCGCCGACGAAGTGGTCGTGATGACCAATGGCCGCGTCGTGCAGAAAGGCGGACCGGAAGCGCTGTTCCTGCGGCCCGATCATTCGTTCGTGGGCTATTTCATCGGCAGTCCGGGGATGAATCTGTGCCCGGTCGATCTCGATGCCGATGGCGTGAAAGTCGGCTCGCAGCGCCTGCAACTCGACGCGAACACCCTCGCCACGCTCAAGCATGCGAACGGCACGCTGACGCTCGGCATCCGCCCCGAGTTCGTGCGCCTCGCCGACAGCGGCGAGGCCGGCGCGGTGAAGGCGCAACTGCTGCGCACGCAACAACTCGGCAACTACCAGTTGGTCACCGCGCAATGCGACGGCAATGTGTTCAAGGCGAAGGTGGATCCTCATGTGCAACTGAATGAAGGCTCGCTCTGGCTGCGTCTCGCCGCGCCCGAAACCGTGTTCTTCGCCAACGACGAAAGGATCGCACGATGAACAAGCCCATCAACCAGAAGGCGTGGCTGCTGGTCGTGCCGGTATTCATCTGCGTCGCGTTCTCCGCGATCCTGCCGCTGATGACCGTGGTCAACTATTCCGTGCAGGACATCATCAGCCCGACGCAGCATGTGTTCGTCGGCACCGAGTGGTTCCGCGCGATCATGAACGACGGCGACTTGCGCGGTGCGCTCGGCCGGCAGATCATCTTTTCCGCGTGCGTGCTGCTGTTCGAGATTCCGCTCGGCGTCGGCCTTGCACTGGCGATGCCGGCCTCGGGCTGGCGCGCGTCGGCGGCGCTCGTCGTGCTCGCCATGCCCTTGCTGATTCCGTGGAACGTGGTCGGCACCATCTGGCAGATTTTCGGCCGCCCGGATATCGGCCTGCTCGGTTACGTGCTCAACGTCTCGGGCATCGAATACAACTACACGGCGAGCCCCACCGCCGCGTGGGTCACCGTGCTCGTGATGGACATCTGGCACTGGACACCGCTCGTCGCCCTGCTCTGCTACGCCGGTTTGCGCGCGATTCCCGACGCGTTCTACCAGGCCGCCGAAATCGACGGCGCGAGCCGCTTCGCCGTGTTCCGCTACATCGAGTTGCCGAAGATGCGCGGCGTGCTGATGATCGCGGTGCTGCTGCGCTTCATGGACAGCTTCATGATCTACACCGAGCCCTTCGTGCTGACCGGCGGCGGCCCCGGCGATTCCACCACGTTCCTGAGCCAGTATCTGACGCAAAAAGCGGTCGGCCAATTCGACCTCGGCCCGGCCGCGGCCTTTTCGCTGATCTATTTCCTGATCATCCTGCTGCTGTGTTTCATCCTTTACAACTGGATGGAGCGCGTCGGCAAGGGCGGCCCCGCCACCACGGGCACCGCGGCCACGACCGGAGACGACCATGCGCAATGACCGCCGCTGGACGCGCACGCTGGTGCTGCTCGTCTACATTCTGTTCGCGCTGATTCCGCTCTACTGGATGCTGTCGATCTCGTTGCGCACCAACGAGGAAACGATGTCGACGTTCGCCATCTGGCCGCATCACGTGACCTTCGAGAACTACAAGGTGATCTTCACCGATCCCTCGTGGTACTGGGGCTACATCAACTCGATCATCTACGTGCTGATGAACACGGTGATGTCGGTGCTGGTCGCGCTGCCCGCCGCGTATGCGTTCTCGCGCTACCGCTTTCTCGGCGACAAGCACATGTTCTTCTGGCTGCTCACCAACCGCATGACGCCGCCCGCCGTGTTCCTGCTGCCGTTCTTCCAGCTCTATTCGAGCGTCGGTTTGATGGACACGTATATCGCCGTCGCGCTCGCTCACATGCTGTTCAACGTGCCGCTCGCGGTGTGGATTCTCGAAGGCTTCATGTCCGGCGTATCGCGTGAAATCGACGAGACCGCTTATATCGACGGCTATACGTTCCCCGCCTTCTTCGTGAAGATTTTCCTGCCGCTGATCAAATCGGGCGTGGGCGTGACGGCGTTTTTCTGCTTCATGTTCAGTTGGGTCGAACTGCTGCTCGCGCGCACGCTCACCACCGTCAACGCGAAACCGATCGCCGCCGTGATGACGCGCACGGTGTCGGCGGCGGGCATGGACTGGGGCGTGCTGTCGGCGGCGGGTGTGCTCACCATCGTGCCCGGCGCGCTGGTGATCTACTTCGTGCGCAACTACATCGCCAAGGGCTTCGCAATGGGGAGAGTGTGATGCTGACGTGGATGTACTGGACGCCCGAGGTGGCGATCTTCTTCGGCTGCGTCGTGCTGATGCTGGCCGGCATGACCGTGTGGGAACTCCGTTCGCCCACCATCGAGCGCAAGGGTTTTCTGCCGATCGCCACCACGCGCGGCGACCGGCTGTTCATTGGCCTTCTCACCGCCGCGTACATCAACCTCGCGTGGATCGGCATCGGCGCCGAAGGCGCGAACGCGTGGCCCGGCTTCGCGGCCTCGATGCTCGTGCTTCTGGCGATCATGTGGAAAGGCTGACGCCGCGGCGCAACTGAAAAAATACCGGCTCCCGTTGATGCCCCGGGCGGGCGCAGGAAGATGATCCAAGGGGTGTGGAGACACAGGAGAAGACCATGCAACAGAGGAGACGGATCGTCGCGCTCGCGGTCGCGGGCATTGTCGCGGGGGCCTTTGCGAACCACGCGGCGCTGGCCGGCATGCCCGAGGCGCAGAAATGGGTCGACAGCGAATTCCAGCCGAGCACGCTGTCGAAGCAGCAGCAGATGGACGAAATGAAGTGGTTCGTCGACACGGCCGCGAAACTGAAATCGCAGGGCGTGAAGGAGATTCACGTGGTGTCGGAAACGATCGACACGCACATGTACGAATCGAAAACGCTGGCCAAGGCGTTCACCGAAATCACCGGCATTCAGGTGAAGCACGACATCATCCAGGAAGGCGACGTCGTCGAAAAGCTGCAGACGTCGATGCAATCCGGTCAAAGCATTTACGACGGCTGGATCTCGGATTCGGATCTGATCGGCACGCACTATCGCTATGGCGTGATCGTGCCGCTGTCCGACTACATGGCGGGCGAAGGCAAGCCGTACACGAATCCCGGTCTCGATCTGAAGGATTTCATCGGCACGAGCTTCACGACGGCGCCCGACAAGAAGCTCTATCAGTTGCCCGACCAGCAGTTCGCCAACCTCTACTGGTTCCGCGCCGACTGGTTCGCGCGCAAGGACTTGCAGGACAAGTTCAAGGCGAAATACGGCTACGAACTCGGCGTGCCGGTGAACTGGTCCGCGTATGAGGACATCGCCGATTTCTTCACGAACGAGGTCAAGACGATCGACGGCGAGAAGGTCTACGGGCACATGGATTACGGCAAGAAAGATCCGTCGCTCGGCTGGCGGTTCACCGATGCGTGGCTCTCGATGGCGGGCGAAGCCGATAAAGGCATTCCGAACGGCATGCCGGTCGACGAATGGGGCATTCGCGTGACGCCGGATGGCTGTCATCCGGTCGGGGCATCGGTCTCGCGCGGCGGCGGCACCAACAGCCCGGCCGCCGTCTTCGCGACGACGAAGTACATCGACTGGCTGAAGAAATACGCGCCGCCCGAAGCCTCGGGCATGACGTTCAGCGAAGCGGGCCCGGTGCCGGCGCAAGGCAAGATCGCGCAGCAGATCTTCTGGTACAGCGCGTTCACGGCGTCGATGCTCAAGCCCGGCAACGTGACCAATGCCGACGGTACGCCGAAGTGGCGCATGGCGCCGTCGCCGCACGGTCCGTACTGGAAGGACGGCATGCAGAACGGCTACCAGGACGTCGGCTCGTGGACGTTCTTCAAGTCCACGCCGCCGAACCAGCGCGCCGCCGCGTGGCTGTATGCGCAGTTCGTGACGTCCAAGAGCGTGTCGCTGAAGAAGTCGATCACCGGTCTCACGTTCATTCGCGATTCCGACATTCATAGCGATTACTTCACCAAGAACGCGGACAAGTACGGCGGTTTGATCGAGTTCTACCGCAGCCCGGCGCGGGTCGCGTGGACGCCGACCGGCAACAACGTGCCGGACTATCCGAAGATGGCGCAATTGTGGTGGAAGAACGTCGCGACCGCGGTGGCGGGCGAAAAGACGCCGCAAGCCGCGATGGATAATCTGGCGAAGGAAATGGACCAGGTCATGAGCCGGCTGCAGCGCGCGGGCATGAAGGTGTGCGCGCCGCAGTTGAATGCGGAAAGCGATCCGTCGAAGTGGCTGTCCGATCAGCACGCGCCGTGGAAGAAGCTCGCTAACGAAAAGCCGAAGGGCGAAACGGTGAAGTACGAGCAGTTGCTGTCCGCGTGGAAGGCGGGCAAGGTGCGGTAACCGCGGCGGTATGGCGGGAAGGTTTGAGGGGGCGGCACTTTGGGTGCCGCCTTTTTTTGCGGAGTCGTGAATCGGGGGCGCGGTGCGCGCATGTCGAATTCAGGCGCGAATCGCAAACGTTGCCGTACAGCCTCGGACCAGCTTCGAACCGTTTCGATATGCCGCGGACCTTTCAAAAATATAACGCTCACGCCAGGTATTAAGGTTTGCGGTTGCCGGCCGTAAAAGAAAATGCGCCATTGCCATTAGGGAACGCCATTCGCGTTATTGCGTAGGGTGGGTGCCGGGGCCAGCTTTTCTTTCGGGCAAGCTTAAAAAGACAAACGGGAAATATTCATGTTCAATATCAAACGCGCATCCGCACTCGCGGGCGCAATCAGCGTTGCGTTGTCACTCTCCGCATGCATGACACCACATTCGTACGTGGACCAATCACTAGGGGAACCGCACTATGCCGATTTGAAAAAGCCGGCTAGTCCACAGCCCATTCAGTTGCTAGTCGAGTTCCAGACCAAGGGTGTGGCGAATGCCCGTGCCACTGAAGCCGTCAGACCACGCGTGTATGAACAGGTATCCCAGTCAGGTCTCTTTAGTCAGGTATCGTATGAGCCCGTTTCGTCCGGACGGAAGTTGTCGATTTCGATCAATAACGTCGCACTGACCGACAACCTGGCAGCGAAAGGCTTCGGCGTCGGACTGACGTTTGGCCTCGTCGGCACGATGGTCACCGACGGCTACATTTGCAGCATCAGCTATGTCGAATCCGGGCACGACGCGGTGACAAAGGTAGTGAAGCACGCGATCTATACGACAATCGGCAATGCGTCGGGACCGGCCGGACTTCAGCCGATGCCGTTGCAACAGGCGTCCGACACCGTGCTCAGGCAGATGGTCGCGAAGAGCCTCGAGGAAATCGACCAGTCTTCTGATATCGCCCAATGACCCCGCCCGACACCGCGCGTCGGCGCCTCTCGAAGTCGCTTGCCGGGCTGGCGCTCTCGGCCGCAGCGCTGGTATTAAGCGGCTGCGTGACGCAACAAGTGCTGCCTTACCAGGTGAGCGTGGCCAATCAGATGGCTCTATCGAGCGTTCCTCGCGCGGCGCGCTACGGAGTGACGACCGTAAACGAGCCAGCCGACGTGCGAACAGTGGTACGGTCGTTGCGCGTGTCGGCGCCGGGGAACGGTTCATGGTCCGATTATCTGAATCATGCGATACGTACTGAACTATCGACCTCCGGCCACTACGCGCCGGGCGCGAAGGCGATCCTCGAGGCGACACTCGTTGAAGTCCACGTGCTGGACGGAAAAGCGGAACTGGCGGCCCGCTTTGTCGTCAAGTGCGAGGAGACGGTCTGCTACGACAAACTGCTGCGCGTGAACACTGATTGGGATTCCGAGTTTCTTGGCGTGCTTGCCGCTTCGAACGGACTTAATCAAACCACGGCAATCTTCCAGACTCTGCTGCACAAATTATTTACAGATCCGGGATTTCGCCAAAGCCAGCCAGGCTGTGACCGCACGACTCATGTGAGTTAAGAAATAACTCACGGTTTATCAGGCGCTGTACGACATGGACATCCCCAATTACGACATTCGTTTTTCGGTTTATCGGTTCCCGGTCCGATTGCCGATAGACAAGGATGACCCGATAATGGCCGACCTGACATCACAGCATCACCACAAAACACACAATTACTATGAAATCCCTGATCAAATTCCTGCTTTGGCTATGTTTCGCTGCAACAGCCACGACCGGTTTCGCTCAAACTGAAGCGACCCAGGCCGAACTGAAAGAAGCCGTGAAGGAGGCCAACGCTGCACTGATTCACGGTCCCAGCAAGATCGCGGTTCTCGACGAGGCGAATTTTGCGCTGCCCGCAAACAGCGGATTCGTGCCGGCGGCTACGGCCATCCGTTATTTGCGCGCACTCGGCAACACCGTGGATGAAAAGTCGGTCGTCGGTTTGATCGTGCCGCAGGCTGACGACGCCGACTGGTTTGCCGTTCTCACCTTTGAAAAAGCCGGCTATGTTCGCGACGACGACGCGCGCGACTGGAACGCGGACGACATATTGAAGAGCCTGCGCGATGGAGCGGAGCAGTCCAATGCAACGCGCAAGAGCCGCGGCCTCCCGGAACTGGAAGTGGCCGGCTGGGCGGAGCCGCCGGCATACGACGCCAAGACGCATCGCCTCGTCTGGTCAGCCATCACCCGCACTAAAGGACAGGCTGCCACCTCGGCAGACGGGGTCAACTATCGAACGCTTGCGCTCGGCCGCAACGGCTATCTTTCGCTAACCATGGTGACGCAACTTTCGTCATTGGCAAACACCAAGCCGGTGGCGAACGCGTTGCTCGCCGACATCGAATATCTCGACGGCAAGCGCTATGCGGATTTCAACGCCAGTACCGATCGTGTCGCCGAATACGGGCTTGCTGCGTTGATCGCTGGCGTTGCCGTGAAGAAACTCGGCCTGTTCGCGATCATCGCCGCATTCGCAGCGAAGTTCTTCAAGGTTGGACTGGTAGCGTTCCTGGCGTTCGGCGCGTCGATCCGGCATTACCTCAAGCGCAAGCCGAAGGTAACCCAGCCGCCGGTCGTCGCGGATTCGCCGGCATCCGAACCTCTCGGTGAGGTGGCGCCACGCGCCCCCGCGCTTGCGGATGACACGCCTTCGTCCGCGACTGCAACGGATGAGCGTCGGTGATCCTTCAATCGTGACCAAACTGCTGATTCTGCTGCTGGGCGGACTAAAGCTCGGCAAAATCCTGACTACGACAGGCACGATGCTGTTGTCGATTGCCGTTTATGCGGTCTTTTACGGTTGGCGCTTCGCCGCGGGATTCGTGCTGCTGCTCTTCGTGCACGAGGCCGGCCATTACGTGGCCGCGCGGCGGCGCGGGCTCGATGTGGGCGCTCCGACGTTTATTCCGTTTGTCGGCGCGTGGATTCAGATGAAGAACATGCCCCACGATGCCGAAACGGAGGCGTACGTTGGTCTCGCGGGGCCATTCATCGGAACGCTGGGGGCGCTTGTCTGCTACTTTCTTGCGCGTCACTTCGATAGCGCCTGGCTCCTCGCGTTGTCTTATGCGGGCTTCTTTCTGAATCTGTTCAATATGATCCCGCTGTCGCCGTTCGACGGCGGACGAATCACGGCAGTCCTCTCGCCGCGTATCTGGTTCGCGGGTGTCCCAGTGCTGGTTGGATTGTTTGCCTGGCATCCGAGCCCGCTCCTGATCGTCATGGCCATCCTGGCGATGCCACAACTGAAGCGGGCATGGCGCTACGACCCGGCCAGTCCGGAGAACGCCCGCTACTACGGGGTTGCGTCATCGGTCAAGCTTACCTATGCGTTCTACTATCTGGCGCTTCTGGCATTTCTCGCCATGATGACGTTCGGCATTCACGACATGCTGGCGCCGCTACGTGACGGAATGGGATAAACGGCACGCCGACGTTGCTCGCCTGCCGACCGACAGCGCGACAGTCGGCGGTCATTCAGTCATGCCGGTCTCTTCCCAAAGCTGTCCGCCGTGCTCGTCGCGATGGCGACCGCGACATGTTCCATCCGCTTAACGTGCGTCACTTTACCTATCGGCTTTGAGCGTGCGACGCCCATGCGCTTCACCGTGTACGTACGGGCCGCCAGCGTTGCGCGCCGCAGCGCCGCGCGACATGTTACAAAAAATCGCTGGCGGCGCGGTTCGTACGACCTAAATTCTTTTTCATTCCCTGATTGTTGTCGTTAGCGCAAATGGACGCCAAGGCGGACGCACGTCCATAGGCCAGCAACGCAGACCGTGTTCGTAACGAAGTCCGTAGCCGACGCGCTGACGGTATCCAGCGCTTGCGGCCCGTAGCATTGAAGCGGCAGTAGAACCGACGAAAAAAATGGCGAACCAGGCGGGCGCTTTCGAGACGTTCATCGCGGGCGTATCAGCCGAGCCGAGCAATGCGAATCTCTCCTTTCCAGGCTGCGTGGAAGCTGCCGCTCCAACTGTTATGGGTCGCATATAAAAAGGAGTCTTTCATGCGACGCAACAAGTCTGTTCAGTATCTGGCCGGAATTCCGTTCGCCGTCATGCTGGCGGCCAGCACCACGAGCTGGGCTGCGCCCACGCTTGTTTCGGGCGCCAGTCCGTTTGCAAGCTGCAACATTGGCGGGCCCGGCACGCTCTACGTGAACGCCGAGGTCGAACCGTGGCTGGCCGTGAATCCCACCAATCCTTCCAATCTCATCGGAGTCTGGCAACAGGACCGATGGTCGAACGGCGGCGCGCATGGGCTCGTGGCAGGCTTCTCGTTCGATGGCGGCCTGACGTGGAGACAGACGCCGCTGCCCTTCAGCGCCTGCGCCAACGGTCTTGGATATGAGCGCGCTTCCGACCCGTGGGTGTCCATCGGTCCGGACGGCACCGCCTACTCCGTGTCCATTTCATTTAACCAGTCCAACAACAGCAATGCGGTGGGCGCGGCCGTTTCCCGGGACGGCGGCCAGAGCTGGGGGAATCTGAGCGTTCTCATCGCCGACAATGAGCCGACACTGCAATTCTTCAACGACAAGGAATCGGTGACGGCGAATCCCATCAAGGCCGGGGTGGCCTACGCGGTCTGGGACCGGCTCGAACTGCCGAACGGCAACCCCTACGCCAACCTGCATACCGCCGCCTTCCGGGGACCGGCGATGTTCGCGAGGACCGTCGACGGCGGCGTGACCTGGAGTTCACCGTCAGTCATCGTGGACACCCCGGCGCGCCAGCAGACGATCGGCAATCAGATCGTGGTGAACTCGCAGGACGGCACGCTGTACGACTTCTTCGATCTGATCAGCCCGCCGTTCAGCAAGGCAGCCGGCAAGGTCGCGTTCGTCAGGTCGACCGACGACGGCGTCACATGGAGCAAGCCGCAGATCATCTCGGGTCTGCAAACCGTTTCGGTCATGGACCCCAACACGGGACAGCCGGTGCGCACCGGCGACATCATCCCCGAACCGGCGATCGATCCGGCGACAGGGCAACTCTATGTCGTCTGGCAGGACTCGCGTTTCAACGGCGGCCAGTACGACGAGATCGCACTGTCGACGTCGACGGATGGCGGGCGGACGTGGAGCGCACCGATTCGCGTGAACACGCCCTCTGGAAAACCCGCGTTCAATCCGTCGGTTCGCGTCAATTCGGCCGGAACAGTCGCCGTCACGTATTACGATTTCCGCGACCTCGCGGCTGGCAACACGACGACGCTGCCGACCAACTACTGGCAGACCACCTCGACCAACGGCGGCGCCAGTTTCGGCAGTGAGTTGAAGCTGTCCGGTCCGTTCGACATGATGACCGCGCCCGTTGCCGGGGGATTCTTCCTCGGTGACTATTCGGGCCTGGATGCAAGAGGCACGTCGTTCCTCTCGTTCTTCGTTCAAACCAACTCGGGCAACACGTCCAATCGCACGGATGTCTTTTTCGTGGCGCCCTAGTTCCTGTCAGTCTGACGAATCGCCGACCGCCCCATGCAACTGGGCGGCCGGTGCCTTGCATGAGCGCCGATAGGAAGGAAAGCCACGCCGCCGTCTATGCCATGATCCCGTATATCAAACCGAATAACGGAGATCAGGATGAACGGCAAATGGTTTTCGAGGTTCTCCAGCTACCTTTCGACAATGACTGGACGGCCCACCACTTTTGTCGTCGCCGTTGGGCTGGTGGTCGCCTGGGGATTGACCGGCCCGCTGTTTCGCTTCAGCGACACATGGCAACTGGTGATCAACACATCGACCACGATCGTCACGTTCCTGATGGTGTTCCTCATTCAGAACACGCAGAACCGCGATACGGCCGCCATGCAGATCAAGCTCGACGAACTGATCCGCGCAATGGAAGGCGCGCATAACGCGCTGCTCGATCTCGAGGAACTCGACGAAAAAGATCTACGCCGTTTCCGCAAGCAGTATGAAAAACTGGCCGAGGCCGCGCGCACGGCGCTGAGCGAAGGCGGCACCGACACCGATTCGCCGTTCATCGACAACAGGGATGCCGATGAGCATAAGGATGGCGATGAGCGCCGCGACGACGAGGACCGCGATCGCAAGCCAGGCGCCCCGCCGCAGCGCCGCTAGGCGACGCGCCGCGCGTCGCCCGTGCTTCTATGGACAAGCGACATGGTCGCTTTTCGAGCCGACATAGATGCTGTCCACCTTGCATCGGGAAGTGGACTTCGCGCCGTTGACCGTGAAGTGCGCGTCGCCGGGTTGATGACAGCCTTTCGTCACTTCCAGCACGCAGGCCTGTGGACCGTCGATGATCTTCTGAAGCGCCGTGCTCTTGTTCCGCAAATACTCCGTCGCCTCCGACTTCGTGTATTGCGCGACGTTGCTGTTCTCCTGACTGTCCCAACCGTCCTTGAATTGAATCGCCGCGTAGCCGGGCGTGCCGGCGAAAAGCAGTGCAGCGCAAAGAAAGATAAATCTAAGCATGTCGTTCTCCTGGTGGTTGACGCGTCTTTATTGTCTTTTGCGTCGCGGCGCGTTTCCATGGAGCAAACGACATGGGGCGACTACCCATGCCGGGCGACATACTCGTCGATGAAAGGAGAAGATCATGCAAGGGAAGCGGACAAACCCGGCGCAGACCTGACAGCGGCAGCACTTGAGCAATGTTCCGGGCAAAAGTCCAACGGCTCGTGGCCGTTACAACCGCGCGTAAGGCTGCGATAACGCCTTGGCTGAACGAATGAGATCTTCCAGCATCGTCGCGCGCTTTTCCGGCGCGGTGTCGCGGCTCGTCATGAAGCAAAGCGCGGCCACGGCCAGGCCCGAGCGGTCGCGAATGGGCGCAGCCATGCAGTAGCGAAACGTGTGCGAGAGCCCTTCGGTGCAGCAGTAACCCAGTTCGGCCGCGCGTTCGACGTCGCTGAGAAACGCCTCGAATTCAACGCGCCGGCCATTGTCGAGCACGAAGTCTTCGTCTGGAATCAACGCGCGAATCTCGTTCGCGCGCAGGTGCGCGAGCAATAAGCGGCCCGTTGCGGTCCACGGAATCGGCACCTTCACGCCGATGTCGGAACTGATGTTGAACGGCCGAGAACTGTTCTCCGACAACACCACCGTGTACTTGTTGCCTTCGAGCATGCACAGTTGCGCGGTCTCGTCGTGATTGCGGACCAGCGCGAGAATCGCCTGATGCGCGCGGCTGATCAGATCGTTGTGCACCGCATAGTCGGACCCGTAGTAATGCATCTCGCGGCCGAAAAACACACTGCCGTCCGCGGCGGTTTCGAGCCATCCCGCTTCCGTGAGAATCGTGACCAGTTCGTAGATGCTCGAACGCGGCGCACCGGTCGCTTCGATCAACTCGCGCATCGTCAGCGGACGCCGCGCGATATGCAACTGCTTGAGTATGCCGACAACGCGGTCGACTCCCCTCGCCCTCGATGATTCAGGTGCAGGCATGCATTCAACTCCGTCGGCGACAGGTTTTCGTTAGTGGTCGAGTACGCGATGCAGGAACTGGCGCGTGCGCTCGTTCTGCGGATTCACGAAAATCTGTTCGGGAGCGCCCTGCTCCGCGATCACACCCTTGTCCATGAACACGACGCGATCAGCGGTCTTGCGTGCGAAGCCCATCTCGTGCGTGACGACAACCATCGTCATGCCGTCGCGCGCCAAGCCGCGCATGACCTCGGTGACTTCGCCGACCAGTTCGGGGTCGAGCGCGGACGTGGCTTCGTCGAAGAACATGATGCCCGGCTCGACGGCCAACGCCCTCGCGATCGCCACGCGCTGCTGCTGGCCGCCCGAAAGCTGGCTCGGGTAATGCTCGGCGCGATCGGCGAGACCCACGCGATCGAGCGCGTCGAGCCCACGCTTGCGCGCGTCCGCCGCGCTCATCTTGCGCGCCTTGATGAGCGCGAGCGTCACGTTGCCGAGCGCGGTCTTGTGCGGAAACAGGTTGAACTGCTGAAACACCATGCCCACGTGGCCGCGAATGTCGCGCGCGCGGCGCGCGTCGTGCAGCGGTACTGCATTGACCCAGACCTCGCCCGCATCGGCGGTTTCGAGACCGCTCATGATGCGCAGCACCGTGCTTTTTCCGGAACCGGACGCGCCGATCAGCACGAGGACTTCTCCTGGGCTAACGTCGAGGTCGATGCTCTTCAGAACCTGCGTGGCGCCGAACGACTTGCTGACGCCGGCAAGATTGATGATCGGCTTCGACGTAATGACGCTGGTCATGACAACACGCTCCTTCTTCGATCATGGTGGCGCACCCACTGCGATAGCGGAAAGCACACGATGAAATACAGCACGGCGACCAGTCCATAGATTTCAACCGGCTTTCCGACCCGGTCGACGATGGCCTGGCCGCCGTGCATCAACTCCGACATGCCGATCATGCTGACGATCGACGTATCCTTGATGAGCGACAGATACTGGCCGATGAGCGGCGGCATGACGATCTTCCCGGTTTGCGGCAGCGCCACCGAAAAGAACGTTTGCGTCTTGCTGAGGCCGAGAATCTGCGAGACTTCCCATTGGCCCTTGGGGACCGCCTCGATACCCGAGCGGAACACCTCGGCGATATAGGCGCCTTGATAAATGCTCAAACCCAACGCTCCCGCCGCGAACACGTCGATTGCATAGCCGAAATACGACACGCCGAAATAGATCAACATCAGCGTGATCAGCACGGGCGTGCCGCGAAACAGTTCCGTGTAGAGCCGCGCGATGCGTGGCGTGCCCCACGGCCCGAATGAGCGCAATACCGCCGCGAGCAGTCCGATCAGCGTGCCGCCGACGATCGATGCCGCTGAAAGCAGCAACGTCATCAATAATCCTTGCAGCAGGATCGACAGGCTGGTCAACAGCAAGTCGCTAGACATGTTCGATCTCCGGTTGGGGCGCTTACGTGCGGTCGGCTTGCCGCGCGGCGAAGAATAGTCGGCGCGCGCGCTTCTTCATGACGAGCGGCGGATGAAAGATCCGCGCGCCGAGTTGGCCCGCCGCCCATGACAGCACGTTGCTCAGCACCAGATACGCGGCGAGCGTGATAGCGAACGTTTGAATGTAAAGCAGCGTGCGCGCATTGATGACGGTCGCGGTTCCGCTCAACTCCGGCAACGCGATTGCGGACAGCAGCGAGGTGCCGAGCAAAAGCTGGATCAGGTTATTCACGATCGCCGGATAAACGGCGCGGGCCGCCTGCGGCAGCACGACCTCCATGAAAATCTGCGAGCGTTCCAACCCGAGAATCGACGCGGCCTCCAACTGGCCGCGCGGCACCGACTGGATGCCCGCGCGAAACACTTCAGCCAGATAAGCGCCGACGTTGACGCCCAGCGCGATCACACCGGCCGTATAGGCGTTAAGCGTGACGCCGAGCGAAGGAAGACCGAAGAACACGATGAAGATTTGCAGCAGCACCGGCGTGTTGCGAATCGCCTCGATATAGACACGCGCGACCACTCGCAACAACCTGATGCGCGCTGCGCTTGCGAGCGCCGTCAGCAAGCCGAGCAGCATGGCGATGGCGAAGGCGAGCAACGTGACCTGGAGCGTCAGCCACGCGGCGCGAACGAAATCGTTCGAATAACCCGCGAGGGTCACCCATTCATAGCTCATGGTTCCTCCGTCTCTCGCGCGGCATTCGGCCCACCGCCGATCAGTATTGCGGATTCAGCGGAAAGCGCGGCTCGGCGCCGAACCACTTCTTGTAGAGTTGCGCGTTCATCTTCGACGCGTTGATCTGGAACAGGAACAGGTTCAGGTAGTTGAGCCAGATCTGATCGCCCGCCTTGACGCCGAATGCGTTGTATTCGAGCGGAACCAGCGCTTCGTCGGTCACGGTCAGGTTCGGATCGAGCGATGCCTGATACGCGAGAAAGTTGTTGTCCTCGATCATCGCGTCGGCCTGGCCCTGCTTCACCGCGAGGATCGCGGCTTGCGAGCTGTCGAATTCCTGGATCTTCACCTTCATGTTCAGCGAGCGCACTTCGTCGCCATTGGTCGAACCCTTGACGGTGGCAATCGTGCGATCCGCCATGTCGTTGACGGACTTGATGCCGCTGCTCTTCTTCACGAGCAGCGCTTCGCTCGCCACCACATACGGATTGGTGAAGGCGATTTCCTTCGCCCGTTCCAGATTGCGAGTGAAGTTGCAGAACACCACGTCGACCTTGCTGGTTTGCAGATTCGGAATACGGTTCGCGCTCGTCGTATTCACGACTTCGAGCTTCACGCCCATCTGCTTCGCCAGTTCTTTCGCGAGATCGACGTCGTAGCCATCGGGCTGGCCGCTCTTGTCATAAAAGCCGAACGGCGCAAACGTCAGGCAATCGCCCACTCGCAACGTCCCGCGCTGAAGCACCTGTTTCAGCGTCGAATCGGCCGCGGCCCCAGGCTGATCCGACGGCGCGACCTTCGTGCAACCGGCGAACACGAGCAGACCGGTCACAGCGAACAAACAAGCGAATCTGGCGCTTTCTCTGACAAATCTCATTTTGGGTTCCGCTCGGAAAGAAAGAAGGTCGGCGCGATTGAATCGACGCTGAGGCGCTCATGCGCGGCTGTCCGATATACCGGAATGCAATCCGGCACAGCAGATGGAGCGCAGTGTTTCACGGAAAAAAAACCGTTGCAATGGGGTGGACAACGGGTACGCGATGCACGCGCAACGCGTGCGAAGCGCGATGCGCTAACGCGTGCTGTCGGCCTCGGCTTCCGCGAAACGGCCGCGCAGAAACTCCAGAAACAGTTGCACGACCTTCGGCAGCGTGCGGCCGACGAGCGTCTGCAATTCGATGCAGCGAGCGTCCATGCCGAGGTCATGAATCGGAATCACCGCCAGTTCGCCGCGCAGTTGCCGGTGTCGAACCGTGACTTCGCCCGCGATCGAAATGGCGTCCGACGCCAGCGCGAAA
>Ga0182007_10000383_pt1 | contig 27816 bp, 30 predicted proteins | sample Sormic07211113_1_FD_123023 | JGI IMG/M metagenome (GOLD analysis project Ga0182007, IMG submission 123023) | Rhizosphere microbial communities from Sorghum bicolor, Mead, Nebraska, USA - 072115-113_1 MetaG | ecosystem: Host-associated > Plants > Roots > Rhizosphere | place: USA: Nebraska...
CATCGAAACCGTGGACCTCGAGGGCCCGAAATTCGGCGAGGTGCTGGTCGAGATCAAGGCCACCGGCATCTGCCACACCGACTACTACACGCTCTCGGGCGCCGACCCCGAAGGCATCTTCCCTGCCATCCTCGGCCATGAAGGCGCAGGCATCGTGGTCGACGTGGGCCCCGGCGTCACCACACTCAAAAAGGGTGACCACGTCATTCCGCTCTACACGCCCGAGTGCCGCCAGTGCAAGTTCTGCCTGAGCCGCAAGACCAATCTGTGCCAGCTGATCCGCGGCACGCAGGGCAAGGGCCTGATGCCCGACGCCACCTCGCGCTTCAGCCTCGACGGCAAGCCCATCTTCCACTACATGGGCACCTCGACCTTCAGCAACTACACGGTCGCGCCCGAGATCTCGCTGGCCAAGATCCGCGAGGATGCACCCTTCGACAAGGTCTGCTACATCGGCTGCGGCGTCACCACCGGCATCGGCGCGGTGATCTTCACGGCCAAGGTGGAAGCCGGCGCGAACGTGGTGGTGTTCGGCCTCGGCGGCATCGGGCTGAACGTGATCCAGGGCGCGAAGATGGTGGGCGCCGACAAGATCATCGGCGTCGACCTGAACCCCGAGCGCGAGGCCATGGCGCGCAAGTTCGGCATGACGCACTTCATCAACCCGAAGGACACCGAGAACGTCGTCGACGCCATCGTGCAGCTGACCGACGGCGGCGCGGACTACAGCTTCGAATGCATCGGCAACACCAAGGTGATGCGCCAGGCGCTCGAGTGCACGCACAAGGGCTGGGGCCGCAGCATCATCATCGGCGTGGCCGAGGCGGGTGCGGAGATCAGCACGCGCCCGTTCCAGCTGGTCACCGGCCGCAAGTGGGAAGGCTCGGCCTTCGGCGGTGCACGCGGACGCACCGACGTGCCGAAGATCGTCGACTGGTACATGGAAGGCAAGATCGACATCGACAGCCTCATCACGCACACGATGCCGCTGGAAGACATCAACAAGGGCTTCGATCTGATGAAGCGCGGCGAGTCCATCCGCGGCGTCGTCCTTTACTAAGACCACTGCAGGCACCGGCCATGACCCGCATGGAGCCCCTGCACAAGATCGAGGCCGGTGTGCTCGAAGTTGCGTACTTCGAAGCCGGCCCCGCCGATGGCCCGCCAGTGCTGCTGATGCACGGCTTTCCGTACGACATCCACACGTATGCCGAAGTCGCGCCGATGCTGGCCGACCAGGGCTGCCGCGCGATCGTGCCGTACCTGCGCGGCTACGGCGCCACGCGCTTCCTGAGCGAGGCCACGCCGCGCTCGGGCGAGCAGGCCGCGCTGGGCGCCGACCTGCTCGCGCTGCTCGATGCGCTGAAGATCGAGCGCGCGGTGCTGGCTGGCTACGACTGGGGCGGCCGCGCCGCCTGCGTGGTCGCGGCGCTGTGGCCCGAACGCGTCGCGGGGCTGGTGTCCTTCAACAGCTACAACATCCAGGACATCGCCAAGGCGATGGAGCCGGACACGCCGGCCAACGAGCACAGCCTCTGGTACCAGTACTACTTCCACAGCGACCGCGGCTGCGCCGGCCTCGGGAAAGACCGCAAGGCGCTCACGAAGCTGCTGTGGAAGCTGTGGTCGCCCACGTGGAAATTCGACGACGCCACTTTCGAGCGCAGCGCCGCCGCCTTCGACCATCCCGACTTCGTGGACGTGGTGATCCAGTCGTACCGCCATCGCTTCGGCCTCGTGCCGGGCGACCCGGCCTATGCGTACATCGAACGCCGCCTGTCGGCCCAGCCCACGATCACAGTGCCCACCATCACCTTCGACGGCCTCGACGACGGCGTGCGCCCGCCCGCCGACGCATCGGCGCACGCGCACCGCTTCAGCGGGCCGCGTTCGCACCGCCTTGTGCCCGGCGTGGGCCACAACATGCCGCAGGAAGCGCCGCGCGTCTTTGCCGATGCCGTGCTCGAACTCGTACCCGCCCTGCGCAGCCAAAACCCGCAATGACCGACAACAGCCCCAAGACTCTTTCCGAACACCACGCCTTCGGCGGCGTGCAAAGCTTCCACGAGCACCGCTCGCATGAAATCGGCTTGCCGATGCGCTTCTCGGTGTACCTGCCGCCGCAGGTCGCGCACGAGCGCGTGCCCGCCCTGCTCTACCTCGCGGGCCTGACCTGCAACGAGGAAACCTTCGCGGTGAAGGCCGGCGCACAGCGCATGGCCGCGAGCCTGGGCATCGCGCTGATCGCGCCCGACACCAGCCCGCGCGGCCCCGCCGCCGAGTGCGTGCCTGGCGCGAAGGACGACTGGGACTTCGGCATCGGCGCCGGCTTCTACCTCGACGCCACGCGCGAGCCGTGGGCCACGCACTGGCGCATGGAAAGCTGGATCGTGCACGAGCTGCTGCCGCTTGTGGCCCGGCACTTCGCCATCGACGGCGAGCGCATCGGCATCTCCGGCCACTCGATGGGCGGCCACGGTGCGCTGACGCTGGCGCTGCGGCATCCGGGGCGCTTCAAATCGCTCTCGGCCTTTGCGCCGATCTGCGCACCCACGCAGTGCCCATGGGGCGAGAAGGCGTTCGGCGGCTACCTGGGCCATCCCGGCGCCGACCGCGCGCAGTGGCTGGCGCACGACGCGAGCGCGCTCATGAAATCGCAGGTCGCGGCGCCCTACCCGCAAGGCATCCTCGTCGACCAGGGCCTGGCCGACAAGTTCCTCGCCGAGCAGTTGCACCCCGAGGCGTTCGAGGCCGCCTGCTTCGCAGCCGGCCAGCCGCTCACGCTGCGCCGCCACGCGGGCTACGACCACGGCTACTACTTCATCCAGAGCTTCATGGCCGACCACATTGCGCACCACGCGCAAACGCTGCGCGCGTAAAGTCTCATCGACCGCGGCGGCCTCGCGCCGTATCATGAAACACATGTCCGCCGCCCAAATTCCCGCCTTCCATCTGCGGTCGCGCGAAGGCACTGCCGAAGAGAACATGGTGCTGGCCGGCATCTGGCGCCGCGCGTGGATCGCGGCCAACCGGGGCCTCCCCCATATCGAGCCGATCGCTCACTGGCTGCGCCGCGTGCAGACCGAATTCGGGGCGCCTGCCGACGTGGTGCTGGCGGAGCGCGACGGGCAGGTGCTGGCGTTCATGGTGCTGCTGGAGCGGCGCGAGTACGTGGCGCAACTCTTCGTCGAGCCCCACCTGCGCAACCAGGGCTTGGGCAAGGCCCTGCTCGACGAGGCCTGCGTGCGCCTTCCGACCGGCTGGTGGCTGCACGTGGCCGCCACCAACACGCCGGCGCAGCGCTTCTACGAGCGCTATGGCCTCCAGCGCGGTGCGGTCGACCGCCATCCGACGAGCGGCCGCGAACGCATCGCCTACCATTGGTCGCCCGCGCGCCCGCCATGGCGCATCGGCTGAACCCGTTCCAATTTTTCCCCGCTCCATGCGCATCGACCACATCGCACTCTGGACCACCGATCTCGAGCGCTGCAAGCGCTTCTATGTCGACTATTTCGGCGCCACCGCCGGCGCGGGCTACGTCAATCCGGCCAAGGGCTTTGCCTCGTGCTTCCTGAGCCTTGGCGACGGCGCACGCATCGAGGCCATGACGACGAGCACGCTCTCTCCCGTGACGGCGGAGGCCGGCGCACAGCGCATGGGCTGGACGCACCTCGCGATCAGCGTGGGCTCCGACGCAGCAGTCGACGAACTCACGCAACGCCTGAAGGCCGACGGCCATCCGCTGCTCGACGGCCCGCGCCGCACCGGCGACGGCTACTACGAAAGCGTGGTGCTGGACCCGGACGGCAACCGCATCGAGATCACGGCATGAGCGATTTCGTCGATAGCCTGCACGAAACCTTCGAGCGCCTGGGCCGCATCCGCACGCGCCGCATGTTCGGCGGCCATGGCGTGTGGCACGAGGACCGCATGATCGCCCTCGTGGCCAACGACACGCTCTACCTCAAGTCGGATGCCGAGAGCGCGCCGTACTTCGACGCGCTCGACCTGCCGCCGTTCACCTACGTGCGCCAGGGCCAGTCGATGCCGATGTCGTACCGGCAAGCCCCGGCGGACCTGTTCGAGGACCGGAACGAAGCCGCACTCTGGGGCCGCCGGGCCTACGAGGCGGCGCTGCGCTCGGGCCAGCCGCCGAAGCCGAAGAAAACACCCGCCAAGAAAGCCGCAGTGAAGAAAAAGACAAGCAAGGCAGCCTCCCGGTGAGCGCCCACAACCCGACGCTCCCGCCCCTTCCCGAACGCGAACAGATCGCGCTGCTCGAACCCTTCGAAGGCCTCGGTCCCAAGGACATCGTCGTCGTCACCACGCTGCAGGAGGCCGAGCGCGCGGCCGCCACGCTGCTGGCAGCCGGCATCGCCGGCTTCGACACCGAATCGAAGCCCACCTTCGCGAAGAACGAGGTGTCGGGCGGCCCGCACGTGGTGCAGTTCTCGACGCGCGACACGGCGTGGCTGTTCCAGCTGCACCGCACCGAGTGCAACCCGGTGGTGGCCGCGCTGATCGCCTCGGCCGAGCTGCGCAAGGTCGGCTTCGGGCTCTCGGGCGATCTCACGCTGATCCGCCTGCGGCTCGGCATCGAACCGAAGGCGGTGTTCGACATCGACACCGAATTCCGCCACCGCGGCTACCGCAAGTCGGTTGGCGTGAAGGCGGCCGTGGCACTGGTGTTCAACCGCCGCTTCATCAAGTCGCGCAAGGCGACCACGTCAAACTGGGCCAACCGGCAGCTTACCGAGGCGCAGATCCGCTACGCGGCCAATGACGCCTATGCATCCATCCGCGTGTACGACGCGCTCTTCGGCGGCAGCTGACCGGTCAGTCCCGCCCCGCCTCCAGGATCGCCTGCGCGAGCCGCCCGGGGTTCGAGAAGAACATCTCGTGGCTGCCGGGGCACTCCACCAGGCGGAACAGGCCCAGCCGCTCCGACAGGCGCGGATGCCACGGCATGCCGTGAGGCATCGCGGTGTCCTGCTGGCAGTTGACGTACGACTTGCCCAGCGCCAGCGCGGCCAGCGGCTGCCGCAGCCTGATCTTGTCGGTGAAGGTGCGATACGGATGCGGGTTGAGCTTTTCGTAGGCCGCCTGCGCGGTCGCCAGGTCGGCGTCGTTGATGAAGGCTTCGCGCCAGATCTCGAAAGGCAGGGTCACCGCGTTGGCGTTGGCCGCCGCCACGGCGTCGAACATCGCGACGTATGGCGGCGGCACCATGTCGTTGAGCGACTCGCCATCGAGCGGCACGAAGGCGTTGATGTACACCAGCCGCTTCAGGCGTGGCGCGATGCGGTCCGCCACGCCCGAGATCACCATGCCGCCGTAGCTGTGGCCCGCGAGGCGGACCTCGGTGAGATTCTTCTCCTCGATGTAGCGCACGGCCGAGGCGATCGCGTCCTCCAGCGTGGTGCTGGCGCGGTCGTCGCCGGGGTTGTTGCCGGCAAGCGTGGGGCAGTACGCGGTGTGGCCGGCTGCGCGCAGGCCGTCGGCCACGGCTTCGATCTCGGCGCCGGTATGCCACGCGCCGTGGACTAGAACGTAGGTGTCGGACATGGGGGCTTGTCTCCTTCGTTGTGAGGGGAATGACTGTAGGGGCAATGGTGTACTGCGGGTGGCCGTTGTGCGCCAGCGCGATGACCGGCCCGCGCCGGATCGACGCTGCTATGATTCAATAATTCAACGATATTTGAAATATGAAAGAAGATGACGTCGTCCACGCCCTGGCCGCACTGGCGCAGCCCGTTCGCCTGCGGGTGTTCCGTGCGCTGGTGGAGGCAGGCCCGGCCGGCCTCACGCCCGGCGCGCTGACCGAAGCGCTCGAGGTGCCGGCAACGGGGCTGTCGTTCCACCTCAAGGAACTCATGCATTCGGGGCTCGTCTCCCAGGAGCGGCAGGGCCGCAACCTCATCTACCGTGCGGCGTTCGACCGGATGAACGGCCTGCTTGCCTACCTCACGCAGAACTGCTGCCAGGGCGAACCCTGCACCACCGGGTGCCCGCCGGCATGCTGAGCGCCGTCGCAATCTTCATCTTCACGCTCGTGCTGGTGATCTGGCAGCCGCGCGGGCTGGGCATCGGCTGGAGCGCTTCGCTCGGGGCGGCGGTCGCGCTGTTGCTCGGCGTGGTCCAGCTGTCCGACATCCCCGTCGTCTGGGGCATCGTATGGAACGCGACCGGCACTTTCATTGCCGTGATCGTCATCAGCCTGCTGCTCGACGAAGCGGGCTTCTTCGAATGGGCCGCGCTGCACGTGGCGCGCTGGGGCGGCGGACGCGGGCGGCTGCTGTTCGCGTTCATCGTGCTGCTGGGCGCTGCCGTGTCCGCGCTGTTCGCCAACGACGGCGCGGCACTGATCCTCACGCCCATCGTGATGGCGATGCTCGTCGCGCTGGGTTTCTCGCCGGCGGCCACGCTCGCCTTCGTGATGGCGGCGGGCTTCATCGCCGATACGGCCAGCCTGCCGCTGATCGTGTCGAACCTGGTGAACATCGTCTCGGCGGACTTCTTCAAGATCGGCTTCGGCGAATACGCCTCGGTCATGATTCCCGTGAACATCGCGGCGGTGCTCGCGAGCCTGCTGGTGCTGCTGCTTCGCTTTGGACGCGGCGTCCCGACAAGCTACGACGTCGGCCAACTCCAGCCGCCGGCCGCTGCGATCCGCGACCCCGCGACCTTCCGCGCGGGCTGGGTCGTGCTGTTGCTGCTGCTCGTAGGCTTCTTCGGACTGGAGCCCCTGGGTGTGCCGGTCAGCGCGGTGGCGGCCTTTGGCGCGGTCGTGCTGCTGGCGGTCGCGGGACGCGGCCCGGTGATCAGCATCAGGAAGGTGCTGCATGGCGCGCCCTGGCAGATCGTGGTCTTCTCGCTGGGCATGTACCTCGTGGTCTACGGGCTGCGCAACGCGGGGCTGACGGGCCACATCGCCGCACTGCTGAATGTCTTTGCGCAAGGCGGCGTCTGGGGCGCGGCGATGGGCACGGGCTTTCTCGCGGCGGGGCTCTCGTCGGTCATGAACAACATGCCGACGGTGCTGGTGGGCGCGCTGTCCATCGACGCATCGAACGCGAGCGGCGCGGTGAAGGAAGCGATGGTCTACGCCAACGTGATCGGCTGCGACCTCGGCCCCAAGATCACGCCCATCGGCAGCCTTGCCACCCTGCTCTGGCTGCACGTGCTCGCCAGGAAGGGCACGGCCATCGGCTGGGGGTATTACTTCAAGATCGGCATCGTGCTGACGCTGCCTGTGCTGTTCGTGACCCTTGCGGCATTGGCACTTCGATTGAGCATTCCACTTCCATGAACGACATCACGATCTATCACAACCCCGCCTGCGGCACGTCCCGCAACGTGCTCGCGCTGATCCGCAACACGGGCGACGAGCCCAGGGTCATCGAATACCTCCAGCACCCGCCCGACCGCGCCACGCTGAAGCAGCTCATCGCCGCGATGGGCATTCCGGTGCGCGAGGTGCTGCGCCGCAAGGGCACGCCGTACGACGAACTCGGCCTCGACGACCCGAAGTGGACCGACGAACAGCTGATCGACTTCATGCTGCAGCACCCCATCCTCATCAACCGGCCGATAGTGACGACGCCGCTCGGCACGCGGCTGTGCCGGCCTTCGGAAGCTGTGCTCGACATCCTGCCGCATCCGCAGCAAGGCGCTTTCCTGAAGGAAGACGGCGAGGTGGTCATCGACGCGAAGGGCCAGCGCGCCGCCAAGCCCTGAGCTGCCCAGGCTCGACGCGGGGCACTTCGCGGACCGCGCCCACACCCCAAGCCATGCCCGCTTGCCAAGCGGGAATAAAACGCGCCCATCTCTGTCCCAGGCCCGACACCGGCAAAATGTTCCGCGAATCAAACCGGTGCGCTGGCATTCCGGCGCACGCACATGAAAGAAGGGGCCATGAGCAACAAAAGCGATTTCGGATTGATCGGCCTGGCCGTGATGGGCCAGAACCTCGTGCTGAACGTGGAAAGCCGCGGCTTCCAGGTCAGCGTGTACAACCGCACCGAGGCGACCACCGAAGCCTTCATCGCGGCCAACCCCGGCAAGAAGCTGGTCGGCGCGAAGACGCTCGAGGAGTTCGTTCAGAGCCTGGCCAGGCCCCGCAAGATCCAGATCATGGTGAAGGCCGGCGCGCCGGTCGACCAGGTGATCGAACAGCTCATCCCGCTGCTCGACAAGGACGACATCGTCATCGACGGCGGCAACAGCCTCTACACCGACACCGAGCGCCGCGACGCCTACCTTGCAGCCAAGGGCCTGCGCTTCATCGGCGCGGGCGTGTCGGGCGGCGAGGAAGGCGCGCGCAAGGGCCCGTCGATCATGCCGGGCGGCCCGCTTTCCACCTGGGAGGTGATGAAGCCTATCTTCGAGAGCATCGCGGCCAAGGTGGACGGCGAGCCCTGCGTGATCCATATCGGCCCCGGCGGAGCCGGCCACTACGTGAAGATGGTGCACAACGGCATCGAGTACGGCGACATGCAGCTGATCTGCGAGGCCTACAGCCTGTTCAAGGCGGCCGGTTTCAGCACGGACGAGATGGCAGCGATCTTCAACGAATGGAACAACGGCGAGCTGCAGAGCTATCTGATCCAGATCACCGCCAAGGCGCTCGAACAGAAGGACCCGGAAACGGGCAAGCCCATCGTCGACCTCATCCTCGACAAGGCGGGCCAGAAAGGCACGGGCCAATGGACGCTGATCAACGCGGCCGAGAACGCGGTGGTCATCAGCACCATCAACGCCGCGGTCGAGGCGCGTGTGCTGTCGTCGCAGAAGAAGGCGCGCGTGGCGGCGAGCAAGGTGCTGCAGGGCCCGAAGATCGAACTCTCGCTCGAGAAGAAGGCGCTGGTGGCCAAGGTGCACGACGCGCTGTATGCCTCCAAGGTGATCAGCTACACACAGGGCTTCGACCTCATCAAGACGATGGGCGACAAGAAGCAATGGAGGCTCGACCTCGGCGGCATCGCCTCCATCTGGCGCGGCGGCTGCATCATCCGCGCGCGTTTCCTGAACCGCATCACCGACGCCTTCCGCACCGACCCGGCGCTGGGCAACCTGATGCTCGATCCGTTCTTCAAGGACCTGCTGAACCGCACGCAGCAGAACTGGCGCGAGGTGGTGGCGCTGGCGGTGAGCAACGGCATTCCGGTGCCGGCGTTCAGCGCCTCGCTGGCCTACTACGACAGCTACCGCACAGAGCGCCTGCCGGCGAACCTGCTGCAAGCGCAGCGCGACTTCTTCGGCGCGCACACGTATGAGCGCACCGACAAACCCGAAGGACAGTTCTTCCATACGGACTGGCCTGAAGTCATTGGGTGACTTGGCTCTCCCTCGAAGTGATCACCGCGCAGCCGTCGCCAATACGGTGGCGCGGCGGGACCGGACCTCCCTCAGAAGTTCCTTCATCCTTCCTTCAGCATGAAGTTCGCAGGCCCAGCCGGCGGCGGATGCCGTTGATGAGACCTGGCCCGAAGTCGCGTCGCACTGCCCCGTCGCTGCGCGGCGCGTGGGAGAGCACAGCCGGCCCCACATGCAGTTCAAGCACACCGGCCGTTTGCAGCGAATGCAGGAATAAAACGCACTGGGAGAACGGAAGCTGGCTGATGTCGGCCAGTTCGCCCGCGTTCAATGCACGCCGTGCCAGCAGGCTCGCCATGCGGATGTTGTCGAGGTCGTTGCGCAACAGCAGGGCTGGCGGCCAGCGGCGGAGCATGAAGCGCACCGAATCGGAAACCTCGATCTCCATGGCGGCTGCGTCGTCCAGCGTCGACCGCGCGGGCATGGCCTCGCGCAGCGCGTGCTCGGTGGTCTTGAGCCATTGCTGCAGCCTGTCGGCACGTATCGGCCGCTCCAGCGTGTCCGGCTTTCCGCCCGAATGCATGCGCGTGAGCCTGAGCACGGCAGCGGCCATGCCGGCCACCTGCGGGCAGCCCTCTTCCACGGCGGCACCATCGACCAGCAGCGCGTCGTACGGCGGCGCATTGACCAGCTGCCACGGGAACGCGGCGTCGCTCGCATACAGCCGCACGATCGTCTGGATCACGACGACTTCGGCAAGCGGCAGCTTGTAGACGCCGAGCCTCAGCAATGGGCGTGTCCTGCTTGCGGCGCTCATGTCAGTTCACCGCCGGCACTTCGCGCCAATTCGATCAATTTGCATCCGCTATCTCCTTGCCAAATAAAGTTCGATCCATCTTGAAAACGATGAAAATGGATGAATTGGCCCGTACTGAAAGATGCGTTCAATTCGAAGCAGTCCGCAAGGACATTCCGCATGAAACGAATCAGCGCACGCGACAATTTTTTACTACTTTATGACTCGTTACTGGCGCCGCAAGTGGGAGTCAGCCACTCAGTTTTGAGGCAATGGGCATGACACATTGCATGTCATGCACCAAGAAAAATTTCAATTCCCCAGTATGGGTCGCGCCAATTGAGGCCACCCACCCTCGTTCACACAGGCTCCGCGCTGGACAGCGGCATCCATTCCTGCAGGCAGAGTTTTTCCACCGCCATGTCGACGAATGCCGAAACCGCCAGGGGGCGCTGTTGGCGGCTGGGATACACCACGCTCATCCCGCGTCCCGCTCGCATGTACAGCGGCAGCACGGGCACCAGCTGGCCCGTGGCCACTTCCGATGCCGTCAGGACCGCCGGCAACGCGACGATGCCGAGCCCGGCGCAGGCGGCCCTGCGCAGCGCCACCTGCACGTTGCTGGTGAAGCGCCCTCTCACTCGCACTTCTTCCTCTGTGCCGTCAGGCCCCTGCAGGCGCCAGGTGGCGTGGCTGCCGGTTTCCGGGGGCTGCGTCAGGCATTCGTGCTCGCTCAGCTCTTGCAGCGTGGCGGGTACACCGTGCGCCGCCAGGTAGGCGGGGCTGGCCAGGAGGCCAGCGTGGCTCGCGAAAATCCTTCGGGAAACGTAGCTCGAATCGGCCAGCGGGCCGATGCGAAATGCCACGTCGATGCGATCGGCAATGAGATCCGCCGGGACATCGCTGAGAACGAAGTCGAGTTGGACCAACGGATGCGCATCGAGAAACGCCGTCACCCATTCCATCTCGAAGTATTCGAAGAAGCTGGCCGATGCAGCCACCCGTACCGGGCCGCACGGCTCCTGGCTGCCGGAGACGTGCGATTGCCCTGCTTCGATCAGCTCCTCGACCGCGCGGCCGCATCGTTCACGAAAGGTTTCTCCCGCGCTGGTCAGCGTCAGTTTGCGGGTCGAGCGCTGCATCAGCCGGGTGCCCAGGCGCGCCTCGAGCTGCTGGATGCGGCGGCTCACCGTTGCCGAGGGCATGCGCAGCTGCCGCGCCGCCTCGGCAAAACTGCCGAAGCGCGCGACTTGGACGAACATTGCGACTTCATTCAGGTCGAGCACGAGATTCTTTCTGTCAATAGGTGACTGCAATTTCGCTTGTGGCGCTTCGATTTATCAATTCTATTTTTGCTATCGATCAATCTCTGCTTTGCAATCGATTAAAGTCTATGAGGTGCGGATACAATTACAAGAAACTGAACGGCAACTGACCAATTATCGTCGACGGGTGCCTTCGCAAAATAAATTTCAAATAGGTCATCGCCGGAGGGCTATTTCGCGCGGCTGCCATTTATATGGAAATAGCAGATAGTTGATCTAATCCACTATCTCCGCCAAGACGTTTTTTCCGCAATTGGCCCTTTGCCGATTCATATATGAATCTTTGCTGCTTCCAGCCCGCACAACTAGAACAAGCTGCCCTGCCCCACCGCGCCCGGCGGCCGGAACGCGGTGATGTCCAGCGGAATGCGCTCGCGGTTGAAGCCGAGGCGGTTCGCAGCCTTCTCGAAACGCTGATGGATCAGGTCGGCCCACAGGCCTGAGCCTTTCATGCGCGTGGCGAAGTCGGCGTCGTAGTCCTTGCCGCCGCGCATCTCGTGGATGCGCGCCATGATGCGGTCGGCGCGCTGCGGATAGTGCAGCGCAAGCCATTCCTTGAAGAGCGGCGCGACCTCCCAAGGCAGCCGCACCACCGTGTAGAAGGCGCTGCGCGCACCGGCTTCCCACGCGGCCTCGAGCACCAGTTCCATGTCTTCGGTCACGAAGGGAATCTGCGGCGCTACGCTCACACCCACCGGCACGCCGGCCGCGGCCAGCGTGCGGATGGCTCGCAGCCGTCGATGCGGCGCTGCGGCGCGCGGCTCCAGCTTGCGGGCGAGTTCGCCGTCGAGCGTGGTCACGGTGACGTACACGGCCGCAAGGCGGTCGGCCGCCATGGGCGCGATCAGGTCGAGGTCACGCTCGATGGCGCTCGACTTGGTGACCAGCGCGAACGGATGCCTCGTTTCCTTCAGCAGTTCGATGATCGAGCGCGTGAGCCGCAATTCGCGCTCGATGGGCTGGTAGCAGTCCGTGGCGGTTCCGATGGCGATGTAGCTGGGCCGATAGCTCCTGCGCCCAAGCTCGGCGCGCAGCACCTCGACGATGTTGCGCTTGGCGATGAGCTTGGTCTCGAAGTCGAGGCCCGGAGAGAGATTCAGGTAACTGTGCGTGGGCCGGGCAAAGCAATAAATGCAGCCATGCTCGCAGCCGCGGTACGGATTGATCGAACGGTCGAAGGGGACGTCGGGCGAGTCGTTCTCGTTGAGCACCGACTTCACGTCCTCGAAGCGGATCTCGGTGGCGATGGGCTGCAGCTCGTCGGCCTCGGCCACGCCTTCCTCGAGCGTGCCCCAGCCGTCGTCGAAGGCGCTGCGCTCGTCCTTCGAGAAACGGTGCGCGAGTTGCGTGGCCGCACCGCGGCCCTTGATGGCGTGAACGGGGATCCGTGCAGTTGGCATGGCAGCTCCTTGGGCTGAAATACTGTGTATTCATACAGTATTTCACCGATTCACATTCGTCGCCAATTTTTCTATTTCTCAATTGACAGAAATTTCGTAAATCCTAAACTCGACGCCATGGAACTCACCGACATTCAACGCAAGTTCGTGCTGCACTGGGGTGAAATGGGCTCGATGTGGGGCGTCAACCGCACCGTCTCGCAGATCCACGCGCTGCTCTTCGCGCACGGCAAGCCGATGAACGCGGAGGAACTGAGCGAAACGCTCGGCGTGGCCCGCTCCAACATCAGCAACAGCCTCAAGGAACTGCAGGCCTGGAACCTCGTGCGCGTGACCCACACGCTGGGCGACCGCCGCGATTATTTCGAGACCAGCGTCGACGTGTGGGAGCTGTTCCGCACCGTCGTGCGCGAGCGCAAGGAACGCGAATTCGACCCGACCGTGCGCGTGCTGCGCGAGCTGGTTTCCAGCCCCGACTTCCAGAAGGAGCCCGCCGATGCGCAGGACCGCATCCGCTCCACCATGGAACTCATGGACAAGCTCGCCACCTGGGCCGACGAAATGCTGCGGCTGTCGCCCGGCACGCTCGACAAGGTGATGATGCTGGGCGCCAGCGTGCAGAAGTTCGTTCGCGGCGAATCGGCGTCGCCCGGCAAGGGCGATGACCCCGACGCGCACCACGCCAGCCTGCCGATGATCTGAGGTCTCTTTTTTTGCCCATTTATTTCTGTTTTGACAGAAATATCGATAACAAAGAACGCCATGAGCCGCCCCGCCCTTCCCGCCTACCCGCTCACGATCTACTTCGACGCCAGCTGCGCGATCTGCTCTGCCGAAATGGGCAGCCTCAAGGCGCGCGACGCGGAAGCCCGGCTGCAACTGGTCGACTGCTCGCCAGTGGCGTTCAGCAGCGGTCCGGCCCCGCGCAGCGCGCTGATGGCGGCCATCCACGTATCGGACGCCGAAGGCCGGGTCTTCGTCGGCGTGCCGGCGATCCGCATCTGCCGCACGGCGGTCGGCCTGTCCAGCGGCAGCTTCCTGCTCGACCTGCCTCTGGTCGCACCGCTGGCCGACCGCGCCTATGCGCTGCTGGCGCGCAACCGCTACCGCATTCCGCGCTGGCTGGCCGCAAGGCTGGCGGGGCGCGTCGCGCCCTCCCGCGACGACGGCAACTGCCGCCTCTGAGAACCAACGAACAACCATCTGAGGGAATCGCCATGTCCACTGTTTTCCGGCCCGACTTCCGCACGCCCCACGACACGCCCCTGCGTATCCCGGCGAGCCACGCAAGCGCGCCCATCACGGCCGAGGACACGCAGGACTACTTCACCGAAGTCGCAGTCGACTACAGCGCGTGGAGTCCCAGCTACAACATGCACTTCGGCTTCTGGCGCGCAGGCCTGAACCCACTGCGGCGCGAAGGCATGCTGGTGGAAATGAATCGCGTGGTCGGCCGCGCGCTGCAGCTCGGCCAGGCACGGCCCGGCAGCGCGGCGCAACACCGCTGCGTGATCGACCTGGGCTGCGGCGCCGGCGCCACCGCGCGCACGCTGGTTGGCGACCACGAATCGCTCTACGCCATCACCGTGACCAACGTCGCCGTGCAGAACCGCATCGCCGCGAAGCTCGACGCCGCCGCGGGCGTGACCGACCGCATGGCGCACATCGAGGCCGACTACACCCGCACCGGCCTGCCCGCAGCACAGGCCGATGGCGCGTGGGCCGTGGAAAGCGCCTGCTATGCCGGCGGCACCAGCAAGGCCGACTTCATCCGCGAAGCCGCGCGGCTGCTGAGGCCAGGCGCGCGCCTCGCGGTGGTCGACGGTTTCCTGCTTCGCCGCAGCCCCGGTCGCCTCGCGGGCTGGCTGCACCGCCTGTGGGCCGACAGCTGGGCCGTGCCCACACTGGCCGTGCGCGAAGACTTCATCGCTGCACTGCATGAGCACGGCTTCGACGACGTGGAAGTGAAGTCGCTGCGCTGGCGCGTCGCGCCCAGCGCGCTGCACATCCCGGTACTGGCCACCCGCTTCACGCTGGCCGAACTCTGGAAGGCGCGCGGCAGGCTCAGCCCATGGCGGCGCAAGCACATCGTGGCCAGCTACTGCGCATTGGCGCTGGGCATGTTCTGGCGCGACTTCGACTACTGCATGGTCACCGCCAGGCGCCGCGCCGACTGAGCGCAACACGAATACAAACAGACAGAGGAGAAGAGGCTTTTCATGCAAAACGATCCCGAAGAAAGCAGGTTCGCCGGGCTGCCCCCCGTCGAGCCGCAGCCCGCGATGAGCGAAGAAGCACAGCCCAAGCCCGTTCGCGGCATGCCCTTCGGCTGGTTCTGGCCGATGGCCATCGGCGCCGCGGTCGCGCTCGTGCTGCGCCTCTTTTTCAGCAGCGCCCCCGGCAAGCCCTACTCGGCCATGCTGGCTTCCTTCGTCTACTTCGTGCCCGCGGTATGCGGCGCGGTCACGGTGTACATGGCCGAGCGCATCGAGCGCCGCAGCTGGGGGTACTACATCTGGGCGCCGTGGGTGGCGACCTCGCTCTTCGTCGGCGGAACGCTGCTGGTGTTCATCGAAGGCCTGATCTGCGCCATCGTCATCGTGCCGCTGTTCGCCACCATGGGCAGCGTGGGCGGGCTCGCGATGGGCATCGTGTGCCGCGTCACCAACTGGCCCAAGCAGGCCATCTACAGCTTCGCGATGCTGCCGCTGGTGCTCGGCGCCATCGAGCCCCAACTGTCCAACCCCGACCGCTTCTCCAACACCTCGCGCGCGCTCTTCATCGCAGCGCCGCCCGAGCGGGTGTGGCACGAGCTCAATGCCGCGAGCGACATCCGCCCCGCCGAGGTCGGCGACGCATGGGCCTACCGCATCGGCGTGCCGATGCCGGTGTCGGGCGTGACGGTCGACGCGCCCGAGGGCCGCGTGCGCCAGGTGCAGTGGCAGAAGAACGTGCATTTCGAAGAGGTCATCACCGAGTGGGAGCCCAACCGCCTGCTGAAGTGGCGCTTCCGCTTCTCGCCCGATTCCTTCCCGGCCGGCGCGCTCGACGACCACGTGATGATCGGCGGCCAATACTTCGACCTGCGCGACGCCACCTACACGCTGACACCACGCGACGGCGGCACCGAGCTTCGCGTGGCGGTGTCGTGGCGGCTGAGCACCAGCTTCAACTGGTATGCCGACCGTGTCATGCATCTGCTGCTGGACGACGCCTCGGAGAACATCCTGCGCTTCTACAAGGCGCGCAGCGAAGCCACGGCAATGCCGCCCACCGCCGGATGACGACGGTGCAGCCCGTCTTCCAGCAAGCGCTGGGCCCCGCCTGGGACTGACATGGGCTATGTCTGGCGCATCGCGGGGTTGCGCATTCCGCTGCCGCTCTGCCTCTTTCTCGGCACCGCCTACGTCGAAGAACGGCCCGACCCGGCCGATGCCGACCGCTTCACGATCAAGATGCTGCTGCGCCACCGCTGGCTCGGCGACGTGTTCCGATACAGCAGGCGCTTTCACCTCGGCCCGCGAACGGGATCACAATGAGCGCACCATGCCGCGCCGCCCAGAGAACCTCTACGCCCAGTATCACGCCCACGTCTATTTCGGGCCCGACACGCTCGCGCAGGCCAAGGCCCTTTGCGAGCGCGCGGGCCGCGAGCTGATGGTGGTGGTCGGCCGCGTGCACGAGCGGCTGGTGGGGCCGCATCCGCACTGGAGCTGCCAGATCGCCTTCGACGCCGCCGAGTTCGACCAGGTCATCGGCTGGCTCGAAGCCAACCGCGACGGGCTCGACGTGTTCGTGCACGGCGTGACGGGCGACGACCTTGCCGACCACACGGCGCATGCCATGTGGCTCGGCGAAGAAAGCGCACTCGACCTGCGGATGTTCCGGCACTGACTAGGCCTTCTCTTCCGAGCCGGCACCGTGCACCTTGAAGAAGGTCGCGCCCTCGACCTTCTGGCCGATGGCCTGTTCGTAGGCTGCGCGCACGTCGTCGGGCTGGCCGGCCTGCCCGAAGAAGTCCTTCAGGTACGGGCCCAGCAGCGGATGCGCGGCCAGTTCGGCACGCGGCAGGCCGCTCAGCATCTCGTCGCGGCAGGCCGAGGGCAGGAACACATCGCGGTTCTTCTCCGCGTCGCGGATCAGCCCTTTGGGCTCGTGCGCCGGATCGGCCTGCATCGCCTCGATCTCCTCGAAGAAGCGGCGGCGCATCATCACGATGCCCTTGTCGCTCTGGCCCAGCTTCTCGCGCGTGCGGTCGGTGACGGTGCCCTGCCCCACCCACACCACGAAGTCCTGGTTGGCGACGTGGCTGGTGATCCAGCGGCCGGTGGCCGGGTCCTTGATGGGCCCGTACCACGAGGGGATGCGCTCCTGCACATAGGGCTCCTGCTCGGTCGGCACGCGGCTCAGCACCCACAGCACGCTGAGCGTATGGTGGTCGTCGATGGGCACACGCCATTCGAAGTGATGGCCCAGGAAGAAGCCGTTGGGCCACAGCGTGACGCGGCCGGTGGTCCACATCACGTTGTCTTCGCGCTCGCCGCCGCGCAGGCGCTTGTAGACGAAACCGTGCTCGAACTCCTCGAAGGCCAGCTTCAGATGCGTGGGCACGTACGGCCCTTCCTCGCCCTGCAGGCGCGTGGTCCAGTTGTTGTGGGTCCACTCGAAGTGCACGGGGTCGATGGAGTTTTCCTGGCACTGGAACCAGTTGCACGGAATCTCCGCGAACACCGCCTGCGCGAAGCCGTTCTTGTAGTTGAACAGCTCCCAGTCAGGCAGCAGCGGCGCGGGCAGCGGGCCCATGTAGGCCCAGAGCAGGCCGGCCTTCTCCTGCACCGGGTAGGCCTTGATCTTTGTGTTCCTGCGCATGCGCGCACCGGGGTCCAGCGTTTCCTCGAAGGGCTGGTGAATGCACTGGCCGCCCTGGTCGTATTGCCAGCCGTGGTAGCTGCAGCGCAGGCCGCATTTCTCGACGTAGCCGTAGGACATGTCGGCATTGCGGTGCGGGCAGCGGCGGTTGACCAGTCCGTAGTTGCCGCTCAGGTCCTTGTAGAGCACGAGGTCTTCGCCGAGGATGCGCAGCGGCTTCACGGCCTTGCCGTCGAACTCGCTGGCGCCGGCGATCGGGTGCCAGTAGCGGCGCAGGTAGTCGCCCATCGGCTTGCCGGGGCCCACTTCGGTCAGCAGGCGGTTTTTTTCTTCGCTCAACATGCTTGTCGTCTCCCCGTCCTTCAATCGGCGCGGATGCCGAACTCGCGCACCAGCTTTCCGAAGCGCTGGTCGTCATCCAGGATCTGGCGCGCCAGCACGGCGGGCGCGCCACCGACGGGCTCGATGCCGAGCGCGGCCATCTTGGCCTGCACGTCGGGCATCTTCAGGATTTCGTTGAAGTGCTGGTTGAGCGCCTGCACGACATCGGCGGGCATGGCCTTCGGGCCGAGCAGGCCCATCCATGCGCTCACGTCCACGTCCCGGTAGCCCAGTTCGATGAAGGTGGGCACGTTGGGCATCAGCTTCGTGCGCTGGCGCTCGGCGACCGCGAGCGGGATCAGCTTGCCGGCGGCGATGTGGCCCGACACGGCACCGGGCGTGATCCAGCCCACGCTGACGTGGCCGCCGAGCGTGTCGTTGACCACGGGGGCTACGCCGCGGTACGGCGCATGCGTCGCGGCAATGCCCGCGTCCTTGTTGAGCAGCTCGCCCGCGATGTGCATCGGCGAGCCCGCGCCCGGCGTGCCGTAGGTGAAGGCCTTGCCGGCCTTCGCGCCGGCCACGAGCTGCGCCACGCTCTGGATGCCGGTCGCAGGCGCGGTGACCAGCAGCAACGGGATGTTGCCGGTCTTCACGATGGGCGTGAAGTCCTTCACCACGTCATGCGCCACGCCGGGACCGGTCTTCAGCACATGCTGCGCGATCGGAAAGGTACTGGGCGTGAACAGCAGCGTGTAGCCGTCGGCCTGCGCCTTGGCGACCCACACGTTGCCGATCATGCCGCTCGCGCCGGGCCGGTTGTCGACAAGCACCGGCTGGCCGACGCGCTGCGACAGCTTCTCGGCATAGGTCCGCGCGATGGCGTCGGTGTCGCCGCCCGCCGGATAGGCCACGACGACGGTGATGGGCTTCGTGGGCCATGCCTGCGCCATGGCCGCGGTGGCGGCACATAGCGAAAGAACGGCTGCAGCAGCGGCGCGGGCCGCGTTTCGGTGGTGAAACAACATGCTCTTTTCCTTCTCGGTGGGACGACGTTGGGGTCGAACGCACTGTAGGAACGAGGCCGCGCGGCCAGAAGATATAGTTTCACTCAGTGAACCTTTTTTCTGGAGGCCGGCATGTCCGACACCATGGGCACGCAGAGCGTGAAGTCGATCGACGCGCTGCGCCGCGGGCTCGACGTGATGCTGGCCATCCAGCGCTCCTCGGCCGTCACGCTGCAGGAGCTGCACCGGCAGACCGGCGTGTCGAAAGCCACGCTGCTGCGCATCCTCAAGACGCTGCAGCAGGCGGGCTGGGTCGAGCGCAGCGAGCACGACAAACGCTATGTGCCCGCGTCGGCGACCGGCCAGTCGGGGCCCGTGGCGGCATGGCGCACGCGGCTTTCGGCGCTTGCTGCGCCTGCACGCGCCACGCTGCAGCGGCTGGTGCCATGGCCCATCGACCTGGGCGTGCGCGACGGCACGGCCATGCTCATCCTCGACACCGACCGGCCGCGCAACGGCCTGGCGGTCAACTACCGCGCGCTGGGCTTCCGGCCGCCGATGCTGCTGTCGTCGCTGGGCCGCTGCTACCTGTCGTTCTGCCCCGAGGACGAGCGGCGCGAGATCCTCGCCGCGCTGGCACGCTCGCCGAACGACTTCGACCGCGCCGCACGGCGCCCCGAGAACGTCCGCCGCATGGTGGCGCACGCGCGCGACCTGGGCTATGTGGCGCGCGACCCCACCTCGACCAGCCTGGATTCGCCCGATCGCTTCGGCGCGGTGTCGGTGCCGCTGCGCCACGAAGACAGGGTGGTTGGCTGTCTCAGCTGCGCGTGGCTGCCGGCGGTGAAAAGCGAGCGCGAGATCGTGTCCGCGCACCTCGCCGACATGCAGCAGGCCGCGCAGAACATCGAGCGCAAGCTGGCGCAGGGCGGCTTCGAGCCGCCGCCCGCCAATGAATGAAGTCCGAGGCAGGGCCGGAGTTCAGAACTCCGCATCCAGCTCGTCGATCTCGTCGGGCTCCTGCTTCGCCGCAGCCACCCATTCCTTCATGGCCGGCAGTTCCATCACCCGCTTGCAGTAGGCCGCGCACACGCTGTCCAGCGCCACGTCGTAGCTCAGGAAACGCGTGACCACCGGCGCATACATCGCGTCGGCCATGCCCGGCTGGCTGCCGAAGAGGAACGGGCCGCCGTAGGCCTTGAGGCACTCGCGCCAAATGGCAACGATGCGGTCAATGTCGGCCTGCGCGCGCGACCACACCTTGAAGTTCTTGAAATGGGCCTTGATGTTCATCGGCAGCGCGCCGCGCATCGAGGCGAAGCCCGAATGCATCTCGCCGCAGATGGCGCGGCAGTGGGCGCGGGCCGCCACGTCGGCGGGCAACAGGCCGGCCTTGGGCTTGATCTCGTTGAGGTACTCGCCGATGGCCAGCGTGTCCCACACCTTCACGCCGCCGTGCTGCAGCGAGGGGACCAGCATCGAGGACGACAGCAGCAGCATCTCGGCTTTCATGGCCGGGTCGTCGGGCGGGATGACCTTCTCGCTGAAATCCAGCCCGGCCAGCCTGCACATCAGCCAGCCGCGCAGCGCCCACGCACCGTAGTTCTTGCTGCTGATGGTGAGAACGGGTTTGGCCATCGTCTAGCTCCTTGGGCTTTGCGCAGTTGCGTGCAAGCGCCATGCCATCTGGCTGGCCCGCAACTTGCCTGCTCGAGACCCATGCTGTACCGGGCCTACCAGAACCAAGCCGACCTGCTCTCTCCGGCGCGGCTCGCGGCGCAATACCTGGGCCAGGCGCTGTGGAAGGACGGCACCGAACGCACCATATTGCGGCGCATGGCGGCCCAATTCGAGGTGTTCTCGCGCATGCGGCTGACCCACACCCGGCCCGACTACGGCATCCACAGCGTGGTTTCCGACGGCGCCGAGGTGGCCGTGCACGAGGAGAAAACCCTCGTCTCGCCCTTCGGCACCCTGCTGCACTTCCGCAAGAACACCGATGCGGTGCATCCGCCGGTGCTGCTGGCCGCGCCACTGTCGGGCCATTTCGCCACGCTGCTGCGCGAAACGGTGCGCACCCTGCTGCGCGACCACGACGTGTACCTGACCGACTGGCACAACGCGCGCGACGTGCCGCTGTGGCATGGCGGCTTCGGGCTGGACGACTACACGCTGCAGCTCATCGGCTTCCTGGAGGCCGTGGGCCCGGGCGTGCACATGGTGGCGGTGTGCCAGCCCTGCGTGGCCGCACTGGCCGCGACCGCGCTGATGGCCGAGGACGACAACCCCGCCACGCCGCGCAGCCTGACGCTGATGGCCGGCCCGGTCGATTGCCGCATCAACCCCACGGCGGTGAACAAGCTCGCGACCGACCGGCCCATCGACTGGTTCAGGCGCAACCTCATCAGCCATGTGCCGTGGCCGCACGCCGGCATGATGCGGCGCGTGTACCCGGGCTTCCTGCAGCTCTCGGCCTTCATGAGCATGAACCCCGAGCGGCACAAGAAGCAGTTCCAGGACATGTACAGCCACCGGGTCGAAGGCGACGTCGGGAAGGCCCGCGCCATCGGCGCCTTCTACGACGAATACCTGGCGGTGAACGACCTGCCCGCCGAGTTCTACCTGGAGACAGTGGAGCGAGTGTTCCAGACCTACGACCTGCCGCTGGGCAAGCTCACCGTCGGCGAGCGCACCGTGAACCCGGCCGCCATCCGCCGCACCGCGCTGCTCACGGTGGAAGGCGAGCGTGACGACATCTGCTCCGTGGGGCAGACGGTGGCGGCGCAAGACCTCTGCACGGGCATCCGGCCCTACCTCAAGGCACACCACCTGCAGGCCGGCGTCGGGCACTACGGCGTGTTCAGCGGCAGCAAGTGGAACGCGCAGATCTATCCGCGCGTGCGCGAGACGATCCACGCCGCGGCCGAGCTGGGCTGAATTGACTACGGTTGGCGCCGCGCCCGCGCGCCCTTGCCGCTCACGCGCCGCACCGTCGCCTCGCCGGCCTGCGGCAGGCGCTCGCGCAGGAAGGAAATGAGTTCCTGCGCCACCACGTTGCGCATCGGCCCCGGCAGGTAGGCCAGCACCACGCGGCGCTCGATGCGCGGCTTCAGCAGCGGCACCACGGCCAGTTCGGGGTCGCGCAGCGACGAGGTGTACAGACGCGGCATCAGCCCCAGCGCCTGTCCGCTGCGCACCAGCGCATAGAGCGTCTCGGAATAGCTCACCCGGTACGGCTGCGCACCCTGCGCGAACTGCGCGCGCGCCGGGTTGCCCAGCGCCGGCATGCTGCCGCTCTCGAACAGCACCAGCCGCTCGCTGCCGATGGCCTCCCAGTTCGCGCCGCCGGCCGCGGCCAGTGCGTGGTCGCGCCGCACCACCAGCACCAGCGGGTCACGGAACAGGTCGATGCAGGTCAAGCCGCCCGGCGGCTCGGTGATCGCGGCCACCGCCATGTCGATCTGGCCGCTGCGCAGTTCGGCCAGCAGCGTGTTCGACGGCGCGTCGCGCCAGGCCAGTTCCACCTCGCGCTCGCCGCCAGTCTTGAGGAATTCGCTGGCCGCCGCCGCCACGCGCGCGCTGGCCGAGGGAATCACGCCGATGCGCACGAAGGCGCGGCCGCGCTGCACTGTGCTCTCGATGTCGCGCAGCGCCACCTCGAAGGTGTTGACGAGAAAGTCGGTGCGCGCCAGCACTTCGGCGCCCACGGGCGTGAGTTCGAGCCGGTGGGTGGAACGCGACAGCAGTTCGGCGCCGAGCAGCTTTTCCATCTGCTTGATGGCATTGCTCAAAGCCGGCTGCGTGATGGCCAGCCTGCGGGCCGCGCGGCCGAACTGGCCTTCTTCCACCAGCACCGAGAAGAACTGCAGCTGGCGCAGCGTGAGCGCACGCAGGGGCAAGGCGGCCATGGGCACTTCCGGTTATTGATTCAGCGAATCAAATTATAGAAATTCAAAATTTTCCTTATGAGGCCTCCGTTACTAGACTGGCCCGCATGACCAGCCCCACCCCTGCCCTGCTCACGCTGGAATCGATGCTCCGCGCCATCCCCAAGGCCGAGCTGCATTGCCACCTGTTCGGCACGGTGCGCCACGAAACCTTCAAGCAGCTCAACCAGCGCGCGGGCTCGCCGCTGGCGGCCGACGAGATCGAGGGCTTCTACACGCGCGGCGAAAAACCGGTCGGCGTGCTGCGCGTGTTGCGCGCGCTCGACGCCCAGCTGGTGCGCAGCGCCGGCGACCTCTACCAACTCACGCTCGAATACCTGCAGGACGCGGCCGCCCACAACGTGCGCTACGCCGAGTTCTTCTGGAACCCGACCGGCACGGTGCACGGCTCGGGCATTGCCTATCCGCACGCACAAGGCGCCATCGTTCGCGCCATCCACGATGCGCAGCAGGAGTTCGGCATCGTCGGCCGCCTCATCGCAGCCATCGACCGCGAAGCCAGCCCCGAGGCCGCCGTGGAGATGGTCGAATGGGTCAAGGCGCACCGCTGCGAGGAGGTGATCGGCATCGGCATCGACTACCGCGAGGTCGACCGCCCGCCGGAGCTCTTCACGCAGGCCTATGCCAATGCGAAGAAGGCCGGCCTCAAGACCACCGCGCACGCGGGCGAGTTCGGCATGCCCTGGACCAACGTGCGCACCGCGCTCGACGTGCTGCAGGTCGACCGTATCGACCACGGCTACACGGTGGTCGACCAGCCCGATTTCGCGCGCCGGTGCGCCGAGCGCGGCGTGATCTTCACCGTGGTGCCCACCAACTCGTACTACCTGCGCACGCTGGCGCCCGAGCGCTGGGCGCTGGACCATCCGATCCGCCGCATGCCCGGCCTGGGCCTGCGCATCCACCCCAACACCGACGACCCGACGCTGCACAAGGTCACGCCCACGCAGGCCTGGCTGATGATGGTGCGCGACTTCGGCTTCGGCCTGGACGATCTGCGCTGCTTCATGCACAACGGCCTCGACGGCGCGTGGATCGACGGCACGCAGCGCCGCGCATGGCGCACGCAGTGGAGCGATGAATTCGATTCGCTGCGCGCCCGCCTCGACACAGAACCCACTCCCTCCTCCCACGGATGACCCACGCCATGAACACGCCCCGTCGCCTGCTACTCGCCGCCGCGCTCTGCGCCGCCCTGCCCACCGTGGCCCTCGCGCAGGCGTGGCCCTCGGCCAAGCCCATCACGCTGATCGTGCCCTTCACGGCCGGTGGCAGCGTGGACGTGAACGCGCGCCTCGTGGCCCAGCGCCTCGGCGAGCGGCTCAAGCAGTCGGTGGTGGTGGAGAACGTGGCCGGCGCGGGTGGCGCCATCGGCGTGGCCAAGGCCGTGAACGCGGCGCCCGACGGCTACACGCTGGTGGCAGGGCCCGACAGCGCCATCGCCATCGGCAAGCTGGTGAACCCCTCGGCCTTCCGCTTCGATCCGCTGAAAGACCTGGCGCCGGTGGGCCTGCTCAACACCGCGCCGATGGTGCTGGTGGCGCGGCCCGGCCTGGAGGCCCAGACTTTCTCCGACTTCGTGAAGCTCGCGAAGGCCAAGCCCGGCAAGTACAACTACGCGACCTCGGGCGTGGGCACGGTGCTGCAGCTCGCCATGGAGCTGCTGAAGGAACGCAGCGGCATCTTCGTCACGCACGTGCCCTACCGCGGCGGCGCACAGATCGCCACCGACGTGATCGGCGATCAGGTCGACCTGGCGATGCTGGTCAGCACCAGCGCCATCCCGCACGTGAACGGCAAGCGCCTGAAGGCGCTCGGCATCACCGGCAGCAAGCGGCTGGCCGCGCTGCCCAACGTGCCCACATTCGACGAGATGCCCGGCCTCAAGGGCTTCGACATGGTGAGCTGGACCGGCATCTTCGCGCCCGCGAAGACGCCGCCGGCGGTGGTCGCGCAGATCAACCGCGAGCTCAACGCGGTGCTGCAGGAAGAAGGCGTGCGCAGCAAGCTCTTGGAGCAAGGCGCGCTGCCGGGCAACAGCACGGCCGAGTCGTTCGGGAAGTTCGTGCAGGCCGAGTACGCCCGCAACCAGAAGATCGTGCAAACCGCCAACATCAAGGAGTGAGCGCACCATGAGCTCGCCGCTGCTGTCCCGCCGCGCGCTCCTCGGCGCGTCCGCCGCCGGCCTTGCCGGCATGGCCTTCGCGCAGAGCCCCGGCCCCGCCGAGCTGGCGCAGGCGCTGGCCGGCACGCCGCTTGCACAACTGCCGCCCTCGAGCGGCAAGCGCCAGGTCATCATCGACACCGACCCCGGCCAGGACGACGCCGTCGCGCTGCTGATGGCCATGGCCGCCACCGACCGGCTCGACATCAAGGCGCTGACGGTGAGCGTGGGCAACCTGCCGCTGGCCGTGACCGCGAAGAACGCGCGCATCGTGCGCGACTGGGCCGCCCGGCCCGACATCCCGGTCTATGCCGGCTATCCGCGCCCGCTGGTGCGCGAGCCCATCTTCGCCGACGACGTGCATGGCAAGACCGGCATGGAAGGCCCGACGCTGCACGAGCCGCGCGGCCCGCTGATGCCCACCCACGCGGTGCAGTACATCGTCGAGACGCTGCGCGCCGCGCCGCCGAAGAGCATCACGCTCGTGGGCCTGGGGCCGCTCACCAACTTCGCGGCCGCGCTCAACTCGGCGCCCGACATCAAGCCCGCCATTGCAGAGATCGTGGTGATGGACGGCTCCTGGGGCGTGGGCGGCAACATCACGCCCGCCGCCACCTTCAACGTGTATGCAGACCCGGAGGCGGCCTCGATCGTGTTCCGCAGCGGCGTGCCGGTGACTGCCATGTCGCACGACGCGGCCCGCCGTGTGCTGGTGACGCCCGAGCGTATCGCGCCCTTTCGCGCCATGGGCAACAACGCCGGCAAGGTGGTGGCGGACATCTTCGATTCGATGATGGCGTACGGCGTGCGCCGGCGCGGCGTGGCCGTGGGGCCGGTGTACGACCCCTGCGTGATCGCGTACCTGCTGCGGCCCGAGCTGTTCAAGGGCGCCAAGGTGAGCGTGGACGTGGAGACCAAGGGGGAGTTCACGACCGGCGCGACGGTGGTCGATTTTCGCGGCTACAACCGCCGCGCGCCCAATGCGCTGTGGATCGGCGAGGCCGATGCCGAAGGCTTCCACGCGCTGCTGCGCGCGGAGATCGCGCGGCTGCCCTGAACGGGGGACGCCGCGCGGGCCGGCCGGTCAGCCGGCCTTCTCGTCCTCCGCAGGCCAATCGCGGATGTAGGCCTTGAGCATCTTGTTCTCGAAGTTCTGGCTGTCCACCACGGCCTTGGCCACGTCGTAGAAGCTGATCACGCCCATCAGCATGCGCTTGTCCATCACGGGCATGTAGCGCGCGTGGCGCTCCAGCATGATGCGGCGGATTTCGTCGAGGTCGGTTTCCAGGGTGCAGGTGACCGGCGCGTCGTCCATGGCCTTGCGCACGAGCGTGGTGCCGATCTGGCCGCCGTTCTTGACGACGGCAACGATCACTTCGCGAAAGGTGAGCATGCCGACCAGGTCGCCATGCTCCATGACCACCAGCGAACCGATGTCCTTTTCCGCCATGGTGTTGGCGGCTTCTGCCAGCAGGTCGTCTGGCGTGATGGTGAAGAGCGTATTGCCCTTGACGCGAAGGATGTCGCTGACTTTCATCGTTTGCTCCTCTCGGACTTCTATCTCGGCGGCGTGCCGATTTGAATATAGCCCACAATCGACGCCGACCTGAGCGCCCATGTCGCGGACGCATGAATTGCAGACGTAACGGGGCATTGCCAGGAGACAACGCTCAGCCACAGAAAGGCCCTCATGCCCGGTTATTCCGACCCCGGTTTCGACACCCTCGCGCTGCACGCCGGCGCCGCGCCCGACCCCACGACCGGCGCGCGGGCGGTGCCGATCCACCTGACCACCTCCTTCGTCTTCGAGTCGAGCGACCACGCGGCCGCCCTGTTCAACCTGGAGCGCGCGGGCCACGTGTACTCGCGCATCAGCAACCCGACCAACGCGGTGCTCGAGCAGCGCGTGTCGGCGCTCGAGGGCGGCATCGGCGCCATCGCCACCGCCAGCGGGCAGGCGGCACTGCACCTGTCGGTGGCCACGCTGATGGGCGCCGGCTCGCACATCGTGGCCAGCACGGCCCTGTACGGCGGCTCGCAGAACCTGCTGCACTACACGATGCGCCGCTTCGGCATCGAGACCACCTTCGTGAAGCCCGGCGACCTCGACGGCTGGCGCGCCGCGGTGCGGCCCGAGACCAAGCTCTTCTTCGGCGAGACGGTGGGCAACCCCGGGCTGGACGTGCTCGACATCCCGGCCGTGGCCGACATCGCGCACGAGGCCGGCGTGCCGCTGCTGGTCGACTCCACGCTCACTTCGCCCTACCTCATCAAGCCCTTCGACTGGGGCGCCGACCTGGTCTACCACTCGGCCACCAAGTTCCTCTCGGGCCACGGCACCGTCATTGGCGGTGTGGTGGTCGACGGCGGCAGCTTCGACTGGGAAAAGTCCGGCAAATTCGCCGAGCTGACGCAGGCCTACGACGGCTTCCACAACATGGTGTTCAGCGAGGAAAGCACCGTCGGCGCCTTCCTGCTGCGCGCGCGCCGCGAGGGCCTGCGCGACTTCGGCGCCTCGATGAGCCCGCACACGGCCTGGCTGATCCTGCAGGGCATCGAGACGCTGCCCCTGCGCATGGAGCGGCACATCGACAACACGCAGAAGGTGGTCGAGTTCCTGTCCACCCACCCGTTCGTGTCGCGCGTGGGACATCCGCTGATCGAATCGCACC
>Ga0182007_10000384_pt1 | contig 27661 bp, 23 predicted proteins | sample Sormic07211113_1_FD_123023 | JGI IMG/M metagenome (GOLD analysis project Ga0182007, IMG submission 123023) | Rhizosphere microbial communities from Sorghum bicolor, Mead, Nebraska, USA - 072115-113_1 MetaG | ecosystem: Host-associated > Plants > Roots > Rhizosphere | place: USA: Nebraska...
AATGTCATTCCGCCGCGCGCCGGAAGCAAACGCCCGCATCTGCGCAGCGAGATAAACAGACGACTGCCCGCCAAGCCAGGGCGCGGCGCCTTTGCGATCGAGTTGCCCATGACAGGCAGCACACGGCGCGATATTGCGCCGCGGATCACCCTGCATCGCAAGCCTCACGGCATTCGCATCCGGCTGCGCACCGGTCGGCAAAAGCTCGGCTGCGGTCGCGCGCGGCAACGACGCATAGTAAGCCGCCAGATCGTGCAGATCCTGATCGCTGCGCGCCGCGATGATCGGCTGCATGATCGCGTTCTTGCGCACGCCCTTCTGATAATCCCGCAATTCCTTATAAGTCACGTCGGCATATTGCCCGGCCAGCGCGGGCGCCGTCACCTGCACCGTGCCCAGCACGCCGTGGCACATCGAGCAGTTCTGCGTCGCGATCGTCGCGCCGCGGCCGATCGAATTCGCGTCGGCTCGCACGCGGTGCAAGGGCGGCAAAACCACCACGTCGCTCGGCGCCGGGCCGGCGATGTTGGCGCCGCCGTACCAGCTCGACGGCGCGCCCGCGGCGCTGCAAATCGTCGCCCACAAGCCGCGCCCGGCGAACGAACTATTCGCCGAGGGTAACCAGATAAAGCCGATCAGTATCGCCACGACGGCAATCGCAAGCGTGCCGCCCACGCTCACCGTGAACCACGGATTGCGGAAGCTGAAGACGCGTTCCTGATTCATCGCTGTGCTCCGACGACCACCGCGGGCACCGACGTCTGCGGCAACTTGAGCAACTGCACGATCGGCACACTGTAGTTGACGACCGTCAGCCCGATCATCAACGCCACCCACAAGCCGAAGCTGTTGAGCGCGGCAGGCACGCGCTCCACCGGATGCACCGCGCTCGCGAACTGGAAGCGCTGCTGCTCCACCGCCGGTCCGAACTGCGACTTCGCGAGGATGTAGACGAACAGCACGCCGGACACCACCAGGATCAAGCCGCCCACCGCGGACATGCCCACCCAGAACGCCTGCGCTTCCATCCCCGGCATCGTGTAGTCGTAGTAGGCCATGCGGCGCGGCGCGCCGAGCAGGCCGACGTAGTGCCAGGGCAGCGTCACCACCAGCATGCCGATGAACCACAGCCACAACTGCGTGCGCACCAGCTTCAGCGAGACGATCGCGCGGCCGGTCAATTGCGGCCATAGTTCATACGCGATCGCGAAGTACATGATCACGATCGCGCCGCCGAAGATCAGATGGAAGTGCCCGGTCACCCACTGCGTGTTGTGCACCGTCGAGTTCAACTGGTAGCTCATGTTGATCAGGCCGCCGGCGCCGCCGAGACCCAGCATCACGAACGAAAACGCGATTACGAGCATCATCGGGTTCCGCCACGGCAACGCGGTGAGCCAGCCGAACGCGCCCTTGCCGCCGCGCAGCCTGCCGGCGATTTCCACCGACGCGCAGATCGTGAACACGGTCAGCAGGGTCGGCACCGACACCATGCCGGTGAACACCGCATGCACGAACTTGAAGCCCGAGCCCACCTGCGGATCGACGAACAGATGGTGAATGCCGATCGGCATCGCGAATACGAGGAACAGGATGAACGACACGCGCGCCATCGAATCGCTATAGAGCCGTCCGCCGATCGCGCGCGGCACCAGCGTGTAATACGCGATGTACGCCGGTATCAGCCAGAAATAGACGATCGCATGCAGCGTCCACGAGAACAGGACGCGTGAGAGGCCGGCGTCGATCGTGCTGGTGAGACCGAGCGCGACCGGCAGGATCTGGAACAGGATCTCGAGCGCCGCGCCGAGCGCGGTCCACGCCCACAGGTAGGCGCCCGCCACGTTGGCGAACATCGCGAGCGGCACGGCGCGGCCGGGATTGGCGCGTTTCCAGATGCGCAGATTCACGTGCATCAGCGCGACCCAGATCCACGAGCCGACCACCACCAGCACCACGCCGATGTAATAGAAGGCGCTGCCGATCATCGGCGGATAGAAGGTGTAGAGCACCGAGGCGCTGCCGAGTGCGACGGGCACCATCGCCATCACGGCGCCGATCGCCAGCATGATGAACGCGGCCCACGCCCATTTGAGCCCGGCGAGCCGCTGCGCGAGCGCGAGTTCGACGATCGCATAGCCGAAACCCATCGAGACCAGGGTGGGCAGCACGTAGGCCATCACCGAACCATGCGCGGTCACGGAGCGGTAGTACAGCTCGGGGTCGCCGACCCACGGCGCGAGGGGGCTGCGTACCAGCATCTGCCAGGCGCCGAGAAGCAGCGCGATCAGAAACGCGATGAAGGCGAGCCAGAAATGCGCGAGAACGAGTCGCTTAGCGTGAAACACAGCTGAGTCTCCGGGATTGTCGGGCCTGCTCGAAGAAGGCGGCTTTGTCGATCACTTTCACGTGCGCCCACATGGCCTGGTGGCCGAAGCCGCAGAACTCGTGGCACGGCATGGTGTGATCGGCCGGTTTGTCGAAGCGCGTGTTCAGCGTGGCGACGTAGCCGGGCACGACCATCGTGTTGATGTTGGTGTCGGTGACGAGCAGGCCGTGCACGACATCGGCGCTGGTGGTGCGGATCGTGACCGGCGTGTCGGCGGGCACCAGCAGACATTGCGGCGTGAACGAATACTGCTGCGCGACGAAGCGCACGACCACCGAGCCGTCGGGCTCCACCGCCGTGCCCAGGTTGTCCTCGACGAATTCGCCGGACAGCTGCAGCCGCGAGGGATCGATCGTCTCGACCCGCGACGGCGGCATCATCGCCCAATGCAGCCCCGAGTACACGATGACGGCCAGCATCAGCAGGATCAGCGCGCCGGAGAAAATCGCCCAGCGGCGTTCGGCGCGCAAGGCGACCGCGTGGCCGCCCGATGAATGATTGGAATCGGTCGACATGATCAGTGAACGACGCCGCGCGGCAGGAACACGAAAAAGTAGAAGCCGAACCAGATCGCCATGACGATCAGCGTGGCGACGCCGGCTACGGCAATCGCGCCATGCGGGCCGGCCGCGATGACGCGTTCCACCTCGTCATCGGTCGGCGAGGGCGCGCTGCGGGTATCGTTCGCTTCCATCAAAAGTCTCTCCAGTGCAGCGGTTCAATGCAGCGGCGCGTTGCGTAGCTCGTTGACGTCGCGAGCCGTCACCGGCTGGCCGTGATTGCCCCACGCGGTGCGGATATACGTGACCACGGCGGCGGCGTCGGTGTCGTTCAGTTCCTGCGCGAAAGGCGGCATGCCGTAAGGCTCCGGATTGCGCATGGTGCCCGGCGGAAAGCCGCCGTTGAGCACGATACGGATCGGATTCACCGCCGAGTCCATTTCGATCGACTGGTTGCCGGCGAGCGGCGGGTAATGCTGCAACTTGCCTTCGCCCTTCGCGCCGTGGCAAATCGCGCATTTGTCGGCGTAGATCTTTTCGCCGAGCGCGAACACGTTGGTGTTGGTCGGCGCGGACGGCCCCGACTTGCGGCCGCGATTGTCCGGCAACGTCTTGAGATACACGGCCATCGCCTTCACGTCCTCGCCCGTCATGTACTGAAGGCTGTGGTAGGTGACTTCGGCCATCGGCCCGTACACGGCGCCGCGATCCGAAATGCCCGCTTGCAGCAGATCGACGATGTCCTTGATGCTCCAGTCGCCGAGACCGCCGTCCTTGTCGGACGTGAGCGACGGCGCGTACCAGTTCTGCACCGGAATCAGGCCGCCCGCGAACTGCTCGCTCTGCGACGAGCCGCCGAGCATGTTGATCTTGGTGTGGCACATCGTGCAGTGCCCGAGCCCTTCGACCAGATACGCGCCGCGGTTCCATTCCACCGACCTGGTCGGATCGGGCTGGAACTCGCCTTCGCGGAAATACAGCGTGCGCCAGCCGTACAGCAGCTTGCGCTGATTGAACGGGAAGCGCAGCGTGTGCTTGTGGTTCGGCTCGCGTACCGGTTGCACGCTCTTCAGGTAGGCGAAGATCGCGTTCGAATCTTCGCGCGTGACCTTGGTGTATTGCGCGATCGGCATGGCCGGGTACAGCAGCCTGCCGTCCTGCGCGAGGCCGGTGCGCATCATCTTGAAGAATGCTTCCTCGCTCCACGTGCCGATGCCGTATTGCGCGTCCGGTGTGATATTCGGCGAATACAGCGTGCCGAACGGCGTCTCCATGGCGAGACCGCCGGCGAACAGCTTGCCGCGCGGCGCGGTGTGGCAGGCGACGCAGTCGCCGGCGCGCGCCAGGTACTCGCCGCGTTTGACGATGTCGGGGCGGGTATCGGCGTTGGCGCCTGGCGTCGTTGCAGGCGTTGCAGCGGGCGTGGCTTCGGCGGCGCGTGCTTCCTCGATCAGCAGCACATGCGGTGCGCGCGGCAGCACGACGCTCATGGCCAGGCCGGCAACCAGCGCGCCGCATGCGAGCGACGCGACAGCGTGGCGGCGTTTGTTCGCGACGTCAGACAGAGAGCGCAGGGCGCGAAGCGCGCGCGAAAGGCGAGAGGTCGACTTCATTGCGGTTGGCTCCCGCATGCGAGAGGCAGCCGCTCGGCGGAGGCCGGTGCAGGCCGCGGATCGGCCGGGCGTGGCTGGCGCGCGAGCCAGCTCGATACCGCGGTGATGTCCTTGTCGGTCAGCTTGACGGCGATCGCATGCATGCAGTCGGGCGCGAGCGCATGACGCGTGCCCGAGCGCCAGGTGCCCATCTGTCCGGCGATATAGCTCGCGTGCAAGCCGAGCAGACCGGGGATGCCGGGCTGTTTGCCGGTCATGCGCGCGCCGTGACACGCGACGCATGCGGGTATCTTGCGCGCCGGGTCGCCTTGCGTGACGAGGCGCTCGCCGGCGGCAAGCACGGCCGGCGCGACTTCGCCTTGATCGGCGTTGGGATAGGGCGGCTGGAGGTCGGCGAAGTACTGGCTGATCTTGCGCAGATAGTCGTCGGGCAGAAACGCCAGTAGATAGCCCATTGGCGGATACGTGCGGCCGCCGTCGCGGAATGCGGCCAACTGATTGAACAGGTAGTCGGCAGGCTTGCCGGCGATACGCGGGAAGTAATCGTTGTTCAGGCCTTGGCCTTGCACGCCATGACACGAGGTGCACGCACGCACGCGCTCGTCCATGGCCGAGGGCATGGTGCCTGACGTGTTGGCCGCGGCGAAAGTCGCGCCGCTCCACAGGACGTAAAGCACAAACAGAACCGAAGATCCAAGAGTTCTACGATGCACGCCAAGCCTCGTTTAGGGACGTTCTTTTTCTCGAGTTATTTTCGATCGATCATCCAATGGATTCATTCGCGAATCCAATGAACGATGCATGACAAATCAGCCCATCTTTCTTTTATAGCGACTGCGTGAACGACAAATCGGAACGGATTTTGAAGGATAACGGTGTCGACTCGATGCGGCGATGCAATAGCCTGGCAAAACAATAATCCGCGCTGAATGCGCCATGAGAGGCGGCTTTCGGGCTGCGGAAATCAACGCATGACACATTGGGCATCGTGTAGCAGTTGCAGGAACTCATCCCATGCGTCAATGGAAAGGCCAAATGGCTACCTGACCATCATAGGCGGCGATTAGGGGCCTTTCAATCATTCAATGACACGCGCTTCGAACACGTACGCGATCGGGCGAATGTGTTCGCGAATGTGATCGATTAGTGTTGGGTGGCGCGCTTTCAAAGGATTCTGCCAGCCGTCGGTCGCAGCCGGCATGACATAGATCAACTGAACAGCCGCATGAGTGCCGTGCGTGCGTTGCTGACCCGTTCGCTTTCACCCACCCGCCCCGGCAACAGATGAAACTCGACCGCGGGCAATGCGGGCAAGCCGACATTCGCCGGGCATGCCACGACGCCGCCGCCGATCGATGATTCGTTCAGACACGAGATGCCGAGCCCCGCCTTCAACGCCAGTTGCAAGCCGGCGACTCCGGACGCGGAATGCGACACGAGATACGGCACCTTGTGCTCGTCGAGCAACTTCACGACGAAGCGCTGCAACTGGCAACTCGACGGCAGCAGGACGAGCGGATAGGGCGTGGCCGGCCGCGGGTCCGCGTCGGCGGCGCGGACCCACAGCAGTTTTTCGCGCCGCACGACGGTGTTCGGCGCACGGGCGCGCGGGTTTGCGGAGCGCGTTTTGCCGGTGACGAGCCGCAGCGAGAGGCCGATGTCGAACGATGCGTCGTCGCCGGCATGGCTGTCGATCACGGCGCTCGGCAATACGGTGACGTGCAGTTTCAGGCGCGGGTGCTGTTCCGAGAACGTCTTGAGAATGCGCGCGATGTCGTGCGGACGGTAATAGTCGGTGATCGCGATGCGCAATTCGCCATCGAGCGAGCGGCCTTGCAGGTCTTCGAACGCCGCTTCGCTCATTGCGATGATGCGCCGCGCGTGATCGAGCAGACGGCTGCCGGCCGGCGTGGCGCTCACGCCCTGCTTGCTGCGGACGAAGAGCGGCTGGCCGGCGCGCTCCTCGAGTTTCTTCAACTGCTCGCTCACGGAAGACTGCGACAGGAACAGTCGCGCCGCGCCCGCCGAGACGCTGCCCGATTCCGCGACGGCGACGAAGGTCCGCAACTGCGTCAGGTCGAATCCACGTTGGCTCATGATTCGGTATATCCGATGGATGTTATCTAAATTTCCGGCTTTTCCGATGGAATGCCCAGCCGTAGGATACCTCCAGATTTCTTTACGGAGGGGTGTGATGGCAAACGGATCGGTTGACGCGGTTCGCGCGTTGGGTGAGCGCGGGGCGAGCCATCGGTGGAAGGTGCTGGGAGTCGGCTTCGCGGCCAATGCGAGTTTTTCCGCGGCGTTCTCGGGGATGCCGACGACCGCTGTCTTTTTGCGTTCGGGCTATCACCTCGGCAACGACGGGCTGGGGCTGGTGCTTGGCATGCTCGGCTTGGGCATCGCGGTGAGCGAATTGCCGTGGGGGCTCCTGACCGATCGTTGGGGCGACCGCCGGGTGCTGTTGCTCGGACTGCTTTCGACGGCAGCCGCGCTGGCCGGGCTCGCATTGTTCGTGGTGCCGTCCGGCGGTTACGTGCCGGGCGTCGCGACGCTCGCACTCGGCCTGTTGCTGATCGGCCTGCTGGGCGGCAGCGTCAACGGTTCGAGCGGCCGTGCGGTGATGGCCTGGTTTCAGGAGGGTGAGCGCGGACTCGCAATGAGTATTCGACAGACGGCAGTGCCGGCGGGCGGTGGGCTCGGTGCGTTGTTGCTGCCGGTGCTGGCGTCGAGGTTCGGTTTTGCCAGCGCTTATGCGGTGTTGGCCGCGGCGTGCGGGGTCACGGCGGTGTTCGCATGGCTGTGGCTGCATGAACCTTCGCATGCTGATGCGGGCGATGCTCGCGCGGGTCGCAACGCAGTCCAAAACGCGGCGATGGCCGAGGGCGCGCCCCCGGAGGTTTCACCGTTACGCGACATCGGCATCTGGCGTGTGGCGCTCGGCGCCGGAGCGCTGTGCGTGCCGCAGCTCGCCGTGATCACGTTCGGGACTGTGTTCCTCCACGATTCCGGCCGCGCCGGCGTGCTGGCGATTAGCGTGACGATGGCCGCCGTTCAGGCCGGCGCTGCGGTCGCGAGGGTTTGGAGCGGGCGTTGGACCGACCGGAATCGCAATCGCAGGCCTTACATGCGTGCATGCAGCTTGACGACCGCCGCGCTGTTCGCATCGCTTGCGTTGCTGACGGGTCTCGCCGGTACGCATGGCGCGGCGATGACGGCGGTGTTTGCGCTGATGATCGTGCTGGGCGGCGTGAGCGCGTCGGCGTGGCACGGCGTCGCCTTCACGGAACTCGCCACGCTGGCCGGCACGAGTCGCGCGGGCACCGCGCTGGCGATCGGCAACACTTGCGTCTTTCTCACGCTGTTCGTCACGCCGCTTGCGATCCCGCCACTTCTGACAATAGGTTCGTGGCCGCTGGTGTGGGCTGTGGCCAGCGCATGCGCGCTGATCGCATGGCCGATTCTTCCGCGCGCGGCGCGCGGGGCAAAGACGAGCGCCGCGCGAGCGTGTGATGCGACCTGACGTGACAACGCTGCCGATGTGCGATGCCATCCGCACCGCGACATCAGGTGCGGTTTCGCGCAGGCATTAACAGCGATGGAAATATTCGTTTTGGGTCATTCCGCGTTTTTCTTTTAATAGAACCGCAATGGACCGTCAGTTTCTTTGCCGGATTCGGAACACTCCGATTTCGCTGGCGAGTGTAGCGATGATTTTATGAGCGGCTTGGCGCATTCATGCCGAGCCAAGGTGCCGTTAAAGCATGCGCAGAGCGTGTCAATACTCTGCGCTTTTCGCTGATTACACCTACAACAAAGAGACAAAATCATGGCGAACACTCGAATTATTCTGGCGGACGATCATCCCTTCGTTTTACTTGGCGTCCGTTCCGCGCTGGACGCCCATGTCGGCGTCAGCGTTGTTGGCGAGGCGATCACTCCCACGTTACTAATCGAGTTGTTGCGGAGCACGCCATGCGATGTGCTCGTCACCGACCTCTCGATGCCCGAACCCTCCGGCGCCGTCGAAGATGGCCTCAGCCTTGTCAGGCGAATCCGCGATGAATGGCCGCTGCTGCGCATCGTCGTGATGACAATGCTGACGAACGCCGCGATTCTTCGCGCCGTCGTGTCAGACGGCGCCGTGAGTGCGCTCAGCAAGACAGAATCGATGGATCAGCTTTGGCAAGCGATCGAGGCGAGCCGCAGTGGTGGAACGTACCTCGGGCGTTCGATCAACAAGGCGCTCGCCGAGTCGTGGAAGGAGGACCAGGAGCCGCCGCCCGTTGCGCGCTTATCGAGGCTGCAGGCGGAAGTGGTCAAACTGTTTGTGAGCGGCCAATCGATTTCAGAAATCGCGGCGGCGCTTGGGTGCCATCGTCGTACGGTCAGCCGGCAAAAACGCGAAGCGATGGTCAAACTTGGCGTTACTAACGGTCCCGGACTTTTCTCTTACGTCCGTGCGCACGGAATTCCTAGCTTTGAATCGCATATCTAATCAATTACTCAGACCGATTGAATAAGCCATTTCGGAGCGATCTTATGTCTATTCTCCTAGGAATGTTTAATGATCGCCGCAGAGCCAGTTTCTTCGACGAAAGAGGCCGGAACTTCAAGGTAGGGGGAGGTAAACAATGAACGACACAGCAGATATAAGCGCACCCATCAGAGCCATCATCGCAGACGATCACCCGCTCGTTCTACTGGCGATCGAGAACCTGATGGGTGGGTATCCGAACATGCGGGTCGTCGGTCGCGCTGCTGACGCCACCGAACTTTTCCAGGAAGTCGATCGCAAACCCTGCGAACTGGTCCTGATGGACCTGTATATGCCGGGCGGCTTCGATGGCGATGGACTCGAAGCGGTCAGGCAGTTCAAGCTGCGCTACCCGGATATCGCGCTCGTCGTGCTCACCATGGAAACCGAGCCGGCTGCGTTGCAAAAGGTCATTTCGCTCGGCGTGGATGGACTGGTAAGCAAGCGCGACCGGATCGATCTGATTCACGTGGCGGTGATAACGGCGCTGGCGCGCGAATGCTATCTCGGGCCTGCGGTGCGCTCGCTGATTGCGCAGGCAATGGTGAACCGGCGGCTCGATTTCGTACGGCAGATTCTTTCGCGTCGTGAACTCGAGGTGTTCACGCAATATGCGTCAGGGCTCGGCGTCACGGAAATCGCGGCGCGTTTGGGCCGCAGCGTCAAGACCATCAGCGCGCAAAAATGCACCGCGATGCGCAAGCTCGATCTGAACAGCGACGCTGAGTTGTTCCGCTTCGCTGCCGAGTACGGGGTGGTTCCCGAGGAGCGCACGCAAAACTGATAATCAGTGGGCGAGGCGTCGCGCCGCAGCGGCGCGACGAACAGAAGATGTATTGGCACAGCCCGGGGAAACACGTCGCGTGCAGGGCGGGCCAGTCGATAAGACAACAAAAATGACACAAAAAATCCGCGTTATCGTTGCCGACGATCACGACTGCGTTCGTGTCGGCGTTCGGCGGTTGCTGCAAGCCGTGCCACATATCGAAGTGACCGGCGAGGCGGCCGACACTCACAAGCTAGCTGAACTGATCGACAGTTGCACATGCGACGTCGTCGTATCGGACATCAGCATGCCCGGCATTCACGGAGGCAGCAATGCAGTGCCGTTCCTGCGGCGCCTGTTGCGGGCGCGACCGCATCCTCGCCTTGTCGTGCTCACGATGATCTGCCATGCACACATGCTGACAGGTCTTCTCCACATCGGTGTCAGCGGAATCGTCGATAAACGCGACGCCGCCACGGACTTGATCGATGCAATCGAGGCTGCTGTTGCTGGCGGCGTTTATCTGTCGGAACAGGCTCGCCTCGCGATAGAAGCGGCTGATACGCCGCTGCAGCTTCGAGCGGGTGTGCTGAGCGCACGAGAATGGGAAATCTTCCAGCTTTATGTGCAAGGCCTGGCGGTCCATGAAATCGCGGCGCGCCTGCAACGCAGCGGAAAAACGATCAGCACGCAAAAGCGCAGCGCGATGCGCAAGCTCGGGCTCGAAACGGAATCCGATCTCATTGACTACGCACGGCAAATTGGGCTGGCTTGAGCGCCGTCGGAATTTTCGATCGCACCGGTCGATGATTTGGAGTTTAGGACTGTTCTGATTGGTTGGTGGACGTTGCCGTCTCATAGTTCTGAATTGGCTGCGCCTTTGCTTCATGCTTGTCCAACGAGAGCATTCGTTTGGTCATGCTGAGCAGTAGGAAGCCGGGAAAATTCAGGCAGATGTCTTGCGGCAATTACGAGTGATGCCGTCTGCCTCGTAGAGATAAAACGGGAGGCGGCATGGTCGCGCTAGGTAAGCGATTGTTGGTGGAGGGCGCGGGAACGGCTTGGGTTGTCTTCGTTGGATGCGGTACCGTGGTATTGAATACGAGCGGAATCCAGCAAGGGTACGATGTACTGGAAATGTCGCTAGCGTTCGGCGTCGCGCTTGCCACGGCCACCTACTCGTTCGGTAGGATCTCGGGCGCGCATTTCAACCCCGCTGTCACTGTTGGCTTCGCGATCGCGCAACGTTTTCCGGTCAGGGACCTGTTGCCATACATTGCCGCGCAGCTTCTGGGGGCCATCGTCGCTTCAGCACTGCTCGTTTATGTGGCGAGCGGCCGACCCGGATTCGAACTGGCCGCTAGCGAATTTGCGGCGAATGGTTTTGGCGCCCATTCGCCCGCCGACTATCAGTTGCACTCGGCGCTGATCATCGAGTTCGTGCTGTCCTTCGTTTTTGTCCTGGTGTACCTGTTGACGGCGTGCCGGCAAGAGCGGGGATGGGTCGCGCCGCTTATCGCTGGCGCTTGCCTGATGCTGGCCTACATGGTGTCGATTCCGGTCACCAACGGCTCGATCAATCCCGCCCGCTCCACGGCCCAGGCGTTATTTGTCGGCAACTGGGCCTTGGACCAGCTCTGGCTGTTCTGGGCCGCACCAATGTCGGGCGGCATCGCGGCCGGCGCGCTGTTCTCCTTCCTGCGTGGCAGACCAGACTGGTCTGCTGCCACGCCCGCCCACGGGCAGGGCGAAGTTGCGTGAACGCGGAATGGTGCGGCCCCTCGTGTCTCTCCTCCAATCGCTGCAAAGCCTTGCAATGAGGCTGGTGCTGCGGCGCATCTCGCTATGCCTGCTCGCGCTGTCCTTATTCCTTGGCGTGCAGGTAACGGCGCTTGCCCAGTCGGACGGCGATCTCACCCATTCGCAAGCCGCCGGCGCTTTTCCTGAAAAGCTGACCGTCGGCGTTCTCGCGGACCGCTGGCTGCCGTTCGAGGCACTTCAGGACGGTGAGCTCACCGGTATGAGCGTCGACTATCTGCGCGCACTCGTCGGGCCGAATGTCGTCATCGAAGCCGAGGCATTTCCAGACATGCCGCAGCTACTTGCCGCTGCATGCGCCGGAAAAGTCGATCTGTTGATGAGTCTTGCGCGAACGCCCGAGCGCGAACGTTGCATCAGTTTTACCGCGCCGTATTTTCGTTCATCCACTTCAGCGGTGGTGCGCCGGGAGAGTGACGACTATGACGGGCCCGCCCGGCTCACCGGTGCGCGCATCGCGGTAGAGAAAGGTTATGCGCGCGAGCGCGCAATGCGCGACCGGTTCCCGCGCGCCGAAATCAATACCTTCGCCACAACGCGTGCCGCACTCTCCGCGGTGGCTCAAGGCGAGGCCGACATTTACTTCGGCTTTACTCCCACGGTGCGGTATGCACTAGGCACGGACGAGTTCCGTCGTCTGCGTGTTGCTTTCGAGGAAACCAGCAAGACTGCCGATCTGCGCTTTGGCGTACCCCGAAGCCGGGCCGCATTGCGAGACGAACTCGATCACGCGCTTACGCGCATCAAATCGGCCGACGACGCAGCAATTCGCGCTCGCTGGCTATCGGGCAATTTCGACGCGACATCCGCGTCCAGCATGTATCGGCTTGCACTGACGTCACAAGAGCAGGCCTGGCTCCGTTCGCTGCCTCCAATACAAGTTGGTTTCGACAACGATTGGCCACCGTTCAGCTATGTCGACGAGGCCGGGCGGCCCGCTGGCATTGCAGCGGATTATCTGGCGTATCTGAGTCGTACGCTCGGCGTCGTGTTCAACCGCGCGCGCACCGGCGACTGGCCCGCCACGGTCGACGCGTTTCAAGGCGGGCAGTTGGCGATGCTCGCCACCGCCTCCAGTAGCGACCCGCGTTTAAAAAACGCACGGCACACGCGGACATACGAAAGTTATCCGCTTGTGATCGTCGGGCGGGAAGACGAGCCGGCCGCACGCTCACTCAATGATTTTGCGTCGCGCCGCATCGTCGTCTCCGCGCATGTCGCCGGAGCGGTTCCCCTCGCGTTCAAGCAGATTCCTGCAGACCAAGTCGCTGTTGCGCCCAGCCTGGACGACGGACTCCACATGGTCGAAACCGGCGAGGCCGATGTTTTGGTCGGCAACGTGGCAGCCATCGACATCCTGCTCAAGGAGCGTTACGCCGGCGTGCTCAAGATTCTCGGTACGGTCGGCGAATCGGACCGCCTCGGGTTCGCGGTCCGCGCAAATCTGGGCCCGCTCGCGGGTCTGATCGACCGCGCCTTACTGGCCATGCCGCCCGCCGAAAAGCAGCGCATTCGCCAAAAGTGGGTCACCGGCAATGCGCCGGAAACCCGGCTATGGAGCGTCAACGCAGTGCGTCTGCTGCCGCTGCTGATTGGCATCGGCGTCGTGTTGCTGGTCACACTGCGTGCTTATCTGTTGCTGCAACGCGAAGTGAAGCTGCGCAAGGAGACGGAGCGGCAACTCGAGACGCAGTTGAACTTCCAGGAAACCATGATGAAGATGGTTCCCTATCCGCTCGTTGCCAAGGATCTGAACGGCCGCTACATCGCCGTCAATCAGGCTTATGAAGAGGCGTGCGGAATGCCCCGCGAAGCGGTCATCGGGCGTACGACCACCGATGTCCACACCTGGGGCGAAGCCAACAGCGGCGTGCTCGACGACATGGCGCACGAGGTGCTGCAACATGGCGAGACGGCGAAGATGGAACTGCAGTTCGAGCGCAGCCCCGGCGATTTGCGGCATGGCCTGTTCTGGACGAGCCTCTGTCGTAACAGCGACGGTCAACCGGTCTGCGTGCTTGGAACGATGGTCGACATTACCGACATCCGGCGCGCCGAAATGCGCGCGCGCGAAACAGAGCGGCGTCTGTTTGATGTCACGCGGTCGTTGCCAGCGGTGGTATTTCAACTGCGTCGCACCGTTGACGGTGTTTATTCGTTTCCCTACTTCGGCGGCGACCCCCGGCATCTGTTGGGTGGTCTGGATCTTTCTCAGATAGAGCGCGACGACGTCGATTTCCGGTGGATATACAAGCAGGACCGGCCATTGGTGCTGGCCGAACTGGAACGCTCGGCACACGCCGAAACGCCGGTGCATATCGAGTTTCGCTTCGAAACCGAACGTGGCCTTTATTGGGCGCGCGCGGAGTTGGTGCCGCGCCGTGAGCCGGACAGCAGCGTCGTGTGGAGCGGTTACTGGGTGGACGTGAGCGTGGAGCGCGCGCGCTCCGAGGAACTCGCGCGAGCGCGCGACATGGCCGAGGCGGCTTCGCGCGCCAAGGACGACTTTTTCGCCATGATGAGCCACGAAATCCGTACGCCGATGAACGGCGTGCTCGGTCTCGTCGAAGTGCTGGAACGCACGCCGCTCAATAACGATCAAGGCGAAATGCTGAGCATGATCCACGAGTCGGCCGGCGCGCTACTGCAGATTCTGGACGACTTGCTCGACTATTCGAAAATCGAAGCGGGACGGCTCACGATCGAAGCCGAACCGCTCGACATCCGCGAACTGGTCGACAACTCGGTTGGCTTGCTCGCGGGCCGAGCGCATGAAAAGGGTTTGAAAGTGCGCGTGGACATCGCGCCCGAAGTCGCCGCCACACTTCGAGGCGACAGCGTGCGACTGCGGCAGATTCTATTCAACCTGCTCGGCAACGCCATCAAGTTTACGTCGGAGGGCGAGGTCGAAGTATGCGTGTCGGTCGTCGCGCAAGCCGCCGGCGCTCAGACGCTGGAAGTCATCGTGGCGGACACGGGCATCGGCATCGCGCCGGAGGTGCAGGCCAAACTCTTCGAGCCGTTCGTGCAAGCTGAATCGTCCACCACGCGCCGCTTCGGGGGCACTGGCCTTGGGCTGACGATCTGCCGTAAGCTGATCGACCTCATGAACGGCTCACTCGCACTGCGCAGTGAACCGGGGGCGGGAACACGCATGATCGTGCGGCTCACCATGCCTGTCGAAACTGAGCGCTATTGCGCTGGCGGCTTGCGCGGCAAGCGCGGTGTCGTGGCGATTGGCGACGCACGCGTCGCTCAGGCTTTGATGCATTTTGGCGAGGCGCTTGGGCTCAAACTGCGCCGCGTCTCACCCGATGCCGCGGAACTGCGCGAGCGCGCCGCGCTGGCAGACGTGGACCTGCTTTTCGTGAGCGAGAACGTGAGGTTGCCGGCAGGCGGCAGCCTAGGCTCACGCGTCATTTGCCTGACCGAAAAGCCGAAGCCGACGGGCTACCGCATTTTCGACGACAACGTACGCGTCAGCATCAACCCTATTTCGTGGCGCGGACTCGGTGCCGCATGCGCCGCCGCGTTGGCGGGGCTGCCGTCGGTGGCTCAGCGCCCGGCGGGCAAGCCGCGCGCGGCCGAGGGCTGCACCGTGCCGCCGGACCGTGAAAGCGCCATTGCCAGCGGCCGCCTGATTCTGGTGGCGGAAGATCACCCGGTCAATCAGGAGTTGATCCGTCATCAACTGGCTTTGCTCGGCTTTGCATGCGACGTGGCGAACGACGGTGCGGAGGCGTTGGTCGCGTTGGAACGCACGAGCTATGGATGCCTGATCACGGATTGCCATATGCCGAACCTGTCCGGCTATGAACTCACGCGGCGCATCCGCGAGCGGGAGCACGGTGGCGCGCAGCGTCTGCCCATTCTCGGTATCACGGCGAACACCGCGCCCGAAGACCTGAATCTATGTCGCGATGCGGGCATGGACGACTGCCTCGTCAAGCCGACCCGGCTCGCCACGCTGCGCGACTACCTGAGCCGCTGGTTCGGCCCCGACAGCGCGTGGCAAGCCGCTCCCATTGAAACGGTGAGCACCCCGGCAGTCGCAGGGCCGGATGTTCACGGCGTCACAGAGCCGTTTGTTCCAGTCGATCTGGCGCACATGACGCAGTTGTGGGGTAGCGAATCGACCGTCAAGGCGTTGCTCGACTCGTTTGTCTCGTCCGTGCGCGAGGACGTGGAGGCGTTGTCGCCACTGGTCGAAAGCGCTGAGATTGGGCGCGTGCGTGAGTGGTTGCACAGGGTGGCCGGGGCAGCGAGCGTGCTGCAATATCCGCCGCTGCTCAATGCGTTGGACGAATATCGTCGAGATATCACCGTCAAGCCACCGGAGCGCGTGCGCAGTGAGGGATTGATATTGATCACCAAGTGCCAGGTCATGCTAGATCGAATCGAGCAGCAGGCCGCCTTGCTCGCGTGACATTGCACCGCTTGGGCGGCGCGGTGCCGTTCCTCGCTACGGGTGTGACCGAAAAGAGGACTGAGCAAAACAAATCCGACAAAGAGCAGACGAAAAAAAACGCGGCCGAAGCCGCGTTAAGGTTTGGAGACATCCTTCGATGAAGGAGTCACTTCTCGCAGTCGGAAGCATAACTCGGATAGCGCTAACCATTCGTTTCGAAATCCGCAATTAACTGTTTGAGGAAATCGACGAAGGCGTTGCTCGAATCCGCTCGAGGTTGCGCTTATTCAGGAGCGGACGAGATTCGCGCGAGCGGCCTGATGCGTTTCGATACCACGGATAACTACGAAACCAGCGAGCGCCGTGAATTAGCATCTGCGCTCCACGATAGCCAGGCCCTTGTGCCGCGACCTACACATCGCTTGCTCACCCACTATCCGCGCAAACGTATTCAAGAAATTTGCACTAGTATGTGGTGGCTCCGCGCAGCCGAAACGTCGGTGCGGCGGTGCATCAAGTCCGGAGAAGACCATGATTGTGCTTCGAAAACTGAACCTTGCCGTGGTGCTGTGGGTGTTGGCGTCGGGCGTCGCCTTCGCGGATACGGTGGCCTTGAAAGCGGATCTTGAGCCGTCGAGCGAGGTGCCGCCGCGAGTGAGTCATGGGCACGGCACGTTGAACGCCACGTTCGATACGTCGACCAAATCGCTGCAATGGACGATCAGCTATGAAGGATTGAGCGGCCCGGTCACCGCCGCGCATTTCCACGGCCCCGCTCCAGTGGGCCAGAACGCCAAGCCTCAGGTGCCAATAGGAAAGAGCGCGCTTGGCAGCCCCATCAAGGGATCGGCGGCGCTCACCGAACAGCAGGTCACCGATCTGATGGCGGGCCAGTGGTACTTCAATATCCACACAGCACAGAATCCGACGGGCGAAATTCGCGGGCAGGTGTTGCCGGCGAACTAGACCGGATAGAAAGAAGCGCATTCGGGAAAGCGCGCGCTTTTAGAGATTAGAATCGCTCGCCCATCGCCGCAACCGCGAACGCACGTACCATGACGGGACACTATCGAAGGAGCGTGTTCCGATGAGCTGGCAAAGCGCACTCGCCTGCTGGATTTTGCGCAAGCAGTTTCGGCCAGAAACCCTCAAGCCGCGTATCGATGTCGAGAGAGCGCGGGCGTTGACCGCCAAGCGCGTCTGGTCACCGCGGGTTCCCGCCGGCTGGCGTCTGCGAGAGTTGTACGGCCCGCATGACCGGCCGCTGCGCGGGGAGTGGATAGAGCGCGCCGGCGGCAAACCAGCGCCCAGCGCTGAACCGACCGTACTGTATTGCCACGGCGGCGGCTATTACTTCTGTTCGCCGCTCACGCATCGTTCGCTAGTGTTCGGTCTTGCAACGCGCGCCAACTCCCCGGTCTTTTCGCTCGACTATTGCCTCGCACCCGAACATCCCTTCCCGGCGGCGCTCGACGACGCCACCGCGGCCTATCGCAAGATGATCGCCGATGGCGTGCCGCCCGAGTCGATTGTGATCGCGGGCGATTCCGCGGGCGGCGGCCTCGCACTCGCCACGTTGATCGCGCTTCGCGACGCCGGCGATCCCATGCCGGCCGGTGGTCTACTGTTCTCGCCGTGGACCGATCTGGCCGCTGCCGGCGCGAGTATCCGCACCAACGACAGTCGCGATCCGATGTTTTGCGGCGCCGCGATCGAGCGGGCCGCGAAGGTCTATCTCGGCGACACGCCGGCCACGCATCCGTACGCTTCGCCGGTTTATGCCGAACTGCACGGTTTGCCGCCGCTCTTCATCATGGCGGGCAGCACCGAGGTGTTGCTGGACGACTCGCGACGCGTCGCCGACAACGCGCGCGCAGCGGGCGTCGACTGCGAATTCGAGGTATGGAAGAAGATGCCGCACGTGTGGCCGCTGTTCACGCCGTTCATGCCCGAGGCGAATCGCGCGCTCGACGGCGCCGCGGCCTTCGTGCGGCGCGTCACGAACCGCGCCACGAACGCCGCTCAGCCGGCGAGCGCGATGTCGATCGTCTGATAGGCGGCCTCGACCGTTTCGTGGCCGTACTGCCTTTCCAGCCGCCGCACGGTGAAATGACCGTGCGCGACCTGCTGGAAGTGGTCGATGAACACCGTATTGACCATCGCGCCGAGCACGGCGCCGATCGCCGGAATCGACTTGGCGGCGATCTGTTCGCTCACCTGCACAGAAAAACGCGCGGCAATCGTATGAAGCAGGCGCAGCAAGGCTGCGGAACCGTGCGCGGTGAAACCCTTGGTCGCGATTTCAGATGACGCTTTCGACACCGCCTGCGCCAGCGCGCCGCGCATGATGAAGTAACCGAAGTCGGCGTCGTCGTCGGCAGTGGACGTGCCGCCCATGCCCAGCACCGTCAGACACTGCAGTTGCGTATCGATCGAGGTCAGGTCTTCGCCCTCGCTGCGCGCGATATCGCAGATCGAGCGGAACATGAGCGTGGTCGTGATCGGCAACTCGACGGGCAGCGCGAACAGGCCGAAGGCGCCGCCGGCGGCGCCGGTGGTCGCCACAGCGAACTTGTGCAGCAGGTTGCTCGGCTTGTCGGGCGCGGCGAGCGGCGCAGCGCTGTCTTGCCGCCCCAACGTGCGCAGCGCGATCGCGAGGCACTTGCGCAATGCCAGTTCCGTTGCATCGGCGATCTTTTCGTTGGCGAACGCCGGCATGCGCGCGAGCAGTTTCTCCAGCGGCGCACCGACGATACTCGCCAGCTTCATCGCCAGCGCGGGGCTTTCCAGCTCGTGTTTGGCGCGCCGCAGCGCGTTCTGGTCTTCGTCCGATAAGGATTGTGCTGCGAGCGAACTCTGCTCCATATGCCTCCCTGGCATCATTTGTTGACTACTAGCGGTCGATAGTCCGTCCAGTGACGGCCCGTGCACGGTCCAGCTTAGAGCATGGCCTCGTGGTATGATTCCCCATCATTTGACAAGTCAACTGTTGCGTCCGCAAAAATGGCTGTCCATACCGCTGCCCACCATTCGAGTGGGCAAGTCTTACCTTTCCGCGAATCGCTACTGGCAATGCTCGGCATTTCCTTCGTCACGATGCTGGTCGCGCTCGACCAGACCGTGGTCGGCACCGCATTGCCCACGATCGTCGCCGAACTCAAGGGCTTCGAACTCTACGCATGGGTCGCCACGTCGTATCTGCTGACCTCGGTGATCACGGTGCCGATCTTCGGCCGTCTTGGCGACTACTACGGACGCAAGCCCTTCGTGATCGCGTCGATCGTCGTGTTCACGGGCGCGTCGGTACTGTGCGGCGCCGCCGACAACATGCTGTTCCTCGTGCTGGCGCGCGGGCTGCAAGGCATCGGCGGCGGCATGCTGGTCGGGACGGCCTTCGCCTGCATTCCCGATCTCTTCCCCGACTCGGTCGTGCGCTTGCGCTGGCAGGTGTTGATGAGCTCCGCATTTGGGATCGCGAACGCGGTGGGGCCGTCGCTCGGCGGTTTCCTCACGCAGTATTACGGCTGGCGCTCGGTGTTCTATGTGAATCTGCCAGTCGGTCTGCTGTCGCTATTTTTCGTCTGGCGCTTCCTGCCGCATCTGCGGCATGTCGAGCACGAAGGCAAGATGCGGCTCGACTGGCCGGGCGCGGTGCTGATCGCGGTGGCGCTCGGCTCGCTGCAACTCTTCGTCGAATTGCTGCCGAAGCACGGCGTCACGTTCGGCGCGTTTGCGCTGCTTGCGTTGAGCATCGCCTCGGCCTACGCGCTGTGGCAGTGGGAAAAGCGCTGCCCGACCGCGATCCTGCCGGTCGATATGTTTCGCAACCGCAGCCTCGCCGCGCTCTTTACGCTCGCGGTGCTGGGCGGCTTCACGATGTTCTCGCTGCTGTTCTACGCGCCGTTGCTATTCCAGGGCGGCTTCGGCATGTCGCCGAAAGAAGCGGGGTTCGTCATCACGCCGCTCGTCGTGTTCATCACGATCGGCAGCATCGCCAACGGGCGCATCGTTTCTCGCGTGCGCAACCCGAATCTGATGCTATACGTCGGCTTTGCGCTGGTCGCGCTTGCGTGCCTCGGCATGGTGGTGGCGACGCGTTCCATGCCGCAATGGCTGCTGATGTCGTTCATGATGGTCGGCGGCCTCGGGCTCGGTTTCGTGATGCCCAACCTCACGATCTTTGCGCAGCAGACGGCCGGTCGCGAACATCTCGGCATCGCCACGGCGCTGCTGCAGTCGTTGCGGATGATCGGCGGCATGATCGGCACGGCGCTCACCGGCACGCTGGTGAGCCACATGTACGCAAGCGGCGTGCGCAGCGCGCTGGAAAACGATCGCGCATCGCAATGGTTCGCCGATCTGGGCGATCCGCAAATCCTGATCAATCGTGACGCGCAAAGCGCCGTGCTCGGCCAATTGGCGCATGCCGGCCACGACGGCGCGATGCTGCTCGAAAGCGCGCGCGAGGCGCTCGTCGCGGCGATTCATCTGGGTCTCGCGCTGGCGGCGATCATCGCCGTGGTGTCGGTGTGGCAAAGCCGCCGCGTTCCGCCGATCAAGCTCCAGCGCAAGCTCGAGCCGGTGGTTCACGCGGACTGATTTTTTAGACTTACCGTTTTACTGACAGATCATGGAAGAACAGGACCGCGTCGCCGTCATGCAGCAATTCGGCCGCACTTATCGGGCGTTCATGTCGGCATTCGAGGCGCACGTCGGCCACCCGTTGCCGCGCTGGCGCATTCTGCTCGCGCTGCACGAGCAGGCGGGCGAGTCGTCGCAGAAGCGGCTGGTCGAGCGCTTGCGGGTCGATCCGGGCGCGCTCACGCGGCAGTTGAAAACGCTGGAGGGATTAGGCTGGATTGCGCGCAGCATGGATACGCGCGATAACCGCGTGACCAACGTGCGCTTGACCGAAGCGGGACTCTCGGCAACCGAAGCGAGCCTGCCGCGTCGCAATGCCTTTTTGCACGACACGATGGCCGCGCTGCCGGACGACGCGCTGAGCGCGCTGTCCGGCGCGTTGAAGATGCTGGAAGCGCGAATCGGTGAAGTGGCGGCGACGGCTGGCGTTACCGATCCGGCTGGTTCTTCTCAGGTGCCTGAAGCGGCGGTGAACAACGAGGGATCGCCGCGATAACCGGCGCGATCGCCGACTGCATCAGGCGGTCGGCGAAAACCGCGCGGCGCGCTACGTTGCCATGAAGCGCGCCATTTTCATTACGATCAGAAGAACGTCTCGATCACTTCCGTGACCCGATACGACGGATCGACCACCAGCACCTGGCGCCACTTGTCGAACGTCAAGCACGGGTGCGAGATGTCGAACGCGATCATGTCGCCCACTTTGAGATCGGCGCCCGCGGGAATCCGCAGATAGACGTGCTGATCCATCAAGCCGAAAATCTCCCAGCCTTCGCTTGCCGCGATGTCGCGCGGCGCTTCGTTGCCCGGACGATAGTGGCGCGCCGGCTCGGGCATGCCGGCGTCGAACGCGGAGTCGCGCTTGCCTAGACCGATGATCGCGCGATCCGGCTCGGGAATCGACTGCACGTACGCCCACAGTTGCAACGCGGGGAGCAAGCCTTCGCCCATTTTCTTCGCGACCGGATTGCGCGCAAGGATGTCTGTCTGCGCCTTGCGGTAGATGCCGACGTCATGCGTCAGATAGCAGCCGGGACGTAGCACGACCTCGACCTTGCCGGCTTCCGAGGCCTTCACGAATTCTTCCGCGACCACGTCGTACCACGCCGACCCCGCGCCGGACAACACCGCCGGCGTGCGAGCAAACCTCCCTTCGTCGACGAGTTTGCGCGTGAGCGCGACCGCGCCTTGCAGGAACGCGCGCACTTCGTGCTCTTCCTTCAACACGCCTTCGTACAACTCGACGCCGGCGAGCTTCAATATGTTCGGATAACGCGCGATCGCGGAGAGCACCGCGTTGCGCTGTGCTTCGTCGCGCACGCCGGTGCGGCCGCCCGGCACACCGAGTTCGAGCAGCACCTGCAGCGGCTTGCGCACCGACGTGAAAAACTGGCCCAACTGATCGACGCCTTCAACCGAATCGACGAGGCAGAAGAATTCGAAATCCGGATCGCTCAGCAACTCGGCGACCATCATCATGTTGCGGCGGCCGACCAGTTGATTGGCCATCAAGATGCGCGAGACGCCGCCGTGATACGCCGCACGCACCTGGTGCGCGGTGGCGAGCGTGATGCCCCACGCGCCGGTTTCCAGTTGACGCCGAAACAGTTGCGGCGCCATGGTGGTCTTGCCGTGCGGCGCGAGCTTGACGCCGTATTCCGCGACGAACGCCTGCATCCACTTCAGGTTGTGTTCCACGCGATCCGCGTATAGCACCGCGGCGGGCAGGCTCACGTCTTCGTTCAGCAGATTCCACTCGAGGCGCGCTGCATCCGTGAGCTGGATGCTGGTGCCCGGCACCATGCCGAGACCTTTGCTATAAGGATCAATCGTTGCGCCCTGATAGTTTGTAACTTTCATGTCGCCCAGCTCCATCGTCCGGTTAAATTGAATCAGATTTGACTTTATCATGTTACCGAAAGTACGATGGATGAAGAAATGTTATTTAGTACCACGGCTTTGCGCCGGCTCGATATGAGCCGGTGCGCGGCCTTCCACGCTCCGCAATGAACTCAACCGCCGAACCGCTCGCTTTCGACATCGTCGCGCGCATCGCCGAATGCGCGCCGGAATTGCGCTCGGCCGAACGCAAGGTCGCCGCGCTGATTCTCGACGATCTCACCGGCGCGTCGCGCGCCAGCATCGGCGCGCTCGCACAGCAGGCGCAGGTGAGCGTCGCGACCGTCACGCGCTTTGCCAAGGCGGTCGGTTGCCGCGACGTGCGCGAACTGAAACTGCGGCTCGCGCAGGCCGCGGCGGTCGGCCAGCGGTTTCTGCAACCGGGCGGCGCCGTCGGCGCGCCCGAGCCGATTGCCACCCGCGTGTTCGACGAATTGCAGACCGCGCTTGCGCATAACCATCAGTTGCTGCGCCAGGCGCCGCTTGGCGAAGCGGCGGCCGCCTTGCGCGCGGCGCGCATGATTTACGTATTCGGCATGGGCGGCGGCTCGACCGCCCTGGCCGACGAAATGCGCTTCAGGCTGGTGCGTCTCGGCCGGCCGGTCGCGACCTATCAGGACGGCTTGTTGCAGCGCATGGTCGCCAGCACCGTATCGCGCGACTGCGTGGTGCTCGCGCTGTCCACCACCGGGCGCGTGCCCGAGATGGTCGAGAACTGCAAGATCGCGCGCAGCTACGGCGCGACCGTGATCGCGCTGACCGCGCCGGCCTCGCCGCTCGCGAAGCTTGCGGAATGGGTGATTCCGATCGTCGCGTTCGAGACCGATTTCATTTACAAGCCGTCGTCGTCACGTTACGCGATGATGATGGCGCTCGATGTGCTCGTCACCGAGCTTGCCGTCAGTCAGGGTGACGAGAGCCGCGAATTGCTGCGCCGCATGAAGCACGCGCTCGACGCGCACCGCGGCGGCGGCGATCGACAACCGTTAGGAGACTGATCCATGCATTCGCATCCTGAAGCCGCCGACACACTGATCGTCGGCGCGCAACTATACGACGGCACGGGCGCGCCGCCCGTCGAGCGCGACGTCGCGATCCGCGACGGCCACATTGTCGCGATCGGCAATCTGTCGAACTGGCTCGCCGAAGAGGTGATCGAGGCCAACGGCCGTGCATTGGCGCCCGGTTTCATCGACGTCCATACGCACGACGACACGCACGTGATCCGCTCGCCGCAAATGCTGCCGAAGATCACCCAGGGCGTGACGACGGTGATCGTCGGCAACTGCGGCATCAGCGCCGCGCCGGTTTCGCTGAAGGGCGATCCGCCCGATCCGATGAATCTGCTCGGCGAGCGCGACGCCTTTCAATACCCGACTTTTGCCGCTTACGTCGAAGCGGTGAACGCCGCGCGCCCGGCGGTGAATGTGGGCGCGCTGATCGGCCACACGGCGTTGCGCAGCAATCAGATGGACCGGCTCGATCGCGCGGCCACGCCGCAAGAAATCGAAGGCATGCGCGCTCAGTTGGAAGAGGCGTTGTCGCACGGCGCGCTGGGTTTGAGTTCGGGTCTCGCCTACGGCTCGGCCTTCGCTGCGCCCACCGAGGAGGTGATGGCCTTGGCCGAACCACTCGCCGCCGCCGGCGCGCTGTACACGACGCACATGCGCACGGAATTCGACGCGATTCTCGACGCAATGGACGAAGCGTATCGCGTGGGCCGTCACGCGCACGTGCCGGTGGTGATTTCGCACCTGAAGTGCGCGGGTCCGTCGAACTGGGGACGCAGCGAAGAAGTGCTGAAGTCGCTGGAAGGCGCGCGCCGCATGCAGCCGATCGGCTGCGACTGCTATCCGTACAACCGCAGTTCATCGACGCTCGATCTGAAGCAGGTGACCGGCGACATCGACATCACGATCACATGGTCCGAGCCGCATCCCGAGATGGCCGGCAAGCTGTTGAAAGAGATCGCGGCCGAGTGGAGCATCACGCAGCAGGAGGCGGGCAAGCGTCTGCAGCCCGCGGGCGCCGTCTATCACAACATGTCCGAGGAGGACGTGCGGCGCATCCTGTCGCATCCCGCGACGATGGTCGGCTCGGACGGCTTGCCGAACGATCCGTTGCCGCATCCGCGCCTGTGGGGCGCGTTTCCGCGCGTGCTCGGCCACTATTCGCGCGACGCCGGCTTGCTGCCGCTCGAAGAGGCGGTGCGCAAGATGACCAGCTTGTCGGCGCGTCGCTTTGGTCTCGCGCAGCGCGGCGAGGTGCATATCGGCTATCACGCGGACCTGGTGTTGTTCGATCCCGCCAAGGTGCGCGACGCGGCGACGTTCGAGAAGCCGCAGCAGACGGCGGACGGCATCGACGCGGTGTGGGTGAACGGCGTGTTGTCATACCGCGACGGCGAAGTCACGGGCGAACGCGCGGGCAAATTCGTGGTGCGTGGCGCGGCGTCGAAAGGCGACGCGCACGGCGCATTCTGATTTTTTGATGGATCGAGGCGCGCGTCGGTTTTGCCCGTCGCGCGCGAACCTTTTGTGAGGAGTTGGACGATGAAGCGATATGGCGTTGAAGGCGGGAAGGGAACGGGCGGTCAGCATATGCCGTTTGCTCGGGCAGTCGAAGCGGATGGTTGGCTGTTCGTGTCCGGACAAACGCCGATGGAAAACGGCGAGGTGATCAACGGCGGGATCGTCGAGCAAACGCACAAGGCGATTCAGAACGTGTTCGCGATTTTGAAGGAAGCCGGTTATGGCGCGGAGCATGTGGTCCGCTGCGGCGTGTGGCTGGACGATCCGCGCGATTTCGCGTCGTTCAACAAGGTGTTTCGCGAGTACTTCGGCGACAATCCGCCGGCGCGGGCTTGTGTCGTTTCCTCGATGGTGATCGACTGCAAGGTCGAAGTGGATTGCGTGGCTTATAAAAAGCCAACGGCGTAAAGCTTTTCTCGTTCGCCGCGGGCATGGATCATCGCCCGCGGCGCGCGAGACATTGACAGGCTACTGCCGGGCGAGCCGCATATTGTCCGGCATCGGCAAGTTGTAATTGGTGCGGAACGGATTGATGTCCAGCCCGCCGCGCCGCGTGTAGCGCGCATATACCGCGAGTTTCACAGGCTTGCACGCCTTCAGCACGTCGATAAAAATCTTCTCGACGCACTGCTCGTGAAAGCCGGTGTGATTCCGATACGAGATGATGTAGCGCAGCAAGCCCGCGTGATCGATCTGCGGGCCAATGTAATGAATCTGCACGCTGCCCCAATCGGGCTGCCCGGTCACGGGACAGTTGGACTTCAGCAGATTGGAAAGCAGCGTTTCCTCGACCGGCGCTTCATCCAGCGCCGCCTTCAGCAACGAAGCATCCGGCTGATAAACGTCCGTATCCAGATCCAGCCGATCCAGCGACAAGCCCTCAAACTCTTCCATCTGCAACTTGCCGAACTCGTAAGGCGCCGTTAGATGAACGGAAACCGTTGCGCCGCAAGAAGCGGACACGTCTCGCTTGATCGTCTCCCGCACCGCGTCCATCGACTCGAAAGCCGTCTGCGCGAATGAGCCGAGATACAGCTTGAACGATTTCGACTCGACGATATTCGGCGAATCGGCCGGCACGAAAAAAGTCGCCACTGCGATCTGCGGCTTGCCGCGCGCGTTCAGCCAGGAAAGCTCATAGGCATTCCAGATATCGGTGCCGAAGAAGGGCAATGGCGCACTGATGCCGATCGCCTCGCGCGCATTGCCGCGCGCGATCGGGAACAGCAGCGAAGCGTCGTATTGTTCGGTGTAAGCGGAAGGCTTACCCAGCGGTGACTGTTCAGGTGTCATGATGCGTTCACGATGCCACTCAGCACGTGCCCCGTCGCCGTCACGACGCGGGCCGATTCGCAATGGCCGATTTGGTCGTCGAAGAAAAAGTCCGGCTCGAATTCGCGCAGGAATGCGCTCTTGTCGAGGCCGCCGAGGAACATCGCTTCGTCGATTTCGATGTTCCACGCCATCAAGGTGCGGATCGCGCGCTCATGCGCGGGGGCGGAGCGCGCCGTCACCAAGGCGGTACGAATATGCATGGGCGCGGCTTCGTCCGCGAGTTTTTGCAGCCGGTGCAGCGCTTCGAGCAGCGGCTTCAACGGCCCGTCCGCGAGCGGCAGGTTTTTGTTGTGAATCTCGTGTCCAATGAATGCGCGCAAACCGTCTTGCTGGAACACGCGTTCGGCTTCGTCCGAAAACAGCACGGCGTCGCCGTCGAACGCAATGCGGATTTCGTCGGGATACTTGCTCGCCATTTTCGCCGATTCGGGCAGGACGCGCGCGGCCGGAAAACCGGCGGCGAGCGCGTCGCGCACGTCGTCCTGATTCGCGGACAAAAACAGCGACGCGTTCAGCGGCTTCAGATAGCCGAACGGCGCGCGTCCGCGTGTGAACACGCCGCGCTCGATCGCCAACCCATGTTCGCGGCACGAATGAAACGCGCGCAGTCCGCTGATCGGATCGCTGCGCGACAGGATCACCACTTCCACGCGATGCCCGCCGGCGTTCAGCGCCAGCAGCTTGCGGATCAGCGGAAACGCTACGCCCGGCTTGGCGGGCACGGTCAGGCGGTCGCGCTGCAGCGCTTCATACGCTTGCAGATCGCCTTCCTCGTACACGCGGTTCTCTTCCTCGAAGTCGAACAGCGCGCGCGACGAGATTGCCACCACCAGTTTGTCGACAAGCGAAAGAGCCATCTGCGCGTTTCAATCCCAAAAGATCAGGCGAGGAATAAGCGGTACACCGGATTGCCGGTCTCTTCCCAATACGGATACCCCAGCGTCGCGAGAAAGCGTCCGAACTCGCTGTTCTCGCTGTCGGGCACCTGAATGCCGACCAGGATCGAGCTGTAGTCCGCGCCCTGGTTGCGATAGTGAAAGAGGCTGATATTCCAGTTCGGCGCCATCGACGACAGGAACTTCATCAGCGCCCCCGGCCGCTCGGGAAACTCGAAGCGGAATAGCCGCTCGTCGTGCGCGAGCGGCGAGCGGCCGCCGACCATGTAGCGGATGTGCTGCTTCGAGAGTTCATCGAAGGTCAGGTCGACAGTGGCGAAGCCGTGCG
>Ga0182007_10000386_pt1 | contig 27402 bp, 22 predicted proteins | sample Sormic07211113_1_FD_123023 | JGI IMG/M metagenome (GOLD analysis project Ga0182007, IMG submission 123023) | Rhizosphere microbial communities from Sorghum bicolor, Mead, Nebraska, USA - 072115-113_1 MetaG | ecosystem: Host-associated > Plants > Roots > Rhizosphere | place: USA: Nebraska...
CGCGGGCGATCGTTTCCAGCGACTGGCCGGTGTGCTTGGCCAGGATCTCGTTCAGGCGCGCACGAAGGGTCAGGATCTCGCGGGCGTGGATGTCGATATCGGTCGCCTGGCCCTGGAACCCACCCAGCGGCTGGTGGATCATCACACGCGAATTCGGCAGCGCGTAACGCTTGCCGGCCGCGCCGGAAGCCAGCAGCAGCGCGCCCATCGAGGCGGCCTGGCCGACGCAGATGGTGCTCACGTCCGGCTTGATGTACTGCATGGTGTCGTAGATCGCCATGCCGGCGGTGACCACGCCGCCCGGCGAGTTGATGTAGATGCTGATGTCCTTTTCCGGGTTGTCCGCTTCCAGGAACAGCAGCTGCGCCACCACCACGTTGGCCATGTGATCGTCGATCGGGCCCACGAGGAAGATCAGACGCTCTTTCAACAGGCGCGAATAGATGTCATAGGCGCGCTCGCCGCGGCTGGTCTGTTCGACCACCATCGGAACCATGTTCAGGGCTGTGGTTCGGTTGTCCATTAGTGAGGCACCTATTTTGGGGGGAACGACCCCGCGCCGGGGCGCGGGGCGTAAAACGCGGGCCGCCTACTGGCGGATCGCGTCCTGGAACGACAGCTTCTCTTCGGTGTGCTGGGCGCGCTCGGCGATCCAATCGATCACCTGCTCTTCCATCACGCGATTCTGAAGCCCAGTCATCAGCTGGGGGTCGTTGCGGTACATCTCAATGACCTGCTCCGGCTCTTCGTAGGTCGACGCGATCAGACGCATGGTTTCATTCAGGCGCTTCGGGTCCAGACGCAGGTCGTTCTTGCGGGCCACTTCACCGACCAGCAGGCCGACCAGCACGCGCTTGGCCGCGGCGTCCTTGAAACCTTCATGCGCGTCGGCCGGGACGTCGCCCGGGTTGCGGCCGCTGCGGCGGATCTGCTCGACCTGCTGGGCCAGCATGGCGCGGGCTTCGTTCTCGACCAGGCGCGGCGGCATTTCCACCGAGGCGTAGGCGGCGATCAGCTGTTCACCGACTTCGCGGCGCAGGCGGTTCATCAGGGCACCCTTGAGCTCACGCTCCAGGTTGGCGCGGATGTCCTTGCGGAACTGCTCCACGTCGCCGGCCTTCACGCCGAAGCTCTTGATGAACTCGGCATCGACGTCCGGCAGCACCGGCGCGGACACGTCCACCGCCTTGACGGTGACCTTGACCTGCTTGCCTGCCAGCGCGGGGACGCGCCAATCGGCCGGGAACTCGACGTCCAGGGTCTTTTCTTCACCGGCGGCCAGACCGACCAGGCCCTGCTCGATCTGCTCGAACATCATGCCCTGGCCCACGATCACGCTGCCCTTTTCGGTGCCTTCGGCCGGCAGGCGCTCATCGCCGGCCTGCGACCAGGTTTCCAGGGCGACCAGATCGCCGTCCTGGGCGCCACGGGTGACCGGGCTCCAGCTGCGGCGCTGCTCGCGCAGGTTGGTGATCATCTGGTCGATGTCGGCGTCGTTGATCTCGGCGGTGTGACGCACCACGGTCAGCTTGCTGACGTCGACGTCGCCGAAGTCCGGCACCAGCTCGACGGTGGCCACGAAGGACAGCTCGCCCTCGCCCTTGTCGATGCGCGGGGTACCGGCGATGCGCAGTTCGTGCTCGCGCAGGGCGGCATCGAAGGTTTCACGCAGCAGGCCGTCGACGGCTTCGCTGCGGACCTGCTGGCCGAAACGCTGTTCGATCACCTTGGCCGGCACCTTGCCCGGGCGGAAGCCCTTGATGCGCGTGGTGCGGGCGATCTCGCCCAGACGGCCGCTGATATGCGTCTGCAGGCGGTCTTCCGGCAGCGAGAAGGTCAGGCGGCGTTCCAGATTGCCAGTGGATTCGATCGAAGCTTGCATGTTGACTCCTGCCACCGGCGGCAACGCCCCCGGCACGATGTGATGGATGGAACGGGTTTAGAACGCGGGGTCGTTGACGCGCATGCCCGCCGCAGCCCTGTAGTTTCGCCGATAAACGCCAGCGCCGCCAGCGCGGGCCGAGAACGTCCGGGGCCACCAGGGGCCCAGCATGTGGCCGTCTCCCCGATCCGGGACGTGCTCATGGTCATGGTGCCGGCGAAAACGCCCTGCACTGGTGCGAAAGGGGGGACTCGAACCCCCACGCCTTGCGGCACTGGAACCTAAATCCAGGGCGTCTACCAATTCCGCCACTTTCGCGAGTTTTCCACCCAGGCGCGCATTGTTGCAGGCCGGGGCCGAAAGCAGAAGCGCCTTGAAAAGAAAAAAGCCGCCTGGCGGACCAGGCGGCTTCTGTCTTGGTGGGCTGTCAAGGATTCGAACCTTGGACCTATTGATTAAGAGTCAACTGCTCTACCAACTGAGCTAACAGCCCGAAAATCGGGAGGCGAATTATGCAGGGTTTCCCGCACGCGACGCAAGCGTTTTGTTTGAATGGAGGACGAATGACGTCTGCAGACGCTCAACGACCCGCTCGTTCAACACGATGTCTCGAACAAGAAAAAAGCCACCGGGCGGACCCGATGGCTTCTGTCTTGGTGGGCTGTCAAGGATTCGAACCTTGGACCTATTGATTAAGAGTCAACTGCTCTACCAACTGAGCTAACAGCCCTGAAAACTCAGGCGCACATTGTAGCGTGTGTGCTGCCTTTTGCAACCCTGATTCACTTTCGGTGAACCAGTCTGAATCAGTGGGGTGGCTGAGGGGACTCGAACCCCCGACCACCGGAATCACAATCCGGAACTCTAACCAACTGAGCTACAGCCACCACTGAAAACCTTTGCTTCCTACCGCTTGCACCGGATGGCGCGCCCGACAGGAATCGAACCTGTAACCGCCGGCTTAGAAGGCCGGTGCTCTATCCAGTTGAGCTACGGGCGCTCGGTCCGGATTGTCGCACTCCCATCCCGATTTGAGCAGCGGGCTTGGTCGGGGTAGAGGGATTCGAACCCCCGACATCCTGCTCCCAAAGCAGGCGCGCTACCAGACTGCGCTATACCCCGGCGGTTTGTTTCCCTCCGGAGTTCCCCCCGAAAGAGCCGCCTATTGTGGGAATCGGCGTGGCATCTGTCAACGGTTTTCACACATCAATTCACATCCCGTCGTTGCCGATGGCGGCTTCGGCTATGCTCGGGTCAGCGGCCGGATGGCCGAACCCCTACCCCTTCAAGGAGATTGGCAATGCGCAGTGGCAATCCCGCACTTTCCGAGTCGACCTTCCTCGACCTGGCCAGCGGCTCGGTCGTGGCCCGCCCCGACCAGGCGATGACCATCAACGGCACCGTCAACAAGACCGGCCTGCTGTTGCTGCTTACCGTGCTGACGGCCGCCTTCGCGTGGAGCCAGTCGGTCGATGCGAACGGCCTGCCCACCTCCAGCGCCATGCTGTACACGCTGGTCGGTGCCATCGGCGGCCTGGTACTGGCGCTGGTGACGGTGTTCAAGAAGGAATGGTCGCCGGTCACCGCGCCGATGTACGCGCTGGTGGAAGGCCTGTTCCTCGGCGCGATCTCGGCGATGTTCAATGCCAAGTTCCCCGGCATCGTGATGCAGGCGGTGATGCTGACCTTCGGCACGATGTTCGTGATGCTGGCGGTCTACCGCAGCGGGCTGATCAAGGTCACTGAGAACTTCAAACTGGGCGTCGTGGCCGCGACCGGCGGCATCGCGCTGCTGTACCTGGCCTCGTTCGTGCTGAGCTTCTTCAACATCAACGTGCCGATGATCCACGAAGGTGGCTGGCTGGGCATCGCCTTCAGCCTGTTCGTGGTGGTGGTGGCGGCCTTGAACCTGGTGCTGGATTTCGACTTCATCGAAACCGGTGCCGAGGCGCGCGCGCCGAAGTTCATGGAGTGGTACGGCGCGTTCGGCCTGATGGTCACGCTGGTGTGGCTGTACGTGGAATTCCTGCGTCTGCTGTCCAAGATCCAGCAGCGCTGATCCACGCACCCGCAGTGACATGACGAAGGCGCCGCAAGGCGCCTTTTTCATGCCTCCGTCGCCTGTCGCGACACACAACAGGCAACAAAAAAGCGGGACGCCCGAAGCGCCCCGCTTTCTGGACAACCGGCCCGCGCGCTTACAGGCGGCTGGCGATGGCCTGGGCGAAGCCCATGGTGTTGCCGGTGCCGCCCAGGTCGCCGGTCAGCGAGTCCTTGGCTTCCAGCGTGGCCACGATGGCCTTGCGCAGGCGCTCGGCGTTCTCGACCTGGCCGACATGGTCCAGCATCTGTGCGGCGGCCAGCAGCAGCGCGCACGGATTGGCCTTGCCTTGGCCGGCGATGTCCGGTGCGGTGCCGTGCACGGCTTCGAAGATCGCCGCGTTCTCACCGATGTTGGCACCCGGGGCCAGGCCCAGGCCGCCGACCAGACCGGCGCACAGGTCGGAGATGATGTCGCCGAACAGGTTGGTGGTCACGATCACGTCGAACTGTTCCGGACGCATCACCAGCTGCATGCAGCAGTTGTCGACGATCATTTCCTGGAACTCGATGTCCGGGTACTTGGCCGCCACTTCGCGGGCCACGGCCAGGAACAGGCCCGAGGTCGACTTGATGATGTTGGCCTTGTGCACGGCCGTGACCTTCTTGCGGCCGGTGCTGCGGGCCAGCTCGAAGGCGTAGCGAACGATGCGCTCGGAGCCCTTGCGGGTGATGCGGGTGCCGGAGAAGGCGGTCTCGCCATCGGCCGAGACTTCCTGGCCTTCGGCGAGGTACGCGCCTTCGGTGTTCTCACGGACAGTGATCAGGTCCACGCCGTCGCCGAAACGCGACTTGGTGTTCGGGAACGAGACGGCCGGACGCACGTTGGCGTACAGGTCGAAGTGGCGGCGCAGGCTGACGTTGATCGAGGTGAAGCCACCACCGACCGGCGTGGTCAGCGGGCTCTTCAGCGCGATCTTGTTGCGTGCGATCGACTCCAGGGTGGCCGCCGGCATCAGATCGCCGTGCTTCTCCAGCGCGACCAGGCCCGCGTCGGCGTCTTCGTATTCAAAGCCGGTGTCCAGCTTGCCGAGCACGAACAGGGTAGCGTCCATGATCTCCGGGCCGATGCCGTCACCGCGGATGACCGTGATTTTCTGCGTCATTGATGTGTATTCCGAACCGAGGGGGGAGCGCCGTCCGTGAGGTGCGCGAAGCGCGGGCGCAAGGGAAGTTTCATCGGCAATTATGCCTTACCCGCCCAATGGACCCCAAATGGGCCATTGGTCTAAGGGGGGGGTAAGGCAGAATTGCCCGCGCATTCCTCCTCTACCCCGCGCCGTTGGCGCGCCCCCGTCAACAGAAGGGGGCTCTTCTCCAGACACGCCATCGGTAGTGCCGGCCGCTGGCCGGCAACCACGGGCGGCTGAACGATGGGTAGCCACCGACCGTTGGTCGGTGGGAACGGGGTCGCGAACATGAACGGCGCACTGACTGGTGCCGACATCGCTGGGGCGCCCAAGCAGCCGACCAACGGTCGGGTTCTACTGCGGCGGGGCCATCACGGCCCCGACCTCAATGCTCGTGAACGGCCGGCGCTTCGGCGCCGCCTTCGAGCTGGTCCAGGAAATCCACGGCGCGGCGCAGGTGCGGGATCACGATCGAGCCGCCGACCACCAGGCCCACGGAGAAGGTCTCGAAGAACTCCTCGCGGGTCACGCCGGCGTCCTTGCACTGGGCCACGTGGTAGCTGATGCAGTCATCGCAGCGCAGCACCATCGAGGCGACCAGGCCCAGCAGCTCCTTGGTCTTCACGTCCAGCGCGCCGGCCTGGTAGGTCTGGGTGTCGAGCGCGAAGAAGCGGCGCACGACCTGGTTGGGTTCGCCCAGGATGCGCTGGTTCATGCGCTGGCGGAACTCGGTGAATTCGGCGATGCGGTCCTTGCTGCCGTCGTCGGCCGCGCTCATGCCGGGTCCTGCCCGGCCAGCAGCGGCTCCAGCTTGCCGGCGCGGTGCAGGGCCATCATGTCGTCGTAGCCGCCCACATGGACCTCGCCGACGAAGATCTGCGGGACGCTGGTCCGGCGGGTCTTGGCCATCATCTTCTCGCGCTCGACCGGGTCCAGGTCGATCCGGACCTCGGTCCAGTCGCGGCCCTTGCTCTTCAGGAAGTTCTTGGCGGCCACGCAGTACGGGCACACCGCGGTCGAGTAGATGGTGATGGCGGGTGCGCCACCGGGGGTGGAAACAGCATCTTGGCTCACGGGAAACTCCACAGCGGAACGTTGGTCTGTATATGGTAGCGGTCCGCTGGATTTTCCACGTCACCGTCGCAACACTGTGGTTTAACTGCAGGTTGCCGTCGCTCTGTCACGCTGTCGCCCGCCTTCCCCCCAGGAGCTTCGTTTGCGCCCCTTGCTGCTCTCTGCCGCGTTGACCCTGGCCCTGGCCGTGCCGCTGGCCGGGGCGCAGGAAAACAAGCTGCCGGACATCGGCTCCTCGGCCGGCGAGCTGCTGACCCCGGCCCGGCAGGCCGAGTACGGCGGGATGATGCTGCGCGAGCTGCGCAATTACGGCTATCTGCTCGACGACCCCCTGGTCGACGACTGGCTGCAGACCATGGGCGCCCGACTGGGCTCCAACAGCGCCCAGCCGCGCCAGTCCTACACCTTCTTCATGCTCAAGGACCGGCAGATCAACGCCTTCGCGACCCTGGGCGGCTATATCGGCGTGAACGCAGGCCTGGTGCTGACCGCCGAACGCGAAGACGAGGTGGCCGCGGTGCTGTCCCACGAAATCGCCCACGTCACCCAGCAGCACGTGCTGCGCGGGGCCGAGCGCGCCCAGCGCGACCAGATCCCGATCCTGCTGGGCATGCTCGCCGCGATCGTGGCCGCGCAGCAGGCCGGCGGCAATTCCTCCGGCGACGCCACCATGGCCGCGATCACCTCCGGCATGGGGCTGATGCAGCAGCGCCAGATCAACTACACCCGGTCCAACGAATCCGAGGCCGACCGCCTGGGCATCCGCACCCTGGCCCGCAGCGGCTACGACGTGGATGCCATGGCCGGCTTCTTCGAGCGCATGTCGGCCTCGATGCGCGGCAACCAGGGCGGCTACAGCGTCCCCGACTTCCTGCAGACCCACCCGGTCACCACCACCCGCATCAGCGAGGCCAAGGCCCGCGCCGAGCAGATGAAGAAGGACACGGTGCTGCTCACCACGGAAGTGCCCGGCGGGGTCCGCCAGGAGCGGGTCAACCCGGCCGATCCGGCGCTGTCGGACCCGCTGGTGCGGCGGAGCAACCCGTTGCTGCCCGCCTCCATGCAGATTTCGGTCAATTCCCTCAGCCGCGGCAGCACCGGCCAGTTCGAATGGGCGCGCGAGCGCCTGCGCGTGCTCAGTGCCGATACGCCGGGCGATGTGATCCGTGAGTACGAGAGCCTGCAGCGCGCGCAGAAGAACGGGCTGACCGAGCCCCAGCGCTACGGCCTGGCCCTGGGCCGGCTGCGCAACAGCGCGGCCGCCCAGGCCAGCCGCGACCTGGGCGAACTACTGCGCGACCATCCGGACAATGTCTGGGTGGCGCTGGCGCTGGGTGAGGCGGAGTCGCGCAGCGGCCAGCCGGCGCAGGCCAACGCCCGGTTCGAAACCCTGATGCGCCAGCACCCGGGCAGCCGGCCGGTGGCGCTGACCTATGCGGCCATCCTCAATGAACAGGGCGGACGCGAGGCCGGCCAGCGCGCGCAGGCGATGCTGCGCCCGATGCTGTCGCAAAGCGGCAATGATCCGGTCTTCCAGCAGCGGTTCGCCCGCGCCAGCGAGCTGGCCGGCGACACCACCCGGGCCAGCGAGGCCTACGCCGAGGCCGCCTTCCTGAGCGGCCGCCCGGAACAGGCCCTGATCCAGCTGCAGGCGCTGAAGCGGCAGCCGAACCTGGATTACGTCGGCCGCGCCCGTGTGGACGCCCGGATCGAGAGCATTACTCCGACCGTGCTGGAGATGCGCCGCCAGGGCATCGACGACCCGGAGCTGGACCGCCGCTGAGGGCCGTCCGGCACCCCGTCACAAACCTGTCATGAAACCGTAGTCTACTGGGCTCAATCCCGATCTGATGAGTAATACGGTGGGCATGTGCAGAAACGCATCCTGATCGTCGATGACGAACCCGCGATCCGCGAAATGGTCGCCTTTGCCCTGCGCAAGGGCGATTACGACCCGATCCATGCCGGCGACGCCCGCGAGGCGCAGACCGCCATCGCCGATCGCGTCCCGGACCTGATCCTGCTGGACTGGATGCTCCCGGGCACCAGCGGCCTGGACCTGGCCCGGCGCTGGCGCAAAGAAGCCCTCACCCGCGAGGTCCCGATCATCATGCTGACCGCGCGCGGCGAAGAGAACGACCGCGTCGGTGGCCTGGAGGCCGGTGTCGACGATTACGTGGTCAAGCCCTTCTCGGCGCGCGAACTGCTGGCCCGCATCCGTGCGGTGATGCGCCGTGCCCGCGACGATGACGAAGACGGCAGCGTGGCGGTCGGTACGATCCGCATCGATGGCGCCGCTCACCGCGTCTTCGCCGGCGACCAGCCGGTCCCGATCGGTCCGACCGAATACCGCCTGCTGCACTTCTTCATGACCCATCCCGAACGCGTCTACACCCGCGCCCAGCTGCTGGACCACGTGTGGGGCGGCAGCGTGTACGTGGAGGAGCGCACCATCGACGTGCACATCCGTCGCCTGCGCAAGACGCTGGAGCCGTTCGCCGCGGAAAACATGGTGCAGACCGTGCGGGGCGCCGGCTACCGGTTCTCCACCTCGACCTGAGTCTCGCCGGGCCGGAACCGGGCGCGCATGCCCGGTTCCGGCCACTCCTGCTATAACCTTGGATCGATTCCGAGGCCCGCACTTTCTGCGAGACCGCAATGCCCCGCCACATCCGTTCTGCCTGGTTGAAAACGCTGGCCACCCTCGCCGCCCTGCTGCTCGCGGCCGGCTTGCTGGGCCTGGCGGTCGGACATGTCTGGATGTGCATCGCGCTGGCCTCGATCGGTGCGCTGACCTGGCATTACTGGCGGTTGCGCCGGGTGCTGCGCGGGCTCACCGCGCGCCATCGCTGGGACATGGGTGACGGCACCGGTGTGTGGAACGAACTGGACCGCCTGCTCTACCGCAACCAGTGGGAAATGCGCACGCGCAAGCGGCGCCTGCTGGACATGCTGCGCAGTTATCGCGCCGCCGCCGCGGCCCTGCCCGACGCGGTGGTGGTGGTCGACCGCAACAGCCAGCGCGTGCAGTGGTTCAACGAAGCGGCGACCTCGCTGCTCGGCCTGCACCACCCGGGCGATCTCGGTGAAGCACTGGTCGAACGCCTGCAGCCGATGCCGCTGGCACACTGGCTGGCCGGTGGCCGCAACGCCGAACCAATCCTGGATGTGCCCTCGCCGGTCGACCCGGCGATCCGCCTCAACCTGCGCCTGATTCCCTACTCGCCCGACTACTGGCTGCTGATCGCACGCGACGTCAGCAAGCTGCTGCGGCTGGAGCAGGTGCGCCGCGACTTCGTCGCCAACGTCTCGCATGAACTGCGCACGCCGCTGACCGTGGTGCACGGTTACCTGGACATGATGGATCCGGAGGACTTCCCCGGCACCGGCCCGATGCTGGAGGAGATGCGCAAGCAATCCCAGCGCATGGCGCAGTTGGTCGAAGACCTGCTCACCCTGTCGCGGCTGGAATCGCAGGAACACACCGAAGCCGAAGCCGTGGCGATGACCCCGATGCTGGCCACGCTGCGCCGCGAAGCCGAAGCGCACAGCCAGGGCCGCCACCAGATCAGCATCAACGACACCGCCGGGGTGGACCTGCAGGGCTCCAACAAGGAGCTGCACAGCGCGTTCTCCAACCTGGTCACCAACGCGGTGCGCTATACGCCCGCCGGGGGCCGCGTGGAAGTCGAGTTCGCGCGCGAAGGCGATGGCGTGGTGCTGTCGGTGCGCGACACCGGCTACGGCATCCCGGCCAACCATCTGCCGCGCCTGACCGAACGTTTCTACCGCGTCTCCAGCAGCCGCTCGCGCGAGAGCGGCGGCACCGGGCTGGGACTGTCGATCGTCAAGCACATTCTCGGCCTGCACCATGCCCGCCTGGAGATCCAGAGCGAGGTGGGCAAAGGCAGCACGTTCTCCTGCCATTTCGATGCCGACCAGGTGCGTGCGCGCACCGAGGTCGTCTCCCTTCCTTCTTCCGAAGACTTTTCCGCATGAGCACTCCTGTTCCCGTCGCCGTGCCTGTGGATGGCGATCCGCTGCGCGATCCCGCGCTGTACATCAACCGTGAACTGTCCCAGCTGGATTTCAACTTCCGCGTGCTGGCCCAGGCGATGGACCCGCAGGTGCCGCTGCTGGAGCGCCTGCGCTTCATGTGCATCTCCTGCACCAACCTGGATGAGTTCTTCGAGATCCGCGCCGCCGCGGTGCGCCACGCGCAGGAGTTCGGCCTGCCGCCCGCGCCGGACGGGATGACCCCGCAGGCGATCCTCAACGCGATCCACGACCGCGCCGCACAGCTGGTCGACCAGCAATACCGCTGCTGGAACGAGACCCTGCGCCCGGCGCTGCACGAGGCCGGCATCGACGTGCTTGGCCGGCACTCCTGGAACCACCGGCAGAAGCGCTGGCTGCGTGCGTACTTCCGCAACGAGATCATGCCGGTGCTGTCGCCGCTCGGCCTGGATCCGTCGCATCCGTTCCCGAAGATCCTCAACAAATCGCTGAACATCGTGGTGGTGCTCAAGGGCACCGACGCGTTCGGTCGCGCCGGGCATCTGGCGATCGTGCGGGCGCCGCGGTCGCTGCCGCGCATCATCCAGCTGCCGGAGAAACTCGGCGGCCCGCAGACCTTCGTGTTCCTGTCCTCGGTGCTGTCGACCTTCGTCGATGAGATGTTCCCGGGCATGGAAGTCCAGGGCGCGTACCAGTTCCGCGTGACCCGCAATTCCGAGCTGGTGGTGGACGAGGAAGAAGTCGAGAACCTGGCCCTGGCGCTGCGCGACGAACTGGTCGACCGCGGCTACCGGCCGGCGGTCCGGCTGGAGATCGCGCAGGACTGCCCGCGCGACATCGTGCGCACCCTGCTGCAGAACTTCGGGCTGACCGAGAACGCGGTCTATCGCATCGATGGCCCGGTCAACCTCAACCGCGTGATCCAGTTGTACGACGTGATCCAGCGGCCGGAACTGAAGTATCCCTCGCTGAGCCCGCGCACGCTGCGCGACAGCGACGGGATCTTCGAGATCGTCGCGCGCCGGGACGTGCTGCTGCACCATCCCTTCGATGCGTTCACCGCCGTGCTGGATGTGATCAAGCAGGCCGCGGTCGACCCGAACGTGCTGGCGATCAAGCAGACCCTGTACCGCACCGGCAAGGATTCGCTGATCGTCGATGCGCTGATCCAGGCCGCACGCAACGGCAAGGACGTCACCGTCGTCGTCGAGCTGCGCGCGCGCTTCGATGAGGAAGCCAACCTCGGTCTGGCCGACCGCCTGCAGGAGGCGGGCGTGCAGGTCGTCTACGGCGTGGTCGGATTCAAGACCCACGCCAAGATGCTGCTGATCGTCCGCCGCGAAGGCCGCAAGCTGCGCCGTTACGTGCATCTGGGCACGGGCAACTATCACAGCGGTACCGCACGGGCCTACACCGACCTGAGCCTGATCACCGCCGATCCGGACATCGGCAACGATGTGCACCTGCTGTTCCAGCAGCTCTCCGGGCTGGCCCCGCGGACGAAGCTCAAGCGCCTGCTGCAGTCGCCGTTCACCCTGCACACTGGTCTGCTGCAGCGGATCGAACGCGAAACCCGCCTGGCTGCCAGTGGCCGTCCCGGGCGGATCATCGCCAAGATGAACGCGCTCAACGAACCGCAGATGATCCGCGCTCTCTATGCAGCCTCGCAGGCCGGCGTGCAGATCGACCTGATCGTGCGCGGCGCGTGCACGCTGCGACCCGGCGTCCCCGGCGTGTCGGACACCATCCGGGTGCGCTCGATCGTCGGCCGCTTCCTGGAACACAGCCGGGTCTACTGGTTCGGCAACGACGGCGCCTCCGAGCTGTTCTGCGCCAGTGCGGACTGGCTGGAGCGCAACCTGCTGCGCCGGGTCGAGACCTGTTTCCCGATCCTGGACCCGGAACTGGCGCGCAAGGTCTACCGCGACGTGCTGCAGAACTACCTGGACGACAACCTCAACGCCTGGGAACTGCAGGCCGACGGCAGCTACGTCAAGTGCACGCCGGGTCATGACGAGCCGCCACACGCGGCGCAGATGGCCCTGCTGCAGGGCCTGTAGGTACCGACCGTTGGTCGGTACGCGTTGATTGCCTTGATCGGTACGCGTTGATTCCCTGGTCGGTAGGTTTTTGCGTGCCGACCACCGGCCGGCACCTACCGGTTCTGCCGTTTGCCGGACAGCCGCCTGCCCCTTCGATGCGACCGGTCGTCGCAGCCTGCCCATGTGAAGGGCGCGCGGTGACGCGAGGCCCCACCCTTCGGCTAACATTCGCAAATGCCGCATACCTCCACGACTCCGCCCGCTTTGCAGGATGGCGACCTGCTCGCCGCCATCGACCTCGGATCGAACAGCTTCCACATGGTCATCGCGCGATACACCCTCGGGCAGTTGCGGGTGGTCGACCGCCTGCGCGAGACCGTGCGCATGGCCGATGGCCTGGATGGCAAGGGCGGCCTGTCCGCCGAGGCCCGTCAGCGCGCACTGGAATGCCTGGCCCGGTTCGGCCAGCGCATCCGCGCCATCCCCTCGGTACGGGTCCGCGCCCTGGCCACCAACACGGTCCGCCAGCTGCGCTCGCCGCAGGCCTTCCTGATGCCGGCCGAAACCGCGCTCGGGCATGCCATCGAAGTGGTCAGTGGCCGCGAAGAGGCGCGCCTGATCTACCTGGGCGTGGCCCATGCGCAGCCGCCCAAGCCGGACCAGCGCCGGCTGGTGATCGACATCGGCGGTGGCTCCACCGAATTCATCATCGGCCAGGGCATGCAGACCCTGGAGCGCGAAAGCCTGCAGGCCGGCTGCATCGCCAGCACGCGCCGCTTCTTCCCCGGCGGCAAGCTGAGCAAGAAGCGCTGGAAGGATGCGCTGACCGAAATCGGCGCCGAGTTCCAGCAGTTCGCCAACAAATACCGCGCCCTGGGCTGGCACGAAGCGCTGGGCTCGTCGGGCACCCACAAGGCGATCAGTGAAATCTGCGCCACCATGAAGCTGAGCAAGGGCGCGATCACCGCCGAAGCCCTGCCGCAGCTGCGCGACGAACTGCTCAAGGCCAAACGCATCGAGGACATCGACCTGCCCGGCCTGTCCGCCGATCGCCGCCCGATCATCGCCGGCGGCATCCTGGTGCTGGAAGCGGCCTTCCAGGCGCTGGGGCTGCAGAAGCTGCTGGTCAGCAAGGCGGCCATGCGCGAAGGCATCCTGTACGACATCCTCGGCCGCGCCAGCGAGAACGACCTGCGCGACGAGTCGGTCGCCGCACTGACCCAGCGCTACGGCATCGACACGGTCCAGGCCGACCGCGTGGAAAACACCGCGATGAACCTGCTGGCCCAGGTCGAGGAAAGCTGGCAGCTGGACCCGGACGATGCGCGCATGCTCGGTTGGTCCGCGCGCCTGCACGAGCTCGGCCTGATGATCGCGCACAGCGGGTATCACGTGCACGGCAGCTACGTGCTGGAAAACTCGGACATCGCCGGGTTCTCGCGGCAGGAACAGCAGCTGCTCGCCGCACTGGTACGCAGCCATCGGCGCAATATTTCCAAGTCCGCCTTCGACGCGCTGCCCGAGCGCCTGCTGCAGCCGGCACGGCGCATGACCGCGCTGCTGCGCCTGGCGGTCCTGCTCAACCGCGCGCACGAAGACACCCCGATGCCGGCGCTGGAACTGACCGCGGATGACGCCCGGCTGTCGCTGATCCTGCCGCAGGCCTACATCGATGCGCGTCCGCTGCTGCGCGCGGATCTGATCGGCGAAACCGAGGGCATGGCAGGGCTCGGCGTACAGTTCCGCCCTTTCGTCGCCTGACCGCGTGACTCACACGGCCCTGCGGGGCTGTGAGGCTGTCGGCCAGGCAGCGGCGTCATGCCGGCGTCATACGGCGGTCATGTCGGCTACATCGCCCGGCTCCAGCATGCATGGCATACCGGAGGCCCGCCATGCGCTATGCCATCGTCACCGAAACCTACCCCCCTGAAGTCAACGGCGTTGCGTTGACCGTGCAGGGCCTGGAACTGGGCCTGCGTGCCGCCGGCCACCAGGTCGATCTGGTCCGCCCGCGGCAGTCATCGGATGTCGACGCGGCCGAGGGCACCGTGCTGGTCACCGGTGCCAACCTGCCGCGCTATCCCGGCCTGCGCTTCGGCCTGCCCGCGCCGTCCCGCCTGACCCGCCAATGGCAGCAGCAGCGCCCGGATGCGATCTACATCGCCACCGAAGGCCCGCTGGGCTGGTCGGCCCTGCGCACGGCACGCCGGTTGGGAATTCCGATCGCCACCGGCTTCCATACCCGCTTCGACGAATACCTCCCCGACTACGGCGTGGCCTGGCTGCAGGCCGCCGCGCTGCGCTGGATGCGGCGCTTCCACAACCAGGCCGATGCGACGCTGGTGCCGACCCAGGAACTCCAGCAGTTCCTCGGCGAACAGGGTTTCGACCGGGTCCGCCTGCTGGCACGCGCGGTGGACAGCAGCCAGTTCGAGCCCGAGCGCCGCGACCCGGCCCTGCGCGAGGAATGGGGCATCGATGGCAACGGCTTCGCCGCGATCTACGTTGGCCGCATCGCGCCGGAGAAGAATCTCGGGCTGGCGGTCAAGGCGTTCCGCCGGCTGCAGCAGGTGCGGCCCAAGGCGCGCTTCGTGTTCGTCGGCGATGGACCGGCGCGGGCCAGGCTGGCCCACGACAACCCGGACTTCATCTTCTGCGGCGTGCAGCGCGGCGATGCGCTCGCGCGCCACTTCGCCAGTGGCGATCTGTTCCTGTTTCCCAGCCGCAGCGAGACCTTCGGCAACGTGACCCTGGAAGCGATGGCCAGTGGCGTGGCCACGGTCGCTTTCGACTACGGCGCCGCCCGCGAGTACCTGCGCACCGATGACAACGGCATCGCCGTGAACGACGACACCGAATTCGTGACCGCCGCCGTGCAGCTGGCCGGCGATGACGCCCTGCGCCACCGCCTCGGCCGCAACGCCGCCACCGCGATGAAGCGGCTGCATCCACAGCAGGTGGTCGCCGAGTTCGATGCCCTGCTCGCCGAACTGGCCCAGGCCCGGAGGCCGCATGCCGACCACGCCGCTTGATGCCCTGCGCGGACACGAAACGCGCTGGTGCCGACGTGCCAACCACTACTGCCGGCGCCGCCGTGTCCGGCATGCCTTCGCGGTGATCAGCCGCCTGGGCGATGGCGTGTTCTGGTACGCCCTGATGGCCGGGCTGGTGCTGCTGGACGGCTTCGACGGTCTGCGCGCCTCGCTGCACATGGCCGCCACCGGCCTGATGGCCCTGCTGCTGTACAAGGGGCTCAAGCGCTGGACGCGACGCCCGCGGCCGTTCGCCGCCGATCTGCGCATCCGTGCCTGGGTGGCGCCGCTGGACGAGTTCAGCTTCCCGTCCGGGCACACCCTGCATGCGGTGTCCTTCACGATCGTGGCGCTCGCCTACTACCCGTGGCTGGCACCGCTGCTGGTGCCGTTCACCGCGCTGATCGGGCTGTCGCGGGTGGTGCTGGGCCTGCACTATCCCAGCGATGTGCTGGCCGCGACCGGGATCGCCGCGCTGCTGGCCGCCGCCAGCCTCCAGTGGCTGCCGTTGTAGCGGCTGTCGCCGCGCCCCCTTGAATCACGCGGGCTCTTCACCCTGCAGCGATGCCTCGTCCCATGATCCCGTTTTACAATGTGGGCATGACCACGCTGTTCATCTCCGACCTGCACCTGGACCCGAGTCGTCCAGCCATCACCGACCTGTTCCTGGCCTTCCTGCGCGATGAAGCGATGCAGGCCGATGCCCTGTACATCCTGGGCGATCTGTTCGAAGCCTGGATCGGCGATGACACGCCTTCCCCGGCTGCCGATGCGGTGGCGATCGCGCTGCATGCCGTGGCCGATGCCGGCGTGCCGGTGTATTTCATCCGCGGCAACCGCGATTTCCTGGTCGGCGAGGACTACGCGCGGCGCGCGGGGTTCACGATCCTGCCCGACCCGAGCGTGATCGATCTGTATGGCCGTCCGGTGCTGCTGCAGCACGGCGACCTGCTGTGCACCGACGATGTCGCCTACCAGCAGTTCCGCGCGCAGACCCGCGATCCGGTGTTCCAGGCGCAGTTCCTGTCGCAGCCGCTGGCCGCGCGCATCGCCTTCGCACAGAAGGCGCGCGACGCCAGCCAGGCGCGGCAGTCGGAAATGAAGCAGGGCGACCGCGCCCAGTTTGAAACCGTCACCGACGTGGCCCCTGCGGAGGTGGATGCCACCTTCGGCCGCTATGGCGTGGACACCATGATCCATGGGCACACCCATCGCCCGGCGATCCATGCAGTGCAGGTCGGCGATCGCCCGTGCACCCGGATTGTTCTGGGCGACTGGTACGAACAAGGCTCGGTACTGCGCGTCACCCCGGAAGGCTGGACGCTGGACGCGCTGCCCGGCTGAACCCCGCGACGGCGCACGGCCGCCGCGGGGAGGCGCAGATCAGCGGAACGCGGCCACCGCCGCCTTGGTGTTGACCAGCACGCGCTGGTTGTCGGCGCTGCTGGCGATGCCCGTCGGAATCCCGTTGTACGTGATGTTCGGGTTGGACCAGTAGTTCAGGCGCGGGCAGCTGCGGGTGCAGTTGTAGGCCATGATCGTGCGCCAGCCGGTGCCGGTCGCCGGCTCGTAACGATAGCCGTGGCCGTAGGCATACGGCGACGTGCTGGAGTCGGTGGCGATGTCATGCCGCGCGCTCTGCAGATGACCGATCTCGTGCGCGAAGGAGTAGTAGCCGGTGGCGCAGTCCCAATGCACTGCCGCGAACGCGGTGGCCGCGGTGGAGCCGATGCCCGAGGCCAGCCCGCACGAACTGGCGTTGTTGATCACCAGCACGGCCACGTCGGCGCGGGTGGTGTTGCGGCTGGCATGGATGCTGTCCATCACGCCATCGCTGGTGTTGCGGAAGCGCGCCAGATCGGTGGAGAAACTGCTGGACTCGGCATAGCTGGTGGTCTCGTACCCGGCCAGCTGCAGGGTGATGCCGACATTGCTGTTGCTGTAGCCCTGGTTGGATTCCGCGACGGCCAGCTGCACCAGCGACTGCATGTTGCCGCCGTAGGCCGCGACCGCACCGTTGGTGGCCACCACCAGCACGCGGATGGTGGCCGGGGTGCCTGAGGACGCCGCGGCGATGCCGGCCCGGTCACTGGCCGGCATCGCGATGGTGGGCAGGCTGTTGTAGTCGGCCGGATGGTCGGCCGGCATGCGCGTCTCATCCACTTCCACCAGCACATGCCGCCCATCGCTGACCGGACGCAGCCGGTACAGCTGGCCGTCCCTGCGGATCGAGCCGGTCACCGTGTCGCCGTTGCGCACCAGGATCACCGCGTTCATCGGATCCGGGGCGCCGGCCTTGAGCAGCCGTGCGCCGGCGCGCGTGCCGATCTGGCCGTACCAGATGCTGCCGCCGTCGGCGAGCGTCTCCACCCGGCTCTGCAGGGCCTGCACCGGCTGCCCCAGCAGTTCGAACTCCAGCTGTTTCTGCGCCGACGACACCGCCGCCGCATCCACGCGCACCTCCTGCACCGCGCTGGTCGACGGCGCGCCCATCAGCGCCTGCAGGGCGGGTTGCTGGGCGGTGCCGGCCCGGGTCAGCACCGTGACCGGCTCGAACAACGGGGCGGCGGCGGCGCCACCGGCGCCCAACAGACACAACGCGATCACACCTGCGGTCTTGCTCATCGAACTGGACATCATGTCGCCTCTCTTTGAGTGAAAAACGGAGTGGAGTCGGTTTGCGGCAATCCGCCGGGCGGGCCGGCCTGCCCATCTGGCGCGACGCGGCCGTGTGAATTCAATAGCAATTGCAGATGGGATTTCGGAACTGTGATCGACCGCATCTTGGTTCAGGGAGGTCATGACGCCCCGCCGACGCTGTCGCGGCGCGTGGATTCCGCGCTACCTTAGCCAGGCATCCTCGGGGAACAGGGACGACATCGCGGTGGCAGCTACCCAACCCACATCGGCGCCGACGGTGTCGCTGCATATCGGCCTGTTCTTCGACGGCACCCGCAACAACGCCGACAACCTGCAGCGCGCCTCGCGCCCGGCCGGCGCCACGACCCCCGCACCCCGGCCGCCCGCCGTGATCGCCGATGATGCATCGCCCTACCAGAGCCGGTTGACCAGCAGCTACAGCAATGGCCTGACCAACATCGCGCGGCTGCAGGCCCTGTACCCGGATCACCGGCAGGTGCCGCCGGTGGACGACACGCTGGCGCTATCGATCTACATCGCAGGGGTGGGCACGCGCACCGGCGAGGAAGATGACCTCATGGGGCTGGCATTCGGGATCGGCCGCACGGGCGTGCGCGCCAAACGCCGCCAGGCGCTGGAGCAGCTGCTGCCCGAGGCGCTGCGCCAGCTCGCCCGCGCCCAGCCCGGGCGCACGCTGGGCAGCGTGCGGGTGGATCTGTTCGGCTACTCGCGCGGCGCGGCCAGCGCGCGCGATGCGGTGAACGTGCTCAACGCGCCGGCGGCCGCCGCATGGCTGCGCGAACAGCTGGTGCGGTCGGGCTGGGCGCTGGCACCGGCATTTCCCGGCACCGCCCGCCCGGTGCGCTTCGTGGGACTGCTCGATACGGTGGTGGCGATCGGCCGCCAGCATCGCGATGAGATGCCCGCGGTCGCGCTTCGCGTAGGGTGCGCGGACAAGGTCGTGCAACTGGTGGCGCGCGACGAACACCGCGAGCATTTCGCGCTGACCAGCGTTGCGCCCGAACATGAAGAGATCGCGCTGCCGGGCGTGCACGCCAACATCGGCGGCGGCTACGACCAGCGCATCGAAGGCCCCAAGCTGCTCAGCCGTCCGCAGGGGCAGCTGCTGCGTGGCAACGTATTGGCGCCCGGCGCGGTGCCGCCACTGGACCTGCTGCGCGCGACCACGGTGTACCGCAACGCACAGGCCACGTGCCGTCGCTGGCAGCGTGCCCTCGGCCTGGGCGATGACGCGATCTGGGTCGACGTGTGGCATCAGTGGCAGCCGCAACGCCGCGTCGAGAGCCGCAGCGTCCTGCCGCAGCCCACCCTGCGTGCGTATGCGGCAGTGGTGCTGCGCCGCGAGATCGATGCGCGTTACCAGTTCATCGCGCTGCGGCTGCTGCACCAGCGTGCCGCGGCCGCCGGGGTGACGTGGACAACCTCGCCGGACGCACTGCCTGCCTTGGCGCTGCCGGCGGAGCTGCAGCCCATCGCCGCCCGGCTGCTGGCCGGCACGCCGCTCGATCCCGCGCAGGAACGCCTGCTGCGCCAGCGCTACCTGATGCAGTCGGCGCATTGGAACTTCGATGCGCTGGGCGACACCGCCCTGCTCTATGCCACCGATGCGGGCACCCGGGAGCTGCCGTATCGGCCGGGTCCCGGGTTGTTCTACATCAACCGGCCGACCGCAAGCGGTCAGCGCGTGGTGCTGGCCAACACCTGACCGCGCAGTTCGGTCTGTTCGATCAGCTCGGCGAGTTCTTCCTCGTCGAAGCCGGCCAGCAGGCGCGCTTCCAGGTTGAACGGGCCATACAGGAAGCCGCCGGCGTACTCCTTCAGCAGCGCCATGAAGCGCAGGCGCGGCTCGACCCCTTCGCGCGTGCAGTACCAGCGGTACCAGCGCGAGCCGGCGGCGACGTGCGCCACTTCTTCGCGCAGGATGATCTCCAGAACATCTGCGGTGGCGTGGTCGCCCCCGGCGCGCAGTTTCACGATCATGCCCGGGGTGACATCCAGCCCGCGCGCTTCAAGCACGCGCGGCACCAGCGCCATGCGGGCCAGCCCGTCGTGCGCCGTCTTCTTGCACATTTCCCACAGGCCGTTGTGCGCGTCGAAATCGCCGTAGGCATAGCCGTTGGCCTGCAGCCGATCGTGCAGCAGCATGAAGTGGCGCGATTCGTCATCGGCCACGCTGACCCAGTCGGCATGGAAGGAGGTCGGCAGGCCACGGAAGCGGTAGACCGCATCCCAGGCCAGGTCGATCGCGTTGAGTTCGATATGCGCGATGGCGTGCACGAACGCCGCACGCCCTTCCACGCTGCCCAGGCCACGCCGCGGCAGATCGCGCGGGTGGACCAGGATCGGCCTGGCGGGGCGTCCCGGCATCCGGATCGGGTCCGGTGCCGGCGCATCGGCCGGTGCCTTGAGGCGACCGGCGCGGAACTGCACGGCGTAGTGCTGGGTCAACGCAACCTTGCGCAACGGATCCGGCTCGGCCAGACACTGCTGCGCGGCCTGCAGCAGATCGCCGGCCGCGGTAGCCAACACATCACTCATGCCCTGCCCTCAGGCGCGACGCTTGTGCTTGGCATCGTCCGAACGCAGCTGCTGGATGCGCTCGAAATAGCCCGGCTCGATCCCGGTCGGATAGACGCCGTTGAAGCACGAGGAATCGAACGATTTCAGCTCCGGGTTGCCTTCGCTGACCGCCGCTTCCATGTCCTCGATGTCCTGGTAGATCAACCAGTCGCAGCCCAGGTGCTTCTCGATTTCCTCGATGCTGCGGTTGTGCGCGACCAGTTCTTCGGCGGCCGGCATGTCGATGCCGTAGATGTTCGGGTAGCGGACCGGCGGCGCCGCGCTGGCCAGGTAGACCTTGCGGGCGCCGGCGTCGCGCGCCATCTGCACGATCTGCTGGCTGGTGGTGCCGCGCACGATCGAGTCGTCCACCAGCAGCACCACGCGGTTGCGGAACTCCAGGTGGATCGGGTTGAGCTTGCGGCGTACCGACTTCACCCGCTCACCCTGGCCCGGCATGATGAAGGTGCGGCCGATGTAGCGGTTCTTGATGAAGCCTTCGCGGTACTTCACCCCGAGCGTGTTGGAAATCTCCAGCGCGGCATCGCGCGAGGTATCCGGGATCGGGATGATGGTGTCGATGTCGTGGTCCGGGCGCAGGCGCAGGATCTTCTCGCCGAGCTTGATGCCCATGCGCATGCGCGCCTTGTGCACCGAGACGTTGTCGATCATCGAGTCCGGGCGCGCGAAGTACACGTACTCGAAGATGCACGGGCTGTGCTCGACGGGCTCGGCGCAGACTTCGGAGAACAGCTCGCCGCGCGCGGTGATGACCAGCGCTTCGCCCGGGCGCACGTCGCGCACGCGCTGGAAACCGAGCACGTCGAGTGCGGCCGATTCGGAGGCCACGATGTATTCGTCGCCTTCGGCGTGAGCGCGCTTGCCCAGCACCAGCGGACGGATGCCGTGCGGATCGCGGAAGGCGACCAGGCCCAGGCCCAGCACCACGCTGATCACCGCATAACCACCCTTGACGCGACGGTGCACGGCGGCCACGGCACGGATCGCCGCTTCCGGGGTCAGCTGGCGCTGCGCATCCAGTTCGAAGGCGAACACGTTCAGCAGCACTTCGCTGTCCGAATCGGTGTTGACGTTGCGGCGGTCCTGCTCGAACACCTGCTGGCGCAGGGCTTCGGTATTGATCAGGTTGCCGTTGTGGGCGAGCGCGATGCCGTACGGCGAGTTCACGTAGAACGGCTGCGCCTCATCCATGCCTTCCGAACCGGCGGTGGGGTAGCGCACGTGCGCGATGCCGACGCGGCCTTCCAGCGTGGACATCCGCTTGGCGTCGAACACATCGCGTACCAGGCCATTGGCCTTCTGCACGCGCAGGCGGGTGCCGTCGGCGGTGGCGATGCCGGCCGCGTCCTGGCCACGATGCTGGAGGACGGTCAGGCCGTCATACAACTGCCCGGCGACGTTCTGGTTGCCGACGATTCCGACGATGCCACACATGGTGCGAATCTCCGCTGGGCTGCGCCCATTTACTGTGAAGGTGGCCGTGCCTGGCCGGGGGAACCGCTCCGTGCCGGATCGGTGGGATCCGGGCGCACGAGCGCTGGATCGATGTTGTCGGGGCTGCCTGGGTGAGACCCACGCGCCGATACATCGGCGGGGTCTCCCCCCTGCTGTGGGGTCTCGTCCAGCGGTCGCGGCCATCCGCGCCCGGCCAGCAGCCCGTCAAGCACACCATTATCGCCTGTCAGCAGCGGCTTGCCCAACTCCGCGCCGGGAAGTTGCGCCATGTTCACGTCAGGCAGCGCCATCGGCATGCCCTGCAGATTGGGCAGCTGCGGCATGTCGGGCATCTGCGGCATCCTGGCCTGCATCCAGCCCACGCCCGGGCTGAGCATCGCGCGCAGGTTGGAATCGCGCCAGGCCGCCTCGCGCGGCAACGGCGTATACGAGGCGATCAGCAGCAGCACACAACCGATCAGGCCGCCGCGGGCCAGGCCCAGCACGCCGCCCAGCATCCGGTCGGCGCCATTGAGGCTCGTCGAGCGCACGGCCTGGCGGATCACCAGGCCGATGGCCCACACCGCCACCATCACCAGCAGGAACACGCTGAGGTAGCCCGCGAAAAGGTGCCCGGTACCGGGCGCCGCCGGCGCCGACCACCAGCCCGCGGCCGCAGTACCGAACATCAGCGCCGCCCAGCTGCCGAGCAGCCAGGACAGGGTGCTGATCAGGATGCTGACGAAGCCGCGCATCACCCCGAGCAGGGTCGAGATGCCGATCACCGCCAACAGTACGAAATCGATCACGCGCCTCCTCCGGGGAGGAACGTTCGGGCCTCACGGCACGGGCGCATGGCCGGCATCAGGGATGCGGCCGGACCATGCCGGCGACGCCGACCTTGGCAGCCACCTGGGCCTTGAGGTTCTCCGCATCGCCGCGGTTGGCGACCGGCCCAACGCGGACCCGGTTGAGGGTGCCCTTGTCGGTGCGGACCTGCTCGACGAAGGCACTGAAGCCGGCGGCACGGACTTTGTCGCGCAGCGCGTTGGCCTCGGCCGCCTGTCCGAAGGCACCCAGCTGCACGGCGAAGCCGACGCTGCTGGCGGCCGGCGCAGCCGGGGCCGCGACCGGTGGCGCGGCAGCGGTTTCGGGCTTGGGTGCGGGGGCCGGCTTGGGCTCGGGCTTCGGCGCGGCCGGCTTCGGTTCCGGCTTGGCAGCCGCGACCGGTTCAGCCGGCAGGGATTCGGTCTTCACGGTGTTGCCGGACGGTGCAGCGGCGGCGCTGGAAGCGGTCGGCGCCGTTGCCGCGGGTGCAGCGGGCGCCGGGGTGGCGGCGACCGCGGTATCGGCGCGCGCATCCAGGGTGATGACTTCGGCCTTGACGTCGTTGCGCACCTTCACCGCCTGCAGGCGGCCGGCTTCGGCCAGCGCGCGGTCGGCATAGGGGCCCACGCGGACACGCCAGGCTTGGCGGCCATTGATCGTGGCCGGCTCGCGGAAGCCCGCCAGCTGGGCGCTCTTCAGCGTGGCGATGACGCGGTCGGCATCGGCCTCGCTGGCATAGGCGCCAAAGCTCACGGCGTAGTTGCCCGCGGCCACGGCCGGCGAGGTGTCGGCCGGCGCCGGATCGGCGGCGGCAGCGCTGTCGGCCAGCGGCTGGGTGGTCGATGCCCCGCTCTGCAGGCCGGTGGCGCCACCGGTCGGTGCGACCAGCGGCAGCTCGCGGGTTTCGAACTGGCCATCGGACGGCGCGGCCGGTGCGCTGATCGGCACGTTGGCAACGCCACTGTCAGGCGCGGGACCCTTGACGAGCATGGGCAGGAAAATCACGGCCAACGCCACCAGGACGATGGCACCAATCAGTCGCTGTTTCAGAGGAGTATCCACGTGAAGGCAGGCAGGCGGCGCGGCGGAATGCCACGGGGATTATACGGGTGCGCGCGTGTGCGGCGGCTGATGCGGCTGAACGGCGCTGCAAAGACCCCTCAGGCGCCGGGATCCAGGGTCTGCAGTGCCTCGGCGGCGGTATGGAAGGAGCCGAACACCAGCACCCGATCACCGGCCCTGGCCTGCTGCAGGGCGTGCCGCAGGGCGTCGGCGACGGTGGCGTGGAGCGTGGCGCCGGCCGCTGCCGTGCCGGTCAGGCGTGCCTGCAGTTCCCCGGCGCTCTGCGCACGGGCACCTGTCAGTCCGGCCAGATGCCACTGCTGGACCTGGTCGGCCAGGGCATCGACGACACCGGCCGCGTCCTTGTCCTGCAGCGCGGCGAACACGGCGAGGGTGCTGCCGGTGACGCGGGCGGCCTTGAGGGCGCCCGCCAGTTCGCGGGCGGCCTGCGGGTTGTGGCCGACATCGACCAGGACCTCGACGCCGTCACGTTCGAAGGCCTGCAGACGGCCGCGGATGCGCGCGGCGGCAACGCCTTCGATGAAGGCGGTGCGCGGCAGCGGACGATCGAGCGCGCGCAGGGCGGCGATCGCGGTGGCGGCATTGGCGCGCTGGATCGGGCCACGCAGGCTCGGGTACGGCAGTTCGAGACGGAAGCCGACATCGCGCCAGCGCCAGCATTCGCCATCGATGTCGTCGGCGAAGAAATCGCTGCCGCCCCGGATGGCGTTGGCGCCGAGCAGATAGGCGCGCGCGAGCACACTCGAGGGCGGGTCGATTTCGCCGAGGATGACCGGCTTCCAGCCCCGGATGATGCCGGCCTTCTCGGTGCCGATCGCTTCACGGTCCTCGCCCAGCCAGTCGCTGTGGTCGATGTCCACGGTGGTGATCACCGCGACGTCGCTGTCGACGATGTTGACGGCATCCAGGCGGCCGCCGAGGCCGACTTCCAGCACGGCCAGGTCGAGCCCGGCCTGCGCGAACAGGTGCAGCGCGGCCAGCGTGCCGTATTCGAAGTAGGTCAACGTGGTGTCGCCACGGGCATCTTCGATGGCATTGAACGCCGCCATCAGTGCCTCATCGCTGGCATCCTCGCCATCGATGCGCACGCGCTCGTTGTAGCGCAGCAGGTGCGGCGAGGTGTACGCGCCGACCTTCCAGCCGGCGGCACGGGCGATCGCTTCGATGAAGGCGACGGTGGAGCCCTTGCCGTTGGTGCCACCGACCACGATGCTGCGCTCGGCCGGTGCGCCCAGCCCCATCGCCTGCGCCACGGTACGCACCCGGTCCAGCCCCATGTCGATGGTGGCGGGGTGCTGCTGCTCGATGTAGCCAAGCCAATCGGAGAGGGTCAGGGGACGTTGTGGCACGACGGTGGTTCCAGGTGGATCTGCTTGACCGTGGCCCCCAGCCAGGAGCGCTTGCCGGTCAGATGGGCAGTGACGGGTTGATGCGGATAGCGATGATAAAGCCTGCGGCCGATGCAGACACGATCGCGCGGGCCCTGCTTCAGGCTCTCACCGCGGATCGAGGCGCAGCGGCGACCGCCGTGGTCGGTGCGTGCCTGGTAAAGCTCGGCATAGGGCTGGCCGGCCACTGCGGTATACAGCCAGGGCAGCGTGCGCGTGGCCGTGCACCAGTACATCGCGGCCAGCAGGAACGGCGTGGCCAGATACCCGAGCAGCAATCGCCCGGGGGTTGCCCGGAGCGTGCGCTGCACCTCATCCGTGGTCAGTGCGCGGCGGCACAGCCAGAACGCGCTGCCGGCGCCGAGTACCGCACACGCCGCCACGCAGGCGGGGGAATACAGGACAGGACGCGGCAGGAACTCGACCCACCACCCCAGCAGCGACGCCACGGCCAGCCCACCGGTCGCCCACGGCACCCCGCGATGGGGCGGAACCGGCGGGCCTGCGCGGCTCGCCAGCCAGTGGCCGAGCCGGCGCGTCCAGATGCACACCGCTTACAGCGCGCGGTGCTTGGCTTCGCCGAAGAACGGGGTGTGGTGGGCGCAGTCGTTGAGGCGGACCACTTCAAGCTGGTCGAGGTCGGGGCCTTCGAGCAGGTTGAGGGTGGTCGGTGCCTGGCGGAAGGTCCACAGGCGCGAGATCGGCAGGCCGAGGATGCGGCACAGGATCACGCGGTTGACGGCGTCATGGGCGACGACCAGCAGGGTGTCATGTTCACCCAGGCCTTCGGCGGCACGCGCCAGGCCACGCCAGCTGCGCTCGAGTACCAGGCGCAGCGATTCGCCGCCGGGCATCAGCACGGTGTCCGGCTCTTCGCGCCAGGCACGCAGGCGGGAGGGATCCTTGTCATGGATTTCGCTGGCGAGCAGGCCTTCCCATTCGCCGTGGGCGATCTCCTGCAGGTCCGGTTCGGTCAGCAGCATTGGGGCCCGCTCGGCGCCGAGGGCGAGCCGGGCGGTGAGCTGGGCGCGCACCAGCGGCGAGGCGACGGCGCGGCTGATGTCCACGGACTTCAGCCGTTCGCCCAGCGCCTTGGCCTGGGCTTCGCCGATCGGCGACAACGGGATATCGATCTGGCCTTGGTAGCGGCCTTCGGCATTCCACGGCGTTTCGCCGTGACGGGCAAGCAGGATGCGCATGCGGACAAGGGTTCCTTGGGGGAGGAGATGGCGGCGTTTCGTTCACATCCTGTGAAACCACACCGAACGGGGATCATACCCGGTCGCGGAGGTGAAGCTGCGTGGCTGTTTGGTCTTTGACGAATGGTTCGTAGAGCGTTGGCGCCTGACTGGCCCGCGCAGGCTGAGGCGGGGCAGCCTCTGGCAGGACGCGCCGTGAACCCATCCCTGGGGGCTCGTACGACGGCATCCATGCCGTCGAACGGTCCTGCCAGAGGCTGCCCCGCCTCATCCACCAAGATTTCCGTCGCTGACGCGGACACGAGAGCAACTGCAGCGCCGCTGCTTTTCCGTCCGTACAACGGTCCTGCCAGAAGCTGCCCGGCCTCATCCAACGAGGTTTGTCACTGAAGCGGACGCAGAGAGCAGGTGCAGTGCCACTTCGCTTTTTTTGTCCGCACTCCGGCATCTGTCCAGAGCGCGTCGGGCAGGGCTGGGCGAGACCGTTCGACCGCATGGATGCGGTCGTACGAGCCCCCATGGATGGGTTCACGGCGTGTCTCGCCCAGCCCTGCCCGGCGCGCTCCCTCGGGGAAAGACGAGACGCCGCGCTTGGATCTCCCATCTCAGCCACAACAAAAAAACCCCGCAGATTCCGCTGCGGGGTTCTGGAAACCGACGGGTCGGCTTACTTGGCCAGGTTCAGCTCTTTCAGCAGCTGCGGCGCCGGCGCCACTTCCTGCATGATCCACTGCATGTAGCGGCTGTCGACCGCGATCATGCGGGTCATCACCGGATCGAACACCCAGTTCGAACTCACCGACTCCCAGTTGCCATCGAAGGCCAGGCCGACCAGCTTGCCGTTGGCATCCAGCACCGGCGAACCGGAGTTGCCGCCGGTGATGTCCAGGTTGGACAGGAAGTTCACCGGCACCGAGCCGATGCGCTTGTCTTCCAGGCCGCCGTAACGAAG
>Ga0182007_10000387_pt1 | contig 27336 bp, 27 predicted proteins | sample Sormic07211113_1_FD_123023 | JGI IMG/M metagenome (GOLD analysis project Ga0182007, IMG submission 123023) | Rhizosphere microbial communities from Sorghum bicolor, Mead, Nebraska, USA - 072115-113_1 MetaG | ecosystem: Host-associated > Plants > Roots > Rhizosphere | place: USA: Nebraska...
CACCTTCCGGCGCCTCAGCGCACGCCGAACCCGTACACCGTCTCCGAGCGGAACACCTCGCCGGGCCGCAGCACCGTGCTCGGGAACTCCGGCCGGTTCGGCGAGTCCGGGAAGTGCTGGGTCTCCAGCGCGACACCGTCGTTCGGGGCGAAGGGCTCGGACAGATGGTCCGCCGTGTACAGCTGGAGGCCCGGCTCGGTGGTCGCCACGGTCAGCACCCGCCCGGACGCCTGGTCGTGCAGCTCGGCCACCTCCCGCGCGGCCGGGGTCACCCCGCCGTCGAGCACGAAGTTGTGGTCGAACCCGGCCCCGACCTTCTTGCCCTCCCGGAAGTCGAACCGCGTGTCCGTGACGTCCGCCACGCCGGTCGGGATCAGATCGGCGTCGACGGGCGTGTAGCGGCCGGCGGCGATCCGCAGCTCATGGCCGCTCGCGTCACCGGAGCCGGCGAGGTTCCAGTACGAGTGGTTCGTCAGGTTCACCACGGTCGGCGCGTCCGTCCCCGCCTCGTAGGCGATCCGCAGCGATCCGGAGGCGTCGAGCGTGTACGTCGCCGACACTTCGAGCCGCCCCGGGAAGCCCTCCTCCCCGTGCGGACTGACCCGGCTCAGACGCACCCCGTGCTCCCCGGCCGGGGTCACCTCCCACACGCGCTTGTCGAAGCCGCCCGAGCCGCCGTGCAGGGAGTTGGGCGCGTTGTTCGGCTCCAGGGCGTAGGTCACCCCGTCGAGCGGGAAGCGGGCGCCGGCGATCCGGTTGGCGTACCGCCCGATCAGGGCGCCGAGAAAGGGCTCCGGGTGGTCGAGATAGCCGTCCAGATCGGCGAAACCCAGCACCACGTTCCCGGTGCGTCCGTCCCGGTCCGGGATCTCCACCGACTGCACGATGCCGCCGTACGACAGGATCCGCACCCGCACGCCGGCCCGCTCCAGGGTCCAGCGCCTGACCGGGGTGCCGTCGGAAAGTGTGCCGAAGTGTTCACTCATGGGCGGAACTTTAGGTCACGTCTTCTTCGCGGTGACGGCACGGTACGCGATCTCCGCCAGCCGGGCCTGTCCGTTCACACTCGGATGGAACCAGTCCCAGTGACTCAACTGGTCGGTCCCGAACCGGTAGTCGTAGACCGCGTCCCCGTCGAACCGGCACCGCTTGTCCGTCGCGCACACCTCCTTCAGCACCTTGTTGTAGTCCTCCACCCGCTTCTGCACGGTGTCCCGGCGCGCGGTCGCCGCCGCGTCCAGCGCGTCCGCGTCGCCCAGCATGGAGGGGCAGATGCCGAGCTTCCACACCTGCTTGCCCATCGGGTTGGTCCGCCCCTGGGACCACAGCCGCTTCAGGTTCGGCACGCTGGCCACGTACACCTGCGTCTTCGGCAGCGCCTTGCGGAGGTCCGCGAGCGCGTCCTCGAAGTCGGCGCGGAAGTCGGCCACGGAGGTCATGGCCGAGGTGGAGGCACGGCAGGCGTCATTGGCCCCCACCATCACCGTCACCAACTGCGGCCGCCTGGTCGCCGCCTGGGCGACCTGCCCGGGCAGATCCGCCATCCGGGCCCCGGTCACCGCGTAGTTCCAGCTGCGCTCCGCCGCCTCGGCCTTCCCCAGCAGCCGTACGGCGAGGCTGTCGACCTCGGTGCTGGAGCCCGTCGCCCAGGACACCTCGGGGCAGTCGGACAGCACCGTGCACGCGTCGAAGCCGCGGGTGATGGAGTCGCCGACGGCGGCGACGGAACTCGGGCTCGTGTCCCACACGGGCGCCTTCGGCCTGGCGCGGTGCGCCTGGGTGCCCGTGGGGCCCGAGGAGTTGCCACCGACGGCGTCACAGCCCGCGACGCCCAGGACGGCCGCCGCGGCGACGGCGAGAACGGCCCGTGATCGGTGGCTCGGCTTGCGCATCCGCTGATGTTCCCCTCGATAGGTGAATCTGCCCGGGAGACGTATCTGGAGGTGTCCCCTCATAACAACGCGCGAGAGTTCCCGATCCGGGTCATGTGCAACGGTTCACGCCCGTACAGGCGTCCTGCCGGGTGAATGGCGGGCGTTTCGGCGCATCGGGACGGACGGTACGTCACACTCCTTGCGCCGCCGCACGGTAGCCTCGCCATCAACGTGGCTGCCCGGCCACACCGTCCGCCAGTTCGCAAGATGCCTGCTCTGCCCGGAGGTCCCGGTGACGACACGTGGGGTTCTGTACGTGCACTCCGCACCGCGCGCGCTGTGCCCGCACGTCGAGTGGGCCGTCGCCGGGGTGCTCGGCACGCGCGTCAACCTCGACTGGATCCGGCAGCCGGCCGCGCCCGGCACCTGGCGCTCGGAGTTCTCCTGGAAGGGCGAGGTCGGCACCGCCTCCAAGCTCGCGTCGGCGCTGCGCGGCTGGCACCTCCTGCGCTTCGAGGTCACCGCCGAGCCCTGCCCCACCGCCGAGGGCGAGCGCTACAGCTGCACCCCCGACCTCGGCATCTTCCACGCCGTCACCGGCATCCACGGCGACATCCTCATCCCCGAGGACCGGTTGCGGGCGGCCCTCACCCGCTCCCAGCGCGGGGAGACGGACCTGGCGGCCGAGATCGCCAAGCTGCTCGGCAAGCCCTGGGACGACGAACTGGAGCCGTTCCGGTACGCGGGAGAAGGCGCCCCCGTCCGCTGGCTCCACCAGGTCGTCTAGGGCCGCGGACCCGCGCCGACCCGAACACACTGAAGGGCCCCACCTCCCGGTGGGGCCCTTCAGTCGCCTACGGATGCCTACGAGCGCTTCCCTGGCCGCTTCTCAGACGGTCCGGAACGCCAGCACCACATTGTGCCCGCCGAACCCGAACGAGTCGTTCAGGGCGGCGATACGGCCCTCGACGGGCAGCTTGCGGGCCTCGCCGCGGACGACGTCCGCGTTGGCCTCCGCCTCCGGGTCGAGGTTCTCGATGTTGATGGTCGGCGGGGCCACCCGGTGGTACAGGGCGAGCACGGTCGCGACCGTCTCGACACCGCCCGCGCCACCCAGCAGATGACCGGTCATCGACTTGGTCGCGGAGACCGCCATGTGGTCCGCGTCCTCGCCGAACACCTTGCGCAGCGCCTTGAGTTCCGCGATGTCACCGGCCGGCGTCGACGTGGCGTGCGCGTTCACGTGCACGATCTCCGCCGGGTTCAGGTCGGTGCGCTCCAGCAGGTTCAGCAGGGCGTGCGAGATGCCCCGCCCCTCCGGCTCCGGCTGCACGATGTCGTGGCCGTCGGCGGAGATGCCCTGCCCGACCGCCTCGGCGTACACCCGCGCACCGCGCGCGGCGGCGTGCTCGGCGGACTCCAGGACCACGACACCCGCGCCCTCACCGAGGACGAAGCCGTCCCGGGCGGTGTCGTAGGGGCGCGAGGCGCCCTCGGGGTCGTCGTTGTTCTTGGACATCGCCATCATGTTGCCGAACGCGGCGATGGGCAGCGGGTGGATGGCCGCCTCCGTGCCGCCCGCGACGACCACGTCGGCGCGGCCCGTACGGATCATCTCGATGGCGTAGCCGATGGCCTCGGCGCCGGAGGCGCACGCGGAGACCGGCGTGTGCACGCCCGCCCGGGCGCCCACCAGCAGGCCCACGTTGGCCGACGGGCCGTTCGGCATCAGCATGGGGACGGTGTGCGGTGAGACGCGCCGGACGCCCTTCTCCTTGAGCACGTCGTACTGGTCGAGCAGCGTCGTCACACCACCGATGCCGGAGGCGATGACGGCACCGAGCCGGTCCGGGTCGACGCTCGCGTCCTCTCCGGCCCGGTCGGTGAAACCGGCGTCCGCCCAGGCCTCCTTGGCCGCGACCAGCGCGAACTGCGCCGAACGGTCGAGGCGTCGGGCCTGCGGCCGCGGGATGACCTCGGTGGGCTCCACGGCGACGGGCGCGGCGATACGGACCGCCAGTTCGGCGGCCCACTCCTGCTCCAGGGGCTTCACACCGGACTTGCCGGCGATCAGGCCCTCCCAGGTAGAGGCTGCGTCGCCACCCAGCGGTGTGGTTGCGCCGATACCGGTGACGACCACGGTGCGATTGGTCGGGCTCACGGGAATTCTTTCTCCAACGATTACGAGGATTCAGCGGCGCCACCGCCGGGTGGCGGGGCCGGGCAGCCGACCCGAGACCTTTAAAGGACGAGACCTTTAAGGGCTGGCTCAGGCCTGGTGCTTGAGGATGTAGTCGGTCGCGTCGCCGACCGTCTTGAGGTTCTTGACGTCCTCGTCCGGGATCTTGACGTCGAAGCGCTCTTCGGCGGCGACGACGACCTCGACCATGGACAGCGAGTCGACGTCCAGGTCGTCGGTGAAGGACTTGTCCAGCTGGACGTCCTCAACCGGGATGCCGGCGATCTCGTTCACGATGTCGGCGAGACCGGCGACGATCTCTTCCTGAGTGGCGGCCATGTCAGGCGCTCCTTCTTTGTGATCCAGAGGGTTTGGCAGTGTCTTCTCCGTACCGGACGAGTGATCCGGCACGGAGTGCCTAGGGGAGAGTAACGACCGTCGCGGCGTAGACGAGACCCGCCCCGAAGCCGATGACGAGCGCGGTGTCGCCGCTCTTCGCCTCACCGGTCGCCAGAAGCCGCTCCATCGCGAGCGGAATCGAGGCGGCCGAGGTGTTGCCGGTGGTGCGTACGTCACGCGCGACCGTGACGTGCTCCGGCAGTTTCAGCGTCTTCACCATCGAGTCGATGATCCGCTCGTTGGCCTGATGGGGAATGAAGACGTCCAGGTCGTCCGAGGTGATCCCGGCCGCGTCCAGCGCCTGCTGGGCGACCTTCGCCATCTCGAACACGGCCCAGCGGAAGACCGCCTGGCCCTCCTGCGTGAGCGCAGGGAACTTGTGCGTGGAGCTGTCGTACTGGTCCCACGCCACGGTCTGCTTGATGGTCTCGGACTTGTCGCCCTCGGAGCCCCAGACCGTGGGGCCGATCGCGGGCTCCTTCGACGGGCCGACGATCACCGCGCCCGCGCCGTCGCCGAACAGGAAGGCCGTGGCGCGGTCCTCCAGGTCGGTGAGGTCGCTCAGCCGTTCCACGCCGATGACGAGGACGTACTCGGCGGAGCCCTCGACGATCATGCCCTTGGCGAGGGTCAGGCCGTAGCCGAAGCCCGCGCAGCCGGCCGAGATGTCGAAGGCGGCCGCCTTGTTCGTGCCCAGTTTGTCGGCGATCTCCGTCGCCACGGCCGGGGTCTGCTTGAAGTGCGAGACGGTCGAGACGATCACTCCGCCGATCTGCCCGGCGGAGATTCCCGCGTCGGCGATCGCCTTCCCGGACGCCTCGATGGACATCGCGGCCACGGTCTCCTCGGGGGAGGCCCAGTGCCGGGTCTCGATGCCGGAGCGCGAACGGATCCACTCGTCGGACGAGTCGATCGTCTCGAGGATCACCTCGTTGGGCACCACCCGGGTCGGACGGTAGCCGCCCACGCCCAGGATGCGCGCGTACGGGGCGCCCTTGCTGGGCTTGATCTTCGACATGTTCGTACGGCTCCTTGGGGTCAGGCTGCTGCGTGCTCGGCGATGAGCTCGCGGGCCGCGTCGAGGTCGTCGGGGGTCTTGAGTGCGAGCGTCTTCACGCCGGGCAGCGCGCGCTTGGCGAGGCCGACCAGGGTGCCGCCGGGGGAGACCTCGATGATCGCGGTCGCGCCGAGCTCCTTGAAGGTCTCCATGCACAGGTCCCAGCGGACCGGGTTGGCGACCTGGCCGACCAGCCGCTCCAGCACCTCGGCGCCGGTGGCGACGGTCCGTCCGTCCTTGTTGGAGACGTAGGTGACCTTCGGGTCGGCCGGCGTCAGGTCGGCGGCGGCCTTGGCCAGCGCGTCGACGGCGGGCGCCATGTGGTGCGTGTGGAAGGCGCCGGCGACCTTCAGCGGGACGACCTTGCGGACGCCCTCGGGCTTGTCCTCGTTCAGCGCGGCGAGCTGCTCCAGGGTGCCCGCGGCGACGATCTGACCGGCGCCGTTCACGTTCGCCGGCGTCAGACCGAGCTTCTCCAGATGCGCGACGGACACCTCGGGGTCGCCGCCGAGCAGCGCCGACATGCCGGTCTCGGTGATCGCGGCGGCGTCGGCCATCGCCAGACCCCGCCTGCGGACGAGGGTCAGCGCGGCGGTGTCGTCGAGGACGCCGGCGAAGGAGGCGGCGGTGATCTCCCCGACGGAGTGCCCGGCGACGGCGCCCGGGGTGAAGCCGGAGGCCTCGTCGAGTGCCGAGGCGGACAGGATTCCCGCGGCGACCAGCAGCGGCTGGGCGACGGCGGTGTCACGGATGGCGTCGGCGTCGGCCTGTGTGCCGTAGTGGGCGAGGTCCAGTGCGATGGCGTCCGACCATGCGGCGACGCGGTCGGCGGCACCGGGCAGTTCGAGCCAAGGAGTCAGGAAGCCGGGCGTCTGGGCGCCCTGGCCGGGAGCGACGAGTACGAGCACTCTCACACTCTCTCTTGTGGACGGGCACGGCCGCCCGTGGGGACAGGGACGAAGAACACGAGGGGGTTTTGTGGGGCCCCGACAAAAGACTAGGCGGGGAGATCTCCATCGGCCAGACGCCCCAGGATCAGCGCGATGCGCAGCGTGAACGCCGAGCGTACATCGGACGGTGACCATCCGGTGACGTCAGTCACACGTCGAAGCCGGTAGCGCACGGTGTTGGGATGGACGAAGAGCATCCGGGCCGCTCCTTCCAGACTGGACGCCTGTTCGAGATAGACGGAGAGCGTCTCCAGGAGGGCCGACCCGGCTTCCTCCAGCGGTCTGTAGATCTCCTCCACCAACTGCTCCCGCGCGCTCGGGTCACCGGCGATCGCGCGCTCCGGAAGCAGATCGTCCGCCAGTACCGGCCGAGGCGCGTCCTGCCAGGCGGAACAGGCTTTCAGGCCGGCCGCGGCGGCCTGCGCGGACCGGGTCGCGGCCAGCAGATCGGGCACGATGGGCCCGGCGACGACCGGTCCCGCCGCATAAGGCCCGATCAGGGACTTGGCGACGGCCAGCGGATTGTCGCTGCCGCCCGCGATGACGACGAGCCGGTCGCCGAGCACCCCGGTGAGCACCTGGAGCTTGGCGTGCCGGGCGGCCCGCCGGATCGCCTCGACGGTCAGCTCGGAGTCCCCGTCGGGCGCCGTCCCCAGCACCACGCACACGTGCTCGGGGGCGTTCCACCCGAGGGCCGCGGCCCGGCTGACGGCCCCCTCGTCGGCCTCGCCGCTGAGCACGGCGTTCACCACGAGCGATTCCAGCCGCGCGTCCCAGGCGCCGCGGGCCTCCGCGGCCTGGGCGTAGACCTGGGCGGTGGCGAAGGCGATCTCACGGGCGTAGACGAGCAGCGCCTCGCGCAGCACGTTCTCGTCGCCGGGCGCCGCCACCTCGTCGATGGCGGACTCCATGACCTCGATGGTGGTGCGCACCATCTCGACGGTCTGCCGCAGCGTGATGGCCCGGGTCAGCTCTCGCGGCGCCGTCCCGAACACATCCGTGGAGATGGCCTGCGGGGCGTCGGGATGCCGGAACCACTCGGTGAACGCCGCGATACCGGCCTGGGCGACCAGCCCGATCCAGGAACGGTTCTCCGGGGGCATCGCCCGGTACCACGGCAGCGTCTCGTCCATGCGCGCGATGGCGTGCGCGGCGAGCGAGCCGGAGGACTTCTCCAGCCGCCTCAGGGTCGCGGGGTGCGGATGGAGGGGCGCTACGGCGTCGGGTTTGCGGGATACGGGTTCGGGCACGGGACAAGACTGCCTTATCCGGACCTGAGTGTGTGCCGCCGGGGCACCGCTGACCGGCCACGCAGAGCTGCCCGCGCCGCTACCGTGGGCATGTGATGGACGTACGGCGCGCTGCGGAGCGCTACCCCGGGGGCGATGCGGCGGCCGGCATCGAGTCGTGGCACGCCTTCTCCTTCGGTCCGCACTACGACCCCGACAACCTCCGCTTCGGCGCGGTGATCGCCTGCAACGAGGAGCGGCTCGCCCCCGGCGCCGGGTTCGACGAACACCCGCACAGCCACACGGAGATCGTGACCTGGGTGGTCGAGGGCGAGCTGACGCACCGGGACTCCAAGGGCCACGAGACGACGGTCCGCCCCGGGGACGTCCAGCGCCTGAGCGCGGCGGCCGGCGTGCGGCACGTCGAGCGCAACGACGCCGAGGTCCCCCTGACCTTCGTACAGATGTGGCTGGCCCCGCTGAAGCCGGGCGGCGAGCCGTCGTACGAGATCGTCCACGGCATCGCCGACTCCACGCCGTACGCCGTCCCCGAGGCGGGCGCGATGCTGCACGTACGGCGGCTGGGCGCGGGGGAGCGGACCGCGGTGCCGGACGGGGCGTATGTGTACGTCCATGTGGTGCGCGGTGAAGTGCGCCTGGGCGACGCGCGGTTGGGGGCGGCGGACGCGGCCCGGATCACGGACGCGAAGGACCTGGAGGCGGTCGCGCTCACCCCGGCCGAACTCCTCCTGTGGGAGATGGCCCCACCGCTCTAGCGGGCCTCCGCCAGCACCGCGTCGGTGAACGCCGGCCATGCCTCGATCGCCCACGGCCCGAAGGCGCGGTCGGTCAGCGCGACCGTGGCGAGCCTCGCGTCGGGGTCGATCCACAGGAACGTGCCCGACTGCCCGAAGTGGCCGAAGGTGCGAGGCGAGGACGAGGCTCCGGTCCAGTGCGGGGACTTGGAGTCGCGGATCTCGAAGCCGAGGCCCCAGTCGTTGGGGTTCTGATGGCCGTAGCCGGGGAGCACGCCCTTGGTGCCCGGGTACTGGACCGTCATCGCCTCGGCGACCGTACGGGGGTCGAGGAGGCGGGGGGCCTGGATCTCGGCCGCGAAGCGCAGGAGGTCGTCGACCGTGGAGACGCCGTCCTTCGCGGGGGAGCCGTCGAGGGCCGTGGAGGTCATGCCCAGGGGCTCCAGCACCGCCTGCCGCAGATACTCCCCGAACGGGATGTCCGTCGCCTTGGCGATGTGGTCGCCGAGCTGCTCGAAACCGGCGTTGGAGTACAGGCGCCGCTCCCCGGGCACCCCCATCACCTTGTGCTCGTCGAAGGCCAGCCCCGAGGTGTGCGCGAGCAGATGCCGGACCGTCGCCCCGGCGGGCCCGGCCGGCTCGTCGAGCTCGACCGCTCCCTCCTCGTACGCGACGAGGGCGGCGTACGCGGCGAGCGGCTTGGTGACCGAGGCCAGCGGGAAGCGGTGGCCGGTCGGCCCGTGGACGCCGAGAACGGTGCCGTCGGCACGCACCACGCCCGCCGCGGCGGTGGGAACCGGCCAGTTCTCGATCAGTGCGAGGCTCTGCAAGGACATGCCGACGAGCCTAAGCCGCGCACGGCCGCACACTTCTCGGGGGTCGGTCTCCGGGGGCGGATTTCTTACCGGTTCCGCTTGCTTGGAGTGCACTCCAACCCCATAGCGTTGAGGCCATGACGGTGATGGAGACCACGCCCACCCGGACCGACGCCTGCGGAGCCCCGCCCCACCCCCATCGGCGCCCCGAAGGCCAGGACAACTACACGATCAGTGAGGTCGTCGCGTTCACCGGGCTGACCGCGCACACCCTGCGCTGGTACGAGCGCATCGGCCTGATGCCGCATGTCGACCGTTCCCACACCGGCCAGCGCCGCTACAGCAACCGCGACCTCGACTGGCTGGACCTCGTCGGCAAGCTGCGCCTGACGGGCATGCCGGTCGCCGACATGGTGCGGTACGCGGAGCTGGTGCGCGCGGGCGACCACACCTTCGGCGAGCGGTTCGAGCTGCTGGAGGCGACCCGGCGCGATGTGCTGGCGCGGATCGCCGAGCTGCAGGACACGCTGGCGGTGCTGGACCGGAAGATCAGTTTCTACGCGGACGCGGATGGCGCCCGTGCCTACGAGGCGGAGAAGGTGCGATGACCGACAGCAGGATCCCGACCACGCGACTCGGCGACACCGGCCCCGAGGTCGGCGTCCAGGGCCTCGGCTGCATGGGCATGAGCTTCGCCTACGGCCCCACGGACGCCAAGGAGTCACGGGCCACCCTGGAGCGGGCGCTGGAGCTGGGCGTCACCCTGTACGACACGGCGGACGCCTACGGGCAGGGCGAGAACGAGAAGTTCCTGGCCCCGTTCTTCAAGGCCCACCGGGACTCGGTCGTCATCGCGACCAAGTTCGCCCTGTCGATCCCGCCCGGCGAGCCCACCCGCCGCGTCATCCGCAACGACGCGCCCTACGTCCGTGAGGCCGCCGAGGCCAGCCTCAGGCGCCTGGACATCGACACGATCGACCTCTACTACATGCACCGGCGCGATGTGAACGTGCCGATCGAGGAGACCGTCGGCGTCATGGCCGAACTGGTCCGCGAGGGCAAGGTGCGGCACCTGGGCCTGAGCGAGGTCACGGCCGACGAGCTGCGTGCCGCGCAGGCCGTGCACCCCATCGCCGCCGTGCAGTCGGAGTGGTCGCTGTTCAGCCGGGACATCGAGGCGAAGGTGGTGCCGACCGCCCGTGAACTGGGCGTGGCCCTCGTCCCGTACTCCCCGCTCGGCCGGGGCTTCCTCACCGGCTCCTTCAGCAACGCCGACCAGGACCTCACGGCCGACGACTTCCGTCGCCAGCAGCCCCGCTTCACCGGCGAGAACGCGGCCGCCAACGCGAACCTCCTGGACCCCGTCCGCACGGTCGCCGAGGCCCACGGGGCGTCCCTGGGACAGATCGCCCTGGCCTGGGTCCAGCAGCAGGATGCCGTCCACGACCTGCCGGTCGTGCCCATACCGGGCACCCGCAAGCCGGGCCGGGTGGAGGAGAACACGGCGGCGGTGAGCATCGTGCTGACGCGGGACGAGCTGGCGCTGCTGGAGCCGATCGCGGCGAAGGTGGCGGGCGACCGGTACGCGGACATGTCGTTCGCCTCCGCCGGACGCGAGTGACTCAGAGCTCCGCCAGCAGCTCCGCCTTCTTGCTGGAGAACTCCTCGTCCGTCACCAGTCCCGCCTGGTGCAGCTCGCCCAGGTGACGGATGCGCTCCGCGATGTCGGCGGGGTCACGACGCGGACCGGCCGCGGGTACCACCGCCGCCGGTCCGCTCTCCCGTACGGCCGCCAGCACCGCCGCCGCGAACGGCAGCGACTCGTGCACCGGGCCGTATCCCAGCCCGAAGACCACGGCCGCCGGATCCTGGTCGGGCTGCGCGGGCACCGTGGCCCCGTCGCGGAGCACCAGCCGCAGATGCCCCTCGAAGACCTCCGGCGAGCGCCACTGGACCCCGCTCAGCTCGGTCACCGGGAAGCTCTGGTCCCCGGCCTTCCACTTCGCCGACGACGCCCCCGTCCAGAACCACCGGAAGCTCACCGTCCGCCCGTCGAAGGACGCCTTCGCGTCGTACGCCTTGAACTGGCGAGGTGCCTCGGGCGCGGCCACCAGATAGCCGTCCGCCGGCCCGCCGCCGTCGAGCGCCGCCCGCAGTTCGTCGGCGTAGTACTCGGCCAGCGTCTCCTTCTCGGCCGGCAGGACCAGGCGGTACGGGTCGCAGCCTTCCTTCAGCTGGCCGGCCGCCGCCTCCAGCAAGGGGTCGGCGCCGTCGCGCAGCTCGGCCCGGAGGACGACCGTGCCCCGCTTGCCCTGCGCCAGCGTCACCCCCGCTATCGCCTCCAGGGGGACACGGCGTTCCCCCAGCGCCTGGAAGAGCTTGGGCGTTCGGATTCCCCGCTCGTAACGGATGAGCACGGAGTCGGACTCGAACTCCCAGGCGGCATGAAATCCGGCCAGTACGTCACCCATGCGGCTCATCGTATGCGTGACCCGCTCCTTCGTCGCCACCCCGCGCGGACCGCGGTTCCTGCGCCTCTACGCGCGTCCGGCCGCAACCGCGCCGGACAAACCCCTGTCGCACCCGCGGACCTCGCGGGCACAGACCACCGACCGATACGCGCCGACACCGATCTCGGCGAAGTTCAGCAGGCTCGCCGTACCCGGCTCGAAATAGCCCGCGTGTCCCTTGGCGCCCTCCGCCGACAACACCCGCGCCCCGAACGCAGCCGACACCGGGTCGGCGCCGTGGCCGAGCCCGCCGACCTCCATGTACGGCACGTCCTGGATCCAGTCCGTGCTGTCCCGCATCGCCCACACCACGGCCGACGTGTGCAGCCCCGCCGCCCGCCGGACCCGCATACCGGGGCTGCCGGCCACCGCTATGTCGGCCACCCGGCGCGGCAGCGTGTGCGCGGCCACCCCGCAGACGACCGAGCCGTAGCTGTGACAGAACAGCGAGACCGGCGCCCTGCCGGGCAGCGCCCGCAGCAGCGCGTTCAGCCGGACCGCGCCTTCCTGCGCGCGCATCGCCGTCGCCGAGTCGATGCCGAGGCCGGCCGGGGCCGTGTAGTCGGCCCAGGCGATCACCGCCGTACGCGTTCCCGGGCTCGCGTCCTGCTCGGCCGCGTACAGCGACTTGGCCATGCCGACCGGCGCCGAGTAGGGGTGGTAGGTCTTCTGGAAGGTGAGCAGGTCGGTGTCGACGCCGGGGACGACGACCGACACCCGCTGCGCCTTCTGCAGGTCGCCGAAGACCTCGGCGACCCGGCCCGAGCCGTCGGGGTCGAAGGCGAGGATCTGCCGGCCCTCGCTCAGCAGGGACTCGTAGCGGTGCATACGACGGCCCGCCTCCTGCTGCCCGACCGGGGAGAGGCGGCTGTCGTGCATGCGCTTGAGCTCGGCCCGGCGCTGCTGCTGGAGCGCCAGATGGTTGGCGCGGTAGCGCAGGGCGACCGGGGCGCCGTTCATGTTCCCGACCGCGAGCGGGTAGCGGCGGGCCAGCGCCGTGCCCTCCTGGGCCGTGAGCGTGGCGAAGAAGCGGGACAGGCGCGCGGGGGACGCGTCCGGGTCCGGCAGATGGTGGCCGTCTGTCCGGGCGTGCTCCCAGGAGGAGAGCGAGGCCTGGAGCGGGCTCTTCACGCCGTGGTTGCGCAGGGCCGTCCAGCCGGTGGTCGCCAGCATCACGAACACGACGGCCAGGGCGAGCAGTGCGCGCCAGACGTTCAGTTGCGGGGAGGTGTCGAAGGAAGTCACTGAAAGGACACACTAGGAGAACGAGAGGGTCTCGCGTGAGCCGAGTGACGCGGATCACGTTTGGATAAACGTGGTGATGGCCTCAGTGTGTCTCAGCGTGTTCGCCAGTTCTCCGTGAGTGCGGGTCCCACCTGTTCGAGGTACGAGATCGTCAACGCGCGCATCGCCTCCACGCTGAACTCCGCGTCGGTGCCCCACTGGCGCTCCGTCACCCGCATCACCCCACCGAACACCGCCACGGCCAGCCGCGGCCGCGGATCGGCGTCCACGTCGAGGCCCTCACGGTCGGCGATCACGCGCGCGAGGGCGTCCTCGGACTCCAGATTGAGCCGCAGCTGCGCGGCGAGCAGGGCCGGCGTCGACTCGATCACCCGGTGCATGCGCAGATAGAGCTCGACGGGTACGACCGCCTCGATCACCTCGTGCAGACTGTTCCACCCCTCCAGGACCGCCTGCCGCAGCGCCTCTATCGGCGCCTCCGCCGCCGGCCGCCCGCGCACCGCCTGCACGAACCGCGGCACCACCAGCGCCTCCAGGGCGAGGGCCGCCTCCTCCTTGCCGGCGAAGTAGCGGAAGAAGGTGCGCTGCGAGACGTCGACGGCCTCGGCGATGTCGTCGACGGTCGTCCGGTCGTAGCCCCGGGTGGTGAACAGCTCGATGGCGGCTCTCAGCAGGGCGTCCCTGGTGTGCTGTTTCTTGCGTTCGCGCAGTGTTTCCATAGGCGTCAGTTACTGACTTGTGAATAGGTTTGTCAAATGTCAGTGGCTGTCATTAGCCTCGAACGCATGACTAGTCAGACCATCGACACGACGGGTTCGGGGGGCGGCAAGTCGCCGCAGACCTCGCCGGACGGGTCGGCGCCGTCCTCCGGGCTGCGCGGCCACCCCTGGTTCACCCTCATCACCGTGGCGGTCGGCGTCATGATGGTGGCCCTGGACGGGACCATCGTGGCCATCGCCAACCCGGCCATCCAGAAGGACCTCAAGGCGAGCTTCGCCGACGTCCAGTGGATCACCAACGGTTACTTCCTCGCCCTCGCGGTCTCCCTGATCACCGCGGGCAAGCTCGGCGACCGCTTCGGGCACCGCCAGACCTTCCTGATCGGCGTGACCGGCTTCGCGGCCGCCTCGGGCGCCATCGGCCTGTCGAACAGCATCGCCGCGGTCGTCACCTTCCGCGTCCTGCAGGGCCTGTTCGGGGCTCTGCTGATGCCGGCCGCGCTCGGTCTGCTGCGGGCGACCTTCCCGGCCGAGAAGCTCAACATGGCCATCGGCATCTGGGGCATGGTCATCGGGGCGTCGACCGCGGGCGGCCCGATCCTCGGCGGTGTCCTCGTCGAGCACGTCAACTGGCAGTCGGTGTTCTTCATCAACGTGCCGGTGGGTGCGACGGCCCTGGTCCTGGGCCTGCTCATCCTCCGGGACCACCGCGCCGAGAACGCGCCGCGCTCCTTCGACATCCTCGGCATAGTCCTGCTCTCCGGCGCGATGTTCTGCCTGGTGTGGGCCCTGATCAAGGCGCCGAGCTGGGGCTGGGGCGACGGCAGGACCTGGACCTTCATCGCCGCGTCGGTGGTGGGCTTCGCGCTCTTCTCCGTCTGGGAGACGAAGGTCGGGGAACCCCTGATCCCGCTGGGCCTGTTCCGCTCGGTCCCGCTGTCCGCGGGAGTGGTCCTGATGGTCCTGATGGCCATCGCGTTCATGGGCGGACTGTTCTTCGTGACGTTCTACCTGCAGAACGTGCACGGCATGACCCCGATCGAGGCGGGCCTGCACCTGCTGCCGCTCACCGGCATGATGATCGTCGGCTCCCCGCTCGCGGGCGTGCTGATCACCAAGCTGGGCCCGCGCATCCCGCTCGCCGGCGGAATGGCGGCCACCGCGATCGCGATGTACGGCATGTCGACGCTGGAGCAGGACACGGGCAGCGCGCTGATGTCCCTCTGGTTCGGCCTCCTCGGCCTCGGCCTCGCGCCGGTCATGGTCGGCGCCACCGAGGTCATCGTGGGCAACGCGCCCATGGAGCTCTCCGGTGTGGCCGGCGGCCTCCAGCAGGCGGCGATGCAGATCGGCGGCAGCCTCGGTACGGCGGTCCTCGGCGCGGTGATGGCCTCCAAGGTCGACCACGACCTCGCGGGCAACTGGAAGGACGCCGGCCTCCCGCCGCTCGGCTCGTCCCAGCTGGGGCAGGCCTCCGAGGCGGTCCAGGTCGGTATCGCGCCGGTCGGCAAGGGGACGCCGGACGCGATCGCCGCGAAGATCGCCGACGTGGCGCACCAGACCTTCATCTCGGGCATGAGCCTGGCGTCGCTGGTCGCGTGCGGTGTCGCGGTGGTGGCGGTGTTCGTGGCGCTGCTGACGAAGCGGGGCGCGAACGCGGAGGCGGGCGCGGGCGTGGGTCACATCTGAGGGAACCTCGGCCGACTTCCCCTATCAGGGTGAAGAGGCTAAAGACTCCTCGCCCTCTGGACGTGTCACAGGTCACAGTGGGTCATGCCCTCCGCAGAGGGCAACCGGTGCTGCGGCGCGCTGCCGGAGGGGGACAGCGCGCCGCCAACCGGTTCCGCGGCCGGTGATTAGGAGCCGCACGGGGGGTACCCGCCTCGTTGAACCCCGAACAGACCCCGGGGTTCAGGGGAGTTGATGATGGCGGGCTTTGGCAACGGAACGCGCAGGTACCCCCGCTCACGTGGCCGGACGTGGTCACGGACCGGGCCGGATCGCGCGACGCTCGGAATCATCGGAGTCGTCTGCGCTGTCGCCGGTTTCTTCGTGCTGGGGATTGTCCTCGGTCCGGTGGCGGCCCTGTGCGGTTGGCTCGCCATGGGCCGCAGCTGGACGGGTTCGCGCCCGGTCCCGGCCTTGGTCGCCCTGGTACTGGGCGCCATTGACACGCTCCTGGCGATCATCTGGTTGGCAGGAGCGGCCACCCCGGGCAGCGGATTGTTCTGACCCGGGGCAGGTGAGGGAGGGGCCCCCGGTTTGATGGGCCGGGGGCCCGCCCTTTATCGGATCGCCCTTCTTCACCGGCCACCTCGCAGATACCGCCCCCTCTGGGGGACCCTCAGCGATCTACGGAGGTCTGTCTGAGGGCTGCGATTTCGGCTCGGAGGGCTCGGACCTCTTCTGTCAGGGTCTCGATCGCCTCTGTCTGGCGGCGTTCCTCGATGTCGTCCTTCTCGAAGCGGGCGATGAACCAGGTGGCGATGTTGGCGGTCACCACACCCAGCAGCGCGATGCCGGAGAGCATCAGGCCGACCGCGATCATGCGGCCCAGGCCGGTCGTCGGGGCGTGGTCGCCGTATCCCACGGTCGTCATCGTCGTGAACGACCACCACAGCGCGTCACCCAGCGTGCGGATGTTCCCGTCCGGTGAGTCGCGCTCCACCGACAGCACGGCCAGCGACCCGAACATCAGCAGCCCGACCACGGCCCCCGCGACATACGTCGTGAGCTGGATCTGCGTGGCCATCCGGGCCCGGCGGCCGACGAGTATCAGCGTGGACACCATCCGCAGCAGCCGCAGCGGCTGGAGGACCGGCACCACCACGGCGCACAGGTCCAGCCAGTGCGTCCGCACGAACTCCCTGCGCTGCCGCGCCAGTCCCACCCGCACCAGGTAGTCGACGGCGAACGTCCCCCACACCACCCACTCGACCCAGGTGCACACGGTCGTCAGCAGATGCCCCGCCGAGTGGTCCACGATCGGCACGGCGTACGCGACGGCGAACAACACGGCCAACGCCAGCAAGGGGCGCTGGGTCACCTGCTCCCAACGCCCCTGCGCCGTTTGTTGCTTCATGTCCGCATCGTAGAGACAAACGGGGAAGCCTAGGCGTCGCCGCCCGCCGCCCCCGGATGCGCCGCGGCCACATCGAGCAGCTGGTACCGGTCGATGGCCTGCTTCAGGACCGACCGGTCCACCTTCCCCTCCCGCGCCAGCTCCGTCAGCACCGCCACCACGATCGACTGCGCGTCGATGTGGAAGAAGCGACGGGCCGCCCCGCGCGTGTCGGCGAAGCCGAACCCGTCGGCGCCCAGGGACTGGTAGGTGCCCGGCACCCACCGCGCGATCTGGTCCGGCACCGACCGCATCCAGTCGGACACCGCCACGAACGGCCCCTGCGCACCCGACAGCTTCTGCGTCACGTACGGCACCCGCTGCTCCTCCTCCGGGTGCAGCAGGTTGTGCTGCTCCACGGCGACCGCGTCACGCCGCAGCTCGTTCCAGGAGGTCGCCGACCAGACGTCGGCGCGCACGTTCCACTCCTCGCCGAGGATCCGCTGCGCCTCCACGGCCCACGGCACCGCGACACCGGACGCCATGATCTGCGCGGGAATGGATCCCGAAGTGCCCTCGGAGAGCCTGTGGATGCCCTTGAGGATGCCCTCGACGTCCACGTTCTCCGGCTCCGCCGGGTGCTGGATCGGCTCGTTGTAGACGGTCAGGTAGTAGAAGACGTCCTCGCCGTGCGGGTGTTCGGCGTCGCCGCCGTACATCCGCCGCAGACCGTCCTGCACGATGTGCGCGATCTCGTACGAGTACGCCGGGTCGTACGCGACACACCCCGGGTTGGTCGAGGCGAGCAGCTGCGAGTGGCCGTCGGCGTGCTGCAGCCCCTCACCGGTCAGAGTCGTGCGGCCGGCGGTCGCACCCAGTACGAAACCGCGCGCCAGCTGGTCGGACATCTGCCAGAACTGGTCACCGGTGCGCTGGAAACCGAACATCGAGTAGAAGACGTAGACCGGGATCAGCGGCTCGCCGTGGGTGGCGTACGCCGAGCCGGCCGCGATCAGGGAGGCGGTGCAGCCGGCCTCGGAGATGCCGTCGTGCAGCATCTGCCCGGTCGGCGACTCCTTGTACGCGAGGAGCAGGTCGCGGTCCACGGCCTCGTACTGCTGGCCGAGCGGGTTGTAGATCTTCGCGCTCGGGAAGAACGAGTCCATACCGAACGTGCGGTACTCGTCCGGTGCGATCAGCACGAAGCGACGCCCGATCTCCTTGTCCCGCATGAGGTCCTTGAGGAGACGGACGAAGGCCATGGTCGTCGCGATCGACTGCTGGCCCGAGCCCTTCTTCACGGACGCGTACGTCTTGTCGTCCGGCAGCGCGAGCGGCTTGGAGCGCACCACGCGGGTGGGGACGTAACCACCGCAGTGCGTGCGCTGGTCGTGCATGTACTGGATCTCTTCCGAGTTCCGGCCGGGGTGGTAGTACGGCGGCACGCCGGACTCCAGCTCCTTGTCGGAGATCGGCAGGTGCAGCCGGTCGCGGAAGCGCTTGAGGTCGTCGACCGTCAGCTTCTTCATCTGGTGCGTGGCGTTGCGGCCCTCGAAGTTCGGGCCCAGCGTCCAGCCCTTGATCGTCTTGGCGAGGATGACCGTGGGCTGGCCCTTGTGCTCCGTGGCAGCCTTGAACGCCGCGTAGATCTTGCGGTGGTCGTGACCGCCGCGGCCCAGGTGCAGGATCTGGTCGTCGGTCATGCCCTCGACCATCGCGCGCAGCCGCTGGTCGCCGCCGAAGAAGTGCTCGCGGATGTACGCGCCGGACTCGGTGGCATACGTCTGGAACTGGCCGTCCGGCGTCGTGTTCATCTTGTTGACGAGGAGGCCGTCCCGGTCCTGCGCGAGCAGCGGGTCCCAGGAGCGGTCCCAGATGAGCTTGATCACGTTCCAGCCGGCGCCGCGGAAGACCGACTCCAGCTCCTGGATGACCTTGCCGTTGCCGCGCACCGGTCCGTCCAGGCGCTGCAGGTTGCAGTTGACCACGAAGGTCAGGTTGTCCAGGCCCTCGCGGGCGGCGATGGTCAGCTGGCCGAGCGACTCCGGCTCGTCCATCTCGCCGTCGCCGAGGAACGCCCACACCCGGGACTTCGAGGTGTCGGCGATCCCGCGCGCGTGCATGTACCGGTTCATCCGCGCCTGGTAGATCGCGCCGATCGGGCCGAGGCCCATGGAGACGGTCGGGAACTCCCAGAAGTCCGGCATCGAGCGCGGGTGCGGGTAGCTCGACAGGCCGTGCGGGGCCTTCGACTTCTCCTGGCGGAAGCCGTCCAGGTTCTCCTCGGTGAGACGGTCGAGGAGGAAGGCGCGCGCGTAGATGCCCGGGGAGGCGTGGCCCTGGAAGAAGACCTGGTCGCCGCCGAGGCCGTCGTCCTTGCCGCGGAAGAAGTGGTTGAAGCCGACGTCGTACAGGGACGCGGAGGAGGCGAAGGTGGCGATGTGGCCGCCGACGCCGATGCCGGGGCGCTGGGCGCGGGAGACCATCACCGCGGCGTTCCAGCGGGTCGCGTTCAGGACCTTGCGCTCGATCTCCTCGTTGCCCGGGAAGAACGGCTCGGCCCTGGTGGGGATGGTGTTCACGTAGTCCGTGCTGCGCATCTCGGGCACGGCCACGCGCTTCTCGCGGGCCCGCTCGATGAGCCGCAGCATCAGGTAGCGGGCTCGCTCGCGGCCACGCTCGTCGACGGCGGCGTCGAGGGAGTCGAGCCACTCCTGGGTCTCTTCGGGATCGAAGTCAGGAACCTGACTCGGAAGGCCGCCAATGATGATCGGGTTGCGATCGGATCCGGAAGCCACGCTGTTCCTTACGTGTCAGAGGGCTGCGTAGAGCAGCTTTTCGGTATGCCTGCACCGTTCCCCATCGTGGACCTCGGCGAAGCAAACGTCATCTCTACTGAGAGGTAACCGAGACCTGAGGGAACCCGGCCGGGTTCCCAATGCCACAAAGGGGGCAGAAAGGTGTGGTGTAGGTCACTAACGCCAGTGACGGCGTGCCTGGAGTTGCGGTGACACAGCCAGGAACGTCACCGTTTCGGCGGTCTGAACGGCCGGGTACTTGCGCGATCCGCCCCGCCCGTGTGGACTACGGCCAATGCTTCGCGCACGCGCGTGGCTGAGAGATTCCCAAGACATGATCAGGAGGCAACCCGTGAGCGCGACCGCGGACCACGCGGAGACGAGCCCTGCCGTGAGGCTGGGGTTCCAGCCCGAGCAGGTGGTCCAGGAGATCGGCTACGACGAGGACGTAGACCAGGAACTCCGCGAGGCCATTGAGGAAGTCATCGGCAGCGACCTTGTGGACGAGGACTACGACGACGTCGCCGATGCCGTGGTGCTCTGGTTCCGCGACGAGGACGGCGACCTGACCGATGTGCTGGTGGACGCCACCACGTACATCGAGGAGGGCGGCTCGATCCTGCTGCTGACGCCGAAGACCGGCCGTGACGGCTACGTCGAGCCCAGCGACATCTCCGAAGCCGCGACGACGGCGGGCCTGTCCGCCTCCAAGAGCGTCAGCGTGGGCAAGGACTGGAGCGGCAGCCGGCTGGTGACGCCCAAGGCGGCCAAGTCCAAGAAGTAGGCAACCTCGCAACAGGCCACCTCGAAGTAAGCCACCCCGGACGGGCCGAGTCTTCGCTCGGCCCGTCCGTCGGCTCCCGGTGAGCGCTGCGTAGGGTTGGGTCCACCACCCGAACAGCCCCACCGAAAGGGACGTATCCCGATGGCGATCCAGGTCGGCGACAAGGCCCCCGACTTCGAGCTCAAGGACAACCACGGCGCGACCGTGAAGCTGTCCGAGTTCCGCGGCCAGAAGAACGTGGTCCTGCTCTTCTACCCCTTCGCCTTCACCGGCGTGTGCACCGGTGAGCTGTGCGAGGTGCGGGACAACCTGCCGCAGTTCTCCGACCGCGACACCCAGGTGCTCGCCGTCTCCAACGACTCCATCCACACCCTGCGCGTCTTCGCCGAGCAGGAGGGCCTCGACTACCCGCTGCTGAGCGACTTCTGGCCGCACGGCGAGGTCTCCCGCGCCTACGGCGTCTTCGCCGAGGACAAGGGCTGCGCGGTGCGCGGCACCTTCGTCATCGACAAGGAGGGCCTGGTCCGCTGGACCGTCGTCAACGCCCTGCCGGACGCGCGCGACCTGAGCGAGTACGTCAAGGCGCTCGACACCCTGTGATTCTTCGTTTCCAAGCCATGCGTCGGGCGGGAACCCGTCACTAGGATCGATTCGTTGATCCGATGTCAAACGCACGGCGGGGCGCCCCGCCCCTGAACCCAATGGAGGACTCGTGGGAGTCAGCCTCAGCAAGGGCGGCAACGTATCGCTGACCAAGGAGGCCCCGGGCCTGACCGCGGTCATCGTCGGTCTGGGGTGGGACGTCCGCACCACGACCGGCACCGACTTCGACCTGGACGCCAGCGCGCTGCTGCTGAACAGCTCCGGCAAGGTCGCCAGCGACCAGAACTTCGTCTTCTTCAACAACCTCAAGAGCCCCGACGGCTCGGTCGAGCACACCGGCGACAACATCACCGGTGAGGGCGAGGGCGACGACGAGCAGATCAAGGTCAACCTCGCGGCCGTCCCGGCCGACATCGAGAAGATCGTCTTCCCGGTGTCGATCTACGACGCGGAGAACCGCCAGCAGTCCTTCGGCCAGGTCCGCAACGCGTTCATCCGCGTGGTGAACCAGGCCGGCGAGGCGGAGATCGCCCGGTACGACCTGAGCGAGGACGCCTCGACCGAGACCGCCATGGTCTTCGGCGAGCTGTACCGCAACGGCGCGGAGTGGAAGTTCCGCGCCATCGGCCAGGGCTACGCCTCGGGCCTGCGCGGTATCGCGCAGGACTTCGGCGTCAACGTCTGATCGACCGCCCGGCCGGTTCGTACCCTCCGGCGCCGCACCACCCGGTGCGGCGCCGGAGGGGCAGTACCACCACACACGCACGTCTCGGGGAGGACCAGCATCATGGGCGTCACGCTCGCCAAGGGGGGCAATGTCTCCCTGTCCAAGGCCGCACCCAACCTCACTCAGGTGATGATCGGGCTCGGCTGGGACGCGCGCTCCACCACCGGAGCCGACTTCGACCTGGACGCCAGCGCGCTGCTGTGCAACAGCGGGCGGGTGCTGGGGGACGAGTGGTTCGTCTTCTACAACCAGCTCAAGAGCCCGGACGGCTCGGTGGAGCACACCGGCGACAACCTCACCGGTGAGGGCGAGGGCGACGACGAGTCGATCCTGATCGACCTCTCCAAGGTGCCGGCCCAGTGCGACAAGATCGTCTTTCCGGTCTCGATCCACATGGCCGACGAGCGCGGTCAGACCTTCGGTCAGGTCAGCAACGCCTTCATCCGCGTGGTCAACCAGGCCGACGGCCAGGAGCTGGCCCGCTACGACCTCAGCGAGGACGCCGGCACCGAGACGGCCATGATCTTCGGTGAGGTCTACCGCTACCAGGGCGAGTGGAAGTTCCGTGCAGTGGGGCAGGGGTACGCGTCGGGGCTCCGGGGCATCGCTCTAGACTTCGGAGTCAATGTTTCGTAAAGCCGAGTGCGGTCCGGGGAGACCCGGTCGCCAAGGATTGGGTTGCCAGTGCTTCTGAAAACCTTCGGCTGGTCGTTCGCGATTACCGCGCTCGGCCTGGTCGCCGCGGTCTTCTACGGGGGGTGGGAGGCATTCGGCATCGTGGCGATCCTCGCCGTCCTCGAGATCTCCCTGTCGTTCGACAACGCCGTGGTCAACGCCGGGATCCTGAAGAAGATGAACGCCTTCTGGCAGAAGATCTTCCTCACGGTCGGCGTTCTCATCGCCGTGTTCGGCATGCGACTGGTCTTCCCTGTCGTCATCGTCGCGGTCACCGCCAAGATGGGCCCCATCGAGGCCGTCGACCTCGCCCTCAACAACAAGGACCACTACCAGCAGCTCGTCACCGACGCCCACCCGGCGATCGCCGCGTTCGGTGGCATGTTCCTGCTGATGATCTTCCTGGACTTCATCTTCGAGGACCGTGACATCCAGTGGCTGCGCTGGATCGAGCGCCCGCTGGCCAAGCTCGGCAAGGTCGACATGCTGTCGGTCTGCATCGCCCTGATCGTCCTGCTGATCACCTCCTTCACCTTCGCCACCCACGCCCACCAGCACGGCGGCGGCCACGTCGACAAGGCGCAGACGGTGCTGATCGCCGGTATCGCCGGTCTGATCACGTACATGGTCGTCGGCGGCCTCTCCGGCTACTTCGAGGACCGTCTGGAGGCCGAGGAGGAGCGCGAGCACGAGGAGGAGGAAGAGGCCGAGCGCAGCGGCAAGAAGAAGCCCGCGGTCGTCCTGGCCGGCCAGGCCGCCTTCTTCATGTTCCTGTACCTGGAAGTGCTGGACGCGTCCTTCTCCTTCGACGGTGTCATCGGCGCCTTCGCCATCACCAACGACATCGTCCTGATGGCGCTCGGCCTGGGCATCGGCGCCATGTACGTCCGCTCCCTGACCGTGTACCTGGTCCGCCAGGGCACCCTGGACGACTACGTCTACCTGGAGCACGGCGCGCACTACGCGATCGGCGCGCTGGCCGTGATCCTCATGGTCACCATCCAGTACCAGATCAACGAGGTCATCACCGGTCTCGTCGGTGTCGTCCTGATCGGCTGGTCCTTCTGGTCCTCCGTGCGCCGCAACCAGCGTCTCGCGGTCGCCGAGGGAAAAGCGACGGACTCGGACGAGAAGACTGAGGTCTCGTCCGGGGTGTGACGCCCCTTCGGGCGAGGAACGCTCTGAGCGGGGCGGCCGGGCCTCCGGCCACCCCGCCGGTCTTTTTCGAGTTCGAAAACATGGGGGCGGGTATGGGGTTCTTCGACGGTCTGCTGGGATCGCGTGCGGCCGAGTTCGACTCCGGCAGCTCGGCCACCAACGCCATCGAGCTGACCAAGCGGCACAACCAGGTCTCACTCACCAAGCAGGGGGCCGCCACCGGGCATCTGCGGGTCAACCTCAACTGGCGGATGCGCACCTCCGACATAGGCGGCTCGCAGCGGGAGTCGCTGTGGCGCCACCCGCTGAAGGCGCTGCGGCCGCCGGAGGTCATGGGCCACAACCAGAGCATGGTCAACGTCGACCTCGACCTGGCGTGTCTGTACGAGCTGGCCGACGGCACGAAGGGTGTCGTACAGCCGCTCGGGAACTACTTCGGGGACGTGAACGCGCCACCGTACGTCAAGCTCAGCGGCGACGACCGGTTCGGGTCGGCGTCCGGGGAGACGATGTACGTCAACCTGGACCACCGGGACGAGATCAAGCGGCTGCTGGTGTTCGTGTACATCTACGACCAGACGCCGGCGTTCGACCGTACCCACGCGGTCGTGACGCTGTATCCCACCAACGGCCCCCGGATCGAGATCCACCTCGACGAGCGGCATCCGCAGGCGCGGTCGTGCGCGGTGGTGATGATCGAGAACGTCAAGGGCGAGCTGGTGGTCCGGCGCGAGGTGAAGTTCGTCTACGGGTTCCAGGCGGAGCTGGACCGGCTGTACGGGTGGGGGCTCCAGTGGGGGCGGGGATACAAGACGAAGGTGGAGCGATAGCCGCCCGGGAGCTCGGCGGCCTCGGTTCAGCGCCCGATGAACTGCGGCCCCTGGGGTGGTAGGCGGAAGTCCGGGTTCGGGAGGGTCGTCACCGGGGGCGGGTACCCGTAGCCGGACTGGGCGGCGGCCGTCGCCGGGGCCGGTTGGGGGTAGCCGTACGCGGGCTGGGTCGTGGGGGCCGGCTGGGGATAGCCGTAGGACGGCTGGGCCGGGAACGCGCTCGGCTGCTCCGGCGGGAGCGGCTGGGCCTGCGTGGACGGCTGCGGGGGCGCCTCCGGCCCGGACTCGTCGACCGAGATGCCGTAGTCGGTGGCCAGGTCCTTCAGGCCGTCCGTGTAGCCCTCGGCCACCGCGCGGAACTTCCAGCCCTCGCCGCGGCGGTAGAGTTCGCCGCAGATCAGGGCCGTCTCGCCGCCGGTCTCCGGTTTGACGTCGAAGGTGATCAGCGGCTCGGCGTCGGTGAGACGGGCGTCGTACAGCAGGATGCGCAGGCCGGGTACGCGGCCGAAGGGGACGTCCTCCGCCGAAGCGACCAGAAGAATACGGCTGACATCGCTCTCGACTCCGGCCAGATCCGTCTGGATCGTGTCGGTGGGACCGTCGGCGAGCCGTTTCTTGCCGAGCCACCAGATTTTCCCGGAAGGATGCCGGGGCTGGTTGTAGAAGACGAAGTCCTCGTCGGAGCGCACACGACCGTCGGGGCCGAGGAGCAGCGCCGAGGCATCGACATCAGGAACCCCCGGCCCGGGCGTCCAGCGCAGCACGGCGCGCACCGTCGTGGCTTCGAGCGGGACGTTCGACCCCTTCAGCATCGCGTGCGTCATGCGGTCATCCTGCCCTCTCGGTCCTGGTCACGACAACGCGGGGTACGGCAGCCGTCACGGCTGTTCATGTCCTGCGTTACCTGAAATTCATGCCCGATGGGAACCCATGACATGGGTCTGTACGTACTATTACCGGCCACCTTCCAACACATCACCGATCACATAGCCAACACGGGGGAGCTTTATGCGTCATTTCGGGCACATCGCCCCGGAGGTGCGTCAGCGCCTCTTCCACCAGGAGCCCTGCGCCTTCGACGCGGACTCCCCGGCCCGGCTGCTCTCCGCGGCCCTGGGCGCCACGCTCTACAGCCCGGCCACGCGCCCGCGGCTGGCCGACGACATCGTCAAGCAGGCGGCGCTCGGCGTGGTCTCGATGGTGCTGTGCCTGGAGGACTCGATCGCCGACGCGGACGTGGTGGCGGGCGAGGAGAACCTCGTCCGGCAGTTCGCCGACCTGGACGCCAGAGGCGGTGACCGCATCCCGCTGCTGTTCGTCCGGGTGCGCACGCCCGAGCAGATCCCCGATCTCGTACGGCGGCTCGGCGCGAGCGTCCGGCTGCTGTCCGGGTTCGTGTTCCCGAAGTTCACCGAGGAGCGCGGCATCCCGTTCCTGGAGGCCCTTGAGGGCGCCGAGGCGGCGAGCGGGCGCCGGCTGTTCGGGATGCCCGTGCTGGAGACACCGGAGCTGATGTACCGGGAGACGCGGGTGAACGCCCTGGAGGGCATCGCCCGCGTCGTCGAGAAGTACCGCGACCGTGTCCTGGCGCTCCGGCTCGGCGTCACCGACTTCTGCTCGTCGTACGGGCTGCGCAGGGCTCCCGACATGACGGCCTACGACGTCCAGATCATCGCCTCCGTGATCGCCGACGTGGTGAACATGCTGGGGCGCGCCGACGGCACCGGGTTCACGGTGACCGGGCCCGTGTGGGAGTACTTCCGTGTCCCGGAGCGGATGTTCAAGCCGCTGCTGCGCACCAGCCCCTTCCTGGAGGGGCAGGCCGTCGAACTCCGCGAGAAACTGATCGAGCACGCCATGGACGGGCTGCTGCGGGAGATCTCGCTCGACCAGGCCAACGGTCTGCTGGGCAAGACCTGCATACACCCGACCCACGTCCTGCCCGTGCACGCGCTGTCCGTCGTCAGTCACGAGGAGTTCTGCGACGCGGCGGACATCCTGCGGCCCGAGCGGGGCGGCGGGGGCGTGCTCAGGTCGGCGTACACGAACAAGATGAACGAGGTGAAGCCGCACCGCGCCTGGGCCGAGCGGACCATGCTGCGGGCCGAGGTCTTCGGCGTCGCGCGCGAGGACGTCAGCTTCGTGGACCTGCTCGCCGCCGGCGTACCCGGCTGACCTCACCACCTAGGGACTCATGAGCAACGCAGTGAACAACGAGGTCTGGTCCGGGACCTGGGTCGCCGAGCGACTCGGGCTGGAACTCGTGGGCGACGACAAGCTGACGGACCTGCTGGGGCTGGCGCTGCGGCGCAACCCCAAGCGGGCGCATCTGCTGGTCTCCAACGTGCTGGGCAAACACGTACCGCAGTCGCCGTCGGTGGTCTACGGGTACGGCTTCGCCCTGGGCCGGCGGGTCCGGGAGCTGCTGGGCATGGAGGAGGCGGCCCGGACCGTCGTCCTGGGGTACGCGGAGACGGCGACGGGGCTTGGACACTCCGTGGCGGACGGGGTGGGGCTCGCCCCTTATCTGCACTCCACACGGCGTCCGGTCGCTTCGGTCGCCCCGGCGGGCGGCTTCGAGGAGTCGCACTCCCACGCCACCTCGCATCTGCTGCTGCCGGAGGATCCCGCGCTGCTGGTCGGTGACGGTCCGTTGGTGCTGGTCGACGACGAGTTCTCGACCGGGAACACGGTGCTGAACACCATCCGCGATCTTCATGAGCGGTACCCGCGGGGCCGGTACGTGGTGGTCGCGCTGGTCGACATGCGGTCGGCGGCGGATCTGGGGCGGCTGGAGGAGTTCGCGCGGGAGATAGGCGCCCGGGTGGACCTGGTGGCGGCGGCCTCGGGGACGGTTCGGTTGCCGGAGGGGGTGCTGGAGAAGGGGCAGGAGCTGGTTGCGCGCCACGAGGCGAAGGGCACGGCTGGCGGTAGTCCGTCGGCTGCGGCTGAGTGGGGGCTGGTCGCG
>Ga0182007_10000390_pt1 | contig 27156 bp, 33 predicted proteins | sample Sormic07211113_1_FD_123023 | JGI IMG/M metagenome (GOLD analysis project Ga0182007, IMG submission 123023) | Rhizosphere microbial communities from Sorghum bicolor, Mead, Nebraska, USA - 072115-113_1 MetaG | ecosystem: Host-associated > Plants > Roots > Rhizosphere | place: USA: Nebraska...
AAAGTCATGTCCCCATTGGGAAATGCAATGCGCCTCATCGACGACGAGGAGGGCGGTGCGGCCGGTCTGGAGCAGCGCGATGAAAGCCTTGTCGGCCAGGCGTTCCGGCGTCGTGAGGACCACTCGCGCCGAACCGTCCTCGATCGCCAACTGCGCTGTCTCGAGCTCGGCGACGGAACATTGACTGTTGAGCTGGACGGCGTCGATTCCTCGCTCGCGGAGCTTCTCGCACTGATCCTTCATCAGGGCGATCAGGGGCGAGACGACGACCGTACGGCCTTCCAGCAAGATCGCCGGCAATTGGTAGCAAAGGGACTTGCCAGCGCCCGTCGGCATCACCGCCAGTGTCGAGTGACCTGCGAGAGCGCGGGCAATGACTTCGCGCTGCCCTTCTCTCAATCGGCGAAGGCCGAACACCTTGCGCAGGGCACGCTCCACACGATCGGTGGCGGAGCTGCGACCTTCCCGCTTAGCGGGGTCTGTCTTCATTCGAGTCGTCATCATCATCGCTGTCCTCAGCAACTGCAAGTTCGTCTGCAGTGGCTGCTTCCGGGTCGTCGAGGGAAACCGCGACTTCGAGCGCGTCTGCCGGAATCCCGACGCGATCCGGAAGGAGGTCCGCATCGGGTCGGGGCGCGCTCGCATCCGCTGATGCGCGCTCACCGGTGCCCGCGACGTCGGAGGTGCTCCGGTGGGAGATCGGAAGCGCTCCCTCCAGGGCGTCGTCGGGAATGGCCGTATGGTGGTAGTCCGCCTGAACATCGCTGCCGCTGTCGCTGGAGTCGCTCGGGCCGAGCGCATCGACGTCCGTGCCGCGTGGACGAGAAGGTGGGTGTTCCCCTCCGAGAATGCTGCTGTTGGCCATGAAGTTCCTTTGCCTGTGAATCGTCAGGGGCACTCTAGCGATGGCGGCGGTCATGCGCGTAGGCCCGGCCGCAACAGGGTGTGTAGGCGGACTCTGCGCTGGCAGACATCGGCTTGCGACTCGTCAATATCGAGTTCGAAACGCTTGCGCATCTGGGGCTACCTCAGTGAGAGGCGCCTTGAATGGAAGTTGCCTACAGGGCGCCGGGAATGAATGCAATCGCGCGAGCTCAAGTCCGACGTCTGCGCTTTGCGCGAATACGGCGATCGGTGAGGTAACACCCAATTTCCAGCGCCGCCAGAATCATCAGCCGCTCGGCGAGTGACCGCGTCGCGACGGTTACCCGTCGGTCGAGGTCCTCCTGTGTCGAGGCTTCGAGCGCGTTGCCGTCGGAAGCCTTCTTGCCCACAGCCAGCCCCGGGATACCAGGCGAGCTCGTTGCGTCCGTCCCGGCCTCGGCGACTCGTGATGCATGCTCGGTCGCCTGCACTGCCTTCACGCCCGAGAGCGAGCCATGTGCGTCGGCATAGACCTTGGTAAATTCGGCGCCCAAGAGGAAGATCTGAGCCGCGTAGTAGACCCAGGCCACCAAGACGACCAAGGACCCCGCGGCGGCGAAAGACTCGGTGACGCCGGACTTCCCCAAATACAGTCCGATCAGCAGCTTGCCTACCTCGAACAGCGAGGCGGTGACGGCCGCGCCGATCCAAACGTCGCGCCATGCAATCGGCGCCGACGGCATGAGCTTGAAGATCATCCCGAACAGCAGGGTCAAGATCGCGAACGAGATGGCGATGTTGGCCCCTTGCATCAGGACCTCCCAGCCCGGCAGCAGCCCACCGAACCATCCATCGAATGCCGCCAGCGCCGCGCTCACCATCAACGACACCATGAGCAGGAAGGTCAGCCCCAGGATGAGCCCGAACGACAGCACACGTGCGCGCAGCACAGCCCAGATGCCTGACGGCTTGTCCTTTTCCGGCACATGCCAGATGCGATCGAGCGCGCTCTGGAGTTCGGCGAAAACGGTGGTCGCTCCGACCAGGAGCACCCCGGCGCTGATGAGGCCCGCGACGAGCCCTTTGTCGGTATCGGAAGCGGCACGCAGCATGGCTTCCACGGCGCTCGCTCCATCGGTGCCGACGAGGCCGCCGATCTGTCCAACGATCTGCTGCTGCACCGCATCGCGACCGAAAATCGCGCCGGCCACCGCGATCACAATCACCAGCAGGGGCGCGAGCGAGAAGATCGTGTAGTAGGAGATGGCTGCTCCCATGCTCGGAGCATAGTCGTCGACCCAGGCCATGACGGCCTTGCGACAGAGGTCGAAGAGTTTCCGCGGACTCATTGCCTCTTTCCCCACGGCCCCCTTGGGAGGGGAGGCCCGCGCGGTTGCTTCGCCGCTCCGGCGGTCCCCAGGGGAGTCGGCAGGCACGGTGGCAGCGGTCATGGTGGTCTCCGTCAAAAAATGCGATGCGTGAGGGGGCTGAGCGGATGGCGTGCTCCGATTGGCACCTGCACGCGCCGCCAGCGGCATCGAGCGCATGCCATCGTCTCGACGCCTTCCCAGGGCAACCGTCGGACGGCACCGCGTTGCGGCACGGTGGCCTCCTACCCGAGAGCAGCCGCCATCAAGCGGCCGCAGGGATGGATTGGCCGGTGCGGGGCGCCGGCCGCTGCGACGTGGGCGGCCGCGGCGCAGTCGCTGCAGTCTCCGGCGCTTCGGTCGCGCCTGCAGCTTCAACCAGCGACACCGTACGTCGCGAAAGGCGAACTCGATTCGGAGCGCCGCGAGCTGCGCAGGAGGGGAGATTCAGGCGCTGCTGCTCGTCCACACAGAGCCCGTAGTCGGGATCCGTCACGAAGTAGACGACCTCGAAGTCGAGCGAGTACGCACCCAAGGCTTGGAAGCGCACGCGATCGAATCGCAGCGACAATGGCTTCTGCGCCGGCGCATTGCTGAATCTATGCCTATTGGGTCGTGCCGCGACATCGTCCGGTCTGGCACGCTGAGCTTGACGGCGCGCAGTTCACACATTGCGAGGGCTACGGCGCTCACGGGCGTCTGCGTAGCCCTCTCTCGGGCCAAGCACAAAGATCCGTCTGGTGAGCATTTTGTCTGCGCAGATGCTTTTCAGGATGATCCGTCGCCGCCCAGGACCACCCAGACGGTGCGCAGGAGAATCCTGGCGTCGAGTGCCAGCGACCATTGCGTGACGTAGCGGGCATCCAGCGCGACGCGATCCGCGTAGGGCAGGTGATTGCGGACGATGACCTGCCAAAGGCCGGTGATGCCGGGCCGCATATGGCAGTAGTGGTCCCAACTGCTGCCATAGAGGCTGCGCTGGCGAACCATGCAGGCACGGGGGCCGACCAGGCTCATGTCGCCCTTCAGCACGTTGTAGAACTGCGGCAGTTCGTCGAGCCTCAGGCGGCGGACCATGCGAGCAACGGGCTTCACACGGGGATCGTCGTCGAGTTTCTGAAATCCGCCCCATCGAGCGCGTGCGATGGTTTGATGCGCCAGGTGATGCACGAAGATCTCGTCCGCCCCCGTTTCCATCGAGCGGAACTTGTAGCAGCGGAAAGGTCGGCCGCCCTGACCCAGTCGCATCTGCCAGCAGTGCACCGGGCCGCCCATGCCGATGCGCACCGCGCCGGCGACCAGCAGGTAGAGCGGGCCGAGGAGCACGAAGAAGGCCAGCGCTCCCACGATGTCCATCGAGCGTTTGAGCGCTCGTTGATGGGCCGTCAGGCTACGGGGTGCGGGGGGCGGCTCCTGGTGCAGGTTGATGGGGCGCCACCAGCCGGGACCGTGGCCCAGCGTGTCAGGGCATGCCTCCTGCAACTCGACACGAGCGTTATCAAAGCCGAGTCCGTCCGACGAGGTTACGCAGACGGCATGCCTCGAAAAGCTGTCTCCACATGCGAACGTCAGGGTGACGGCACGGTGCCCGGTGATCCGGACCATGAACAGCACAAGACACGCAAAGAACTCGGCTTTCGACTTGATGGGGCCTTCGGACATCGCCATGACGCCCGCCTCGGCAGGAATCTCACCGAAGCGCCAGTCCGCGTTGTAGGTCTCCAGCGCCTCGGCGGCGGCGAGCTCTCGCCCCCTCTCACTCAGCGCGTCAATGTTATCAACGACTCTTTCGGCGAATGCAAGCACGGTGTCGACGGGTTGCCCGTCCGGACTGATCGACACGCCGACAAAGCCCTCCTCGGATTCGATGCGGCCTTGGAAGATTCCGGCAGAACGACGCAGGCGATCCGTCGCCAGATGGTCCACTCCCTGCCGTTCTCGCATGGACTTCCTCGTCTTCCAGATCGGTGCAGACATCGACTCTCCTTCGCGGTCAAGACTCGTGTTGCGGCCACGGTCCTCGACATGGAATAGCCTGGCAATCTTCGGTTCAAGCTCACCGGCTCCGGGGAAACGCCGGCTCTCCGATGCCTACGTGAGGTTTCTGACCTTCCCTGCCAAGAACTCATCCTTGGCGACCACCAAGGGGTTGCGGTGTCCGTCCGTCTCGAGCCTGTCAATGGCACGACGAGCAATGTCGTCAGAGTTGACGCTTCCTTCGGCGATCCGCCGCAACTCATGTGAGAAGGCAAGCAGCCAGCCTTCCTCGGGCGTAGGCGTGCGGGGATCCCACAGCGCGTCGTTCGGACGGAGCCTTGAAGCATGGTTCTGGGGCGCGTCCTCGATGACCGGTGCGCGAACGGACGCAGCGAACGTCCAGGCTTCTCGCTGCGGTAATCGAGCTTGACCATCGGCTCCGATTGGGCCTGTGTTCGGCTGGCGACGATGGCTCCCAGATCCGCTGAAGTGAAGGAGCCCGCTGTCTTGCTTCGGCCGCCCAACGCCACATCAAGGGCAAAGGCCCAATGCGAGGGGACTCGGGGATCCCTGCACAGCATCCGAGACGCCAGCTTAGCCGCCTTAGGGCTCATCTGCTGGATCTTCGCGTAACTTTCGCTCCAGAGCATGGTGAGGGTTCTCCGCTACCGGGTGCGCTCAAGCAACCGCGGGCTAGCGCGCGGCCGTCGTGCGGAGCACAGCAAATGTGTCTCCCGCACCGCGTCGCTCGCTCCGGATCGGGCGGCAGGGCCTGAGAGATCGTGACCGTTCCGCCTTGCACTCTCGAACCGCAGTTCATACTCATCGATCCATCGATCAACGTGAGCTTTCAACTCAACCTCCACAGCACTGGTGCACCGAAAGGCCCGCATCAACGCGACCCGGCAGACGAACGTGCCGCTTTTTAACAGGTCGGCGTGGCAGGAGGGCCCGTTTTCCAAGGGATCGTTCACGATGGACGTTGTCCACGCAGACCCGTGCCTGCAAGGGTCACCGGACAAGCACGCAAAGGTAGTCACCGCATTCATCCCTGACGATAGAACCGGAGTTTGCGCGCCTCCGTGCGTTATCGAACATTGTCACAAAATGACGCATCTCGGCGTACCCCACTGGTGTTCTAAGGAAAAAAGGCGGTGGAAACCACCGCCAAGTCCCACCATCGAAGCACTGGCTATGAAGCCGTCGCCGTCATCTCGGCCATCAACTCTTCCTTCCGCGCTTCGAGCTGTCTGCGTAGCGCTACCAGATCGAGATTGCGTGCCGCACGGGCTTTGACGAACATCTCGTTGCGTTCTTCCTTGACGTGGTGATCAATGTACTCACCCAACACCGTCACCTTAGCGTCGAATTTGTCGTCGACATCTGTCGCATCCTGAATCTGGGCGATGAGGTCCTTGGCACTGGCGTGCTCGACCTCGGCCTCGTCCAGCAGGTCGGTATCCTTGATCGCTTCACGAACCGCTGGGTAGAAGATCTCCTCTTCAATCTGCGCATGTACCGTCAGCTCCATGCAGATTTCATTCGCAAGATCGCGCTTCTTCTGAGAAGCGCTGGCGGCACGGGAGGCGGTGAGTTCCTCATACGACTTGAACAGTTTTTTGACGTTTCGGTGGTCGGCATCCAGCAGGCTGCAGGCATCGGGCTCGGCACGTTTCGTTGTGGGCATCATGGGCTCCAGTGGGTTTGGGGAAGCACTACGTTGAAGCGTAGTGCCGAAGCACCACGTAGGAGGAAGCCGCTCGGTCAGTGCGTCAAAGCACGACGCGGGTTGCTTCCTCGTCGGCTCGTTTAAACTCTGGAGCGCCGGCGCGGGCGGAGGGCCAGGTAGGCGAGCCCGAGCACTGCACTGCATGCGAGCGCCTTTTTCGCCGCTCCCATTGGGTTGTGCTTCAACTCGGCAGCTCCTCCCACGATATACACACGGGGCAGGTGTCCTCTTGCCAAGTCGTCGATCAGGCCTTCGCCGACGTCGACCCTGTCGGCGCAAAGAAGCAGGAGCCAGTGGCGAAGGTCGTTCTCGCTGAAGGCGAATGCCTGCCTACGAATCTTGCCGCTCAGACCGCGTGGGGGACACGTGGACCCGAACACTGGCGTCATCTTTGGATACTCACTGGAGCGAAGGACCTCCACCCCTCGTTCCTGAGACTCAGGGGGATCGCTCCAATGCACAGGGCCAAGGCGAGGCGGCGTGCGCTCCATCGGATACGCAGGGCGATTGGCCCTGTCCAGGTCGGCTCCCCAGCCGACGATGTGCGAATGGCGGTTTTGCATATTTGGGCCCTTCGTTCAAGCAGTCACGCCTGGGGGAATCAGGACGGTTTTGATGCACCCATCCAGTTTGCTTGAGAACAGGTGGTAGGCGTCCGAGATCTCTTCCAATGGCATGACATGAGAGATCAACTTGTGGGGTTCGATGCGCCCCGCCTGGATGTGCTCGATGAGCCGCGGCAGGTGGCGCTTCACGCTCGCCTGGTTCATCCGCAGCGTCAACCCCTTGTTTACCGCGTTCCCGATCGGCACCGCGTTGAAGGTCGGTCCGTACACGCCGACGATGGAGACGTTGCCACCTTTGCGGACCGAGTTGATGGCCCAATGCAACGCGGTAGCCGAGCCGCCTTGAAGTTTCAATTTGACACCGGTGAGCCTTTGCAAGGCACTCCCGGCAGCCTCACAGCCCACGCAGTCGATGCAAACATCGGCTCCGAGCCAGTCCGTCATCTTCTTGATGTGTATGGCCATGTCCTTGACCGACTTGAAGTCGACCGTCTCGCATTGCGCGAAGCGCCTGACAAACTCGAGCCGATACTCGACGTGGTCGACGACGATCACCCGGCCCGCGCCCAGCAGCCAGGCGGATTTCGCAGCGAAGATTCCGACGGGGCCTGCGCCAAAGATGACGACCGTGTCGCCTTCCCGGATGTCACCCATTTCGGCTGCCTGATAACCGGTCGGAAGCGCGTCGGTCAGCATGACTGCGTCCTCTAAAAGCAATTCATTCGGGATCTTCGTCGGACCGACATCGGCGAACGGGACGCGAACAAACTGCGCCTGACCCCCCGCATAGCCGCCTGCAGTGTGGGAGTACCCGTAAATGCCTCCCACAGCCGTCGCTTGCGGGTTGGTGTTGTGGCAATTTCCCGTAGAGCTCGCGCTGGCAAAAATAGCACGTGCCGCAGAACACATTGAACGGGACGATGACCCGATCACCGAGCTTGAGGTTCTGCACCGTGCTGCCCAACTCTACGACCTCGCCGACGAACTCATGGCCGAATGTGGTCCCGACCCGCGTATCGGGAACCAGGCCGTGATAAAGGTGCAGGTCGGAGCCGCAGATGCAGGACCGGAGCACCCGGACGATGGCGTCGTTGGGGTGTTCGATGGCAGGGTCAGGCATGTTCTCTGCGCGGACACGATAGGGTCCTCGATAGTTCATTGCGAGCATATTGGGGTCCTTAGAGTGGCTTTCGCCTCGACGCACTCGACGGCTGGTCGGTCGCCTTGGTGGTTGCGTGCTGCCCGATGAACCTGCTTACTGTCACGGAGACCGGGTCACTGGCGGGAAAGGATTCCTCGATGCCTGAGTCGATCGCGTCCTCGGACGGGTCGATGAGACTCGGCTTTTCGGGGAGAGGAAGTGGTGCATGGGAAGCAGCCGTGGGAAACGGCCAAGCGATGTTTGCTGCTTCTGTCATGTGGGCTCCTATGCTCGGATTCGGATGCGGTGCCGCAGAGAAGGCCGGTGTCTCAGGCACGGCGTTCCTGAGGGCGCCTCTCATGATCAGCCGAGGCAATGTAGCCCCATAGCCCCCCTGCGTCGCGATCGCACGTAGGCCAGCGACCACGAGACCCCTTTCAATTTCCCCTGCCCGAAGGGATTTAGGACAGGAGGGATGAATTGAAGCGCGCAGGGGCAGTGAGGGACTACAGCCAGTGAGCATGCGCGCCGAGGAGGATTCAAACGTCGACGGCGAGTAGGGGGTCTGGACCTTTTCTCAAACCCATGGAACCGGAACCACATCCTCTTCACCGGCGCGTGGGAAGACGGCGATGCCGAGCCAGACTGTGGCTCTTCAATTGCAAGACGGCCGAGACCACCCTATTGGGTGGCGATTCATTGGACGTGGTCGAACCGAAATCGTTACGCTGGAATCAGGAGGGATCGGAGCTCCTGTTCGTACGCGCGTTCCGCGGGCGTCACCAGATTGCATCCATCTCCGTCCCTGGAGACGACCTTCTCGTCCACGTCGATGGCGAGCGCCAACTGGGAAGCTTCGGCTTGACCCGCAACCACATGGCCTTCCCGATAGAACATCCGACTTTGCCAAGTGAACTCTGGGCGACGCCCATCGCGAGACCGAGGAGGTGCAGGTCGCGGCCCTAAATACATGGTGGCACGAGCGCACGTCGATTGATGCGCAAATCCGTTCGGTCGAGGTTCCCGACGGCAAGGGTGGCATCGAAAGGATCGATGGCTGGCCGATCCGCGCCCGCGAAGCCGCCTTCTTTCTCAACGATGTTCACGGCGGACCCGCGAGCTACGCGCTGCTGGACTTCGACACAACGTCTTCTGGCAGGTCTTGTGCGCGCGGGGCTGGTCCGTCCTCGCCCTCAACGCAGTTGGGTCCTCGAGCTTCATCGTTGAGGTCCTTCTTGAATTGTGAGCCGGCTGGCGCCCACGCAGGGTTGGCTGAGGAAACCTCCAGGACGTCGGCGCCGCAGAGAATCCAGGTCTAGGTCATTCGGTTATCGCAAACTGCTGCGTTCAGACTTCCGTTGCTTCGTCAGTTCCTTTGCGGTCGAAAGATGCCGATTCAAGGTAGGCAAGGTCTTTGTCGCGAAGGCTCTGACCTCAGCGTCGTCGGCACTCCTGGCTGCACGTTCGAAAAGCTTGATGTCTTTCTCGTGGTCGTCGATCCCCACGTTCTGCAAGTACGCGATGTCGAAGGTCTGACCGGCCATGTTCTGCAGCGACACGTATTTCGCTTTGAGATCCGGTGATAGATCCGCCGCGAGGGCTAGCGCCTTCAGGCTGGCCAGGGTCTTGAGTTCGTCGTTGACCGCCGTGTGGTGCTGAACCAGCATTTGGGCGTATTTTCTGACATCAGGCTGGGTGGCCTTCTCTGCGGCCATCTTTGAGACTTCTACTTCGTATGCGCCCGCACCCGCTGCCTGGGTAAGGAAGGCTCTGACTTCCGCTGACGTCGATTCCTTCGTCTGGCCCGTGCGAGAGGTCGTGTCCGCTGCGTAAGCGGGAGCCACGCAGAAGGCAAGGAAAAGGGAAGACGTTAGTACTAGGAAGCGGAGCTGCATGATGATCCTCTGGTTGACCCCTGGTAGCTCATGCAGAATCTTCCTGAGTCACAAGGGAGAGCGTAGGAAGCGACGCCGAACTTGTTCACTCGGTAGTCGTCGGGTATGTGCGCGCAGAGGCAGGCGGAGCGGCTCTTGCGCGTGTTCGGAGCGGACTGGCCGGATCGATGCATTCCCCAACTGCGAAAGCCGTTGCAACGTAGGCCCAATGATAATCCGTCAAACTCCGTCAGTGACGTGGACGAGGCTGAACTGTGCGGGGGAGCCGGACCGCGAAGGTCGTACCTTGAGCGTCCGTCGACGTCACGTCAATCGAGCCGCCGTGAGCCAGCGTGGTCTCTCGAGCGATGAACAGACCCAAGCCAAGACTGGTTCGAGGCCGACCAGGCTGCTCACTCTCGACCGGGAGCTGCACCATGGCGCTGAAGATGGTCTTGAGCGCCTCGGGGGGAATTGCCGGGCCCTGGTTCGTGACCGAAAAGACGAGTTTGTCACCATTGCCGTCGAGGTCGAGCACGACGCCTGTCTCCTTCGTCCGGTATTGAGCTGCATTGGCGAGCAGGTTCACGACCACCTGCTGCATTCGCACGTGATCGAAAACTGCGGTGAGATCACCCCGTGAGACGCAATGGAAGGCGCAATCGGGGTTCGCCAAGGCGGCGTCCTCCATGGCTGCCTTTGCAATGTCTCCCAGATTCCCCGGCGCTGGCGAAATGGGCATCTTGCCGCCAAGTTGGGTGCGCGAATATTCCAACAGGTCGTTGACCATGCTGGACATCGTGGCGGCACTTCGACGCAATCGCTTGCCGATCGACGCGTTGGCATCCAGCGACTTCGAATGCTCGAGAATTGAGCCCGTCATGCTGATCGCGGCGAGCGGCGTGCGCAGGTCGTGACCGAGAATTGCAAGAAAGCGCTCCCGCGTCTGGTTCGTATGTTCGGCGTAGGTGGCCGCAGACTCGGCGAGAGCCTGGTCGACCGCCTCATTGAAGCGCACCAACTCGTCGTGCACTTCTTCAGTGAACTCCTCGATGTTCGGAAGCCAGAGACGCAGGACGCTTGCGCGCAACGCGCGGAATTCCGCGGTGAGCTGTACCAGCGAGAAGCCGCTGACCTCCCGCAGCGTGCCGTGGACCGACGCCGCGCTCTGAGGAAACTTCGCGGGCCCGTCGCCGTGCGACTTCTTGATCTGCGCCGCCTCGCTTTGGTGGCTCTCGATGTCTAGCGCTATGGCCTTTAGGATTTGGTGCGCGTGATCCCGTAGCGCCTCGTTGGACATCAACGAAGCGGCAGGCGTCAACGTTTTCGCGAAGGCCTCCCACTGCACCAGAATGTCCTCGGCGTTCTGTCTGAGAAACTGAGAGAGCTTCATGTCGCACCCTTGGCGGCCGCTGTGGGCATGTTCAGAGAAGGATTCTTGGGCTGCTCCATTTTCAATCATTTTTAGGTAGTCCCAGCCTGGGCACGCTGTTGGTCCGGGGGCCCACTCTGCGTTGTATCGGCGAAGGCGAGCCGGTCTCACGGCGGCGCGGAAAACCACAACAGCAGCGAGGTATCTAGATGCCGCGCCTTGCTAGTAGGGCGTGGCGTGCAGCCGCCCTGCCGGGCGTGCCGCTGCGGGATTTCCGTGTCGGACTACAACCATGGGCTTGCCAGTGGACTAGGCCCAACGCCACTGGGAGCGAAAGGTTTTCCACCGTTGCGGTGGGTAACGTTGTTGATTGGACGCTCCACGGGCAACGAGGCCTTTGCAGCTGGGCCTCTTCCCGCATTGCCTGTGAAAGCGGCATTTCACTGGTGCCGGGTGAAGTTGCGACTGCAGACACTAAGGGCCCGCTCCTTTGTTAGTCACTCGTCAGGCCGGGGGCTTCTATGTTCACGGTCGTGGAACGGCGTTCAGGGCTCGTTCAGAGAATCGAACTATCATTTTTTCCTCCGACCACCTGCGACCACTCTTGCCCGCCTTCGGCGGGCTTTTTCATGGGCGGCTGGATTGGACCGCAGAGAGCGAGCCGGCAGCCCGCCCGGCTCTACTATCTGGAGAGCAGCCGACGCAATGGGCGTTTGTTCAAGCGAATAGTGCCACGCCTTCCAGAGCAAAATCCCCCTCCATCAAAAAGCACGGCCAGCGTTCCCTATGCACGATCCCGCTTTCCTCGGACTAACCGTAAGTGCAGCCACGCTCGGGATTCTGGCGATCTGGAAGGCACGCGCCCCCCGGTGGATTGCCCTCGCGGTATTGGCGGCCTGTGGATCATGGGCCGCCTTTTCGGACTCAAGCCCGCTGAACCACGACCATCAAGTCCATGTGGAAACTCACACTTCCACATCAAGCAATCCTCCAAGGCCCCGAGCTAGGGTTGAATCTGATTCCTGAGCGCTTCGGGCCGCCGGGCCCTTCCGCTAAAACCGATCCGCCGGCCTCGCACCCTTCCGCTCCGTCTGCGCCCAGTCCCGCCTGCGAGTGCCAGGCACGTAGATGCTGTCGTCGCGCTCGGCGACCAGGCCCTCAAGCTTCAGGCCAAGGACAGCGTTGCTGAAGAAGCGCGGGATGTCTTCGTCGAAGTGGCCGACGGCCAGCCCCCGATGTCGTCGATGATCTCTCCGTAGGTCACGTAGGGCCCATCGCCAGGCGCTGCAAGTGACTTAGCCAGTTCCGAAAACCAGAGCGTTGCGATTGCGCCATAGCGCGTGCGTATTCGCCCCGTCCCCAAGCATCGCCGTGAGGCGGTAGCCCTCGTACTTGATCTCGAAGAGTCCAACTTGGAGCGGTCAATGGGAGGAGCCGCTCGTCGAGCAGCATCAGCAGGTAGTGCGCGAGGTCCAAAGGAGTTCAGACTGCCCAGCAGGTGAGGCATTGGCTGGAAGCGGAACGCGAAAAATGCCTCATGCTCACGCGACAGGAAACGCTCCACCATATCCAGGCGCTGGCTTAAGGTGAGCCCACGCCGTCACCGGAGAATCACATGGCAGACCACCCCAAGAAGACCGGCCTCGATCGAAAGCTGATCGCCCTGAGCGTACCCCATGAGGTCCGCAGCTGGACCCAATCCCTTGGCGTCGACGAGAAAACGCTGAAGGCTGCTGTGGCGGCGGTGGGCAATTCGGCGGAGAAGGTACGCGAGTACCTGAAGAAATGACCGCCCAGGCCGCTGCGAAGATGGGGGCCGGCAAGCCCCAGTACGATGCAGACACGGCGCGCCTGAGCGCCTCGTAAGACTAGGATCGCTTCATGACCCACCTGCGGCACATCACCGTTTTCGTCGACGAGCCGGACCCCGCCCACTTCCACTGGGTGCTCCACGAGAGCACGATGATGCCTCGGTCTGGGTCGACATCGCAGAGAGCGCGCAGTCTTATCCCTCTTGGACCGAGGCCTTCGAAGCGGGCATCTTGGAACTCTACCGACTGGTCCCGGACGAAATCCTCGGGCCGCGCGCGCTTGGACCTTTGAAGGAGATGTGAATGTCCGTTGAATTGTTGAGGCAAATTGCTGCCACGCCCCTCCCAAAGTCGTTCAACGCTACGCAAGAGGTTGCTGCCATCAAGATCCTGCGTCAGACCGGGTTGGTCCTCGCAATTTTCGACGAGTCCCCTGAAGGCGCGGCCAGAGTGCTGGCGATCACGAAAAAAGGGCGCGACGAACTCTTGCTATTTCACTACCCTGACGAGCGCCTAACCCGAGACCGCCCAAAAGGCCGGTGGTGGCAAATCCAACGCGCACGCCAAGCAAGCAGGCGAGGGGAGGCGTAGGCCCGGTCCCCTCTATGCGCTCGCTATGGCCTGTAGCCAAGGAGTTTCATTGCCCCTGTCAGTGACTGCCGCTTTTTCCAGTAACCGGCCCAGGGGTCGACGGGCTGAAACGACAGGTGTTCGCGCGCTGTCGCAATGGTCCAGTGCGACCCGCCCTTGAGCTGGGCGAGATCCTCTCAGGCAATGGGCATGGAGACCCCGAGTCTGGGCCTGGGGAGTTGGCCGCTCTCGGCTTCCCATTGCGAGCTCCGATCGCGCACTACGATATGGCGGCGATCCTGACCATAGGAGAAAGTCTGGCGACAAGTTCGTCGCTAACACCCATCGCCCAAGCCAGTGATGCCTTCGCCCAGGCCGGCGCTCAGAGACCCACGTCTGCGGACCGGCCGGCACTGAGTCGATGTAGAAATCGCGAAACGGACGCATCAGCGCGACTGCGGACAACGCGACGCTGTCCCACGAGAGCGGTGCAGCTTAGGTGGTCCCACGCAAGGTCGTGGCAGCTAGCTTCGGAGCCTCCCGTCGGAAGCATCTTTGTCAACCACAGCAACCCAAGATCCGGAGGAGCCTCAACGCCAGCGTGCACCGCGGCACCGCACTGCAGACTACGAATCCCCATGCCGGTGAGAGGCCATGACCACCGCCGCGCGGTGTTCCTTCCTATAGCGTTTTGCAACTGCACCTACTAGCTCAGCCGGATCAATCTCCAGTCCAGTAGCAATCCGAAAAAGACTATCCAGGGACGGCGACGTCGAACAGGTCTCCAGCCGGGCAACGAATGTCCGGTCTAAACCAGCCGCAAATGCGAGCCCTTCCTGGTTGAGACCAAGCGTCGCGCGGCGAGCCTTGAGCTCCGCCGCAAACGCCCGGAGCAACTCCGGATTTCGAGGGTTGCGCATGCAGCGAATCTCGCTGCTGACGTGCATTCATGCACTCGCATAGACGCTACAAAGGACAAACCAAACAGGACGCCGTGCAAGCCATACAGCGACGGTCATCGGTCGTGCGAGCCACCTTTCAGATGTGGTCGAATCAAAGTATGTTGGAGGTTCGTCTGCTCCAAGAATGCAGGGTCGCTCTCGGTGCTTTGAGACTATCTGTCACAAACTGATCTTGTGCATTTATGCACAAGCATGTATGCTACATAGAACGGTTTGTCAAGCCACTCCGAAAGGACACTCTTGCAAGCGGTTTGCCAGGTTGAGGCTGATGACTTGAGCCTGTTCAAGGCATAGACATGGCGGAGGTTGCGCTATGGATCTGGATCGTCATCCTGTAGGGTCACGCAAGGGTGCACCGGGGATTGAGGTCGCCTTCGTGGCGTGGCGCCAGACCATGGAGCGTCGAGCGAGAAGGCCTGCTTCCCCAAGAGCTGCCTTTCCTGGCATGTTCAGCGGCCAACACCTCGGGATGACTCTCTATCGGGGCTGGAATCCGATTTTGATGGCCGCCTGCTGGGCGGTCGAACGTGTCCTTGCACGCAGGACGCTCCCATTTCACTGGGCCCAGCTACTCGAGGAAGACGGATTCGGGCGGTTTCTGTATTCGCTCGGCGAGCATTCCCGCTACGTGGTCGAGGTGACAGATAAGTCACGTCGCGTGATGCTGCTCACGACCCAAGACGAAGCTGGAGACCTTGTGGGAGCGATCGACGGGATCGTGAATGAGGCAGAACGCCTTAGCGGCGAAGCGTGTCTGGTGTGTGGCGTGCGCACCGCCAGGCGCCTGTACTTCGGTCGAAAGTTGCCGCTTTGCTTGCGACATCAGCCGGAACTGCTCAACCTGAATGGCGAAGAGGGCCTGGAGGGGGTGTGGCGGCACTCCGTTGAATGGGAAGAGCCAGATCTCAGCGGTGTTTCCAGTCTCGCGCGACACAACGTGGACCGTCGCGCCTGAGTATTGGTGCAACGACGACGTCCCGGGAGCTGTTGGACTTACGGCGTCGTCCGACGTTTGATCGCCCTGCACGCCGCGATGGAGTGACCAGCATGAACGGTGCTCTTTTGAAAGCGCGCTTTCCGTACATGTTCGAAGGTGACCTCGTTGGGCTCACCTTCTATCGGGGCTGGACGCCGATTCTGGGCCGCGCATGCGAGCAGATCGACCAACTCCTACCTCCCGGCAAACTTGGCTTTCGCTGGGTCCAGCTTCGAGCCGACCAAGGCTGCGGGCTCTTCTTGTATGTGTTGGGCGAGTTTCGAACGTTCGTGGTCAACCTCGAGGGCGATTCCCGCCGGGCCACGCTGTTCGCGGCCTACGACGTTGCCGCCGACCTAGCGCCCGAGGTGGATCGCGTCGTACTCGAGGCCGAACGTGTAACGAGCACCGCTTGCATGGTATGCGGTCGGCGCGCCGAAGCCGCCAGCTATTTTGGAACCGAGCTCACGTTGTGCAGCTTGCACGAGCCTGGGGAACTTGGGCGCGATGGCGACGAAGGTCTTGAAGGCTTCTGGCGGGAGGCGGTCGAGTGGGAGGCCTATCCATCGTGAACACGATTCGCCGACGAACGCCTGCGGGGGGCGACACCGACGATCCGGAGGGCTTCTCCTTGTATCGCCTCGAGTCATTTGAGGACTCGTATCGGGGCGTGGAGATCTGGCTCCCTATCGCGTTGCAATGGCGCCTGGTGGAGGAGCGTCGCAGACTGGCTCGGGCTCGCGAGGAGGATAGCGGCGTCTCGAACTTGGATCGATTGCGGACTGACCGGGACGCAACGAGGGCTGCTGTCGCACGTACCGCCCGGTTGCCTGCGAGACCAGACGACCAGCTCTCCTTCATCAAGCAGTTTGAGCGCGGCGTGGCGCGCCGCGACCGGAAGCGACGCCACCCCGTACTGAAAGGTGAAGAGGTCCTGCGCGTGCTTGCCAAGACGGCAACTGTGCGAAACAGAGACGAGCACAAGCGCGAGCTTGAGTTGATGGAGAGGGTGAAGTCCCTGGGCGCGCTCAGAGAGGTCGCCAATCCCGCTCGTCACCCGGACCGTTGGGCTCGGGCTGTGGCGAACTTGCGAGCATCTCACCCGCATTTTCTGGATGTCACCGACTTCGTTGTCGAACGCGTGGCGCTTTCGATGAGCAGCAAGGGGCCCCTCTGGATCCCTCCGCTTCATCTATGGGGACCGCCTGGGATCGGAAAATCCCACTATGCAAACGATCTGGCGCTTGCCTTGGGGACTTCGCTGCGGCGCCAATCCATGGAGAACGCCCAAACGACATCCTTGCTACTCGGCACCGAACGGCACTGGAGTACCGCATGTCCTGGCGCCGTGTTCGAGGAGATCGTCCTGGGGAAGTACGCCAACCCGGTCTTTTTGATCGACGAACTGGACAAGGCTCCGGCGAACTCGGCGTATGACCCCCTCAAGCCGCTCCACTCTTTGTTGGAGCCGCTCACAGCGGCGACGGCTCGCGATGCCGCGCTGGACATCACGTTTGATGCCAGCCTGGCCATCTACATCGCGGCTTCGAACGACCCAAGAAAAATCCCGGAATCGCTGCGATCAAGGTTCACGGAGTTCGAGATCCCGATCCCCCGCGGCGCGCACGCCATTCAGATTGCGCAAGTTGTGGCTGCTCGAACGGTCGAGAAGCTCTCGGTGCCGGGATTCCTTCCTCCGGAGCCGCGGTTGGCGAACCGGCTCGCCCACCTCACGCCTCGCGCCATCCGGAAGGCTGTGCAGGGCGCAGTGGCGCGCGCCGTCGTCAACGACCGTAGGTATCTGAAGACCTCGGATCTGCCTGCCGATGTGCTCGACGAAGATGGGCCGAAGGTGGTGCTCCACTGACGTGTGGGAAGAGCATGAAGTCAACCGCTCAGGTGAAGCCATGAAAGCGCTGATCCTTTCCGACCTGCACCTCGAGTTCGAGCCGTTTGAGCCGCTTCCGAAAGGAGAGTTCGACGTGGTGATCCTCGCAGGGGACATCCACACGCCGGGTCGGCGCGGTGTCGAGTGGGCTGAGGCGCACTTCGCCGGGAAGCCGGTGATCTACGTTCCCGGGAATCACGAGTACTACGGCAGCCGGATGGACCTGGCACAGTCGGAGGCCCGAGCTGTGGCGACTGGCGGCCGGGTGCACCTGCTAGATGGCGGTGAGGTCGTGATCGACGGCGTGCGCTTCCTCGGCTGCACGCTCTGGACGGACTTTGAGTTGGCGATCGAAACACCCGAAGGTCGACGTCGAGACGTGGGGCTGGCCATGAGGCGGGCGACCAATCTTATGAACGACTACGCCCTGATCCGGACCGCAGACGAACTCGCAGAGCGAGGCACTTGGCGCAGTCGTCAAGGGCGAAGGTTGAGGGCGGAGGATACGCTCAAGATCCACCAAGACCAGCGAGCCTGGCTGAGCGAGAAACTCGCGGAGCCGTTCGCCGGGTCCACCGTGGTCGCCACGCACCACGCGCCACATCGCGGATCTCTCGCCCCGCGATATGCGGGCGACTGGGTGTCTGGCGCTTTCGTTAACGAGCTGCCTGAGACGTTTTATGACGTGCCAGTGCTGTGGGTACACGGGCACACACACCAGAGCTTCGACTACCGCGTCCGCTCGTGCCGGGTCGTGTGCAACCCCCGCGGTTGCGTCAACTGGAGCGGCAGAACGGAGAACCAGAACTTTGACTCCGGTCTGGTGCTCCAATTGCCATCTTGCGAAGATGGACTTCTGACATGACCCAGGATCTCTACGCCACGGTCGCAGAGACAGAGGCCTTGCTTCGCGCGGGGAAAAGGTACCGTCGCGAACGCTTGCAAGCGGCCGATATGATCACCGTCACAGAGGCTGCCTTCCTCCTAAACGTGGATGGTTCAACGATCGCCACGTGGATCGACGGCGGCCGGTGCCTTGGGCTTGCCGGCCCCGACGGAACGCTGAGGGTCCCCCGTTGGCAGTTCGAGCCGTCTATCTGGTCGGCAATTCAACTCATCGGAAGAGCTCTGGGCACGCAGGAGCCGTGGCTGATCCTCGTCTTCCTTGAGACACCTGCGCCTGCGCTGGAAGGCTTGACACCGCGAGTGGCCATTGAAAGAGGTACCGCGATCGAGCGTGTCCTCGCTGCGGCTATCGACAACGCGCACTGATCAAAGATGAAGCTTCTGATCCTTTCTGATCTTCATGCTGAATTCGAGACCTTCGAGGTACCGAAGGGTCTGCACTACGACGTGGCCGTCTTGGCGGGCGACATTGTCGCGCCTGGTCGGGTGGTCGCACGCTGGCTACGCGACCAGGCGCGCTTTGCGGACAAGCCTGTCGTGCAGATCGCCGGCAATCATGAGTACTACGACTCCGTGCTCGATCAGGAGCAAGCCGAAATGCGCCGGCAAGCGATGGAGCAGGGCGTTCACTTCCTCGACTGCGACGAGGTGGTGATCGCCGGCGTCCGCTTCCTGGGTTGCACGTTGTGGACGGACTTTCGCCTGCGCATCGACAACCCCGGCTTCGCCGGGCAACCAGTGCGTCTGCTGTCGGACCGGTATCGCTCGATGACAGAGAGCTCGCGCTACCTTGCCGACTACACAGCCATCCGAGTCGATGACCCACACACGTCAAACTCGCGTGGTTCCCGGCGCCTGCTCCCGATGGATACCTTGCTGATCCACCGGCGGCATCGTTCCTGGCTTCGTAGGAAGCTCGCCGAACCATTCAGCGGGCCTACGGTGGTGGTGACTCACCATGCACCCGATCGCAAGTCGCTGGCGCCGCGGTTCGCTGAGGACTGGTCCTCTGGGGGGTTCGTCAGTGAGATGCCGCCGGTGTTCTTCAATGTGCCCATACTTTGGGTGCATGGACACACGCATGACAGCTTTGACTATCAAGTGAATGGCTGCCGGGTGGTGTGCAATCCACGCGGCTATCCGGACTGGCATGGGGAGTTCGAAAACAAGCGCTTCGATCCGAGATTGGTCGTAGAGGTTAGGACCTCGGCAGACCCGCTGATTGGCCTTGATCAACACGAAGACCTACGAATTCTCGCTGCGCAGGTGTTTGGCGCCGATGCGCAGAATTGGCTGAACAAGCCGCACCTATGCCTCGATGGTCAAACGCCGGCGGAGTTCGCTGCCGCGGGTGGTCTGGAGAAAGTGCGCTCGATCCTCGACTCAATTCAGCACGGCGGTGTTGCCTGAGGTTGTCGAATGACATCGAAGACTTCGAGGCCCAGGGCGCGGAGGGAAAGGACCTTGTCCAAGGCAGCCGTTGTGCTTAGTCGCTGTGGGGCGGCCAAGAAATGTATCGTCGCCTGCCACGAGATGGGATGGTGCGTACCCAACCGATCTGCTTCGGACGGGCGAGGGCGCGCGTGCGGTCTTGGACCGTCTAACACGTCTCGTGCCAAGGGATTTCGTATGTGATGAGAACGCAGAACATGCTGGGCGAGCCAAAGCTGACCTATCTGCCCGACGAGACGGTGTTCAGCCTGATCGGCAGGCAGCACAGGCTCTGGGGATTCTCGAATACCGGCTGCACTGCGCGCATTCTCTTCGGAGATGAGCGCTGCCGTGTTCGACATGATTTCCCGAGGGCACTCGACACCTTCTCAACACGGATGGATGGAGCTGCGGGTAGCGTTCTCGATGCGGCGCTCGAGCACACGATGCTCCGGTACTACATGCCGTTCCAGAGTGAGGAGGTCGGGCAGCGCGCGTTGCAGGGTATGAGGGGGCTTCAGGGAGCGAGCGCCACAATCTGCCTCGCCTTGAAGTCATCGAGTTTCGGTGGCCAGCACCCCCTCAAGGCCTGTCGAACGTGCATGCGAGAAGACCTCGTGAAGTACGGGTGGACCTACTGGCAGCTGCGGCACCAGTTTCCCGGAGTTTGGGTGTGTCCGCTTCATGAGGAGCCACTCATGGTCCTCGCGGGAAGCCTTCGGCCGAAGGAGGGCGGAGCATGGTTGCTGCCAAAACTCGAACTATTGAGCGGAGATTGGGCGGCACGGATCGGCGACCAAGAGATTGATTGCCTTGCCAAATTCGCCTCGATGACGATTTGCGCAGTTGAAACTGCCCATCAAAATTCCGAGTTTTGCGTTCGCAAAATTAGCTTAATACTGATTGAAAAGCTGAAAAAAATTGGCTGGCTAAGCGAAAAATCTGGGAGGATGAAGGTGCAGGACGCTGCTCGGAGCTGGTTAAGGTACTGGCAGCCGATTCGTTGCGCTCCGGATTTTCAGGTGATGTATCGCGAGGGGCGCCGCGAGGTTCTGCCGCCGTTGGTACAGCCCCGCTTTCACCCTCTTCATCTCCTTCTCGCTATCGACTGGCTTGTGGGAGATCTAGACGATGTTGTGAGCGCCTGCTCTCACCAGGAAGCGCAGAGTATGGGGCGCAGAGCCGCTTCGGACAGGTGGGGATTACCGCTCGAGCAGGCCGTCATTTGGCACGGTGAAAGGGTATTGCGGCAGCCGCTCTACAACGCGGGACGCGACAGACCCTTTGCTTTGAAGCGGAAACCACCTCCAAGCCGACTAGCAAAGAAGAACTTGATAAGAATTTCCAAGAGCGGGGGTGTGGAGCCGTTGAACCCTACTGGGAGGGGTCTAAAACAATCAAAATTCAGGCCCGACGTCGCACCTCGTGGTCGAGGGGAGCCGAGGGCGCACGACCCCCAAACTCGATCCTAGAGGATTTTTTGCATATGTGCAAAGCCCTGATGCGATGGATCAAAAATAAACCGTAGCCTCGCTCCCCTTGATCGCGTTAATTGGAACGCGGCATCCTTGATCATGAATCGCTGAAATTTGGCGGCGACAATGGGAAAACGATTTACCCCGAAGCTGTTAGCACGATTTGCCCGGGAGCACCGAGGCGAGGGGACCTATGCGGACTACATACCGTATCACCGGGTCGCTCGCAACGATCCCTCAAGTTCCGGCCGCAGCAATCTGCTCATGTTTCGGGAGAGGCTTCGCGAATTTCTGTCCGATGGCGAACTTGGGCAACAGTACTTCGCTGCGATGCTTCCCTGGCTCGACGACTGTGTCGAACAGTTCAAGCTGACGCTGGAGCCGTCTGTTCACCCCCTTGCGGCGTACGGCGAGCGCGACATCTTCACCCACTATCCTGGAACGCTCGCGCTAGCCGCTGAACTGCGGATGAAGCATCCCTGGACCTATGGAGACGGCCAGAACGCGCCTTGGAAAATGTCTACCGATCTCGTGCTGGTCTTTAGAAGGCGAGCACTTCCTCGAGTGATGCTCGCCCTTGCCTTCAAGACCGCCCAGTGGTCGTCCGATGAGAGAACGATCGCCCTTCTCCAGCTTGAGCGCGAGTACTGGTTGAGGCGCGGAGTGCGATGGCTCTTGATCACGCCGGAGGTCTACGACAAGAAGGTGGCGCTGACCATGGAACGCACCGCGGCGTGGGCCCTTACCGATCCTGTAACAGAAGGCCAGCGTGCAGTTGCGACACAACTCGGTCTTCGCCTCGGCGGGTACTCGCTACAGGAGGTATTGGAAGAGATCGAGCAGAAACTTGGCTCGATGGAGGTCGCTCAACTGGCGCTATGGCAATCCGTATGGAGGGGAGAACTTCCGGTCGATCTGAGGCGAGGATGGCGCCCGCACCTACCGCTTGCGATCATGAGTTCTGAGTCGTTCTGGGAACTGAATCCCGTAGCCTCGATGAGGTCCGCGTGGACTGCGAGCTGATTCACAACGCCTGTTTTCGGAGCGACGCGCGCAGTCTGCCCGTTCTGAAACCGGGGGTATACAGGGTGATCCTTGATCTGCCTGAACCGGCGATTGACAGTATCGTTGTCGTTCATATCACTCGCGACAAGGAATCTCCGTCGGAGGCTCCCGAAGGTGAGGAGGGCGGCAACGAAGCAGGCAAGAAGAAGAGAAAGCGAAAGCCTCCTCCGCCACTTGTAGGAGATCTGATCTGGTTAAGTCGAGGTGTGCTCCTCGGGCTCAAGAATGATGGACTACTGACACCGATTGAGATCGAGCGAAAAGTCGTTGATCCGCCCACGAAAGTTAAGTACATCGAAGAGCACGTTCTGCGATGCAAGGCGATGGCGTGCTTTCTTGATATCGAGAGACTCGCCGATGGAATACTCGTCCATCACGGATTGGCCGGACTCGTGCGCGAGGCACAGAAGGTTAGCGGGTTGAGTCGCTACACCGTGTACAACCTCTGGTCTCGAATCTGTCGATTTGGCTTCAGCGAACGCAGTCTTACACCGCGCCACGATCTACAGGGCGCACCCGGTGTTCCGCGACCGTGCGATCCCGACGGACGGAAGAAGGCGGGAAGGAAGACAACCGATCAACGCGTAGCTTGGGTCACACGCCGTGAGGTTCTGCCGCCGGTACAGCCAGGCATGAGCTCCGAGTGGACGTTCCGAATTCTGGCCGCGGACGGCGTCATCAAACCTCCGAAGCCCAAAATGCCTACGCGGGTTCAAACGGTCCTGAACGACTTCCGAACGAAGGCGGTAGAGGTGAACGGTGATATCAAGTTCGTTCTTCCGGATCGTGGCCTGTACCCGGCGCGACGCCAAATCGCGCGAGTGCTGAGCACGACATTCAGCGCGCTGGAAAAGCTGCGTCAATCTACCACTGAGAAGCACTTCGATAGAAATCTCCGCGGGCTGACTGGTCGGAACTGGAAGGGGGTAGCCGGTCCAGGTCACACATGGGCAATCGATTCCACAATTGCGGACATGTTCCTCAGGAGTTCATTGAATCGATCCTGGATCATCGGGAGGCCCATTGTCTACGTCATCGTCGACGTTTGGTCCACCGCCGTCGTCGGATTCCATGTATGCCTGACCGGACCTAGCTGGGATACCGCCAAGGTCAGCTTGTTCAACGCGGTGGCATCGCCCGACCTGATGGGGGCACTGTGGGCGCTCGATTGGCGGCGGAGCCTGGTTCCGCATCCGACATTGTGCTTCGCCCTTATGTGCGACCGGGGTGAGTATCTGTCGATGAAGCATCGGTTCACCGCTGCCAAGTTGATACCGCTGACCCGCTACGCAATGCCGTATCGACCAGACCTCAAGGGCTTGGTTGAAGTGTTGCATCGAATCGAGAAAGACGCGCAGTTCTTCTTCGTTCCTGGTGCGTTGGATGCGAGGAGGAAAGAAATGGAGAAGTGGAAGGGCGACCCATCAAAGTGTGTTTTCACGCTCCCCCAGTATGTCGCCTACCTCCATCAGTTGTTCACGTTGTACAACTTGACAGCAGACCGGTCGAAGCGCCTCGACGCGCACATGATCTCTGCCGGTGTCTACCCGAGCCCGAGCGGGCTCTGGTCGTGGGGGCACCAAACCGGCATCGGCTTCCGTCGACATTTCCCGGAGAGCGAGTTGATCGCTGAGCTTCTGCCACGGAGTGTGGCAACAGTCGGACGTTCCAGTGTCGTGCATGCAAAGTGTGACTACATGTCGGAGGTGGTCAAGCAGGAGCAGTGGACAGCGATCGCCAGAAATTTCGGAAGCTGGGAACTGCCCACTCACTACTATCCCGGGTCCATGTCCCGAATCTGGACGCCGAACCCAGCGGAACCCGGGCTATTGACGCTCGAACTCACCGACGAATCTCGAGCATCTGCTGAGACGCCATATGACGATTGGTTAGACGCGCAGGCAATTCAAACGATGAGGCAACCGGACCAAGAGCATCAGGCAAACCAGGAGATTCAGAGGTCGCGCGATCGCATGCAGGCGATCGTCGAGTCGGCAAAGAGTCAAACTGCAGCCGCTCTTCAGATGGCTTCAGGTGCAAAGCCTCCACCCATGCGGGAGGCTCGAGCAATGGAGGTCGCCGCCCAGCCTGCAGTTAGTAAACAACCTTCCTCCGAGCAGAAGGTACTCGACGAAGTTCGCGAAAATGCGTTCGACGCCTACTACGCTGCCTATCGCGATGCACTGAAAGGGGCTCCGTGAAAGGGTCCAGTTCTGTCATGAGCCCATGCGCGAAAACTCCTCTCCTTCGGAGACCTGAGCGCAATCTATGGAGAAATGAAATGAGTGACAAGCTCGTGAGGAAATCCAAACAGTTCAACGTCGCCCTTGCACGCACCCATGGCCTAAGGCAAGCACGCGTGGCCGGAACTGATGCGAAAGCAAAAGGTGCTTCACAACATTTCGAACTGGAACCGACGGAGGCTCTTCGCAGCGTAGCGTTTGAGGCCTACTACACACCTATTTGTGAGGTTCTGAAGGAGTTGTCGTGAGTGAGAAAGATGATCTCATGAACCCTTTCGCGGGGAACATACTCGTTGACGTCCTCCGTCCGATTAAGGGAAGAAAAGAAGCGATAAAGGCGCTTTCGGCGAGACCAGTGTTTCCTATGGGGATCGAAACGGCGCCGACTCATATTCGCCTGCACTACCTTATGCGCATTCGTGAGTTGCACATCGCGTCGCAGGCGGATCTTCAACTTTGGACCACGATCGATCTAATGGTTAGAGACGTCTATCGAGGTCGTGATCCTCGACTCAATACGACGTGGGCTGATCTCAGTGGCGAAGTGCCTCATCTCCGGTCTCCTGAAGATCCACCAATTGCCGCGGCGGTGTTGGGGCCTTCGGGAACAGGAAAATCACAAGGAATTCTCCGATGCTTTAGAGGTTGTTTGGGTGACCAGATAGCCACGCATGACGCCTTCCCCGGCCTGCACGGGCCCGTGATCCAGCTGGTTTGGCTCTCCGTCGAAGTTCCACCGTCAGGAAAGGCTGGAGATCTGGCTCTGGCGCTTATGGAGGCGTCCAAGAGAGCAACAGGCACTGATCGCTTCGATGAATGGTTCACCAAGGAGAAGATGAGACTTCCGCTGAGAGCACTGAATGAATGGCATCAGTGGGCAGCAGGTCGTTTTCTAGGTTGCCTTCACTTGGACGAGGTCCAAAACTTCTTTCGATTGCAGTCAATCCAACAGCGGATGAAGCGCACTGCCGGAGGCAGGGAGCCCGAACTGAGTGTGCAGGAAGACCAAGCGCTCAAGTGGCTTCTTTCGATCATGAATCGTGGTCAGTACGCCGTCGTGGTCTCAGGAACCAATGACGGAATCAACGCACTTAGCCGTCGGTTCAGCACGCTTAGCCGGCTGTCTTCTTTGGGCTCCTTTCACCCATACGAACCTTTTCGAGGGGCGGACGACCCGGCATTCTGCGATTTTTTTCTTCCGCCATTGATCCGTTGTCAGCTGACAAAAAAGAAGCTCGAGTTGACACCCGAACTCGCCGCTCTGCTATTCAAGCTCACCGCGGGCGTTCCTCGCCTCATCGTCACATTTTGGCTCGCCGCACACCGTGTGGCGTTTGAGCGCGATAAGGATGAGCTAACGCTGCTTGACTTCGACTATGCGTCGAAAACAATGTTGGCGCCTCTTGCGCCTGCGGTGCTGGCATTGGCTAGCGGGAATCCAGAAAGAACAAGGCTATACGAAGACATGGTAAGAACTGTGGATCCGTCGATCTGGCTTGCCTAGACGGATATTAGTAGTGGATGTAGCGATCGAGGCCAAGGCCCACGCTGCGCAGTTAGGGTAGGTGCGGCGGTCGCACACGCTCACGTGCCGCGGGGGCCGGCGCGCGGAGCGAGAGGTTCATATTCCGTGCGGTAGACCGAAGAAGGTCTTCTAAGGCTGCAGGGGTGACCTCCAGTCCTCTACATGCGTTGGAGATCGACTGTCTCTGACCGACGAATCTCTCTACAGCAAGTCGCACATGAGAGATCGACGTCTGGGTGCTCAGGCTTGGTAGTCCCAGGTCATGCAACCTCCGTCCAACCTCCTGCATGGGCATTTGCAGCAATCGGGCAACCTCAGAGTAGTTGCCATTGGCCCTCGAGTAGGCGTGTCGAAGGTCTACGATGCTTAGGGCTTGCTTGGGTGCAGGTTGCTTCGGTTGGAGTCCGGCGGCTGCACGAATATTGTCGATCGCTGAGGAGGCGTGTTCGTGAAGCACTGAGAAGAGCAACATGTAGGCTATACCCGCTGCGTGCCCATTGGCTATCGAAAGGTCCATCTGCTGGAGCAGAACCTTGTCTCGTCTTGCTCGAATCGTAGGTACGATCATGCGCACCCATTGCGAATCCACCCGATCGGTCAGGTAGTCAGAAAAGGGCATGCGCCTGGTCCCTCGCTCGCTGTGTAGACCCTGTGTTCTAGCCAAGTCGAGTAGGCCATCGGCCACAGATGCCGAACTCAGCGGTTCGAATTGCTCCAAGAACGACCGCTGGACGGATACAAAACGCTCGATGACCTCTCGGCCTTTCAGGGCGGCGAGCCAACGGGGATCGACCCTAAGGCTGCATGCAAGAACGGTAGAAGGACTCTTGAAAAATGCGTCCGTGTTTGGGACGTATGAAAGGGGGCAGTCGTGCGTAACGCACCAGAGATTTCCAGGGAGTTGATGGTCCACATGCCAGTACGGCATGCCGAAGCTCTGTAGATCGGCTCGAATACAGGCTCCACAGAGATACGCTTCGTCGCGTAGTGGGCGCAAGGCTCGTACATAGACGACATGCTCTCTCTCGCGAGGAGCTTCCTTCTGAAGGATGGCTCTTCCGAGGAAGTGAAGTGAATGATCCGCCAAGTAGTTAGGTGGCGACATCTCCGATGCACTGGCCAGAAGAGGTACGGAAGGGTACTGGCGAGTCGCTTTCGGAATCCGGAGCAACCCCCTGAGTGCTTGTTGAGCCGCACCTACCGAGGGAAAGCCGTTAAGTGTCACGATCCTCCCCATGTGACCCCATCCAAACTCTCCTGGCAGGAGTCGAGGCCGGAGGAGGTCCCGGCTAAATGCAGTGTCTGGAGGCATGTCCCTTTGGCTGGTGTCGAGTTCCTTCCATGAAGATATCTTTGCATGGTCGCAGAATCCAGTGTCTTGGTAGTTCCGATAGGAAGGTTTTGGATGGTGTGG
>Ga0182007_10000391_pt1 | contig 27095 bp, 22 predicted proteins | sample Sormic07211113_1_FD_123023 | JGI IMG/M metagenome (GOLD analysis project Ga0182007, IMG submission 123023) | Rhizosphere microbial communities from Sorghum bicolor, Mead, Nebraska, USA - 072115-113_1 MetaG | ecosystem: Host-associated > Plants > Roots > Rhizosphere | place: USA: Nebraska...
AGGCGGGGCGGAAGATTGCGATCGTCGTCGATGAGGGGGATGCGCTGGTCGGCGTCGGCGCGGAGGACTGCGAGCGCCACAACCTGCTGTGCGACTCCGACGGCAAGGATGTGGGCTTCGGTGAGGACAAGGTCCGCTCGATGGGCCGTACCGCGACCGGCGTGCGCGGCATCAAGATGCCCAAGGGCGAGGAAGTGGTCAGCCTGATCGTGGCCGAGAGTGCCGGCGGCAGCGAAGACGAGAACGAGGATGAGAGCCTGGTCGACGAGACCGTGATCGACAGCGGCGATGCCGTGATCGAGAACGGGGCTGACGACGACAACGCCCTCTACATCCTGACCGCGACCGAGAACGGCTACGGCAAGCGCACCCCGCTGCCGGATTACCCGCGCAAGGGCCGTGGCACGCAGGGCGTGATCGGCATCCAGACCACCGAGCGCAACGGCAAGCTGGTGCGTGCGGTGCTGATGGGGCCGCGCGACGAAGTGCTGCTGATTTCCGACGGTGGCACCCTGGTGCGTACCCGTGGTTCGGAAATCTCGCGCGTCGGCCGCAACACCCAGGGCGTGACCCTGATCCGTCTGTCCAAGGAAGAGAAGCTCCAGGCGGTCGAACGCATGGATGCCTCGCTGGACGAGGGTGTGGAAGAAGATGCACCGGCGGCCGTCGAGGCCAGCCCGGTGGTGGCACCGCCGGAGGCGTAAGCCGCCCGCGGGAGTCACACGGAGAACGCCGGCGCATGCCGGCGTTTTTCGTTGGAGGGCAGGGACTTGCCGGGTTTCATCGTCGGCTGTGCCGACGTTGGCGACCGCCGCAAAGAACGCGCAACGTTCACGACCCCGGTGGGATAAGAGCCGCGGGGCCGGCAGCAACGTCGGCGATCTTCGCGCTTCAGGAGAAACCGATGTCCACCACGACGCAGACCCGCCACCCCCGCCATTGGCTGGTGGCTGTGCTGGCGATTGTCATTCTGTTGCTGGGCGTTGTATTCACCGCAGGGGGCGCCTGGCTCGCCAGCCTCGGTGGTTCCTGGTACTACGTGCTGGCCGGTGTCGGCCTGTTGATCTCCGGCGTGCAGCTGTGGCGGGGCCGCTACAGCGGTGCGCTGTGGTTCGCGCTGGTGTTCGTCGGCACGCTGCTGTGGACCTGGTGGGAGTCGGGCAGCAACTACTGGCGCTGGGTGCCGCGCCTGGGCCTGATCGTGGCGATCGGCTTCGTGCTGTCGCTGCTGCTGCCGACACTGGATCGTCCGGTCTCGCGCAAGGTTTCGCGCGGGATCGCCGGCGTGCTGGCCCTGGTGTTCGTCGCCGCCTTCACCCTGGCCTTCGTGCCGCACGGCGTCACCGCCGCCGAGGGCGCGTTCCCGGAGCCGATGACCAGCACCGGCCTGGCGCCAACCGCCGATGCCCCGCTGCAGCCGGCCGACCGCCCGGTCGACGGCGACTGGGCCGCCTATGGCCGCAACAACGCCGCCACGCGCTTCTCACCCTTGCAACAGATCACCCCGGAGAACGTGGGCAAGCTTGAGCAGGCCTGGTTGTTCCGCACCGGTGACCTTCCCGAAAAGCGCTGGGGCGCGGAAACCACGCCGCTGAAAGTCGGCGACAGCCTGTACCTGTGCACCGCCCGCAACCAGCTGGTCGCGCTCAACGCCGCCGACGGCACCGAGCGCTGGCGCTACAACCCGAAGGTCAAGGACAAGTCCATTCCGTACACCGCGGCCTGTCGTGGCGTCTCCTATTACGAAGTGCCGGCCACTGCGCAGGATGCTGCATTCAATGACGTCGCAGCGGATCTCGCCGTCCCGAGTGGCGTGCCGGTGCTGACCCAGGTACCGCGTGGGGTCTGCGCGGCACGCATCATCGAAGGCACCCTCGACGGCCGCCTGATCGCGGTCGACGCCGCGACCGGCAAGCCGTGCACAGGCTTCGGCAACAACGGCCAGGTCGACATCACCGTCGGCATGGGCGACAGCCCGGCCGGCTATGTTTCCATCACCTCGCCACCGGCGATCGTGCAGGGCGTGATCGTCACCGGCCACCAGGTGCTGGATGGCCAGCGCCGCGACGCGCCCTCCGGCGTGATCCAGGCCTACGATGCCGTCACCGGCAAGCTGCGCTGGGCCTGGGACATGGTCCGCCCGGAGCGCACTGGCGCACCGCCGGCGGGTGAGACCTATACCCGCGGCACGCCGAACATGTGGACCACCGCGACCGGCGACGACGAACTCGGCCTGGTCTACCTGCCGATGGGCAACTCGGCCGGCGATTACTGGAGTGGTTCGCGCACCGAGAACGAGAACAGATACGCCACGTCGCTGGTCGCCATCGACGTCAACACCGGCAAGCCGGCCTGGCACTTCCAGGCCGTGCGCAAGGATGTCTGGGATTACGACATGGGCTCGCAGGCGACCCTGATCGACTACCCGACCGCCGCCGGCAAAGTCCCGGCGCTGCTCCTGCCGACCAAACAGGGCGACATGTACATCCTCGACCGCCGCACCGGCAAGCTGCTGACCCCGGCCGAAGAGCGCAAGGTCCCGACCGGCGGCGTCGAGCCGGAGCAGCGTTCCCCGACCCAGCTGTTCTCGCTGTATCACACGCTGCGCAAGCCGGACCTCACCGAGCGCGACATGTGGGGCATGACCCCGATCGATCAGCTGGTCTGCCGCATCCAGTTCCGCAAGGCCAGTTACGAAGGTTTCTACACTCCGCCGACCGCGGACCGTCATTCCATCGAGTATCCCGGTTACAACGGCGGCTCGGACTGGGGCAGCGTGGCGGTGGACCCACGCCGTGGCGTGATCGTGGCCAACTACAACGACATGCCCAATTACAACCGGCTGGTGCCGCGCGAGAAGGCGGACAAGCTGGGCTGGCTGCCGCGCGAGGACGTGACGGCCGACAAGGGCGGCGCGGAAGGTGCGGGCGATCCGCAGGTGGGCACGCCGTACGCCATCGACGTCAACGCCGGCTGGCGCCTGCCGTTCACCAAGCTGCTGTGCAAGGAACCGCCGTACGGTGGCATCGGTGCCGTCGACCTGCGCACCGGCAAGACCCTGTGGGACCGCCCGTTCGGCAGCGCCCGTGGCAACGGCCCGTTCGGCATCCGCTCCGGCCTGCCGATCGAAATCGGCACGCCCAACAACGGCGGCTCGGTGGTCACTGCCAGCGGCCTGATCTTCATCGCCGCGGCGACCGATGATCTGCTGCGTGCGATCGACCTGAAAACCGGCAAGGAACTCTGGCACGCCAAGCTGCCGGCCGGCGGCCAGGCCAACCCGATGATCTATGCGTTCGGCGGACGCCAGTACGTGGTCATCATGGCCGGCGGCCACCACTTCATGGAAACCCCGGCGGGCGATTACGTGATCGCCTACGCGCTGCCGAAGTGACAGGCGATGCGCCTGCTGGATCGAATAGGATGACGCTCCGTTGTTGACGTCCGCCGAATCCGATCATGAGCAAACCAACCCGCAGGCGGACACAGGGCATCCTCTTCTGCATGCTGTTGCCGCTCGCCGCCATTGCTCGCCCCGAGGTAACGGCGCCGCTCGGCGCCATGGCCGAGTGGGAGACGCACGGCCGCGCAGAAGGCTTGGCGCGACCAGACACCCCGTGCCAGGATTTCCTGGCGGCGCTGGGCCGCAAGCCGGACAGCCTTCACTACCTGGGCTGTGACAAGGACGACGATTCCTACCTCAAGCCGATGACCGCCCGCTACGCCGTGAGCGGCGCTGCTGCCGCGGAGGTGGAAGCCTATCTGCGGCAGCGCTTCGACATGCCGGCACTGGTGTACGTCTGTTGCGGTTGGGGCAGCGAACCCCACGCCTGGCGCGAAGGTCCGGACGGCGTGAGGTATGACATCGGCATGGGTGTGGAGTCACCGTCCTTCCCGCGCGAACACTGGGACCGGATACCGTCGTTCGGCGTCACCGTCGGCGTGCTCAGGCAAAGCCCCTAGTGCGGCGCCGCCCAGGGGGGAGGGCTACCGCGGAACGCGCACCATTTTCCGCATCAGATGCTCGACCACGCCTGTCGGCTCCGCCGTGCGCCCGACATGCGTGCTCGACATCTGCACCACCGAACTGCGCTTGGCGGTGAGGAAATGGAAGCGGGCGCGCGCAGGCAATTGCGCGATCGGCCCGGCGGTCGCATCACCGCGGCAGATCGCCACGATCGCGTCCAGCCACGGCTGCAGGCCTTCGATATCCAGTGACGGTGCAAAGGCACGCAGCCGCTCCAGGTCCAGCTCGATCGCCGCTTCGAGATGCTTGGCGCCCGGGCACGACACGATGACCCCGACGTTGATGAACTCCTCGCGCTCGACGCGGGGCACCACGCGGATCACCGCATAGTCATAGGTGTGCAGTGTGGGCACGGACGGCCTCCTGTACAAAAGCCGCGCGTACGCGAAGGCGGTGTTGCAGGTAATCGATGTACGCCTGGCGGTAAGCGGTCGGGCTGTCGAAGGCGGGTTCGTCCACCAGCCAGCTGTCCGGCACCAGGCCGACGATGCGCTCGATTTCCGCATCCGGCAGCATCACCGCGAGACCGGGATCCACCTCGGCAATCTGCGTGGCGAATGGCAGCAGCACATGATCGCGGATCAGCACGAACGGTTTCTTGCAGGCCTCGCCGGCACTGGCCCAGTCGTGATGGAAATACATCGCTGCGCCGTGGTCGATCAGGTACAGCCTGCGATGCCAGACCATCAGGTTCGGATTGCGGGCGGTGCGGTCGACGTTGCTGGTGAACGCATCGAACCACACGATCTTCGAGGCAAGCGCCGCATCGGGCTGCATCGCGGCCGGGTCGTAGTTGATCGCGCCGGGCAGGTAATCGCTGCCCAGGTTCAGGCCTTCGCTGGCGCGGATCAGGTCCTGGATCTCCGGGTCCGGTTCGGTCCGGGCGAACTCGCGGTCCAGCTCGACGAACAGGATCTCCGGAATCGGCAGGCCGAGCGTGCGGGCGATCTCGCCGGCGATCAGTTCGGCGATCAGCGCCTTCGGTCCTTGGCCGGCGCCGCGGAACTTGAGGACGACCATGCCGTCGTCGTCGGTCTCGACCACGGCGGGCAGGGAGCCGCCTTCGCGCAGCGGGGTGACATAACGGAGGGCGTGCACGGTTCGCATGGGACATTCTAGCCGGGCTTTGCGGTGTCGGGCGGTTAGTCCTTCCGGCCCATTCCCATCGGCCCAAGCGGTGCTAGATTCGGTCCATGCCCCTGTGCGGGCACTCGTTGACACTGCAAGGGGATAAGGATGCTGATTCGTCGTACCTCGTTGGCTGCGGCCGTTGCCGTGGCCACCCTCGGCCTGCTGCTTTCCGCACCGGCCTTCGCCGGTTACGCCACGCCGCCGGAACACCTGCTCAAGGTGCTCAAGGCGCCGCCGCCGCCGACGCCCAGCGTCGACCCCACCGGCCAGCGCCTGTTGCTGACGACGGTGCAGACCTATCCCTCGATCACCCGCGTTGCCCAGCCGTACCTGAAGCTGGCCGGCGTGCGCCTGGAGCCGAAGAACCGCAGCCGCCACGACACCCCGGGTGGTTACGGCATTCCACCGTGCGTCGGTGACTTCACCTTGGTGGAGACCGCCACCGGCCGCTCCACCAAGGTGGCGCTGCCCAACGGGTGCGCCGGCATGGCGCTGTGGTCGGCCGACGGCCAGCGCTTCGCGTTCCAGAATGTGGTCGATGACAGCGTGCAGTTGTGGATCGGTGATGCGGTCAGTGGCCAGGTCCGCCAGGTACCCAACGTCGCGCTGAACCCGATCTTTGGCAGCACCGTGCAGTGGCTCGGCGGCAGCCAGCAGCTGCTGGTCAAACTGGTGCCTGCCAAGCAGGGACCGGCACCCAGCGCCGAAGGTGCGATCGGCCCGGACATCCAGGAGTCGCTGGGGACGGCGGGCGAAAGCAGTACCTACGAGGCCCGCGATACGCTGACCAGTGCCTATGATGAAGCGCTGTTCGCCTATTACGGCCAGTCGCAGCTGGCGGTGGTGGATACCGCGGCCAACACCGTGCGCACCGTCGGTACCCCGGCGCTGCTGGACAGCATCGGGGCCGCCCCCGATGGCGTGCATGTGCTGACCAGAACACTCAAGGCACCGTTCTCGCACGCAGTGACCTATCAGCGTTTCGCCAATGACGTGGCCGTGCTGGATATCGCCAGCGGCCGCAGCACGCCGATCGCCAGCCTGCCGCTGGCCGACCGCGTGCCGGTGCATGGCGTGCCGGAAGGTCCGCGTGATTTCGATTGGCGCGCCACCGATCCAGCCACGCTGGTCTTCGCCGAGGCGCTGGACAAGGGCGACTGGAAAGTCACCGTCCCGCACCGTGACCGCGTGCTGATGCTCAAGGCCCCGTTCACCGCCAACCCCACCGAGATCGCCCGTACCGCGCAGCGTTTCGAAGGCCTGGCCTGGACCGCACAGCCGGACGTTGCCTTCCTGGATGAGAACGACGAGAACCGCCACTGGCGCCAGACGCGCATCGTCAACGTCGACAACCCCAAACAGGAAGGTCGGCTGTTGTGGGATCTCTCCAGCGATGAGCTGTACGAGGATCCGGGCAACTTCGTCTACCAGCGCCTGCCCAACGGCGCCTACGTGGTGCGCCAGGACGGCAACAGCGTGTTCCTGCGCGGGCAGGGTGCTTCGCCGCAGGGCGATCGTCCCTTCCTGGACGCGCTCAACCTGGGCAGCCTGAAAACCGAGCGTCTGTTCCGCAGCGATGCCGATGCCTACGAGCAGTTCATCGGCTTCAGCGCCGTGCCGGGCCACCTGCTCACGTGGCACCAGTCGGTGACCGATGCGCCGAATGCGTTCGTGCGGCTGCTGGGCGAGCCGGTCGCAGACGCCAAGCCGGGCGAAGCGCAGTTCGTGTCCAAGCCGGACGCGTTGACCCACCTGGTCGATCCGACGCCGGAAGTGCGCCAGATCAAAAAGCGCCTGGTCACCTACACGCGCGCCGACGGCGTGGACCTGTCGTTCACCCTGTACACCCCGCCGGGCTACAAGGAAGGCGAGCGCGTGCCGGCGATCCTGTACGCGTATCCGGCCGATTTCGCCAACGCCGCGCAGGCGGGGCAGGTGTCCGGTTCGCAGCAGACCTTCACCCGCCTGGCGCCGTACCGGCTGATGCTGCTGGCCGGTTACGCCATCATCGACAATGCCTCGTTCCCGATCGTGGGCGACCCGAAGACCGCCTACAACACGTATCTGGAACAGCTTGAGGCCGATGCCAAGGCTGCGGTGGACAAGGCGGTGGACCTGGGTGTGGTCGACCGCAACCGGATCGGTGTCACCGGTCACAGCCATGGGGGCCTGATGACCGCCAACCTGATCGCGCATACCGATCTGTTCAAGGCCGGCGTCGCCACCAGTGGTTCCTACAACAAGACCTTCACCCCGTTCGGTTTCCAGAATGAGCGCCGCTCGGTCTGGCAGGCGCAGGACGTGTACCTGAAGGCCTCGCCGTTCTTCTACGCCGACAAGATCAAGCTGCCGCTGCTGCTGGTCCACGGCGAGGATGATGCGAACCCGGGCACCGAGCCGTTCCAGTCGCGCAAGCTGTTCCAGGCGATCCGAGGCAATGGGGGCACCACGCGCCTGGTGATGCTGCCGCACGAACCGCATTGGTACACCGCGCTCGAATCCAACGAGCAGCTGGTGTCGGAAATGCTGACCTGGTTCGATACCTATGTGAAGAATGCGCCGCCTGCCAAGCGCTGAGGCGGGGCATCGGTAGCATCCGCCGTCCTTCGGCTGCGGGTGCGCAACAGACCAACGGCCGCCCGTCATGGGCGGCCGTTCTGTGTTCTACCGGGCGTCATCAAGGCGCTCGGCCCGGGCGCACCGGGTGGACCTCGCCGCGCCCGGCAGGCAAAGTGCGCTTCAAGGGGATGACGGGTACCGGGGAGCGAGGGATCGAATGCGGCAGACACAAACACAAGCCACCGACAGGGCCACGCGGCGTGTTGGCAGCCGCTGGCTGTTTGTCCTGGCGGCGCTGGTGTGCGCCCCACTGTTGGCGGCTGCGCAGACCGTGCCAGCCTCCGTTGATTCCGTACCGCCGGATCCCGACCGCCCCCGCACCTGCCTGGTGCTCGGCGGTGGCGGTGCCCGCGGCGCGGCCCACATCGGTGTGCTCAAAGTGCTGGAGCGCGAGCGCGTGCCGATCGACTGCATCGTCGGCACCTCGATGGGCGCGGTGGTCGGGGGTCTGTATGCCTCCGGCTACACCGCCGATGAGATCGAGGCGGTGCTGGACCGGATCGACTGGGCCGAGGTGCTGCGCGACAAACCGCCACGCGATGAGCGCAGCATGCGCCGCAAGGAAGATGACCTGCGCCTGCTGGGTGGCGTCGAAGTCGGCCTGAGCAACGGCAAGATCGCGTTCCCGCAGGGCCTGATCCAGGGCCAGAAGCTGGAGATGCTGCTGCGCCGCCTGTTGCTGCCGACCTGGCGGGTGCGCGATTTCGACCAGCTGCCCATCCCGTTCCGGGCGGTCGCCACGGACATCGTCAGCGGCGAGAAAGTCGTGTTCGCGCAGGGCGACCTGGCCTTGGCCATCCGCGCCAGCATGTCGGTGCCGGGCGTGTTCGCGCCGGTCCGCCATGAGGACCATCTGCTGGTCGATGGCGGCGTGGTCGACAACGTGCCGATCGATGAGGCGCGCCGGTTGGGCGCGCAGCGGCTGATCGTCTCGCGGGTCGGCTCGCCGCTGATGACCGAGGCGCAACTGGATTCGCCGCTGGCGATCAGCCACCAGATGGCCAGCGTGCTGATGCAGCGCGAAGTACTCGCGCAGCTGGCCACGCTGGGGCCGCAGGATCTGCTGATCACACCGCCGCTGGGCGACATGGGCAGCCAGGATTTCAACCGCTCGCCGCAGGCGGTCGGTGTCGGTGAGCAGGCCGCGAAGGCCGAGGTGGCCTCCGTCCGGCGCTTCCAGGTGGACGACACCCGCTACGCCGCGTTCCAGCGCCAGCATCGGCCGCCGGCCTACGAGACGCCGATCGTGGCCTTCATCGATGTGCTGCACGACAGGACGCGAACTGCGCGCTACATCGAGCAGCGCCTGCAGCCCGAAGTGGGCCAGCCGCTGGAACCGGATCGCGTCGAGCAGAAGGTGGCCACGGCGTACGGCGAAGGCCGCTACCAGCAGGTGCAGTGGCGGCTGGAGGAGCGCGATGGGCAGCAGGGCCTGGTGCTCGCACCGCAGGACAAACGCTGGGGCCCGGATTTCCTGCACTTCGCGCTGCGCCTGTCCGATGATTTCGACGGCAGCAGCAACTACCAGCTCATCACCGAGCTGACCCGCACCGGCCTCAGTGAGCAGGGCGCCGAGCTCAAACTACGCGTCGGGCTGGGCGAAGTGGAAGAGGCGTTCGCCGAGTACTACCGGCCGTTCGGCAGTAGTGGCCGGCATGCGCTGTCCACCTATGCAAAGTACCGCGCCACTGATCTGGACCTGGCGCTGATGCGCGGGGGCGCACTCGCCGAGTTCCGTTACAGCCAGTGGCTGGGCGGGTTGCGCTGGGCGTATTCGCCCCATCCGGATTGGGAGATTGCGCTGTTCGGCGAGCGCGGCCGTGAGCGCCTGCGCCTGGACGTCGGCAACCCGACCGAGCTGGGCAATTACCGCGCGGACATGGGCAGCGTCGGCTGGCAGCTGCGCCACGATTCGATCGACAGCTCGGCCTTCCCCAGCCGCGGCCAGCGCCTGTCGCTCACGCGGCAGCACTACCTGGATGCACTGGGCGCAGACAACGCGGCAGCGGTCACCCGGGTGCAGTGGGATGGCGCGTGGGCGCAGGGCCGCAACCGCTGGCTGGGCGGCGTGCGCGCCACCTCGGCGCACGGCGGCGATGATCTGCTGGCCACCTACGGCTTCCTGGGCGGGCTGGGCAATCTGTCCGGCTATCCCGAGGAGGCCATTTTCGCGCCGCAGACCGCGCTGGCACGGGTGGTGTATTACCGCCGCGTCGCGCATGCCGACTCCCTGCTGACGATTCCGCTGTACGTCGGTGGCAGCGTGGAGTGGGGCGGATTCTGGCAGCGCCGCGAGGACGTCGACATCGATGGCATGCAGACGGCGGGCAGCGTGTTCGTCGGTGCCGATACGTTCCTGGGGCCGGTGTTCCTGGGGTATGGGCGCGCGCAGGGGGGACACGACGCGTTCTATTTGACCTTCGGCTCACTGCTGCGGACGCTGGATGGCTTCTAAGCTGACAGGCGCAATGACCTCCCGCAGCGCGCCCCGCGCTTTATCCTGTGCAGCCCATCCCGTGATGTGACGCTGATGAAATCGATGTTCCTGTCATTGTTGCTGCTGCTGTTCGCCGGCCAGGCGCATGCCGCGGATGCACCGTCGCTGCCCGCGGCCTGGACGGAGATCGGCATCACCGTCGGTATGCCCTACGCGCAGGCCAAGGCCGCGCTCATCAAGGCCGGCTGGGTTGCATCCGCGCCCGACAACGACGGCGACCCCGTCTTCCCCGCGCATCCCGAGGTGGATTGCGGGCAAGGCTGGGACGCGATCTGCTCGGCAGGATACGGCCGCGGGAATGAGACGTATGGTCTGGTGCTTGCGCCTACCGACGATGGAAAACTGCTTGTGCAGGGCGTTTTCTGAAAGGAGCTGATACGGATGTCAGACCGCATTGTGGTGGTATTCGATTTCGACCTGACGTTGACCCGATGGGAGACGGCGAGCCGGTTCTTCAAAGGTCTGCTGCGACGCCAGCCGTGGCGGCTCGCGGTCGTAGTGCTTGCGCTGCCGGTGCTGGTTCTACTCTGGGTGGTGCCGCAGACGCAGCGGTGGCCGGTGCGCTTTGCCGTCTGGATGGCCACGTTCGGGCGCAGCCGACAGGCACTTGCTGCCCTCGCGGTCGCGCATGCCGACGCGGTGTTTGCCGGACCGGCGCCGGTGTTCCTGGCGCAGGGCGTGGAGCGACTGCGCCAACATCTCGAGCAGGGCGACGAGGTCGTCATCGCCACCGGCTGCTGGGAACCGCTCGCACGTGCGCTGCTCGAGCGCGAAGGTCTGCAGCATGTGCCACTGGTCGCATCGACATTGCGGCCGTTCGTGGGCGGGTGGATCAGCGAGCGCCATTGTCTTGGCGAGAACAAGATTCCGATGCTGACCGAACGTGGATATCCGCCGCCGTGGCGGATCGCCTACACCGATCATCGCGCCGATCTGCCCCTGCTGCGCAACAGCGAACAGTGGTATCTGGTCAGCCCGGGTGAGAAGTGCCTGCGCCTGATCGAACAGACGATGATGACCAAGGCACGGATCGTTCCCTGGCGCAACGCCTGAGCGCTGCCGTCATCGCGTGATGATCAGTCCTCTTTCATCGCCAGTTCCGCGGCGAGCAGCGCCTGCGCCGCCTTGCTCAGCTCGGGCGAGGGCACCACCGGCGCACCGATGGCTTCCATCATCTGATCGGTGGAGACGAACCGGCGATGCCGACGGTCGTAGATGCCGGTGATCAGCAGGGCACGCGTGGCGACCTTGTCCTCGTCGCCGATCAGCACCCGCTGCTCCATGATGATGCGCGTGCCGACCCAGCCAGCCAGCCGCGTCTCCAGCACGAAGCGCTGGAACGGCTTGAGCTCGCGCCGGAACTGGATGCTGCCGCCACTGACGATCGGCGCCCACTTCGAGCGCCATGCCACCCGGCCCAGGCCCATGCGGAAGACCAGATCGAGCCGGCCCAGGTCGAAGATCGTCCAATAGCGGCCGTTGGTCATGTGCAGGTTGCTGTCGATGTCGTTGGGCAGCACCCGGAAGTTCAAGCGCGACACCGCAAACGGGGCGCTCAACTTCGGGCGGAACGGCGAGGACAGCAGCAGGAACAGGAGGCGGAACCAGAGATTCATGGGCGGCGGCGCTCATCTATAACAGGTGTCATAATGGAAAGACGCTAATCTATGACACTCGTCTTAGCAAGGAGTCCGGCTCATGAGTGCACGTCATTCCGATGCGCCGCAGCGCGTCGTGGCGGCGGCTGCGGAAATGCTGGCCACCTACGGACTCAATGCCTCCAGCGTCCGTGAGGTCGCCAAGCGCGCGCAGGCGCCCTTCGGCTCCACCTACCACCACTTTCCCGGCGGCAAGCAGCAGGTCCTGGCCGAAGCCACCACGCTTGCGGGCGCCAAGGTGGATGCGCTGCTCGACACCTGCCTGCAGGGGGCGGCACCCGACGGGCTGTCCTTGTTCCTGGCGGCGTGGCGCGAGCGCCTGATCCGCTCGGCGTTCCATGTCGGCTGCCCGGTGCTTGCGGCGGCGGTCGAAGAGCCCATCGACGATGCACCCGACGATGCACGGCGGGCCGCGGCCGAGGTGTTCGCGCGCTGGGAAGCCCGTCTGACCGAAGCGTTGAGTTGCGGTGGTCGCTCGCCCGGGCAGGCCAACGGCATGGCCACCATGATCATCGCCAGCATCGAGGGCGCGGTGGCGATGAGCCGGGCCACGCGCGATATCGGCCCGTTCGATCGCGTCGCAGCGCAGCTTGTTTCCCTGGTCGCCGATCGCTGAGACTATCGGCCTGCCGCCACCGGAGTGCCGCGCCTTGACCGCCTTGATCCGTTCCACCGTGTTCGCCGCGACGCTCGCCGCGTGCGCCCTGCATCCGAGTGCGCACGCGCAGGAATCGCCTGCGACCAACCCGTTGTATCGGGTGCCTGCCGACCAGGCGACGCCCGCGCAGATCACGGAGATGCAGCAGCGCCTGCTGGACTGGCCGCAGCTGCAGCGCTACCGCGGCGAGAATGCCGCATTGGCGCCGGTCGCGCCGGGGACGAAGCGCGTGGTGTTCTACGGTGACTCGATCACCGAAGGTTGGGGGCCGACCGGCAGCGAGCGTTTCTTCCCGGGCAAGCCCTACGTCAACCGGGGTATTTCCGGGCAGACCACGGCGCAGATGCTGTTGCGCTTCCAGCAGGACGTCATCGCACTGAAGCCGGCGCTGGTCGTGATCCTCGCCGGCACCAACGATATCGCCGGCAATACCGGGCCGACCACGCAGGCGATGATCGAAGACAACCTGCATGCGATGGTGGAACTGGCGCAGGCCCACAACATCCGCATCGTGTTGGCCTCGGTGCTGCCGGTCAGCGATTACCCGTGGCAACCCGGCGTGCAGCCCGCGGGCAAAGTGACGGCGCTCAATCGGGCGCTGCGCGCGTATGCGGACGAGCAGGGTCTGGTCTATCTGGATTACCACACGGCCATGACCAACGAAGACGGCGGCCTCGACCCGGAACTGGCCGCCGATGGCGTGCATCCCACGCCGGCCGGGTACGCGAAGATGGTGCCGTTGGCCGAAAGCGCCATCGCCAAGGCACTGACGCGCTGATTCCGTGTTTCAGCCCACGTGTCCCTCCCTCGTGCAACGATGTCGACGTCAGTCAAAGCGCCAGCGCACGCCGGCATACACACCGCGCCCCTCACCCGGGGTGGAACGCGCGACATCCTTGCCCGCATCGTCGTAGCCCGGGGTCACCGTGGCGGCATAGTGGCGGTTGCTCAGGTTGCGCAGTTCCGCCCAGGCCTGCCAGCGGCCACCGGGGGCGTCGTAGCCGATGCGGGTGCCGAAGATCACGTGGCTGTCGGCGGCCATGCTGTTGGCATAGTCCACGAACATTTTCGACGCGTACTCGGTGTTCAGCCCGGCGTAGAAGCCGGCCGGGTGATCGTAGCGCAGCTCGGCCTGGTAGTAGTGGCGCGGCAGGCCGGGCAGGCGGTTGCTACCGAAGCGTGCATCATCGCGGTAGCGGAAGTCACTGAAGGTGTAGGCCTGGCGCAATGACAGCCGCCCGCCGACGCCCTGCCACAGCGCACTGTCCAGGCCGGCTTCGATGCCACGGTGCACGGTCGGGCTGGCGTTGGATTCGGCGATGAACAGGTTCGGCACAGGCTGCACCTCCACGGTGAGCAGTTCGTGGTTGAGGCGCGCGTAGTAGCCGGTCAGTTCCCAGCGGCCGAGCGCGCTGTCGCCGCGCGCGCCGAGTTCCAGCGTGGTCGCGGTCTGGTTGTCCAGGTTCACCGGCGCGCGCTGGCGGCCGGTGGAGGCGCCATTGCCGGCGGCGAAGTACTGGTTCGAGCCCCAGATCATCGACCACGGATGCGCCGGTTCCACCGAGCGGCTGAGGTTGCCGAACCATTGCGTCTGCGGGGTCTGCTGCCAGGTGAAGCCCAGCCGCGGCGCGTAATCCCACTGGCGCTCGGACAGTTTCTCCGGCGTCGTCGGCCAGGTGACCTGCACATCGCGGCGGGTGTGGATCAACGCCAGCCCGGTCTGCAGGCGCAGCGTGTGGCTCAGCGCCAGATCGTTGCCGACATGCAGCACGCTGTCGGTGCCGTAATGCTCGAAGTCGCGGGTGTGCGTGCCGGCCGCGTACCCGTTGCTGGCGAAGCGCAGGGTCTCGCGCACGTTGGCATCCAGATCGTGGGTGACGCGCAGGCCTATCGTGGTCACGCTGTCATGCCCGAACAGCGCGTGTCGGCGGCGGTAGTCGAGCGTGCCGTTGAGGTTGGCGTAGTCCAGCTGCTGGCGGTACAGGCTCTCGTTCAAGTCCATCGGGTACGTGTGATAGACGACGCCGGCCTGCAGCGACGAATCGTCATCGATGGTGTAGGTCGTGGTGTTGCCGATCCAGGTGCTGCCCGGCTGCGGGCGGCGCGCGTCGATCGCCAGGTTGGCTGGATTCGCCGCGCGTGGATCGTTGCGGATCTGCGCGCGGGTCAGGCGCCCCGGGGTTTCGTGATCGGTCTCGCGGTAACGCAGGAAGAAGCGCGTTTCCAGATCCGGGGTGAGCTGCCAGCCGAGGTTGGCCACCGCACCCTTGCCCTTGCCGGCGGCGTGCTGCTGATAGCCGTCGTACTCGGTATCGGTGTAGGCCAGGAAATAGTCGACGGCGTCGTGCACGCCGCCGACGCTGATGCCGCGCTTCTGGTACCCGCGTGCGCCGGCTTCGTAGTGCAGCTCCAGCCCGGGTGTATCGCGCCCGCTGCGGGTGATGTAGTTGATCGCACCGCCCAGCGCCAGGGCACCGCGCTCGAACCCATTGGCACCGCGCAGGACCTCGACACGGCTCAGCCACAGCGGCTCCAGCAGCTCGTACGGCGTGCCACCCGGGCCGGTCAGCGGCAGGCCATCCAGCGAGACCGACAGGCCGGAGGCATGCGCACCCGGCGCGCGGTTGAGGCCCGAGCCGCGGACGGAAACCTTGACGCCTTCATTGCCGGCGCTCTGCGCGCTGATGCCGGGCTGGTAGGCCAGCACATCGGCGGTACCGGCGACGCGGCCCTGGCCGACCTGCGTCATATCGACGACGTTGCCCGCACCGGGCACCCGGTCGAGCGCGCGGCGCGCAGCCTCGGTGGCATCGGCGGCGGTGACGTTGACCGCGTCCAGGGTGACGGCCTGGCCAGCGGGGGCGGCGCGGGCGGTGTCGGTGGCGGCAAGGCTGGCCAGCAGGGCGGCGGCGAGCAGGGACAGGGCAGGGGCGGTGGAGCGATTCGGGAAGACGGTCATTCGTGCGCGCTATCAGTGTCGACAGGGCGCGTGTTGGCGCGGCACTCTGTCAACTTCATGTTGGGCGCGCAAGTTAACAGGATGTGGGGGTGTTCGTCACCCTTGTGGGGCGTATGGGCGACGAACGCCGACGGCGGGGTGTCCGTAGTGCCGGCCGCTGGCCGGCTCGCCAGGATCTACGCAATCCCGTCGCGTGAGAACCGCGATTGCCTGGTTGCCGGCCAGCGGCCGGCACTACCTTGAGGTGTGGGCCGCGGCCGTGAGCCGGGCCCCTCCCGGATCAGCCCAGAATCCCAGGCAGATCCAGCCCCTTCTCCTTCGCGCACTCCACCGCGATCTCATACCCGGCATCGGCATGCCGCATCACGCCCGTGGCCGGGTCGTTCCACAGCACCCGCGCGATGCGCTTGGCCGCGGCCTCGGTGCCATCGCAGACGATGACCATGCCGGCATGCTGAGAGAAGCCCATGCCGACGCCGCCGCCATGATGCAGCGACACCCAGGTGGCACCGCTGGCGGTGTTGAGCAGGGCGTTGAGCAGCGGCCAGTCGGACACCGCATCGGAGCCGTCCTGCATGGCCTCGGTTTCGCGGTTGGGCGAGGCGACGCTGCCCGAATCCAGATGGTCGCGGCCGATCACCACCGGCGCCTTCAATTCGCCGTTGGCGACCATCTCGTTGAAGGCCAGGCCGAGTCGATCGCGATCGCCCAGGCCGACCCAGCAGATGCGCGCGGGAAGGCCCTGGAACTTGATCTTCTCGGCGGCCATGTCCAGCCAGCGGTGCAGGTGCGGGTTGTCCGGGATCAGTTCCTTGACCTTGGCATCGGTCTTGGCGATGTCCTCCGGATCGCCGCTGAGTGCGGCCCAGCGGAACGGGCCGATGCCGCGGCAGAACAGCGGGCGGATGTAGGCGGGCACGAAGCCGGGGAAGTCGAAGGCATCCTCAACACCTTCTTCCAAGGCCATCTGGCGCAGGTTGTTGCCGTAGTCCACCGTCGGTACGCCGAGCGAGTGGAAGCCGAGCATGGCGCGGATGTGGTTGGCCATCGACGCGCGCGCGGCGGCTTCCACGTCCTTCGGCGCGGAGATGCGCTTGGCGTCCCATTCTTCCACGGTCCAGCCCTGCGGCAGGTAGCCGTTGACCGGGTCGTGCGCGGAGGTCTGGTCGGTCAGCAGGTCCGGCTTCACGCCGCGGATCAGCAGCTCGTCGAGCACGTCGGCAACGTTGCCGAGCAGGCCGACCGAGAGCGGCTTCTTCGCGGTGCAGGATGCCTCGATCAGGCGCAGCGCTTCGTCGAGGTCATCGGTCCAGGTGTCGAGATACCCGGTACGCAGGCGCATCTCGATGCTGCTCTTGCGGCATTCCACCGCGAGGCAGGACGCCCCGGCCATCACCGCGGCCAGCGGCTGCGCGCCGCCCATGCCGCCCAGGCCACCGGTGAACAGCCATTTGCCGGCCAGGCTGCCGTTGTAGTGCTGGCGGCCCATTTCCACGAAGGTCTCGTAGGTGCCCTGGACGATGCCCTGGGCGCCGATGTAGATCCAGCTGCCCGCGGTCATCTGGCCATACATCGCCAGGCCCTTCTTGTCGAGCTCGTTGAAGTGGTCCCAGTTGGCCCAGCGCGGCACCAGGTTGGAGTTGGCGATCAGCACGCGCGGGGCATCGACGTGGGTGCGGAACACGCCGACCGGCTTGCCGGACTGGACCAGCAGGGTCTGGTCATCCTCGAGCCGCTGCAGGGTCTCGATGATCTTGTCGTAGCTCTCCCAGTCGCGCGCGGCGCGGCCGATGCCGCCGTAGACCACCAGCTCCTGCGGGCGCTCGGCCACATCCGGGTGCAGGTTGTTCATCAGCATGCGCAGCGGGGCTTCGGTCAGCCAGCTCCTGCAGGTCAGCGTGGTGCCGGTCGGGGCGAGGATGGTGCGGGTGGAATCGAGACGGGTCATGCAGCACTCCGGGACGTAGCGAAGTCGAGACAGGCATCGAGCACCTGCTGCAGCGTGGCGCGCAGCGGGGCGGCGTGATCGGGATCCAATGGGGTGGGCCAGCTGTGCTCATCCACGGCCTCGGGCTCGTGCATGTAGCCGCGGCAGGCCAGCTCCATCTGAAGCGTGTGCACGCCGCCCGGGATGTCGCTGTAATGGCGGGTGATGTAGCCGCCCTTGAAGCGGCCGTTGCGCACATGGCTCATGCCGCTCATCGCGCACAGGTTGTCGACCACGTCGGTCAACGCGTTGTCGCAGGTGGTATCGCCGTTGGTGCCGAGGTTGAACTGCGGCAGCTGGCCGTCGAACAGGTGCGGGATGTGCGAGCGGATCGAGTGCGCGTCGTACACCACCACGGTGCCGTGCCCGGCCCGCAGGCGCGCGATCTCCGCAGCGAGCGCATCGTGGTAGGGCACGAACCAGGTGTCGCGGCGGCGCGCGATCTCGGCCTCGTCCGGTCCGTGGCCATCCCGGTACAGCGGCTGGTTGTCGAAGGTGGTCAGCGGGCACAGGCCGGTGGTGTTCTGGCCCGGGTACAAGGAGGTGCCGCTGGGGTCGCGATTGACGTCGATGACCGAGCGCGACACCGCCGTGCGTACGGTGGTGGCGCCCATCTGCTGCGCGAAGGCATACAGCTCGTGCACCCACCAGTCGGCATCGCGGCGGGCCAGCCACGGCGACACGAACTGCGCGGCCAGTGCATCCGGGAGTTCGGTGCCGGTATGCGGGAAGCTGACGATCAACGGCACATCGCCGCGGTGGATCTGCAGCCAGTCCGGATGCGCGGTCATGACAGCGGCTCCAGGGGCGGCAGGATGTCGCCGAGGCCTTCAGCAAGCACGCCGCTGCGCACCAGGTGGGTCGCGGCGACCATGTCCGGATGGAAATAGCGGTCGTCTTCCAGCGTCGGCACCTGCGCGCGCAGGCGCTGGCGGACCGCTTCCAGCGCGTTGCTGGAGCGCAGCGGGGCGTGGAAATCGCAGCCCTGCGCGGCGGCGAGCAGCTCGATGCCGATCACGTTGGCGGCATTCTCGGCCATCGCCATCAGGCGGCGCGCACCGTGTGCGGCCATCGAGACGTGGTCTTCCTGGTTGGCCGAGGTCGGGATCGAATCGACGCTGGCCGGGTAGGCGCGCTGCTTGTTTTCCGAGACCAGCGCCGCGGCGGTGACCTGCGGAATCATGAAGCCGGAATTCAAGCCCGGCTTCGGAGTGAGGAAGGCCGGCAGCCCGGACAGGGCCGGATCAACCAGCATCGCGGTGCGGCGCTCGCTGATCGAGCCGATCTCGCACACGGCCATGGCCAGCATGTCCGCCGCGAAGGCGACCGGCTCGGCGTGGAAGTTGCCGCCGCTCAGCGCCTCGTTGGTATCGGTGAACACCAGCGGATTGTCCGAGACGCCGTTGGCTTCGATGGCCAGCGTGGTGGCCGCCTGGCGCATCACGTCGAACGCGGCGCCCATCACCTGCGGCTGGCAGCGCAGGCAGTACGGATCCTGCACGCGCACATCGTTGTCGCGGTGCGATTCGCGGATCGCCGAGCCCTGCATCAGGGTGCGCAGCGCGGCGGCGGTGGCGATCTGCCCGCGCTGGCCACGGATGCTGTGGATGCGCGGGTCGAACGGCGTGTCCGAGCCCTTGGCCGCTTCCACCGAGAGCGCGCCGGTGACCAGCGCCGCACGGAACACAGTGTCGATCGCGAACAGGCCGGCCAGTGCGTAGGCGGTGGAGTACTGGGTGCCGTTGAGCAGCGCCAGGCCTTCCTTCGCGCCGAGCACCAGCGGGGCCAGGCCGACCTTGGCCAACGCCTCGGCAGCCGGCAGGCGCTCGCCATCGACGAAGGCTTCGCCGACACCGATCATTACGCTCGCCAGATGCGAGAGCGGGGCCAGATCGCCCGAGGCGCCGACCGAGCCCTGGCACGGAATGACCGGAATGAAGTCGTGCTGCAGGAACGCTTCCAGCAGGGCCAGCGTCTGCGGGCGGATACCCGAGGCGCCCTGGGCCAGGCTGGCCAGCTTCAGCGCCATCATCAGGCGCACCACGGGGGCCGGCATCGGCTCGCCGACGCCGGCTGCATGCGAGAGCACGATATTGCGCTGCAGGGTTTCCAGATCCTCGCGCTCGATGCGCACGCTGGCCAGCTTGCCGAAGCCGGTGTTGATGCCATACACCGGGGCGCCCTTGGCGACGATGTCGGCCACCGTCTGCGCACTGCGCAGCACGGCCGCGGCCGAGGCCGGGTCCAGCCGCACCCGCGCGCCGTCGTGGATGGCGCGCCATTGCGCCAGGGTCACGGCGCCGGGGTGCAGGGTCAGGGTAGTGCTCATGGAATCTCCAGACATCACAGGGGTCATGCGGGTTGGCCGCGCATCACGCGGGCGTGCAGGGGGTTGAAGCCCATCCGGTAGACAAGGTCGGCGGGGGCCTCGATGTCCCACAGCGCGAGGTTGCAGTCCAGGCCGACGGCGAGCCGGCCGATCCGGTCCTGGCGGCCCAGTGCACGCGCCGCTTCGCGGGTGAACCCGGCGATGCATTCGTCCACGGTCATGCGGAACAGGGTGGCGGCCATGTTCATCGCCAGCAGCGGGCTGGTCAGCGGCGACGTGCCAGGGTTGGAATCGGTGGCCAGTGCCAGTGGCACCCCGGCCGCGCGCAGTGCGGGGATCGGGGGCAGGGTGGTGTCGCGGGTGAAGTAGAACGCGCCCGGCAGCAGCACCGCCACGGTGCCGGCGCTGCGCATCGCGGCGACGCCGTCGGCGTCGAGGTGTTCGATATGGTCGGCCGACAGGGCACCATGGCGCGCGGCCAGGGTGGCGCCGTGCTGGTTGCTGAGCTGCTCGGCGTGGATCTTGATCGCCAGCCCGTGCTGCTGCGCGGCGACGAAGACCTGCTCGGCCTGCGCGGTGCTGAACGCGATGTTTTCGCAGAACACGTCCACCGCTTCGGCCAGTCCGGCGGCCGCAACAGCCGGAATCATGACGTTGCAGACCTCGTCGATGTACTCCTGCGCCTCGCGGCCCGGCGGAATCGCATGCGCGCCGAGGAAGGTCGGCACGATCTCGACCGCGCGCCGGCGGCCCAGCTCGCGTGCGACGGTCAGCTGCTTGGTCTCATCGCTCAGGGTCAGCCCGTAACCGGATTTGATCTCCAGCGTGGTGATGCCTTCGGCCAGCATGGCATCCAGGCGGGGCAGGCTGGCGGCCAGCAGGTCGGCCTCGCTGGCGGCGCGGGTGGCACGCACGGTGGAGACGATGCCGCCGCCGGCGCGGGCGATGTCGGCATAGCTCACCCCCTGCAGGCGCTGCTCGAACTCGCCGGCGCGGTTGCCGGCATAGACAAGGTGTGTGTGGCAGTCGATCAGGCCGGGACTGATCCAGCGCCCGGCGCAGTCGACGCGCTGGGCCGGCTGCAGATGATCGGCCGAGCCGGCTGCACCGACATGCACGATGCGCCCATCGGTCGCGGCGATGACGCCCTCCTCGATCACGCCCAGGCCCGGGCCGTCGACGGTGATCAGGTTGGCGTGGTACCAGAGGGTGTCACAGTGCATGGCAGCAACCACATCGGTGTATATGTCTATACAATATAGGCGCCTCTTCCGGGATGTCCAGTGATGCCAGCCACCCCCGCACCGATCCTTCGTTTCCACGCTGCCCGCGCGCTGCTGCCACACGGCTGGGCGCGCGATGTGCGCATCCTCAGCCAGGGCGGCACGCTCATCGAGGTGACCGAAGGCGCGTCGGCCGAGCCGGGCGATACCGCCCTGGCGATCGCGTTGCCGGGCCTGGGCAACCTGCACAGCCACGCCTTCCAGCGCGGCATGGCCGGGCTGACCGAGATCGGCGGCAACAGCGGTGACAGCTTCTGGAGCTGGCGCGAGCTGATGTACCGCTTCCTGGCGCATCTGCAGCCCGAGGCCATGCAGGCGATCGCCGAGCAGGCCTATGTGGAAATGCTGGAAGCCGGCTTCACCCGGGTCGGTGAGTTCCATTACCTGCACCATGGCCCGGATGGCGTGCCGTACGCCAATCGTGCCGAGATGGCCGAGCGCATCGCCGCTGCTGCCCACTCAAGCGGGATCGGCCTGACCCTGTTGCCGGTGTTCTACGCGCATGCCGATTTCGGCGGCGCCGCACCGAACCCGGCCCAGCGCCGCCTGATCCACGACGTCGACGGCTTTGCCGAGCTGCTGCAGGGCTGCACGCGCGCGCTGCAGGACCAGGACGACGCGGTGCTCGGCTTTGCCCCGCACAGCCTGCGCGCGGTGACCGGCGAGGAACTGTCGGCGCTGCTGCCGCTCAACACCGGTCCGGTCCACATCCACATCGCCGAGCAGACCCGCGAGGTCGATGCCTGCATCGCCTGGAGCGGGATGCGCCCGGTGCAGTGGCTGTACGAACACGCGCCGGTGGATGCGCGCTGGTGCCTGGTGCACGCCACCCATATCACCGAGGCGGAGATGCAGCAGATCGTGGCCAGCCATGCGGTGGCCGGGCTGTGCCCGATCACCGAGGCGAACCTGGGCGACGGACTGTTCCCGATGCAGGCCTTCGCGCGTGCCGGTGGCCGGTTCGGCGTGGGCTCGGACTCCAATGTGCTGATCGACGCGGCCGAAGAGCTGCGCCTGCTAGAGTACGGCCAGCGCCTGCAGCTGCGCGGGCGCAACGTGCTGGCCCCGGGCGATGGTCAGTCCAGCGGCCGCTGGCTGTACGAACAGTCGTTGAACGGTGCGGCGCAGGCCCTGGGCGTGAGCACCGGGCTGCAGGCCGGCGCGCCGGCCGACCTGGTCGAACTCGATCCGGACCACCCGGCGCTGATCGCCCGCGATGGCGATGCCTTGCTTGACAGCTGGGTATTCGCCGCACGTAATGGCGCCGTGCGATCGGTGTGGCGCCAAGGGCGCCAGTTGGTCCGTGACGGTCGCCACCCGCAACGCGAGGCGGTGGCCGCACGGTTCGCCGCGGCACTTCGACCGTTGTTGAGGGTCTGATCCGACCCTCCCATGCAGGAATCCAGAGTGACGGGCAAGAAAGCAGCAACCCTCAATCAGCGCATCCGTGCTGATCTGGAAAGCCGCATCCTCAGTGGACAGTGGGAGCCTGGCTTCCGCATCCCCTACGAACACGAACTGATGGAGCAGTACGGCTGCTCGCGGATGACCGTGAACAAGGTGCTGACCGCGCTGGCCGAGAGCGGCATGATCGAGCGCCGCCGCCGTGCGGGCTCGTTCGTCGCGCGCCAGCCGCCCCACCTGGAACAGGTCGCGCTGGAAATCCCCGACATCGCGATGGCGGTGGAAGCGCGTGGCCATGTCTACGGATACCAGCTGCTCGAGCGTGCCTACCGGCGCCCGCGTGAGCAGGTGGCCGAGGAAACCACATTGGCCGGTGGCGAAAAGCTGCTGGCGATCCGCTGCCTGCATCGGGCCGATGGCCGGCCGCTGGCGCTGGAGCACCGCCTGATCAGCCCGGTCGGCGTCCCGGAGGTGCTGGCGGTGGACTTCGAGACGACGGCGCCGGGCAGCTGGCTGCTGCAGAACGTCTCGTGGACGCGCGCCCAGCACCGGATCAGCGCCTGGGGCGCCGATGACGCGGCGGCCACGCTGCTGCAGGTCAAACCCGGCACGGCGTGCCTGGTCATCGACCGCCTCACCTGGCGCGGCGAGCAGCCGATCACCTGTGTGCGGCAGATGTTCTTGGGCGATGCCTACGATCTGGTCGCCCGGTTCTCGCCGGGCGCGCGCTGAGCCTTACAGGGTCGTGCACTGCCGCCAGCGGACCGGCTCATCCACGCCGGGGCGCGGGTTGAGCTGGATGCGCACGGTGCGCAGCGCCGGATAGCGGACCACTTCCTCGCAGATCAGCGGCCAGATCGTCTCGATCTCACCGGTGCGGTTGATCGCCAGCGTCTGGCGGGTCAGCCAGATGCCACTGGCCACCCCGGGACGGGTGGCGACCTTGCGGGAGAGTTCCTGCTGATACCGGTCCAGCGTCGCGTTGTCGGGGTTCGCTTCCATCGCAGACGGGACAGCATCGGCGGCGCGGTTTTCCGCGCTGCCCGGGGCTGCCGTCGCTGCAGCAGGGGGCTGTGTGCCGACCGTTGCGGGGGCATCCGCCGCGGCAGATGGAGCGGCGGCAGGTGCGGCCACCGCGGTTTCGTCGTCGGACCCGTCTTTCTCCAGCCCGGCGGTCAGCGAGCCCAGCCCAACCAGCAGGCCCAGCGTCGCCGCGCCCAGCGCCGCGATCGAGATGCGGCGGATCGCCTCGCCACGGGCGCCGGCCTCGACCCGGGCCTCCATGTCGCCCGGCAGGTAAGGCTTCAGCAGCGGCCACAGCAACGGGCCGTCGAGCACCTCCACCCCCTGCTTTTCAGCGGCGATGCGACCGTCGCGCTCGACCTTGCCCTCGGTGATCAGGATCCCGCCACGGGCACCGGCCAGGCGCGCGGCGGCGCCCAGCTCGTTCACCGCCGCCGTGCCGATCCGGTAGGCGCGGCCGTGCTTGCACGACAGCAGCCAGCGCTGCGGGCCGTCGTGCATCAGGAAATCGCTGCGCGGTTCACGGCTGTCGGCGGCCGCGTCGGGCACGTCCTGCAGGCCGCGCTGCTCGTGCATCGCGCGCCGCACGATCAGGGAAAACTCGCGCCAGTGCATGCCGGCCAGGGCATTCAGGCCGAGCTGGGTCTCCTTGCGCTTCCGTTTGATCAGCCAGAAGTAGGCCGCGGCCACGAACCAGACGATGAGGGCCAACAGCAGGGCCAGGATCCAGGAGAGCATGCAGGGGGATATGAACAGGGAAGTGCGACTGACAGTTTATATGCGCCTTTGGACGTCTGCGGCGCGTCGTTTCCGCGGCGTTTCGCATCCGGCGATCACGTCAGTGACGGCCGTCTCACTTTGTGCCGATCCGCCTACCGGCCGCCCACAAAAAACCCGCCAATCCAGAGCCGTGAGGGGAGGGAACAAACGGCGGTGGAAGCGATTGGCGGGTCGGTTTCGATTGTCAACAAAGTTCTGCTGCTTTGCAACAATCGAGGGATCAGGCGTCGGAGGTGGGCGACTGGTGGGTGCCCGGGGACGGTGCGCCGGACGGCGAGGCATTGCGGGCCTCGGCCCGGTTGACCCGGGTGTTCAGCGCGTCGATGCGGGCATTGAGCGCGGCGACATCCTCTGCGGTGGGGATGTGCAGGCGCTTGAGCACGCCCTGGACCCGATCATCGAAGGCCTTCTCGACCTTGTCCCAGGTGCCGCTGGCCTTCTCGCGGGCCTCGCCGAGGTGCTCCTCGACATTGTCGCGCCAGCGCGGCGCATCGCCGCTCTGCTCGCGGTTGCGGGCCTCGATGTTCTCGCCTTCCTTGACCAGGTTGTCGAAGACGCGGCTGCCTTCGGCCTGCGCACGCCCGAAGGCGCCCAGGCCCGCCAGCCAGATCTGCTGGGCCGAATCGGTCAGCTTGCGCGAGAAGCGCTCGGCCTGATCCTGCAGCGAGGGCTTCTCGCCGGGGATGCGATCGTCGAAGTCGTTGGGTGAATTCATGGGGCGATCCCTTGGGTGGACACCCCTGGATCGTATGCATCGCCGGCTTCAAGCGATGTGATGGCCGGCGCCTGTGCGACGCCGGGCCGGGCGTCGGTTCAGCCGAGCTTTTCCTTCAGCACGCGCTGGATCTCGCTTTCCACCATGCCCTTCATCGCCGACAACAGGAAGCCGAGCTTGGCGGTGACCTGCACCTGGCCGGGCTGCAGGGCGATCTCGCCGTCCACGCCGGAGCCGCTGAAGTTCAGCACGTCGCCGACCCAGTTCGATTGCAGGCCGAAACGCTCGGACAATTTGGCGGCGACGTCTTCGATGGCCTGGCGCGCATTTTCAGCGGGCAGGGAATGGGGATGACGGATATCGATGCTGGACATGCGGACTCCTGGCGGACAACAGCGCGGATTTGGGCGTGCATTGTGCGCATCCTCAGGCACAACTCCAAGGTCTGCGTCACACTTCTTCTTCCCTGACATTCAACCTGCTAGGCTGCGCCGCGTGCAGAACCTGCTAGTTCACTTCACTCAACGCCAACACCCCGACCAGCCGCTGCGGCCCGGGGTGCAGCGCATCGTGCGTCATGCTTCGGGCACTGTCCGGCTTGGCGATGACACCCCCGGCACCCTGCTGCTGGCTCAGTTCTGCCTGGACGACCGCGGCCTGTGGCTGCAGGTGGCCAACGGCATCCGTGGCATCCACGTCAACGGCCGCCCCGTGCGCCGGATGGCGCTGCTGCGCGCCGGCGACGCCGTCTACGCCGATGGCGTGGAGATGGTGGTGCAGGGCGATTGCGAGGCGCTGGTGCATGCGCCGCCGCGCAGCGACGATGGCGGCGACGATCAGCGCCTGCTGCGCGGGGTCGGCGGTCAGCACCACGGGCGCAGCTTCACACTCGACCGCCCGCGTGTGATCGGGCGCGGTCCGGAGGCGGACATCGTCATCGACGACCCGGCCTTCGCCGAGCAGCATGCGCGCCTGGAACAGCACGGCGAGCGCCTGCTGCTGCGCGACCTGGGCGCGGGCGAGTCCACGCGGGTCAACGGCGTCACCGTTCGCCATTGCTGGCTGCAGCCCGGCGACCAGCTGGTCTTCGATGCCCAGCACCGCTTCGTGCTCGAAGTCCCGCACGACGGCCGCAAGCGCGCCGTGATCGAGGAAGCGGACGATGGCTTCGAAGCACGTCAGCGCCCGGAACCGGTCGCTGCGCCCAAGCGCGTGAGCCGCTGGCCGTGGCTGCTGGTCAGTGCACTGCTGCTGGCGGCCGCGATCAGTGGCCTCCTCTGGTTCGGGGCGCGGTAAACGTCATCGCATCCGCGCTGACGCCCCGTGATTTGCTACGCAGACCACGGGCCCCGCGTGACAGTGCTTCCAGACCCCGCCGCTCCGCGGCGCCCCCTGACTCAGGGGGCTCGCCTCCAGACATAGGGCGGTGGCGCTGGTAGAGAGCCGAGCTCTGGATAGATTCGTTTGCAACCAAATTCGCCTTGTCCTGCAAGGCCTAAAGGCTGGTGCGCTGCGGCATACTAGGGGTCTTGCCCCATAGGTGTGACATGACGCGCGCGTTCAATTTCAGTGCCGGCCCTGCAACCCTGCCGGAATCGGTCCTGCGCCAGGCGCAGGAAGAGATGTTGGAGTGGAACGGCGCGGGCGCCTCCATTGTCGAAATGAGCCACCGCGGCCCGGAGTTCATGGCCGTCGCCGCCCAGGCCGAGGCCGATCTGCGCCGCCTGATCGGCATCCCGGACGACTACGCGGTCCTGTTCCTGGCCGGTGGTGCGACCACCCAGCAGGCGCTGCTCGCGCTCAACTTCGCCCAGCCCGGCCAGACCGTGGATTACGTGCTCACCGGGCACTGGGGCAAGACCGCGATCAAGCAGGTCAGCCCGTATGTTTCGGTCAACGTGGCTGCCAGCAGCGAGGCCAACGGCTTCCACGACATCCCCGCGCGCGACACGTGGCAGCTCTCGGCCGATGCGGCTTATGTGCACATCACCGCCAACGAGACCATCCACGGCGTCGAGTTCCGTG
>Ga0182007_10000392_pt1 | contig 27067 bp, 17 predicted proteins | sample Sormic07211113_1_FD_123023 | JGI IMG/M metagenome (GOLD analysis project Ga0182007, IMG submission 123023) | Rhizosphere microbial communities from Sorghum bicolor, Mead, Nebraska, USA - 072115-113_1 MetaG | ecosystem: Host-associated > Plants > Roots > Rhizosphere | place: USA: Nebraska...
AGTCGCGGCGCCCGAGCGCCGCCGCCAGGCCATCGGCGGAAACCAGGCGCCGCCCGCCCGGCGCCGGAATGGGCCTCCTCACGGCGGATTCGTCGACGCTGAGGGCACGCTTCTTCACAGCGCCACTATGACCTGCGGCCGGGGGCCGCTGATTCTGGAATTGCAGGTCACATCAAACATGGACGGGTCTCGTGAAACATTCTGTTTCGGCTCGCGCGATTCTCTGGCGTGCAAGGCTCCGACGCAAATTACCGATGTAGCGAACTTGTACGGAAAGAAGTGCTACCGCGCGGGGGGCGCGGTGATCAGTGCATTGAACATGGCCTGCAAGGTCTGGGGCGAGTTGCTGCGGCTCTCGGCGCTCCAGCAGCCGCCAATGCGCGGCGGCACCGAGACCTGCAGGATCGGCTCGCCCTGCGCGCCGGGGGCCCGGATGTCCACCAGTGCCTGGGCCTGGTTGAGCTGCTGTGCAGTCAGGCGCTGCTTCTCGGTGGCGAGATCCCCCTGCTGGCGCGCCAACTGGCTGGCCTCCTCCACCGCCTTGACCAAGTCTTCCTGGCCCTGAAGGTCGTAGCGGACGCTGATCTTGCCGACCTTCAGCGCCTCGAGCTTGGCGCGGCTCTGCGGGAAGTCCAGCACACCGAAATCATGCGAACCATCGCGGAACTCGTTGACGAAGTCCACGACGCCCGTCGCGCCCGGATAGCGGCGGGTGAGCGTGAGGTCGCCGATCCTGATCTCGAGCGCTGCCTCGCCGCACTGGGCCGCGCTCCAGGCGAGCTGCTCGGTGACCGGGAAGTTGAAGTTGTTGATGACCTTGGCCGCCGCGGCGCACTTCAGCGTGAGGGTGGTCAGGTAGGGCTTCACGGTGGCCTCCGGATTGACGCCGGTCGGCTGCGCGGTGATGGTCAGCCGGAGCGGCGCGGCGCGCAGCGCGTCGGCCTTCTGCTTGGCCTCGGCCAGGCGCGCCTCGACGGCCTGCAGTTCCTGGCTCGATGCCAGCTGCTGCTTCTCGGCGTCCGCCGCCCGCTTGCGCTGCGCCACCTCCAGGTTCTGCTGGGACACCATCTGCTCGACCCGCTTGTTCACCGCGCCATTGAGCATGGGCAGGAAGGCCGGCGTCACCGGCAGGCTGTAGCCCAGGGTCTCGACCATGCTGAAGCGGGTGGCGTTGCGGTGCAGGAAGGGCTTGGCCGGACCATCGGCGAACGCCCAGACGGTGCCTTGCGCGCCGAACAGCTGGTCCATGATCTGCGTCATCGAGGTCGCGCTCTGCAGCGGCCACATCACGCTGGTTTCCCAGTCCTTCTGCAGCGCGCAGGAAGCCTGCTGCCCCACGTAGCTCAGCAGCAGGTGCAGCGGGCCGCTCGCCAGTTTCCAGACCACCACGGCCTCGGGTCCGTCGAACCCCGAACCCTTCTTCAGCTCGGCCATGGCATCGGCAGCGACCCGCAGCTTGGACGACTGCACGGCCGCGTCGACGCCGTAGCCGTGGAAGTCGGCCGCCAGCGGCAGAGCTCTGCCGGCGCCATCGAGCGCCTCGCGCATGACCGCATCGAAGCCGGCGTCGTATTGCCGCAGCTGCTGGCGCAGCGTCAGGTCGCGCCGCAGCATGTCGCGGCCTTGCGGCGGGCTGGTCGACAACTGCTGGAGGACCCGGCCGCCGACGGCATTGACGGAACTGAGCAGCGATGCCGCCTGGTTGCCTGCCACCAACCCGCCGATGCGGGCCTCGCCCTGCAGCCGCGACAGCGTCCGCGCCAGCAGCAGCCAGGGAGGAAGCTGGTCGTCGGGCCAGGGCTCGAATTCGCGCCTCAGCCGATCGATCAGCATCGAGTACGGATCCTGCCCGTTGGGCACTCGCACCAGCGTAGCGCGCCATGCGGCCTCGCCGGCGATCAGTTGTTCGCCGGCCGGGAAGCGGGCGGCGAACTGGTACCAGGCGTTGACATGCTGCAGCTTGTACCAGACGTCGAATTGCTCTCGCGCGCGCTCGAACTTCGGTCGATCCTTGACGCTCGCTGCCATGCTGTCGAGGAAGTCGTTGATGGCCCGCCCGCCCGCCGTCGTGAAGGCCACCGGCACGCGCACTTCCGCGATCTCGGGCGCGATCTTGGTATCCGGCGCCCCCGTGGCGGCGCGGGACAAAGGCTGCCAGAACGACGCCAAGGTCACGTCGTCACCCAGCAAGGCATCCGCCGGCAGGTCGCGCACCCACGACAGCGGGGGCTGGCCGACGTAGGCCAGCTGGCTCAACTGGGCTTGCTCGGAGGCCAGGTGACTGTCGAGGAAACCGTCGTCTTCGGGATGCCAGGCGATGTATGAGACCTCCAGCCGGCCGAGACGGCGCATGGTGTCGGCCTTGACGCCGTTCGCAGGATCCACCCGCAGCAAGCCCGGAAGCTCGAGGAGCCGGCCTTGGGAATCGCCGCCCATGCGCCTCTGGATGTGGTGGATGTAGCGAACCAGGTTGTAGATGCGGCCGGCCCGCAGTTCCTGCGCGGACAGCGTGCTGTTCGCCCCGGGCTCCTGGAAGGCCGCATAGCTGCCGCGCTCGATGTACTTCTGGAAGTTCGACACGTAGCTGCGCTGCAGCCGGTCTTCGAGTTCGCCGACCTCGCTGGTCGCGACCATCCACTCGGCGACCCAGCGGTCGTTGCGCTTCTCGACCACCGCCAGGGCATCGCTGATGCGCTCCAGCGTCCCGGAATCCTCGTCAAGGTTGCCGACGAACTTCGCGTCCAGCGGATAGGTCTCCCGCACCAGCGCGACCGTCTCGCGGTTGTGCACGAAGGAGGCCGCCATCAGCAGCGCCACCGCCAGGCACAGCGCCACCCACGCCATCAGGCCCAGGTGGCGGGTGGCACGGCGCCAGCGGTTGACCAGCGCGGCGGGCAGACTCGCATGGCGGTCGGTCGGCAGGATGCGGCCGAAGAAGTCATGCAGGAACAGGCCCACGTCCGACGCCCGGTGCGCCGGCACCGGCGGCAGCTCGGGCAGCAGCGTCGACACCGCACCGCCCTCCTGGGCGCCGCTGCTGAAGAACAGGCCACGCAGGAAGGGACTCTCGAAATACGGGTGGTCGCTGAAGCAGGCGTCGAGGAACAGGCGCAGGCCGCCCTTGATGTTCTCGAGCTCGCTCGGGAACATGAGCAACGCGGGCGTGGCGCCCGGCGCCCGTGCCGCCAGTTGCAGGCGCAGCAGGCCCAGCCGCCTGCCGATGCGCGCGAAGGCCTGGTCGACGAAACCGCTCTCGCTGCCCGTCACCAGGTAGCCCATCGCGTGGTCGAGCGCACCGGGCTCGAGCCGGGCGGACCATTCCTCCCAGCCGTAGACGTGGTCGCACTGCGTCACGAGCACGTAGATCGGGAAGCGCTTGTCGAACAGCCGGATCAGCTGCTCGATGCGCTCGCGCAGCGCCCGCCCTTCTTCGGCCAGCCCGTCGCGATCGGGCTGCTGGAGGCGCCGCACGTCGATGGCCAGCACCAGGCCGTTGATGCCCTCGTGCGGCCGGTAGCGCGCGAGCTGGTCGAGCACCACGCCCCATTCCTCGCGGTCCTCCGCCGAACCCTCGGACTCCACGTAGCGGCCGGCGCAATCGATCACGACGGCATCGTCGAAGAACCACCAGTCGACGTTGGCGGTCTGCTCGATGGGCGCGTTCCGGTCGATCTGCTGCAAGGGGGAGCTGACCCGCGAGCGCGTCAGCGCCGTCGTCTTGCCGGCCCCCGATCGGCCGACCATCATGTACCAGGGCAGGACGTCGAGCGGGTTGCCGTGCCGGCGCAGCGCCGAGCGCCGCAGCGTGTCGGCGGCGGCCTTCCAGCGGCGCTTGAGCACCGCCTTGGGCGACATCGCCTCGGTGCGCAGGCGCTGCTCCTTTTCGGGCAGCGCGATCGTGCTGCGCGACCGTGCGGCGACCACCAGCCGGCGAACGAAGCGGTAGAGGAAGTACAGACCGACTGCGCCGCACACGATGGCGATCGCACTCCACCACGGCCAGCCCAGGTAGAGCGCGACTGCCCATCCGAACAGCGAGAGCAGGACGAGGACCAGGATCCAGACGAAGAGCTGGCGAAGGAGTTTCATCGGATCAAGGGCAAGATGGCGTGGACCTGCTGCCTGAGGATCGAAAAGAAGACCAGGTAGAGGACGAGCAAGGTCAGGACGGAGATCCCGAACACCGCCGCGCTCAGGCGCGACGGCATCCAGCGCGGCCGGCGCACCGCAGCCGCCAGCGCAGGCTCCTCGGCGTCGACACCCGGGAACACCAGCGTCGCCGCCTCGGACACGCCGTCGGCGCTCGCCTCGGACAGCACGCGCCGCATCGCGCGCAACCGGATGTCGGCCAGTTCGCGGGCATCGCCGCCGTGGCCGAACCGACCCTGGAAGCCCATCGAGAGGCACAGCACGTAGACCTCCACCGCGTCGGCATGCCCTACACCAAGCCCCGCCAGCCGCTCGAAGAAGGCCACGCCCGCGTTCGAGACCCCGAAGAACTGCCGCTGCAGCAGCAAGCGCTGCCAGGCATCGGCAGCCGGCCAGTCGCAGGTGAGAAGCGCTTCGTCGATCCAGGCCGAGACGGCGAACAGCGCGCTGCGCACGTCTTCATCGGAGGCGCCGAGCGTGAGCGCGTCGTGCTGCGCAGCAGCCAGCAAGGGCTGCAGGCGGGCGGCCAGCATGGGGGCGTCGTCGCCCGGCGCGTCGACGAAGCGGCGCACCACGGCCAGCACGGGAATGAAGCAGTCGACCAGTCTCATGGCCTATCTCCGGACCACGGCGATCTCGGCGCGCAGATCGGCAGGGGCATCGACCCAGAACAGCGCCACCTGACCGTCGCGCGTGATCGACTCCCACTGGCGGCTGATCTGCTCGATGCGGAAGTAGTGGGAATTCGGGCGCTTGGGCAGCCCCTGGGGCGCCACCGGCAGGTGGATCAGCTCGAGCCCCGGCAGCGCCAGCGACAGCAGCTTGGCCATCTCGCCGGTGGGGCCCAGCCGCGCGTCGCGCGTCACGCCCTGGGCGATGGCGTCGCGGCCCGCTTCGCTGTGGATCAGCAGGTAGAAGCGGTTGTGTTCGCTGAACAGCCGCTTGGGCAGTTCGCCGACCTGGAACTGGCCCTCGGGCTTGAGCTGGACGATGAACTCGGCGCCCACCGTGATCTCGTTGAGCATGTAGCTGATGAGCGCATGGGCGCGCGCGAAGCAGCGGCCGATCTGACGGTGGTCGTAGGGCGGCACGCCGGCGGTGCCGTCGTCGGCTTCGCCGAACATGTTGAAGCGCTCCGAGAACGAGCTCAGCTCGCCCACCAGCTGGCGCAGCACGCCGTAGACCGCCCAGGGGTGGAGGTTGTCGTCCTCGCTCAAGTGCTGGAGCAGCGGACTGAAGCGATTCATGGTGCGCAGGCCGAGCAGGAAGACCAGGTCGGTCGAATCCAGGCCCCCGCGCTGCATGTCGCCCGCGCGCTTGTAGGCCTGCAGCTGCCGCGCCCGGCCCGCGAGCTCGTCGCGGACGTCGCGGATCTGCTGCTGCAGCGCCTGCGAGCCGGACAGGGCGTAGCAAGGCGGCACGAAGTCTTCCACCAGCCGGATCAGGCTGCCATCGCGCACCAGGCAGGCGATCGGCACCAGGTCGTAGTCCTGCAGGGCGTCGAGCTCGCCCTCGAAGAAGATGCGCACCACGAACATCAGCGAGCGCACCTGCGCCGGTGGCGCATTCGAGTAGAGGTCGGGCACTTCCTCGGCGGCGTGGGTCGTCGCGAAGCGGGTCGAGGCCAGTGCGGCGTCGCCCAGCTCGCCGACCGTGCTGACGTTGGCATCGCTCGCGTGCAGGCGGCGCAGCCCGAGGTAGACCGTCACCGGCTTGTCGCCTTCGACCATGTCCGCCGTGAAGGCCCGGGCCGCCATCACCGCGTTGCCCGGGTACTCGACGTAGGAGCGGTCGGGGAACAGCACCCGCGCCGACTGGACTTCGATGCGCAGGTTGGCGATGGCCCCGGTGGAAAGCGACAGCTCACCGACGCCCCAGAAATGCGGCTGCCCGTTCTCCAGCGTCGGCTTGCGCTGGAACTGCTGGTGCAGGTCGGACTGCTGGAAGTGCTGCGGCTGCAGGAACATGCCCTGCTGCCAATAGATGCCGGCTTTTTCGTTCATGGTGTGGGGTGCTCGATCAGAGTTTCCGTGCCGCCGGGTCGGCGCCTTCCCCCGGCTTGGGCGCGAGCTCGATCTCGCGGCCGCCGCCGTCCAGGGGAATCCAGGCCGAGTCCTTCTTGGGCACCGGGTAGGTGTTGAGACTGCTGGCCGCCAGGATGCCCTGCGCGCCCAGCTGCAGGCGGACCGCCAGCTGCGCCGGCTCGGCGCTGTAGGTGTTCGAGATCCAGCCCTTGCTGCTGATCGTGAGCGGCACTTCGAACAGCCGCGCGTTGCCCTCGGCATCGATCTGGTAGTAGCCGGCGACGATGCCGACGTAGCGGCTTTGCTGCGCGCGGTCGAGCGACAGCAGCGTGCGCCGCCCCGGCGCCACCACGTAGCGGCTCAATTGAACGAAGGTCGGGCCGGCCTGGCCGGTCTCGAGCGCGCGCGACAGTTGCTGCGGGTCTCCCACCAGCTTGTGGAAGGCCGCGGCATCGGCCATCTGGAACACCGTCAGCAGCAGCGTGTGCGGCACGTTCTGGAACAGGTTCAGGTCGGTGGCCGCCGTGATCTCGAGCAGCACGCCGTCCTTGCCCGCGTCCCAGCTGACCTCGGCGCGCGCCTGCTTGGCCGTGTTGCCGCCCATCGCCGAGTTGGCCGCCGCGCAGCCCTGCAGCAAGGCCAGCGCGGCGAGGCACGCCAGCAGCCAGCACGGCCCGCATCGACGGCTCATCGCGCCACCCCCGCGATGTTGCGGATGAAACATGGCGGCGGCGCTTCGGGATGGCGCACGGCGGCGCGAACCCCTACCATGGAGCGCATTTTCCGTCGCCGCATCGCATGCCCCTTCCTCTCTTCGTTCGTCGTGCTTCGCCCGTGCGGGTCGGTCTGTGCGCCGCGCTGATCCTGGCCGGCTGCGCCCACTCGCCCGACGCCCCGACGCCGCCCGCTGCCGAGCCCGCGCCGCCGCCGGTGGGCGCGCTCGGCCCCCGCAGCGCGCAGGGGCCCACCACGGTCGTCCCCGTGCTCGCGGTCCATCGGACCCAGCAGGTCGACAACTTCGCCCGCGCGCGTTGCGGCGAGCAGATCGCCGCACCGCCTGCCAAATCGCTGTGGTCGCGCACCTTCTCGTCCGCGCCCTCGAACAGCGACAACCTCATGCCGCCGCCGGACTTCATGCCCGAGACCGTTTGCGACCCGGTCGCCGCGCAGCGCTACCTGCCGGCCTACTACCGGGTCGACTACCAGTTCGAGAACGAGGACTACACCGTCCTGCTCAGCTACGACCCCGGCGCCGCGCTGCGCCTGGACGAGATGGGCCAGGTGCTCGGCCCCGCCCTGCTGCCCTGAGCGTGCGCCGGCCGGGCGCGGCGCTTCAGTCGAGCGCGCGCAACGTTGCCTGGGCATCGTCTTCCTCCGTGTAGGGCATCCAGAGCAAAGCCTCGGGACGGCCGCGCACCCGCGCGTAGTACGACACGGGGCCGGCCTCGCTGGCACCCACCGTGTTGCGCAAGGCCCAACCGGTGAATGCGCGCCCGGCGCTCTCCAGCTTCAGCCCCGACTGCCCGTAGGCGATCACCGATTTCTCGGGCAGGCCGCCGCTCGGCCCGGTGGCTTGGAAGTCGATCGCCGCGCCCTCCCCGGCCACCGCGAACACCATCCCGGGCCAGCTTCCTGCGGCCGGCGTCAACTCGAACCACTGGCCCAGCTGCTCGTTGCCGTGCACCGAGAGCCGGTCGGGCGCCTCGGCCGGCGCGCGTCGCGCGCGGTGAACGCGCGCGACGAGCTTCGCCGCCCAGGCGTCGCCGGGCTCGAGCACCAGCGCGTCGCGCAGCTGCGCCGGCAGCGCCGGCCGTGCCGGCCCGGCCGCCGCCGGCCAGAGCAGGGCGATCGGGAAATCCGGGCCCAGCGCGGCGCGCAGGCTCGAGGCCATGAGGTTCAGGCCATAGCGAAGCGCCGGCTCGGCCAGCGCCTGGTCGTCGCCGGCGATCAGCCAGAGCGCCGCCCGCTGGGCAACGAAGGCATCGACCATCGGCCGCCAGTCGACCGCCAGCACCTTGTCGGGCGTGGTCTCCCACACGCCGCCGGCGGCACGCAGGCCGTAGCGCCCGAGCGTGGCGCCCAGGGCGGCCAGCGGGGCCTCGTCGGGCGAGAGCGCAGTGATTGCGATGGTCGTCATGCTCAGCTCCCGCGCACCGAGGCGCTGACCTGCGAAAGAACCTGGGCCACCGCATGGCCGAACTCGCCCACCCGCGTCATGCTGTCGGAGCTGCCGCCGCTCCAGTTGAGCGTGAAGCAGAAGCTGACGGGAACGTCCCGCGTGCGCATCTGCCCCGCCAGGCACAGGGCGTGGAAGCCTTCCCAATCGACGCTGCCGCCCTTGCCGTAGCCCACCACATCGTCCGGCACCGCGATCCACAGCGCGTCGGCCATCGAGGAGATGCGCTTGAATTCCCGTGTCGTCGCGGGCTTCTGGAAGAACTTGCCCGCCAGCACCTGCTGGTACCAGCTCACCATGTCGGTCGCCGAACTGAGCATCGACTCGTTCGCGTTGATGACGTCGGTGCGCGGCGTGAACCCCTGGCTGTCGTTGTTCGCGAGCCGGACCATGCCCTGCCAGCCCAGATCGACACCGTACGGCGCGCCGGCCAGATAGGAGAACAGCCGCCGCGTCGATTCCGGGATCTGGGTCTGCGTCAGCCCCGCCTGGGCGATCAAGGCCCGCACGCGGGCGGGCTCCGCCTTCGCCAGCGCGATGTCGGTCGCCATGTTGTCGCTGTGGGCGATCATCGCCTCCAGCACATTGCGGTAGTTCGAAGTGCCGCTGAGCGAGCCGAGCACCGAGGCGCCCGGCGTGCGATAGAGGTCGCTGATGTCGCAGGGCGCCGTCGACGTGAGGCCGTTGCGCGCGCTTTCGACATCGCGCAGGAACTGCGCCAGGATGAAGGTCTTGACGGCGCTGCCGACGAACAGCTTGGCGTCCGGGTTGTGGCCGGCGGACCAGGTGCCGGTGGGCGCCTCGGCGCGCACCAGGGCGCTCGAGGTCTGCGGCGCCATCTGCGCATACGCCGCCAGGGCCTCCGACACGGCCGTCGGGACGCTCTGGGCAAAGGCGCCGCTGCTGCCGGCACCGCCGCAGGCGGCGATCGCCGGCGCCGCGAGGCTTGCCGCGACGGTGCGCAGCGCCTGTCTTCTCTCGAGAAAAGTCGATTTCATGGTTGTTGTCGTTGTCGGGGGATTCAGCTGAGGACCATGACCTTCGATTGGCTCGGTGCCAGGACCGCGCCCACCGCATTGCCGGCGTTCTGCTTGGTGGGGGTGGACAGCCGGACGGCGGGGTGGCCCTCGAACTTCACCTTGGCGCTGCCGACGATGAACTCGACCTCGCCCATGATCTTGCCGGACGCCACGCCGCCGCTGGCGCCGACCTGGTCGCCGTTGGTGAGCGGAATCTTCGACGCCTTGGTCAGCGCGGGCATGCCGGAGACCAGGACCTTGGTCGCCGGCGAGTTGCCCATCGGCGGCATGCCGATGTTGGGAAAGGGGGTGGGCACCGGCCCGGCGGGCGTGGGCACGTTGCAGATGTCGGGCGCGGCCATGCACTGGCCGCCGGCGAGGGTGACTGCGAACATCGTTGTTTCTCCTCAGCCCAGCTCGATGCGCTGGCCGTCGATCTTGACGCTGCCTTCGGCCAGCACCGTGGCCTGGCGCGCATGCAGTTGGGCATGGCCCTCGACCTCCCAGCGGGTGCGGCCGGCGCGCAGGTCGTCGAGTTCCTCGACCGTGCGGAAGCTGCTGCGCGCCTTCTGCATCAGGCGGCCGACCTGCGCGCTGAGGTTGCGTGCGAACAGCTGCATCTCGCCGACGACTGCCGTGAAGCTGCCGGCCGATGCATTCGCGTGGCCGAAGCGCAGGTCGCCGCGTGCGGCCTCGAGCGTGAGCTGCGAGGTCTGCGCATGCAGCCCGGCCGACGCCGCGATCTCGATCCGGTGGCCTTCGATGCGCAGGCTTCCTTCCTGCGTGACCAGCCTGGCGCCGCCCGGAAGCTGCAGCGTCGCCGGCGCCGGTTCGGCGCGCGAGAGCACGGCCAGCACATGCTGGCGGCATGGCAGCACGCGCATGGCGCCTTCCCGCGGCTCGGCCACCGGCATGTCCGGCGTGAGGCACAGCAGCACCACGTCGCCGTCCTGCGGCGCCAGCAGGCAGCTGGGCGCGACCTGCGCGCGTTGCTCGCCCTCGCTGCTGCGAACGAACAGCCAGGCGCCGACGCGGCCGCAGACGGTGCCGGTCACGAGGCGCGGGCCGGCCGCTGCGCCGTCGGGCAGGACGCTGGCCAGGGAGGGATCGATGCTTGACATGGTCGGGGGCTTTCAGGAAAGGGTGGCCGGCGCCGGGCGCCAGTCTTCCGCGCGCGCGCGCTCGGCATCGGTGCCGAAGCTGCCGCGACGCACGGCGTCGGTCCAGTTCGTGCCGCGATCGGCGACGCGGTGCAGGTTGGCGCCGCTGAAGTCGGCGCGGCTGCAATCGGCGCCGCCCAGATCGGCGTGGGAGAAATCGCAATCGGTGAACACCGCCCGCGCCATGCGCGCACCCTGGCAGCGGGCCCCCGCGAAAACCGACTGCGGCGCCCGCAGCGCGGAAAGTTCCGCGGCCGCCAGATCGGCCCGCGCGAAGTCCGACATCTCGAACTGCGCGTCGTCCAGCAGCGCGCGCGCCATGCGCGCGTCGCCGAAGCGCACGTGCAGACCCGAGGCGCCGCTGAACACCGCGCCCTCGAGCGTCGCGTGCTGGAACTGGGCCTGCCGGAGCTGTGCCTTCGAGAAGTCGGCGCCCGCGAGATCGGCGCAGTTGAACTGCGCCATCAGCAGCACGCAGTTGCCCAGGCGCTGACCCGCCAGCCTGGCGCCCGCCAGGTAGGCCTGCGTCAGGTCGGTGGCGTCGAAGCGGGCGCTGCCGAGGTCGGCATCCATGGCCGTGAAACGCTGCAGCACGGCGCGGCTGAAGTCGCTGCCCTCGAAGCGGCACTGATGCGCATCGCTGCGCAGCAGCACGGCATCGGCGAAGCTGGCCGCCGACAGATCGCATCGGTCCAACATCGCGTGGGTCCATTGCGCGCCGGCGGCGCCGACCTCGCGCAGGCTGCATTCGCTCATCGAGATGCGTTCGCCGCGCGTGCCGCGCAGCAGCGCGCCTTGCAGGTCGCAGCCCTGCCACTGGGTGGCCGTGAGGTTCGCCTCGGCCAGCACGGCGGCGAGCAGCCTGCAGCGCTCGAACACGGCGCCTTCGAGGTCGGCGCGATCGAACCGCGCCTGCGCCAGGTCCATGTCGCGCCAGTGCACCTTCGACAGGTCGCGCCCGCTGAAATCGAGCCCGGCCACGCTGGCACCGGCGAGTTGCCGGCCGCCCTGCGCGATCGCCGCCATGGCGGCATCGGCATCGACGAAGGAAGCGCTCGTGGCCATGCTCATGCCTTTCGCGCCTCGGGCCGGCCGGGGATCTGCATCAGCGTGCCGGTGGTCAGTGCGCCCGCGCTGCGGGCCTGGACGATGGTCGAGCCATAGACGTCGCTGGCATGCAGGTTGGCCCCCCCCAGCCGCGTGCCAGCCAGCTGCGCATGGCGCAGCGAAGCGCCCATCAGGTTGGCCCCGGCGACATCGCCGCCGTCGAGCCCGGCGCGGGAGAAATTGGCGCCCTTGGCGTTGGCGCCGGACAGCATGAGTCCGGCCGCCTGCGCGCCGCTGAAGTCGGCGCGCTCCAGCGAGGCCGACTGCATGGCCGCGCCCTGCAGGTCGACGCCATCGCTCCAGGCCGCGCCATCGAGATTCGCCCCGCGCAGGTTCGCGGCCGCGAACACGCTGCCGGCACCGGCGCGCGCGCCGCGCAGGTTGGCGCCGCTGAAGTCCGCCTTCGGCGCCTGCGTCTCGTACCATTCCGAACGCTCGGCCTGCACCGAGGACAGTGCGGCGCCCCCCATGCGCGCGGCATCGAAGCGCGCTCCGGTCAGCGTCGCGCCCGCGAGGTCCGCGCCTTCCAGGCCGCACCCGCTGAAGTCGGCCTGCTCGGCCTGCAGCCTGGCGCCGCGCAGGCCGGTCATCTCGCTGCCGCTGAAATCGGCCTTGGCGCACTGCGCGTCCTTCAGCTCGGCGCCCGCGAAGTTGCTGCGGCTGAAATCCGCCGCCTTGAACGTCGCGCCGGCGAGCGTGGCACCGGCGAGTCGGCTGCCGGCCGCGCGCGCCGATCCGAAGCTGGCCTTCGTCGCATCGGCAGCTTCGAAGCTGGCCCCCTGCAGGATGGCCTTGTCGAAGCGGGTGCCGGCCAGCCGGCTGCGGTCGAAGCGCGTCTTCTCGAGCGTCGCGCCGCTGAAGTCGGCGTTGGAGAGATCGAGATCGCTGAGGTCCAGGCCATCCAGCTTGAGCCCGGCGAAGCTGCGGCCCTCGGCCTGCCAGGCGATCACTTCCTCGCGGTTGGTGGGAGGATGGGGGGCAGGCGCCGGGGGCGCCGCGGGGGCGCCGGCAGCAGCTGCTGCTCCTGCTCCTGCCGCCGATGCCGCTGCGGTCGCGGCCCCACCCGCCGCCGCTGCCGCCGGGCCCGCCGCCGGTGCCGCCAGCGCCGCTCCCAGCGCCGATGCGACGACGGAACCCGCCACCGAAGCCGCTGCGGCGCCCAGCAGCGCCTTGCCACTCGATGTTCCGGTCGGCGCCGAGAGGCCGGTGGCCGATGGCGGGCCGAGCTGCAACGACGGCTGCGCCCCTGCGCCTGCGGTCCCCAGCGACGGGTACTGCCGCATCAGCGACACCGCCTCGTCGCTGGCGCCCCGGCTGCGCAGGAATTCCGCCACGTCGTTGTGGTCGATGCCGTTGTCGCGCATCAGCTGCTCGGTCTTCTGCCGCATCTGCTGCGTCTGGGCCTCGATGTCCCCGAGGCTCACGTCGGCGGGCGGCAGTTCGCCCTGGCGCGAGCGGACGAAGGCATCCACGTCGGCCTGGGTGAGCCCGTGCTCGGCCAGCAGCGCCGCATGCTCGGCCTGCATCTTCTGCGTCATGGCTTCGATCTCGGCGAGCGACACCGCGCGCTGCGGCGGTGGCTGCATCATGGCGTCGATCTTCGAACGCGGGATGCCGTGTTCGGCCAGCAGGCGGTCGGTCTGCGCATTCATCTCGGCGGTCATGCGCTCGATCTCCGCCAGTTGGGGGTCCACTGCGGGCCGCGGGGCGGCCATGCCCGGCTTCTGGGCGGACGTGGGCGGCATGGCAAGGCCCTGGGCACCGCCGGGCAGCGCCATCGCGCCCGCGCCGGGCGCGGTCGACGCGCGATGGGAAGTGACTGCCTTCGCCGCGGCGCTGGCCAGCGCCGAAGCGCCGACGGAAACCGCCGCGCTGCCGACGACCCCGGCCAGCGTGGGGGCTGCGCCGGACGCGGCGACGCCAGCGGCGGCGGCCGCCAGGGCTGCCGCGCCGGACGCTGCGGCCGCGGGCAGGCCCGCAGCGCCCGCGACGCCGCCCGCCAGTGCGGCCACCGGGGCCGCCGCCTTGGCTGCGGCGGCTGCGCCCTCCCCCGCTGGCGCCGGCGCAGGCAACTGGTCGCGGTAGTGGGCCTCCGGCAAGGGCGCGTCGCGCATCGGCTCCCAGCCCGCGACCACGCAGGCCACGTCCTGCGCCTCCTCGTCGTCGACCGCGAGCGTGCCGCGGTAGAGCACCGCGCCCAGGCCCAGGCCCGGCATCAGCCAGACCGTTTCGGCATGGGTCTCGATCTCCTTGAACACGGCCTGCGCGCCCTTGCCGCGCAGGGCGAAGCAGCGTCCGCGCAAGGCGGGCAGCGCGCTCGCGCTGCGCGGCTGCTCGGGATCCAGATGGCTCAGCTCGATCGCCTCGTCGCCGGCGAAGCGGCCGGCCAGGCGCTGGTCCGGCGGCGCGCTCTGGAAGTAGTCGCCGCCCGTGTCCTCGGGCAGGTGCGGCCAGGTCTTCTGCAGCCAGGGCTTGCCGACCGCGCCCAGGTGGCGCTGGCGCTGCGGCGCGCCGCTGTCGACGCCCCAATAGCCGGCCGGTGCGGGGTGGTCGCCCTTGAAGGTGATCGGATGGCGCGGGTCTTCCACGTTGGGCAGGGCCGGCGCGGCCTTGCCGAGCGGATTCGCTTCATCGCCCGGGCCGCCGAACGCGGTGGCCGGCACGATCGGCATCCGCGTGAAGGGCGCCGCCGCCGACAGCGTGCCGAGCGCGCTCCATTGCCGGTCGCCGTGGACGATCAAGGGCTTGTCCAGGCTGCCCAGGCGCACGCGCACCGCGAGTTCGGTCACCGCCTTGCCGCCCGGCGCACAGGCCTCGCCATAGAGCAGGAACTCGGCCTTCGGCTTGGGGTAGCCCTCGTCGAGCACCGCCGGCGCGCCGGGCGCCTGCGGCAGCCGCTGCCAGAGTTCGGTCTCGGGGCGCAGCGCGTCGAGGCGTGGCGATGCCAGCGGGAACAGCGCGATCAGGCCCACGCAGAGGCGGTCCTGTCCTTGCAGGCGCAGCGCGCGATGGACGACGGCCATGGGGTCGGGCTTGATGATCTTCATGGTCGGTTCAGCCCAGCTTGATCAGGCCACCCTCGATAGTGACGCCTACCGGTTGGAAGTTTGCCGAAGCGCTGCCGCACTTCATCTCGAGGCCTGCATCCGTCGCCTTCCACCCGGAGGTGCCGAAGGTCAACGAAGCCGAGCTGTCGTCGATGCTGATCCCTCTGGTCAATGGCGTGGCGTCGAGTGCAGCCGTCGCGGCGATTTGCTCCACCTTGGCACTGTCCTGCTTTCGAAAGGCTGCGTGGTAAGCCAACTTTGCATCCTTGACGGCAACGGAGGCTGCATCGTCGTCGGCCAGAGCTCGAGGTACGGCAAGCCCACTGGAATTTGCCGCGAAACGAGCGGCCTTCAGTGCTTTTCGTTGGGCCTGGGCCGCAGCGACCCACAAGGCCCGTGCCGCTTTGACCTCACCCTTCGCCAGGGCCAGCGCTGCGTTGGCTGCCGCCAGGCGATCGACCTTCGCCATGTTGCCGATCTTGATCGTCGGAGCGCTCAAAGTCAGGACACCTGCCTCTGCCTTGACAAAGGAGCCCTTGGCGCCCAAGGTGGCCAGGTCGTCGTCCCAAGAGAAGCCCACGAATTTCTGGTTGATGACCTGGCCCACGGTTCCGGTCACCGCATCGACGCTGACAGTGCCAGCGCTCAGACTCACCAGACGGGACGCCAGACTGATGGTGCCCCCGATGGGGGGGTCCGCGTCCCAATTCAATCTGTCGCCCGCCTTGATGCTCACGCCCCTCGAAGGTGACATCTCGAATTCGCACCGGGTATCGAGCGGCAGCAAAGGCCGGGCCAAGGGTTGGCCCGCGTCGTCGCCATTGACCGTCTGCGTGATGCCGTCCACCCCAAGGGTCATCTCGCTCATCAGCTTGAGTTCGTCGATCTCGGCCTGGAGCGTGCGGGCATAGGCCTGCATCATGGCCATCACGGCCACGTTGGAAACCGCATCCAGCCCGAACTTGCCGATGATGCCGGGCCAGCCCTGCAGCGTCTGACGACCGGGGTTCGAAGGGGCGGCCTGCTCGGCGGCACGGTTCTTGTACTTGTCGTCGATCTGCTTTTCTTCCGCCAGCCGCCAGGCCGCGGCCGCATCGGCGCGCCTGGCCATGTCGGCCGGCGGTGACTGCTTCTCCAACGCGTCCTTTTCGGCCTTTTTGCTTGCCTGGTCGGCGGGACTGTTCTTTCCCTCGTACTTCGTGTCGATCTTGCCTTCTTCCGCCTTCTTCCAATCGACGATCTCCTGGGCGCCCTTGGCGGCCTCGGCAGCGACGTCGCCCGGCGGCGACTTCTTTTTGAGTTCCTCCTTGTCGGCTGCCTTGCTCTTGGCCTCTGCATCGGCGAACTTGAGGTCCTTGGCGTCCTGATCCTTCTTGGCCTGCTTCTCCTTCGGCCCCAGGAAAACGCCGTCGGCGCTCGCGTTCACCGCCATGCTGAAGATGGCCGACTGGGCAAAGTTCAGCGTCGTGTAGCCGGCGATCATCGCGCGCAGCTTCAGCTTGGAAGTCTCGAGCGCGGCGGCGGTGGCCTCGTCCTCGAACGCCCCGGCCTGGATCTTTGCAGTCTTGTTGGACTTGCCGCCGAACGAACGCTTCAGGCTGAGGCTGTCGGAGTCGTCGATCGATATATTCTTGAGACCGTCCGTGCCCGCGAACCCCAGGGCTGCAATGGCTGGAAGCGTCCCGAAATTCGCCTTCCAGCTGATGCTGGAAGACGCATCGATAGCGATCTTCGTACCCATGGAAACGTCGTTCGAGAAAGCCGCGCCGATCGACGCCTTGGTGCCGAGCGAGAGCGAATTCGCCGGCCCGAAGCTCATCGAGTTGCTGTTGCCGAAAGACACCGAGTCCTTGCCGCCGCTGGTGGCCTCGTAGATGCTGCCGCCGCCTTCGGGGTGGACTGAGCCGACGCCGATGCTGCTCTTGTGGAAGGGCGAGTTCAGCCAGATCACTTCCTTGCCCTTGACGTCGCTCATCAGCATCTGGTTGCCGCCCTTGGTGCTGATGAGGTTGTCGTGCGGATTGCGCTGGTCCACCACGTTCGGAGTGACCGAATTCGGCACCGCCCCCAGGATCACCGGCTGGTCCGGGTCGCCATCGGCGAACGACAGCAGCACTTCCGTGCCCTTGTGGAGCGGGAAGTGCATGCCATGCTCGCTGCCCGCGTAGGGCGAGGCCATGCGCACCGGGGCCGAGCCCTTGGCGGCGCCCTTCTCCGTACGGTCGAAGGGGATCTGCACCTTGTACTGGCCGTGCGCGTCGAGCTCGGCGTACTCGCCCGATCCCTCGGCGTCCACCGTGGCGCTCATGGTGCCGGCCACGCGCGGCTTGGGCGTCGTGCGCGCGGGCCGGAACTGCGTGGCCGCCGGCAGCGCAACGAAGCTGTTGCGATAGACGGTCTGCCCTTCGCGCTCGTTGAAGGGCGTCTTCAGACCGGCCAGCAGCGCGCCGGCTTGCGAGCCCTCGTGCGTGATCTCCGTGACCAGGTAGCGGCCGTTGAAGTCATCGCGGTAGTGGTGCGACAGGTCCATGAAATGGCCGCTGCGCAGGCCGACCGCGGTGGCTTCACCGCTGAACACGCGCCCGCCGCAGCGCAGCTCCTCGGCCCGGAGGGTCGCGTAGCGCTGCCCCTCTTCCTCGCTGCGGAAGTTCTCGCCGTACAACATCTCTTCGCCCAGGCCGCTGGCCGACACCTCGGCCTGCGCCACCAGGGGCACGCTCGCGCGTCGGTGGTTGTAGTCCTGCAGCACCAGCGTCTTCGGCAAGGGCCGGGTGCGGCAGACGAAGCCCTGCACCGAATCGGCCGCGAGCCCGACGTCGAGCTCGTCGGCGGGCCGGTAGTTGACGGCCAGCGCAGCGGCCGGCTGGGCCACCCTGTCGTCGAGCAGCACCAGCCGGTCGACGCCATCGGCCTGCTCGAAGTGGTAGTAGATGCCCTCGCGTTCCAGCCAGCGCGAGATGAAGGCGAGCGGCGCTTCCTGGTACTGGCACACGTAGCTGCGCGGGCGGTAGCTGCCCTTGAGCTTGAGCGTGTAGTCGTTGGTCGGGCTCAGCTTGGCTGCCTTGAGGAGACTTTCGATGATCTCGGGAATCGTCTGCTCGTGCAGGTAGACCTCCGAATTGCGGTACAGCGACAGCTGCCAGAGCCGCGGCACCAGCACCGCGCGATAGAAGGTGAAACCGCCCGCCTGGTGCAGCTGGTCGAACTCGGCCAGCATGCCCGCGTAGGGCGTGGCCTGCCCGTGGTTGTCCGGCGCGAGGATGCGCAGTTCGGCCTTGGCCGCCAGCACCCGCGCCAGGTCGATGCGCGCATCGTCCGAGACCAGCACCAGCTCGAAACGGTACGGCCGCGAGATGGCCTCGAAGCCGCTCATGCGGACGACGGCGAAGGTGTCGCTCGGGCAGGCCTGGCTGGCGAACTCGAAGCGGCGATCGGGGGGCAGGCGCTGGGCGATGGTGCTCACGGAATCATCCCAGCTTGATCAGCGGGCCAGTGCCGCTCAGGCCCATGGCGTCCACCTTGAAGACCGCGCTCCCGCAAGCGATCGTGACGCCATCACCCGCTGCCTTGACCGATGAGGCGAGGAAGCTCAGCAAGGACTTCTCGTTGTCGACCCTCAAGCCATTGAGCACCGGTACGTCCAATGTCGGATCGACTTCTGTCAACTGCTTCTGGATGGCATTGAGACTCGCCACGGTCGACTGCAACGCCTTGAACGCCATGTCGGCCCCGGGTGTACCGATGGTCTCCGCAGCATAGGCGCGCCAGGCCGAGTCACACGCTTCCCTGGCCGCCACCTTTTGAAGCGTCAAGGTCGCGTGGAGGGGGTTCGGCACAGAGGGATTGCCGATGCTGATCGCTTCGGATTGAAGGTTGACGACTCCTTTTTTCAGCTCCAGCTTTGATCCAGCCGCGCCCAGCTCCACCTGTTCCGGACTGTCGTGGATCCAGACGTATGCGGAACTGGTCTTGTTGGCCAGGAAGATGTGCGGCGAAGTCAGCCACACGCCCTGCGCAGCCGTGATGTTGGCACTTGCGCGGCTCACGACGCTGAATTCATCGCCAACCATTTCGATGCCAGTCTGGGGCGTCAGCGCAATCCGTCCCACGTCGTCGGCACCCTCGTTGATCGTTTGAATGACGCCCTTGTCGTTCAGGGTCATGCGGCTCATGTTCTTGAGCGCCTTGATCTTTGACGCGAGCGCCTGTGCACGCTCCTGAATGAGCACCAGGGCTACGCCGTTCAAGATGGCATCGGTGCCGAATTTGGTCACGATGCCCGGCCAGCCCATGAAGCCGCCTGCCTGGGAAGGGCTCGACGAATCGGCACGCTTCTGTTCGGGCGTCAGCACGCCCCCGGCCGAGCCGTTGACCGCCATGCCGAAGACGGTGGACTGCGCCAGATTGAGTGCCGTGTAGCCAGAAATGGCGCCGCGCAAGATATTCAATTCGGTGTCGAGCGCCAGCTGGCCAGCGGAGGCCGTGCGCGCGCCCGCGGTGAGGGTGACGCTGTCCAGGGCATTGCTGCTGAACGACTTTTTCAGCGTCACCACGTCCGTGTCGTCGATCGTGACGCTCTTGACCATGTCCGACCACGGCACGGCGTTCATGTTCCACTTGATGTCGGTGGCGAAATTGACCGACAGCGACGTCCCCATCGTCACCCTGTTGGCGAACGACGCCGCCAGGCTGGCCTCGGTGCCCAGGGACAACGTGTTTTTGGAGCCAAAGCTCATCGCGTTGTTGTTGCCGAAGGACACCGCGTCCTTGCCTCCGACGGTCGCCTCGTAGATGCTGCCCCCGCCATCCGGATGGATCGATCCGATGCCGATGCTGCTGTTGTGAAACGGCGAGTTGAGCCAGATCACCTCCTTGCCCTTGGTGTCGCTCATGCGCAGCTGGTTGCCGCCCTTGGTACTGATCAGGTTGTCGTGCGGATTGCGCTGATTGACCACGTTCGGGTTGGCCGAGTTCGGCACCGCCCCCAGGATCACCGGCCGGTCCGGATCGCCGTCGATGAAGGACAGCAGCACCTCCGCGCCCTTGTGCAGGGGAAAGTGCATGCCGTGGTCGCTGCCCGCATAGGGCGAGGCCATGCGCATCGGCCGCGAGCCCTTGGCCGCGCCCTTCTCGGTGCGGTCGAAGGGGATCTGCACCTTGTACTGGCCGTGCTCGTCGAGCTCGGCGTACTCGCCGCTGCCCTCGGCGTCGATGGTCGCATTCATCGTGCCGGACACGCGCGGCTTGGGCGTCGTGCGTGCGGGGCGGAACTGCGTGGCCGCGGGCAGCGCGACGAAGCTGTTGCGATAGCGCGTGGTCTCGCGTTCGCCCTCGTTGAAGGGTGTCTTCAAACCAGCCAGCAGCGCGCCGGCCTGCGAGCCCTCGTGGCTGATCTCGGTGACCAGGTAGCGGCCGTTGAAGTCTTCACGGTAGTGATGCGACAGGTCCATGAAGTGGCCGCTGCGCAGGCCCACCGCCGTGGCCTCGCCGCTGAACACGCGCGCGCCGCAGCGCAGCTCCTCGGCGCGGAGGGTCGCGTAGCGCTGCCCTTCTTCCTCGCTGCGGAAGTTCTCGCCGTAGAGCATCTCCTCGCCCAGGCCGCTCGCCGAGACCTCGGCCTGGACCTCCAGCGGCACGCTGGCGCGGCGGTGGTTGTAGTCCTGCAGCACCAGGGTACGGGGCAGCATGCGCGAGCGGCAGACGAAGGCCTGGACCGAATCGGGCGCGCGTCCGACGTCGAACTCGTCGGCCGGCCGGTAGTTGACCGCCAGCGCCTGTGCCGGCTGCGCCGACCTGTCGTCGAGCAGCACCAGCCGCTCGACGCCATCTGCCTGCTCGAAGTGGTAGTAGATGCCTTCGCGCTCGAGCCAGCGCGAGACGAAGTCCAGCGGCGTCTCCTGGTACTGGCAGACATAGCTGTGCGGCCGGTAGGTGCCCTTGAGCTTGAGCGTGTAGTCGCGGCTGGCGCTGAAGCGGGCGCCGGCGAGCAGGCCTTCGACGATGTCCGGGATCGTCTGCTCGTTGAGGTAGACCTCGGAATTGCGGTACAGCGACAGCTGCCACAGCCGCGGCACCAGCACCGCCCGGTAGAAGGTGAAGCCGCCCGCCTGGTGCAGCTGGTCGAACTCGGCCAGCATGCCCGCGTAGGGCGTGGCGCGGGTCATGTCATCGGGCGCGAGAATGCGCAGCTGCGCCCCGGCGCCGACCAGTTTCGCGAAGTCGATCGCCGCATCGTCCGAGACCAGCACCAGTTCGAAGCGGTACGGCTTCGAGATCGCCTCGACGCCGCTCATCCGCACCACGGCGAAGGTGTCTGCCGGACAGGCGTCGCTGCTGAACTCGAAGCGGCGGTCGGCGGGAAGGCGTTGGGCGACGGTGCTCATGGCGATGGCGTTCCGGATCAGGCGCTGGCGTCGCCGGCGAAGCTCACGGCGAACTCGCCCTCGGCGTCGACATCGAGATGGACGGCCGCGGCCGGCTCGCCGCTGCCCATGCGCTGCAGGATCTGCTGCGACATCAGCGGCAGCACGTTGCCGCGCAGGATGAAGTCGATGTTGCGGGCGCCGGTCTCGACCTCGGTGCAGCGCGCGGCGATGCGCTCGACCACCGCCTCGGCGTAGCTGAAGCGCATCTTGTTGTTGCGCGCCAGCCGCTGGACGATGCGCTCGAGCTTGAGCCGCACGATGCCGCCCAGCGCCTGGGCGTCGAGCGTGGCATAGGGCACGATGGTCATGCGCGCCAGCAGCGCCGGCTTGAAGTGGGCCGACAGCAGCGGCCGGATCGCGCCGGCGAGCACCGCCGCGTCGGGCCGCTCGCCGTCGCGGGTCATCTCGGTGATGACGTCGGTGGCCAGGTTCGAGGTCAGGAAGATCACCGTGTTGGCGAAGTCGATCTCCTTGCCCTCGCCGTCGGACAGCATGCCCTTGTCGAACACCTGGTAGAACAGGTTCAGCACGTCCAGGTGGGCCTTCTCGACCTCGTCGAGCAGCACCACCGTGTAGGGCCGCTGGCGCACCGCCTCGGTCAGCAGGCCGCCTTCGCCGTAGCCCACGTAGCCGGGCGGCGAGCCGATCAGGCGGCTGACGTTGTGCCGTTCCTGGAACTCGCTCATGTTCACCACCACGGTGGACTTCTCGTCGCCGAACAGCAGGTCGGCCACGGCCAGGGCGGTCTCGGTCTTGCCGACGCCCGAGGGGCCGACGAGCAGGAAGACGCCCAGCGGCTGGCGCGGGTCGTTCAAGCCCGAGCTCGCGGTCTTGACGATCTCCGCCACCTGGTCGAGCGCGGCGTCCTGGCCCCGGATGCGGCGCTTCAGGGCATCGGCCAGGCCGAGCGCGGTGCTGGCCTGGTCGCGTTGCATCTTGCCGACCGGCACGCCGGTCCAGTCCGAGACCACCTTGGCAACGACGTCCGGATCGACGTCGATGCGCACCAGCGCCTCGCGGCCCTGCGCCTCGACGAAGGCGCGCTCGGCCTGCAGCACCGCATCGTCCAGTGCCTCGAGCGCCGGCGACGCGGTGTCTGCGCCCGCGTCGACCGCCTCGCGCCGCGCCGCGCCGAATGCGCCGCGCGCCTCCAGCAGGGCCTGCGCCGCCGTGCGCTGCGCCTGCCAGCGGGCCCGCAGATCTTCGGCCGCGGTGGCGAGGGTGTCGAGCTGCGCATCGATGTCGCCGAAGCGCTGCGCCTCCACCGGCTGGCGGTTGTCGGCATCCTGCCGCAGGCCGCGCTTCTCGCGCTCCAGCGCCTGCATGCGGCGTTCGAGGTTCTCGAGCAGGTCGGGCTTGGCGTTGCGCAGCACCTTGACCCGCGCACAGGCGGTGTCGAGCAGGTCGACCGCCTTGTCGGGCAGTTGGCGGCCGCTGATGTAGCGGCTCGACAGCTCGGCCGCGGCGACGATCGCATCGTCGCGGATCGCGACCTGGTGCACTTCCTGGTAGCGGTCGCGCAGGCCGCGCAGGATCTGCACCGCGGTGGCGACGTCGGGCTCGTCGAGCTTGACCAGCTGGAAGCGGCGCGCCAGCGCGGCGTCCTTCTCGAAGTACTTCTTGTACTCGGCCCAGGTGGTGGCGGCGATGGTGCGCAGCTCGCCGCGGGCCAGCGCCGGCTTCAGCAGGTTGGCCGCGTCGGAGGTGCCGGCCTGGCCGCCGGCGCCGATCAGGGTGTGGGCCTCGTCGATGAACAGGATGATCGGCGTCGCCGAGGCCTTCACTTCCTCGATCACGCCCTTGAGCCGGTTCTCGAACTCGCCCTTGACGCTGGCGCCGGCCTGCAGCATGCCCATGTCGAGGCCCAGCAGGCTGACGTCCTTGAGCATGTCGGGCACGTCGCCCTCGACGATGCGCAGCGCCAGGCCTTCGACCACCGCCGTCTTGCCGACGCCCGGGTCGCCGACGCAGATCGGGTTGTTCTTGCGCCGCCGCGCCAGGATGTCGACCATCTGGCGGATCTCGGCATCGCGGCCGAACACCGGGTCGATCTGGCCGGCACGCGCCTTCTCGGTGAAGTTCTCGCAGTACTTGGCGATCGCGCCGCCGGCGGCGGCACCGCCTGCGGCGCGCTGCTCGCCGCCGCCCGGGGCCGATGCCGGGTGGCCCTCGATCGAGCCGGCGCACACGGCCGGGAACTGCGCCAGCAGCGCGTCCTTGGCCAGCGGCGCGAGCAGCGGCCCGAGGCCGCCGCCGGCATAGAAGCCGGCGCGCGCCACCAGCGCGGCCAGCACCGCGCCCGAGCGGATCAGCGACTGGCCGAGGTCGACCGAGCCCAGCAGCCAGGCGTCCTGCAGCAGCTCGAGCAGCAGCGGAGAGAAGGCCGGCCGGCCGGCATTGCCCGTGCGCATGTCCTCCAGCACCCGGTCGATGCCCTGGCGCAGCGTGCCGGCGTCGACGCCGTTCTGGCGCAGCAGCAGCGGCAGGTCGGCCTGCGGCTCGTCGAGCAGCCGGTGCAACAGGTGCTCGACCGTGATCTCGTAGTGGCCGCGGGACACGCAGAGCCCGACCGCGTTCTCGAGCGACGCCTTGCAATAGCCATCGAGGCGGCCGACGAGCGGCTTGAGGTCAACCAGCAGCATGGGGTGATGTCCTTGTGGAAGTCGTGAGTTGTTCGGGCAGGCGGAAGCTGACGGGCGAGGCAAGTTCGCCTTGCGCCTGCGGCAGCCAGGTGTCGAGGCCGAGGCGCGACCAGGCCGCGTCGCCCAGGCGGGCGTCGCCGCCCTGGCTCTTCAGCCGCAGTTCGATCGCCACCTGGAGCGGCCGCGTGAGATAGAAGCGCACCAGGAACTGCAGCCATCGATGGCCGTCGGCACCCGGCAGCAACTGCTGGAACAAGGCCGGGGGCAGATCGGCGATCACGATGCGCACCAGGTTGTCGCAGTCCTCGAACCGGACTCCGAGCGGGCAGTCCTCGCCGAGCCGGTGGGCCTGCTCGCCGAGCCGGATGCGCTGGTCGGGCGGGATCGGCATCCAGTGCGGCACGCAGGATTCGACCTCGACCGCGGCCGGCGCGAAGGCGTCCGCCAGCAGGGTCCGCAGGCCGAGCGCCGACCGGGTGCGCTGCGCGAACAGCGCCAAGTGGCGCAGCAGGCCGCCGGCACCGGGCAGGCTGTCGCGCTGCGGTGCCGAGCCCAGGCCGGCAAAGGCGTACAGCATGTCCAGCGCATCGTCATCGTTCTCTTCGACCGCCCGCAGCTGCAGCCGGTACTTGCGCCAGGCCTCGAACAGCAGCGGATAGAGCGACGCGTGCAGGATGTCGAAGAATTCGCGCCGGGCATGGCGGCCTTCGCGCTGGTCGTCGAGCAGGTCCTCGGAATAGAAGGTCGGCAGCGGCGACGAGACGCCGTACAGGCCGAAGAAGTTGGCCGTGATGCGGTAGGCGTCGTCGCCGCCGGCGATCCGGCCCGGCATCGGCTCGATGCGGTCGATGTCGGTGTCGGGAAAGCCCAGGCTCAGGTTGGCCCGCACCCGAATCTGCGACGCGCCGGCGCGGCGCATCAGGCGGATGGCCTGGAAATACCCGTAGCGGGCGCCATGCGCCAGCAGTTCGTCCCTCAGAGCAGGCATTGCCGCCCCAGTCTCGCCGGCCATTCGAAGACGGCCCCGCTGTCGCTGTCCCGGAGTTCGAGCCGGGTGTAGGCGTTGATCGCGGCATAGTCGCCCAGGAAGCGCTCGATCACGCACCCGAACACGTAGAGGCCGCCGAGGCTGGCGAAGTGGCTGCTGCGGCAGACCAGGCGCAGCCGCTGGCCGCTGAGCATGCGGCGGCCCATCAGGCGGGTCTCGGGCTCGGCGGCGAGCGATTCGATGCCGGCGACGCGGTGCCGGTTGGCGATCTCGCGGCCATGGTCCTGGCGTTCGGAGAAGACATACAGCCCCAGCATCATCTTGAGGTTGGCGGCGTCCGCCAGCGACAGGAAGTTGAGCGAGATGTGGGAGATCATCCGCCACAGCAGATGCTCGTCCGCGGGCGGGTTGAGCTGCGGCGTGACCGGCCGGATGTTGCGGAACGCCAGCCGCTCCGGCGAGCTGCTGGTGGGCTGGCTGACGTCGCCGAGCTTCAGGCCTTCGGGCAGGTCCTGGTTGGTGCAGGTCAGCGTGATCGACAGCGTCTCGGACGCCAGCGCCTGCTGCGGCGGCGTGGCGATCGACAGGAACAGGTCGTGCCCGCGGCCCACGGTCGCGGGCCGGCGCGACAGCGTGTAGCTCGCCTGCGCACCGGCCGAGGCCCCCGGCAAGGCGGCCATGCCGAACGGCGCATAGCGGCGCTCTTCGCTCGCGCCCTGCACGTAGCCGCACACCCGATCGACCGAAAAGATCTGGTAGTGCCCCTTCTTCTCGTTCTCGGGGCGCACCCGGTACTCGCTGGTGCGATGTTCGTTCTGGATCGGCTCGGCGGCGTGCTCGAACAGATTGAGCACCGGCACCACGTTCAGCTGCAGGCTGTGCTCGCGCAGCTCCGGCATCCACTCGGGCATATCGGTCAGCGTCAGCCAGACGCTGAACTGCGGGCCGCTGCGCGTGCTGCGCCAGCGCTCGAAGCCGGCGAGTTCGACGAACAGCAGCTTTTCGGGCAGCGCGAAGAACTCCTGGATGATGCGAAAGCCCGGAAAGGCATGATCGGGATAGGCCAGCATCTCGTGGTCGAAGCCGGCGCAGCGCAGCGCCTTCGGCCCGAGCGCAAAGCGCGCCCCAGCCTGTTGCGGGCTGCCGGCCACGACCTCGACCTGGGTGACCCGGGTCATCAGCAGCAACAGCAGGTTGCTGGCTTCCGCATAGCCCGCGCCAAGGAACAGGCGGATCGCGTCGCCTTCCCATTGCGTCAGATCGATGCCCTGCAGGGCGAAGTCCAGACGCAGCGCCGGCGCCCGGCCGGCGTTCTGCATCAGCTCGAAGCCGCGCAGCGCCAGCGGCTCGACCTGCAGCGCATGGCTGGTACGGAAGCGACAGCGCGTGCCGTCGAGCGCCACCGAGGCGAGCTCGCTGCCCGCGGGCACCTGCATCGGCTCGGTCAGCAGGCCCTTGGGCTCGAAGACTACCAGCGTCGATGCCGGCACCGGTCGCAGGTAATGGGGGAACAGCTGGTTGGCGAGCTCCTGCATCAACTCGGGAAACTCGTCGTCGAGCTTCTGCCGCGTCTGGCCGTTGAGGAAGGCCACGCCTTCGAGCAGGCGCTCGACGTCCGGATCGCTCGACGGCTCGGCGAGCATCGGCGCCAGCGCCGGATTGGCGCGCGCGAACTCGACCGACAGCTCGCGCAGTTGCTGGAGCTGGTCCTGGTAGTAGCGAAGGAAAGTGGCTTTGCTCATGACAACGAAAAGCGTCGGGGCGCGCGGCGTTCACCGCCTCAAGGCATGGTCCGGCACGCTGACCTTGCCGTTGCTGCCGACGATGGTCGACAGGTGCAGGGGAATGTCCTGGCCGTCGACGTCGAGCCGGCCATCGACATCGAAGCGCAGCGACATCGGGTCCCCGGCGTCGCTGCGCAAGACCACCTGCGGCGCGCGCAGGCGGGGCTCGTAGCGCGAGATCACCTGGCGGATCGAGATCTCGATGTCGCGCACCGACCCGGCCGACAGGCCGCCGGCCAGGTTGGTGAAGTCCGGCACCCCGAACAAGGGATCGAGCGGCACGCTGCCTTGGCGCGTGTTCAGGATGCAGCGCAGATGCGCGATGACCGAGTCGATGAGCAATGACGCCCGTGTGGCGTTGCTGCGCGCGGTGCCGCTTTCCCAGCGGGCCACGCGTTCGAGCAAGCGGAACTCATTCACGGAAAGTCATCGCTCCCCGTCCATCAGGACTTCGGTGCCAACCAGGAGTCTTCGGCCTCGATGCCGTCCGGATCGAAGGTCCAGGTGATCTTCTCGTAGGTGAAGGCCACGTCTTCCATGTGCCCC